>ERZ1026860.57-NODE-57-length-81718-cov-25.787492_pt1 | contig 81718 bp, 83 predicted proteins | sample MGYA00380160_ERZ1026860 | MGnify/ENA primary metagenome ERZ1026860 (study PRJEB33269, sample SAMEA4719796) | human gut metagenome | biome: human-associated habitat; feature: organic feature; material: feces | place: Cameroon | collected 2013-10 ... | reverse complement strand
TATTTCATCATCGACGTTTGCAGATGAATTCTTGTGTTCTACAAAATACTGATAATACCGTTTAACAAGAACTCTTGTTAAGCGCTACATCGAACAGGTCGGCTCCGCAGAGGGCGTGACGGTACTCAGAGACGGGGTGACGCTCCGTTTCGATGAAGTATCAACCGTAGACGAACAGGGTCTTATCTCCTGAAAAATAGTACAGAAATCGCTCAAATATAACTTGCTATTCTGTGGCTTTAGAGTGATGTATACAGTACCAAAAACAAGGAGGTAACCCAATGAAACTACACTACAACGCCACAGGACCGGACCGGAAAGAACTGGTCCAAACCATCTCTAAGCTGCTCGGCATCAAGCCCGTCTACAAGGGCATGCCCACCAGTGCCTACGAGGTAGGAACCATCACCGTCGCGAAGGACGGCACGGTGGTCTACGACGAGCGCACGGATCAGGACACTATCGAGGCTGTCATCATCGCGCTTGCCGCCGCCGGGTTCAGCCCGGAGACCGGAACCGACGAGGAGGAAGGCCCCACCGGGGTCGCGATTCAGATGCCGCTTTCGATCTTCACCGAAAGCCAGCTCCAGAACCTTTACGCTCTGGTCGCCGCCAAGGGCAGCTTGATCAAGAAGGCGCTCGGGGTTGACGAGCTTCCGATCAACATTGTGGACAAGAGGCTGGACTTCCCATGGTTCCCGAAGTACGAGTCCCCGGACGAGGTCAAGGCCTACATGCACCTTGTCACCGCGCTCTGCGACATGGCCCGGAACCAGAAACGGATCACCGCCAAAGAGAAGCCGGTTGACAACGACAAGTACGCATTCCGCTGCTTCCTGCTCCGGCTCGGGTTCATCGGTGACGAGTACAAAGCCGAGCGCAAGGTCCTGCTTCGCAACCTCTCCGGCTCCTCAGCCTTCAAGAGCGGCTCGAAGAAAACGGAGGTGGAAACATGCGAATGATCAGCAAAGCGGCCCTCGACGGCCTACGTCGGCGCTACACGCCCGGCACACGGGTGGAGCTTATTGAGATGGACGACATTCAGGCTCCGCCCATTGGAACGAAGGGCACGGTCATCGGCGTGGATGACATCGGGTCCATCATGGTCGCATGGGACAACGGCTCCGGCCTGTCGGTCGTATACGGCGTGGACAGCTGCAGGGTGGTGAACGGCGATGAATGAAACGATCAAAAAGCAGATTCTTGCGATCCGGGACACCGGCCTCACGAACATGTTTGATGTGCATATGGTGCAGCGGCTGGCCTACGAGAGGAATTACTTCGAGCTCGTGGTTTTCCTTGAGGAGCACCGCAAAGAGTACGTTCAATTCATCCTTTACGGTGACGAATGAGCCAGCAAAATAAGTGTGAAAAACCTTGAGATAGCTCTCAAAAATGACTTGCTATTATGTCGTTTTAGAGTGATATATACACTACCCCAAGGGGAAACCACACAACGGAGGACAAGAACATGACAACCCGCGAGATTAACATGAACCTGAAGCGCACTGCACAGGCAGCCCTTTACAGCGAATACGGCTTCCAGCCCGCCCTCGACCGCATCACCCTTCTTGAAGGCAGCGACGATCGAACCTACATCCGGTTCAAGGTTGGCAGCCACGAATACGCCTTTGACTCCTACACATGGCCGGACGGCAGCGTTTGGGTAGGCAAAGGGACGATCGAGAAAGAAAGTTGAGGAGGGCACGGCCATGACAATCAACAACGCGATGAAAAAGTACAGACTCCCGAACCCGACCTGCTCGGAAGATCTGGAAATGAGATGGGACAAGGTACTGACCTTTGGCGACAAGGTCGTTATGGCTGGCGGCTACTACAACGGCCCCGGCAAGCCCTGCTGGTTCGGCGCGACATACGAGTTCCTGACCGACGACCACACCTGCGAAGGCGCGATCGGGCTTCGGGCAGCAAGCGAGGTCGAGTTTGAAGACGAGGGTCACGCGATCCTCTGGGCAATGCAGCAGTAAAGAACGGTAATACAACCCTTGGAGCATGAGCCATGCGGCTCTGTTCCTCGTTATGGCGGTCGCGATCTGCGGCTATTTTTTATGCCCTCCGGGAGGTGATGGTTTGAGGCGAATGAAGAAATACACCCCGACGAAGTTCAAGGCGAAGGACTCCGTCTACGATAAAGCGAAGGCCGACTATGCGGTCTCGTTCATCGAATGCCTCTGTCACACGAAAGGCACGTGGGCCGGGAAGCCCTTCACGCTGATCGACTGGCAGGAACAGATCATTCGAGACATCTTCGGCATCATCAAACCCAACGGATACCGGCAGTTCAACACCGCCTACATTGAGATCCCCAAGAAAATGGGAAAATCGGAGCTCGCGGCTGCGATCGCGCTCTTGCTCACATGCGGCGACGGTGAGGAACGCGCAGAGGTGTACGGATGCGCAGCGGACAGGCAGCAGGCGTCCATCGTATTCGAGGTTGCTGCGGATATGGTCCGTATGTGCCCGGCGCTGAACCGCAGGGTCAAGATACTGACGGCCACGAAGCGGATCGTGTACCTACCAACGAACAGTTTCTATCAGGTACTGTCGGCGGAGGCGTACTCTAAGCATGGGTTCAATATCCACGGTGTGGTCTTTGATGAGCTGCACACCCAGCCGAACCGGAAGCTCTTTGACGTTATGACCAAGGGCTCCGGCGATGCGCGGATGCAGCCGCTGTATTTCCTGATTACCACAGCCGGGACGGATACGAAGTCCATCTGCTACGAAACGCATCAGAAAGCAAAGGACCTGCTGGAAGGCCGGAAGATCGATCCGACCTTCTATCCGGTGATTTACGGCGCAGACGAAAACGATGACTGGACGGACCCGAAGGTCTGGAAGAAGGCAAACCCGTCGCTCGGGATCACGGTCGGGATCGACAAGGTCAAAGCGGCGTGCGAGTCCGCAAAACAGAATCCTGCCGAGGAGAACGCGTTCCGGCAGCTCCGACTCAACCAGTGGGTCAAGCAGGCTGTGCGCTGGATGCCTATGGAAAAATGGGACCGGTGCGCATTTGCAGTAAGCGAGGACGACCTCGAAGGCCGCGTCTGCTACGGTGGCCTCGACCTTTCCTCCACAACGGATATCACGGCGTTTGTGCTGGTGTTCCCGCCGCTGGATGAAGAAGACAAGTTCATGATCCTGCCCTACTTCTGGATACCGGAAGAGAACATGGATCAGCGGATCAACAGGGATCATGTTCCCTACGATGTGTGGGCACGCCAAGGATACCTGCAGACCACGGAAGGAAACGTTGTCCATTACGGGTACATTGAGAAGTTCATCGAGCGTCTCGGGGAACGGTTCAATATCCGTGAGATCGCGTTCGACCGTTGGGGTGCTGTGCAGATGGTGCAGAACCTTGAGGGTATGGGCTTCACTGTCGTTCCGTTCGGGCAGGGATTCAAGGATATGAGCCCGCCGACGAAGGAACTCATGAAGCTGGTTCTGGAGCAGCGCATCGCCCACGCCGGGCATCCGGTGCTCCGCTGGATGATGGATAACATCTATGTACGGACCGATCCTGCCGGGAATATCAAGCCGGACAAGGAAAAGTCTACCGAGAAAATCGACGGTGCCGTAGCGACGATCATGGCACTCGACCGCGCCATCCGGTGCGGGAACGATACGGGAGAAAGCGTATATGATAAGCGGGGGATACTTTTTTTGTAAATTTTGAAAAACATAGTGACAAACTCAATATTATATGCTATGATGGTATCAATTGATACCAAGAGGGGCGTTATGGCAGAAAGAATAGAATCCGAACTTGAAGTCAAAACTTACTTAGATAGACTGCGCTATGCTTTGGACAATGGGGCTACTATTCAATTACAAGTCATTCGCAAAGTGGATATTGACCGGGCACCACAGTTTACAAACAGATATACTATAGCTGAGTTATTTCCGGATGAAGATCCTGTGAATGCGTTAAAACGAGAATTACGGGCACTCACTGTGAAAAACTATATAAGAACGGTTTCTGACATCAATATGCCAAACCGCTCTGAAATGAGAGAGTTTGGAAAGGTATATCCGGGTCCGAAGGAGATATATATTAAATTAAGGGTTGAATTGCAAGGTAAGAATTATGTGTTTGTAATGTCGTTTCATCACACGACTATTCCATTCACAAAAACAGTATTCCCATATGCTTGAAAGGTCAAAAGGAGGAGGCAAGGAGCAATGATCGAGAAAAAGAATATAGCACTGTGCCCTTGCTGCATGGAGGAACATGAACAGCAAACGTGCAAGGTTGAGGAGAGCAACATAATTAACGGAGTCAAAGTTAATTATGATGCCTTCTATGAGTACTGCCAAAAGGCAGATGAATACTATGCAACGGAGCAGCAGATCCGACAGAATGATATAAGTGCAAAGGACGCATATAGGAAGACTGTCGGTCTGCTCACCTCTCAAGAAATCGCATCGATTCTGAGCCAGTACCAAATAACCCAAGCAGATTTCTCAGAAGTTCTCGGCTGGGGCCAAAAGACAGTAACTCGCTATATGAGTTTTCAGATTCAGACATCAGCACATGATAAAATGCTACGAAAGATCAAAGATGATCCCAAATGGTTTCTGGATCTACTACATAAAGCGAAAGACAGTCTCAAGGAAGAAAGTTATAAAAAATATGAGCGGGTAGCTTCAGATATGTTTGCATCAAGAAGGCAGGAGTATACTGAGGCTGCAATTGAAGCTGCACAAGCCATAGCTTGGTCTACCGGCATGGAACACGGCAAAGCTAAATTGGATTTCAACAAACTTGCTGATATGATCAATTATTTTGCTTCAAGTGTTCGTGTTACATCGCTATATACTGTCAAGCTAATGAAATTATTATGGTATTCGGATTTCCTGAACTTCAAACGAAATGGACAATCTATTTCTGGCTTAGCATATCAGTGCAAGCAAATGGGTGCATTACCTTATGGCTATAAATTCTTCAATGATCTTGAAGATGTTCATTGTGAAGAAGTAGAGTTTGAACAAGGAACGGGATATTTATTTAAATGCTCTTCCGGGTATGTTCCTCGATTTTTATCGACCGAAGAGGTTAATACTTTAGATACTGTAATACGATTGTTTGGTAATAAAACTAAGGATGATATCATTGATAATATGCATTCAGAAGATGCCTATAAGCAAACAGATCTCTTTGATACCATTTCTTATGCTTTTGCCAGCTCGTTGTCAGTAGAATAAACCTCATATTCTCGATTACTATCAACAGCATCTGCTATGCAGGTGCTTTTTTTATGCTCATTTTTGAAAGGACGGTGATACGGATTGGGAATCTTTAGCGGATTGTTCAAATCCAGAGATAAGCCTGTGAACCGGACGCCCGGCAGCAGCTTTGCCTTTTATATGGGCGGCAGCTCTTCCGGCAAGATCGTGAACGAGCGAAGCGCAATGCAGATGACGGCGGTCTATGCCTGTGTGCGCATTCTGTCGGAGGCGATCGCGGGACTCCCGCTGCACCTGTACCGATATAACGAGGACGGCGGCAAGGAGAAAGCGGTCGACCATCCGCTGTACCTGTTGCTGCATGACGAGCCGAACCCGGAGATGAGTTCCTTCGTGTTCCGGGAAACACTCATGACGCACCTGTTGCTGTACGGCAACGCGTATGCGCAGATCATTCGGAACGGCAAAGACGAGGTCGTTGGCCTTTACCCGCTCATGGCAAACAAGATGAGCGTGAACCGGGACACCAACGGCCAGCTGTACTACCAGTACCAGCGTTCCTCGGACGAGGCACATACGACTAAGGGCGACATGGTCGTGCTCATGCCGTCGGACGTACTTCACATCCCCGGTCTCGGCTTTGACGGGCTGGTTGGATACTCGCCCATCGCCATGGCCAAGAACGCCATCGGCCTTGCGATCGCTACGGAGGAGTACGGCAGCAAGTTCTTCGCCAACGGTGCCGCGCCTTCTGGTGTGCTGGAGCATCCGGGCACGATCAAGGACCCGGCAAAGGTCCGCGATGCATGGATGAGCCAGTTCGGAGGCAGCTCCAATTCCGGGAAGATCGCTGTGCTGGAAGAAGGCATGAAGTACACGCCAATCTCCATTTCTCCGGAGCAGGCACAGTTCCTCGAGACGCGCAAATTCCAGGTCAACGAGATAGCTCGAATCTTCAGGGTCCCGCCGCATATGGTTGGAGACCTTGAGAAGTCGAGCTTTTCCAATATAGAGCAGCAATCCCTTGAGTTCGTAAAGTACACACTCGACCCATGGGTCGTGAGATGGGAGCAGTCCATACAGCGATCCCTCCTCTCGCCCACGGAGAAGAAGGCGTATTTCGTAAAGTTCAATGTGGAAGGCCTGCTCCGAGGCGATTACCAGAGCCGCATGTCCGGATACGCCACGGCAAGGCAGAACGGTTGGATGAGTGCAAACGACATCCGGGAACTGGAGAACCTTGACCGGATATCCGCTGAAGACGGCGGTGATCTCTATCTTGTAAACGGCAACATGCTCCCGCTTTCCAAGGCGGGTACTTTTGCAGATACCGACAACCACGGAAAGGAGGACGGGACCGATGAAGAACAGGAAGTTCTGGAACTGGAAAAACCAGGCGGACGGAAACGAACCGGTCGAGAGAGTCCTTGAGCTATACGGCACGATTGCCGAGGAAAGCTGGTTTGACGACGACGTCACCCCGGCCATGTTCAAAGATGAGCTCTTTTCCGGCAGCGGCCCGATCACCGTCTGGATCAATTCACCCGGCGGCGACTGTATCGCGGCAAGCCAGATCTACACCATGCTCATGGACTACAAAGGTGACGTCACGGTCAAGATCGACGGCGTTGCGGCGTCTGCTGCATCCGTTGTCGCTATGGCCGGAACGAAAGTGCTGATTGCACCGACCGCGCTCATGATGATCCACAACCCGGCGACCGCTGCGTTTGGCGATCACGTGGACATGGAAAAAGCCATCGCCATGCTGGACGAGGTTAAGGAAAGCATCATCAACGCGTATGAGCTGAAGACCGGGCTCTCCCGCAGGCAGCTCTCGCACATGATGGACGACACCACGTGGATGAACGCGGGTAAGGCCGTAGAGCTCGGCTTTGCTGACGGCATTCTCGCGGATGAAAAGCACAGTACCGACACTGAGGGCTACGCCTTCTCCGCTTCTGCGGTTGAGCGGGCTCTCATCAACAAGATCTCCGTAAAGGCGAAGGCCGAACCGGATCAGAAACCCACTGGCCGTTCCGTACAGGAACTCATGGCCGTACTCTACAAAAAACTACTGTAATAGGAGGATTCTATTCATGAACATTACTGAACTTCGTAACAAGAGAGCCGCTCTGTGGAACACGATGGAGGGCTTTCTCAATACCCATAGGAACGATATGGGTGTGCTGTCCGCCGAAGATGACGCGACCTATTCCAAGATGGAAACGGAACTCGATGCCCTGACCAACGAGGTCAAGCGCATGGAGCGCCATGACGCGCATGAGGCGGAGCTGAACAAGCCCATGAGCCAGCCGATCATCTCTGCTCCGGAGAAGACCGCGCAGATGGATAACGGCAAAGTCGGCAGAGCTTCGGACGCGTATCAGGAGGACTTCGGTCGCCACCTGCGCGGCAAGAGCCTGCTCCACAACGTGCTCTCCACCACGCCCGGTCAGGACGGCGGTTACCTCGTCCCGATCGAGTTCGAGCACAACATCGTGACCGCGCTGGACGAGGAGAACGTGATCCGTCGCCTCGCCAAGGTCATCACCACGCACCACGAGCGCAAGATCCCGGTGGCGGTCGGGCACTCCACCGCGCAGTGGACCGCTGAGAACGCGGCCTACACCGAGAGCAATCCCACTTTCGGCCAGAAGCAGATCGATGCGTTCAAGCTCACCGACCTCTGCCGCGTCAGCGTGGAGCTGCTGCAGGATTCCGAGTTCGACATCGAGGACTACCTTATCCGCGAATTCGCACGCGCCTTCGGCATCGCGGAAGAGCAGGCGTTCTGTGTCGGCACCGGCACCAACCAGCCGACCGGTATCTTCACCGCAACCGGCGGTACCGTCGGTGTCACCGCTGCCAGCCAGACCGCGATCACTGCTGACGAGGTCATCAGCCTCGTGTATGCGCTGAAGTCCCCGTACCGCAGAAACGCCAAGTTCCTCATGAACGATGCGACCGTGTCCATTCTCCGTAAGCTGAAGGACGGCAACGGCGCGTACCTCTGGCAGCCCTCTGTTCAGGCGGGTCAGCCGGATAAGCTCCTCGGTTACGAACTCTACACGAGCCCGTATGTCCCGACTGCGGCTTCCGGTGCGCTTACCGTCGCATTCGGTGATTTCAAGAATTACTGGATCGGTGACCGTGCGGGCCGTACCGTGCAGAGACTCAACGAGCTCTATGCCACCAACGGCCAGATCGGTTACGTTGCAACCGAGCGCGTAGACGGCAAGGTCATCCTGCCCGAAGCGATCCAGCTTCTGCAGCAGGCGTAAGGAGGTACTGTATGACAGTTGAATGGGCACCCCGTGAACCGGAACCGACTGGGCACAACACACTGAACTACACCGAACAGGGTGGCGAAGTAACACACATCGGCGGGACACTGATCATCGAGGAGGGAGCCCATGTTGAGGCGCTCTCTCTTCCTTCAGGAAGACTGCAATACCAGGATGACAGTACTGCAACGACAGTTGCTGCATTAAGAGATGACTTCAATGATCTGCTCATGAGGCTGAAGCAAAGTGGCCTTATGGATGAAGGCGAAGTCACTGTATGTTAAGAAAGGAGGCGGCAGAAATGAACACGGTGCTTGAAAAAGTGAAAGCGAATCTGATTCTGGGTCATTCGGTAGACGATGAACTGCTTCTGATGTACATCTCTGCCGCCGTATCCTATGCGGAAAGCTACCAGCACATCGAGGCGGGCTACTACTCCACCCACGATATGCCGCCGACCACAGAACAGGCGGTGATCATGCTCTCCTCGCATTTCTACGAATCCCGCGACGGGTCAACGGGCGGTTTCTTTGCGGATCGCCCGGAGGCGGCGAGGCAGGTATGGAATACGGTCAACCTGCTTTTGCGGCTGGACCGGGATTGGAAGGTGTGAGCATGAGCTTTGGCAGAATGAACCGGCAGGCAAGTATCGTAGAAGAAATCGTAGATAAGAACAGCGAGGGTTTTGCGTCCAAACAGGATGTGACCCTCGCTTCCGTTCGTATGTACCGGGAAGGCCGCCACGGGTCCGAGCGCTGGGCAAACCTTGCTGTGTTCTCGGAGGCGACGGATCTGTTTCGGTTCCGGACGATCCCGAACGTCACGGTCACGACCGGGCAGTTTATCCTGTGCGGCAACGAGCGATTCAACATCATTTCCGTGGAGAACGTTGGCGGTCGTGGGATGTACACGGAGGTGCTGGCAAAAAAGGTGGTGGGTTCCCGTGGCTAAAGCAGACATCCAGATGCCGGAGAAATTCCTGAAAAGCATCCAGCGCCTCGGCTCCGAGGAGGACCGGATCGCAGAAAGCGTTCTGGAGGCCGGTGCAGAGGTCGTGGAATCAAACGTCCGGTCCCGGCTTTCCGGAGTCATCGGAAGCGGCACGAAACTCCCGTCGAGATCGACCGGACAACTGCTCGCTTCGCTCGGCGTGTCGTCGGTGAGGCTCAATCATAGCGGGAATCACAACATCAAGGTCGGTTTTGCAGAACCGCGATCCGATGGCAGGACCAACGCGAAGATTGCCAACATCCTCGAGTACGGTCGGCACGGACAGCCTGCAAAGCCGTTTCTGAAACCTGCAAAGACCGCCTCCAAGTCTGCATGCATTGAAGCGATGCAACAGAAGTTTGAAGAGGAGGTTGAAAAGCTATGAGCATACTGGAAGATTTGACCGCACTGTTTTCCGATCTGGACATTCCTGTTGAGACCGGCGTGTTCACGAACATCGCTCCGGATCAGTACCTTGTGATCGTTCCATTATCGGATCATTTTGACCTGCACGCGGATAACGAGCCGGGCGTGGACATTCAAGAGGTGCGGCTCTCCCTTTACTCGAAGCACAGCTACACGGCTGTCAAGAACAGGCTCGTCAAAGCGCTGCTGCAAAACGGGTACACGATAACCGACCGGCAGTACCTTGGTTTTGAACCTGAGACCGGGTACCACCACTACAACGTGGATGTGGCCCAATACTACGAATATGAAATGGAGGAAAGTTAAATGGCTACTATCGGCCTCGATAAACTCTATTACGCACCGATCACGGAAAACGCGGACGGTGAGGAAACGTATGGAGAGCCTGCGGTCCTTGCAAAGGCAATCTCGGCAGAGCTTTCTGTTGAACTGAACGAAGCGATCCTGTACGCGGACGATGGCGCTGCGGAGGTTGTGAAGGAATTCAAGTCCGGCACGCTGTCTTTGGGCATTGACGACATCGGCGCGGAAGTCGCAAGTGCTCTTTCCGGCGCGACCATCGATACGAACGGCGTCGTGGTCTCCGGCTCGGATGATGGTGGTACTCCGGTAGCGGTTGCGTTCCGTGCAAGGAAGTCGAACGGCAAGTACCGTTATTACTGGCTGTACCGTGTTAAGTTCGGCATCCCGGCCACCAACCTGCAGACGAAGGGCGATTCCATCAGCTTCCAGACCCCGACCATCGAAGGCACGATCCTTCGCCGGAACAAGGTCGACTACAGCGGGAATCATCCTTGGAAAGCGGAGGTTACCGAAGGCGCGGATGGCGTCGACGACAGCGTGATCACCAACTGGTACGAATCCGTATACGAGCCTGCCGAGGATTTGAACCTGACGCCTGGTACAATTCCCAGCGGTAACGGATCGACCATCTAAGGAGGCGCTCTATGGATAACGATCGCAGCGCCTTCATCACGATTGGCGGAGAGGAGTACGAACTGATCCTCACCACCAAGGCCACCAAGGAAATCGCTGGCAGGTACGGCGGTTTGGAGCACCTCGGTGACAAGCTCCTCAAAGGCGAGAACTTTGAGATGGCGATCAGTGAGATCGTGTGGCTTATCACGCTTCTGGCCAATCAGAGCATTCTGATCTACAACCTGAAGCATGCTGACAAGCCGAAACGCGTCCTCACCACAGACGAGGTGGAGCTTCTGACCGTGCCTTCCGATCTTGCAGAGTACAAATCGGCCATCACGGAAGCTCTGTACCGTGGCACGAAGCGTAACATCGAAAGCGAGACAGACCCAAAAAACGCGCAGGTCGGGTAAGCGACGAGGAGTTGTTTACCCGACTTCTCTACTTTGGCATCGCCCAGCTTCACCTGACGCAGGATGAGGTCTGGACGATGCCTTTTGGTCTATTGCTGGACCTCTTTGAATGCCACAAACAGTACCACGGGATGGCGGTCCCGAAGCGTGAGCATTTCATTGACGATATTATCCCGGACGGAATTTAGGAAAGGAGGCGGTCCAATTGGCAGACAATTTCGGACTGAAAATCGGTCTCGAAGGTGAAAAAGAGTTCAAAAAAGCGCTGGTGGACATCAACTCCTCCTTCAAGGTCCTGGGTTCGGAGATGAAGCTGGTTGCCTCGCAGTTTGACAAAAACGACAAAGCGGTCAATGCCCTGACCGCCCGGAACACGGTCCTGAACAAGGAGATCGAAGCGCAAAAGCAGAAGATCGAGGTCCTTCGCTCGGCGCTACAGAACGCCGCAGAGTCCTTTGGCGAGAATGACCGCAGAACGCAGGCGTGGCAGATTCAGCTGAACAATGCGGAAGCCGCGCTGAACGACATGGAGCGTGAGCTGGCCGACAACAACGCTGCGCTCGACGAGGCCAATGCCGGATACGGTCGTGCCGAAGATGCACTGGATGGCATGGACCGGGAAATGGACAACGTCACCGACAGCGCAGATGACATGGGCGACGAAATCGACGAGGCCGGTGACGCTGCAGAGGAATCTGAGAGCAAGTTCAAGGGCCTCGGCAGTGTTCTGAAGAACGTCGGTGCCGCTATGGGCGCGGTTATTGTCGCCGCAGGCGCAGCTGCTGTAAAGCTCGGCAAGGAGGTCGTCTCCGCTTTTGCCGACTATGAGCAGCTGGTCGGCGGTATCGAAACGCTGTTCAAGGACTCTGCCGGGAAACTGCAGGGGTACGCCGAAAACGCATATAAGACGGCAGGCCTCTCCTCCAACGAGTACATGGAGACGGTCACGTCTTTCTCTGCCAGCCTGATTTCCTCCCTTGGCGGGGATACGGAAAAGGCGGTCGAATACGCGGACATGGCCATTCGGGATATGTCGGACAACGCAAACAAGATGGGTTCCGATATGTCCGCGATCCAGAGCGCCTATCAGGGATTTGCCAAGCAGAATTATACGATGCTGGACAACCTGAAGCTGGGCTACGGCGGTACGAAGACTGAAATGGAACGGCTGCTAAAGGACGCGCAGGCGATCTCAGGGATTGAGTACAACATCGATTCCTACGCGGACGTGGTCGAGGCCATCCATGTGATCCAGACGAGCATGGACATCACCGGCACCACCGCAAAAGAGGCCGAGCACACGATCTCCGGGTCCATAAACTCCATGCAGGGAGCGCTCAAGAACCTGATCACGGGGTTTGGCAGAGCGGATGCGGATATGGACAAGCTCTGCAAGGATGTGGTGGATGCGTTCAAGAGCGTGCTCAAAAACATCACGCCCGTCATACAGAATATCGTGAAGGCATTGCCTTCCGTGGCCGGTGCGCTCGTTTCCGCAATCGGGGAACTGCTTCCCGTGCTGCTTCAAACCATAACGAGTCTGTTCACCGAAGTGCTGAACACCATCGTGCGCCTGCTTCCGAGCCTGATCCCGGCAGCGGTGCAGGCGATCATGACGATCGTGAACGCACTGATCGAGAACCTGCCGCTTATCATCGAGGCGGCGGTGCAGCTGATCGCAACGCTGGTGCAGGGTATCGGAGAGGCATTACCCACTCTGATCCCGGCTGCGGTTGCAGCGATCGTGACCATCGTGCAGGGCCTGATCGAAAACCTGCCTATGATCCTTGATGCCGCTTTGCAGCTCATCGAAGGTCTGGTGGAAGGCCTCCTTGAGGCGCTGCCGGTACTGATCGATGCGCTGCCGGAGATCATTCTGGCGATCGTCAATTTTCTCCTCGATTCCATTCCGGAGATCATCGATGCGGGGATCAAACTGCTGACCTCACTGGTGAACGCGCTGCCGCAGATCATAGCGAAGATCGTCGAGGCGATCCCAAAGATCATCGACGGGATCATCAAGGCGGTCATAGGTGCGATCCCGCAGATCATTCAGGCTGGCATCAAGCTCCTGGTCGCGCTCATTCAGGCACTGCCGGAGATCATAACCACCATCGTGAAGGCGATTCCCGAGATCGTTTCGGGCATCGTCGACGCGTTCGTCGGGAACATCGACAAGATCATTCAGGCAGGCGTCGAGCTCTTCGTGGCGCTGATCGAGAACCTGCCCACGATCATCGTAGAGATCGTAAAAGCCGTGCCGAAGATCGTGACCGGCATCGTGGACGCGATCGTTGGCCTGACCAGCAAGATGGCCGACGCCGGTGCAAGCCTGCTCAAAGGCCTGTGGAACGGCATCAGCAACACGGCAAACTGGCTGTGGAACAAGGTCAAGGGCTGGGCAAACGGGCTGCTGAAGAACATCAAAGGTCTCTTGGGTATCCACTCCCCGTCCACGGTGTTTGCCGGTATCGGTGAGAACATGGGACTTGGCCTTGGCGAAGGCTTTGTCGACGCCATGGAGGATGTGGAGAAGGAGATGCAGAACGCGATCCCGACCGATTTCGATCTGGACCCGGTTCGCGCTGCTGCCAATATTGATGCATCTGCCGTGCTGCCTTCGACGAACGCGTCTATGGCTACCACCGTTGCGGCTATGTTTGAGCTTATGAAAACCTACCTGCCACAAATAGGCGTTCGGCAGATCGTGACGGATACCGGCGCTGTGATCGGGTGGCTGGCTCCTGAAATGGACAATGCACTCGGGCAGATGCAGAAGCTGAAAGTGAGGTACGCATGAGCTATATCCTGTTTGGAGGTATCAATACACAAACGCATTACCGGTTCATCGTGGCTCCATACGAGATTCCCATGCCCCTTGCGCAGACGAACTTCGTTCCTGTCCCCGGACACGACGGGTCGCTGGATCTCACCGAGGCCTTCGATGCGATCCGATTCAATGACCGCATTATCCCGATCAAGCTGTACGCTACCGGGAACTACGATGGCCGGGTCTCCACCTTTGTCAATGCGGTCCACGGCAAACGGATGCAGATCGTCTTCAGCAAGGATGCCACGCACTATTACATGGGCCGCATTGATGTAACGACGATCACCAAGTACGACGGGTACTGCGAGATGGACCTGACCGTCACCGCAGAGCCGTACAAGCTGGACCGGCAGGAAACCACTGTGACCGTGGAAGGAAACGGAACAGCTGTTCTTCAGAACGGGAGGATGCCCGTGGTCCCAATTATCACCAACTCGGAGCAGGCAACGCTGTCCTTCCCGTCCGGCAGCGGGATCGTGCGCGTAACGATGTCGCCGGGTGCGCATCTGAACGGGCAGTTCCTTCTCAAGGGCGAGGAATTGAAACGGATCACCGTTGAATCCACAGGAACGACAGTGTTCACGTTCAGAAAGGGTTCCCTATGATCTATACCATGTACACGAATTCGGATCTTCTGTATGATCCGAAGTTCCCCGCCTATACCGTGATTGACCCGATTCTTGACCTCTCCGTCAATGAACCGGGTCTTTTATCGTTCTCCGTTCCAGACGGACATCCCTGCGCAGCACGAATCCAGAAGCTCGTCAGCGTAGTCAAGGTGTATCGGGACGGCAGGATCATTTTCAAAGGTCGGATCATCAAGGATGAGAAAGCGCTGACCGCCCAAACGAAATATACCGCCGAGGGGTGCCTTGCGTATCTCATCGACAGCATCTGCGACCCGTATGAGTTCAGCGGCACGCCTGCTGAGTTCTTCACGTTCCTTATAAACCGGCACAACGCATCCGTTTCTGCAAACCAGCAGTTCCTGATCGGCAGCTGCACGGTGACGGCGGACTCGGAGATCCAGTCGCATTCGGTCCTTTACGATTCCACATGGCAGGTGCTGAAGGAGCGACTGGTGAAGCGCTACGGCGGGTACCTGCATGTGACATACAACTATCTGGAAAAGCCGGTCCTGAACTGGCTTGCCGATCCACCGGATACGGCCACGCAGCAGATCCAGTTCGGGGAAAACCTGATCGACATCGCGGTCACGAAGGATGCCGACGAGACATACACCGCCTGCGTACCGCTTGGAGCGCGGATGTCGGCCATCGACCCGGCGTATGAATCGGATGCCCGGCTTACGATCGCGGACGTGAACGACGGCGACCCGCATCTCGTCGATACGGCAAACGCAGCCATCTACGGAATCATCTACGCGCCGCTGTCAGAGACCACATGGGACAACGTCACCCTGCCTACGAACCTGCTCCAACGGGGTCAGGCATGGCTGGCGGCTTCCGGTGCGAGGCTCAAAGAAACGATCTCGCTCACCGCTGTGGACCTGCACTCGATGGATGCGGATATCGAATGCTTCCAGTTCCTCGACCGTGTGATCGTCACCTGCGGGAACATCTGTCCGCAGGCGGAGTTCGTTCTGACAAAGATGACAATCCCTCTCCAGAACCCTGCAGCCATGCGGATCACGCTTGGAGACAGCCGGATTTCGCTTGTCGCGGATAACACGAACAAGATCGCAGATGCGGTGGACCGGATCGAGGGCATTGAGGCCGATTACGTAACGAACAGCGAAGCGACCGAGATCGTACAGAATGAGATCACGAACAATACGAGCATCATCCAGTCCGCGCAGCAGATCATTCTGTCCGCGCTGGAGGATTATGTCACGACCTCGGATTTCAATTCGCTGCAGAGCACCATCCAGACGACGCTCTCCGTCATGGCCGGAACCATCGAGGCGAACTTCACAGAAACGAGCTCCGAGATCTCCAACCTCAACGGCGAGGTATCCCAGCAGTTTGAGACGATCCGTGGATTTATCCGCATGAGCGCATCGGGCATCGTGATCGGTGAAAGTACGTCCCAGATCAAGCTCAAGCTGGAGAACGACATCCTTTATTTCTTCACCGGCGACGAGGATTCCGTTTCCACGGAGAACGCTATCGCATACTTTTCTGCCGGAAAACTGTATGTGAACACAGTACAGATTCTGACGGGTATGCGAATTGGGCCGTTTGCATGGATGTCGGAATCGGACAACCTGAACTTTAAGCTACTGGAGTGATGATATGGCAACAATCTCAACCCCGATCCATTCGGGATACACAATCATAAACGGTTCGATCTCCGGCTCGCAGTCCTCTAAGATCGGCACATGGATGGAATACAAGGTCGTTTCCCAATCCGTGGTGAACAACACCTCCACGATCCGATTCTATGTATTCCTTGCAACGCTGTCCGGGTCCTACAACGTGTACGGCAACAACAACTCGGGCACCACCAGAGGCTCGATGTCTGTCACGGCAGGCGGGTCCACGGTCTATACCCGGGAGAAGCAGGGCTTTGCAACCGGCTCAGCGGTATCCGCCAGCAACTATACAACGCAGTACAGCACAGCATACAACAGCGCATCCGGCAAGCCGTTTTTGACGGTCCTAACCGATAACGCATCGACAGAGGCTGCCGCTTACGGCGAATGCACGGTTACGCATAACGCTGACGGTACCAAGAGCATCACGCTGGCATGGACCGGCGACGTCTCCTTCTCTGGGTCGGTTGGAATGCTCACCGGTTCCGCTACGATCTCGCTGCCCACGATCCCGAGAGCCACCACACCGTCTGTCGGAACGTTGACGATGGGGAGCGCTTCGACGATCACGCTGAGTCCGGCGTCGTCTTCGTTCACGCATACGCTGCGGTATCAGGTTGGTTCGGCATCCGGAACGATCGTGACAAAGACTTCCAGCACCTCGGTGAGCTGGACACCGGCGCTGACGCTGGCAAACCAGGTGCCGAACGCGACGACGGCTGTCGGAACGCTCTACTGCGACACCTATTCGGGCAGCACGCTGATCGGGACCAAGTCCGTCTCGATCACGCTGAACGTCCCGACTTCGGTTGTACCCTCCGCCACCTATACGCTGACGGATTCCAACTCGGCCATAGCGACGAAGTTCGGTGCGTTCATTCAATCAAAATCCAAGATCGCTGTGGCGATCACAGCCAGCGGTGCTTACGGTTCGACCATCGCTTCCGTGACGACCACGATCAATGGAACGACCTACACCGGCACTTCTTTCACGACGGACTTCATAACCGGGAGCGGGACACAGACCATCTCCATTACGGTCAAAGACTCCCGTTCCAGAACGAAGACCGTTTCCGGCACGTTTTCCGTGCTGGCGTATAAGAGCCCGTCAGTGACAGATGTGGCCGTGTTCCGCTGCAACAGCTCCGGCGTGGCGTCCCATACCGGGACCTACGCTTCGGTCAAGTTGAAGGCGACGGTCACTTCGCTCAGCAGCAAGAACGATTCTTCGATTGTGATCCAGTCGAAGCGCAAGACCGCAACGTCGTACTCGAATCTGAAAACATGGACCGGGTCGTATTCAGTAAACGGAACCTATGTGGTGGGCGGCTCACTCTCCAACCAGTATGCCTACGATATCCGGATCGCCGTTTCCGATTACTTTGAGACCGTATATGCGTATGCGGACCTTGCCACAGCGGACACGATCTTTTCCATTCGTAACAACGGACTCGGCCTCGCGATCGGCAAGATCTGTGAGCAGAACAAGTTCGAGGTCGGATGGGAATCGGAGTTTCATGAGGACGTCACCTTTGATGGTGACGTTTCTTTTTCGAGCCTTGCATGGCTGCGGGATGCGATCTTCCCGGTTGGGTCCATCCGTATGACGACCAGTACGACCGGCGCGACCACGTTTCTCGGTGGGACTTGGGTACTGTGGGGTGCCGGTAAAGTGCCCGTTGGTGTGGACACCAGTGACACGGATTTCAGCACAGTTGAGAAAACCGGCGGTGCGAAGACGGTCACGCTGGCTGCGGCGAACATGCCAAGTCACAACCATGCTCTTTCCAGCGGCACCGTGACCATTACTGAAGCAGCTGCGCATACGCATCAGGCATCGTCTGGTACGTACAAGGTCGGCTCCGGCAACGGAAGTAACTATAAGTACTTCACGAATGGCGGTACGACTGGTCCGGCAACAACAGGATCAGGCGGTGGACATACGCATACGGCGACGCTGTCCGGAAACACCGGCAATAAAGGCAGCGGTACCGCGCACAACAATGTTCAGCCGTACATCACCTGCTATTTCTATAAACGAACGGCATAAGGAGGATTTATCAATGAAGGAATTTTGGATCTCGATTCAAGTGGCATTTACCGCTGTCGGTGGGTGGCTTGGATGGTTTCTGGGAGGCTGTGACGGATTGCTGTACGCATTACTGGCATTTGTCGTGATCGACTATATCACCGGCGTCATGTGCGCGGTCGTCGACAAGAAGCTTTCTTCGGCCATCGGGTTCCGGGGCATTTTCAAGAAGGTGCTGATCTTCGCGCTGGTGGGCATCGGTCATATTCTCGACACCTACGTAATCGGGACCGGTTCGGTGCTTCGAACGGCGATCATCTTCTTCTATCTCTCGAACGAAGGCGTGTCCCTGCTCGAGAACGCAGCGCATCTGGGACTGCCGATCCCCGAGAAACTGAAGTCGGTTCTGGAGCAGCTGCATGACCGCGCTGAAAAGGAGGATGACGATTATGGCGAATAAGCTGAAGGTCTTTCTCGATTACCTGCATGAGCAGGTCAAAAACCACTCCATCTACGTGTGGGGAGCGCAGGGCCAGCAGGGATCAGCGATCACCGAGGCATGGATCAAACGCAGGGAGACCTCGGACACGAACTACAAACGTGCGGTGGCGTTCTGGAAGAAGCAGTGCGCTGCCGGGTACGGGGACGTGCTTCGGGCGTTCGACTGCTCCGGGCTCGGGATGTACTGGCTGCAGAACGTGTCCGGGATACTGAAATCGGACTGCAACGCCCACGGACTCTACGGGAAATGCAAAAAGCTGAAGAAGGCCGACCTCCGGGTCGGTGATTTTGTGTTCAAGATCAATTCTTCCGGCAGAGCGACGCACATCGGGTACGTGGCGGATACCGACATCAATGTCATTGAGGCGCTGAGCCGTGACGCCGGTGTCGTGAAGCGTCCGCTCTCAAAGGGCAACTGGAACGGCTTCGGCAGGCCGCCCTTCTGGACCGAGGAGGAGGTCCGGGAGATCGAAGGCAATCCGGAACCGGAGCCCAAGCCGCCTGAAGGTTTCGTCTTCACCCGCGCTCTCCGCTACGGATGCCGTGGCGAGGATGTCTGTGAGCTGAAGAAGCTGCTTGCGGCTGCTGGCTTTACAGGGCTCTCGGTTGGAAACAAGAACTACCTTTCCAAGACGAAAGCCAAGGTCAAAGCGTATCAGAAAGCAGCCGGTCTCGAAGTGGATGGTAAGGCCGGACCGCAGACGATCGCGGCGCTTGGTGGAACATACAGGAAATAACGTGAATGGCTCATCTGGGATACCCGGGTGGGCCTTCTTTTTTTATGCCCGTTTTCGTTCAAAGCGGTCGGTTCCCTCCAGAAGGTACTGAGAGGAAGGGCCTCTCGGACTGGAGGACAACCCATGACAAACGAGCAGATTCAGACGATCACCCGCCTGCAGCAGAGCGGGAAAGGATATAGGACCATCGCGGCAGAAACAGGGCTGCCGGTCAATTCGGTTAAAAGCTGGTGCAAGCGGCATCCCGTGGACAGTAGCGCTCCTTCCCTGTGTGAGCAGTGCGGAGCCCCGCTGCATCCAGTACCCGGCAAACGTGCGCCTCGGTTCTGTTCGGATGCGTGCAGGCTCTCTTGGTGGAAGGCACATCCGGAGCAGAAGTCGCACAGGGTTTCCTATCCGCATGTCTGCCAGTTCTGCGGTAGTGAGTTTTCTAACAATCGCATGACAGCCAGCTACTGCAGCAGGACCTGCTTTGCAAGAGCCAGAGCACGGGTGGCGCCCAATGGATAAGGCGTTATATGAGAAAGTGAAGGGCTACCGGACCGCGCTTGCGATCGTAAAAGAGATGCGTGAAAAAGGGATTATCACGTCAGATGAGTATGGTCAGATCAGCCTTGTTTTAGCAGAGAAATTCGGCTTAAAAACATGCACAATCTTCTCCGAAATTGACTTGCTATGTGTGGAACGTAGAGGTAATATGCGACACTAACAAGGAGGTGATCCATTGGAGCGAATCATCGAAAAACGCTTTATTGGCGGCCCAAAACAGCCGAAAGCGACCCGCGTGGCAGCCTATGCCAGAGTGTCATCCGGGAAGGACGCGATGCTCCATTCCCTCTCTGCGCAGATCAGCCATTACAGCGAAACGATACAGTCTCATCCCGGCTGGTTGTATGCCGGTGTGTACTCGGATGAGGGCATCAGCGGCCTTGGCACCCGCAAGCGTGACGGGTTCAACGAGATGATCGCGGATGCGCTCTCCGGAACACTGGACCTGATCGTTACAAAGTCCGTCAGCCGTTTCGCCCGGAACACCGTGGACAGTCTGGTGACGATACGGAAGCTGAAGGAGAAAGGCGTCGAGGTCTATTTCGAGAAGGAAAACATCTACTCCCTCGACGGAAAGGGCGAGCTGCTGCTGACCATTATGTCGAGCCTTGCCCAAGAGGAGTCCCGGTCCATTTCCGAGAACGTGACATGGGGCCAGCGGAAACGATTCTCCGATGGCAAGATCACCCTGCCCTACAAACAGTTCCTCGGATACGATCACGGGCCGAAGAAGGACGATCCGCCGGTGGTCAACCAGGAGCAGGCGGCCATCGTCCGGCGTATCTACCGGGACTTCATGACCGGGAAAACGGTCGGCGCGATTGCAAGGGAACTGACCGCTGACGGCATTCCGAGTCCGTCCGGGAAACCGAAATGGAGTGCATCCACCGTGAACAGCATGCTCCAGAACGAGAAATACCGTGGGTCCGCGCTTCTGCAGAAATGTTTCACCACGGATTTCTTAACGAAGAAGAGGAAAGTCAACGAAGGCGAAGTACCTCAGTACTATATCGAAAACAGCCACGAGGCGATCATAGATCCGCTGGAGTGGGACGCAGTGCAGGACGAAGTCAAACGCCGGAAAGCCATAGGCCGGGCATACAGCAGCAAGAGCATCTTCGGTGCAAAGCTCAAGTGCGGCGACTGCGGCGGCTGGTTCGGTGTCAAGACATGGCATTCGACCGACCGGTACCGGACGAGCATCTGGCAATGCAACTGCAAATTCGATAAGGGCAAGGATCGGTGCAAAACCCCGCATCTTACGGAAGAGGAGATCGAGGCACGGTTCATCGCTGCCTACAACAGCATGCTGACCGACAAATCGGCCTACCTTCTGGGGTGCGAGACGGCTCGAGAATTTCTCATGGATACAACTGCCTTGGATACCGAGATGGAAGAGCTGTTGCGAGAGCTGGATGTGATCGCCGGGCTTATACGGAAGTGTATCGATGAGAACTCCGCGACCGCGCAGGACCAGACCGAGTATACCAGCCGGTACAACGCCTACGTTGACCGATACGAAAAGGCAAAAGCCCGTTACGACTCTCTTGCAGCGAATCGGCAAGATAAGCTGGCCGGGGCAAAAGCCGTAGAACGATTCATGGCGGTGCTCGACGAGCGGGACGATCCCCTGACGGAGTTCGATCGTCACCTGTGGATCATGACGGTGGACTACGCGACGGTTCATAGGGATGGGACGATTACATTCCGCTTCTATGACGGTACAGAGATCACGAAGTGATGTAAGAGCGCAAGGAGAAAAACTTACAACTTGTTTACGCAGAATGATAGCGATGTTCACACCTCGCTTTCTATTATATTAATAGATACAGAACAATGGAGGACTAAGTTGTGTACCGCATCTTTGTAATTGAAGATGATGATGCCATCAATCGGTTGCTCTGCATGAATCTTTCTATAGCTGGATATGAACCTATCCCTGCAAAAGATGGTTTGGAAGCACTTAAGATGATCCAGAACGGTGAGCGCTTCGACGTGGCGATAGTGGATGTGATGCTGCCTGGAATCGACGGCTTTCATCTGATGGAGCCACTCAAAGCCCATGGGATCCCGGTCATTTACTTGACAGCCAAAAACGATCTCGAAAGCAAATTGACAGGCCTTACCACTGGGGCAGAGGACTATATCGTCAAACCTTTTGAGGTCATGGAACTGCTTGTTCGAATGGAAAAAGTTCTTGCACGGCACTGTAGCGGAGGCATCATCACGATTCGTGATTTAACAATCCATGTCGATGAACGGGTTGTTTTTAAAGGGGATCAGCCAATCCTGCTCAAACCGCTTGAATTCGACCTGCTTCTTTTCTTTGCCCGAAATCAGAACATTGCTCTTTCCCGCGAAAAGATCCTTGCCGAGGTTTGGGGCATGAATTTCTATGGGGAGAGCCGCACAATTGATATCCATGTCTCCCAGTTAAGAAAGAAAACTGGCCTTCCTATTATTTCCGTACCTCGGGTCGGATATCGGTTGGAGACTACGCTATGAAGATACGTGTCCGTCTTTCCCTGCTATTCATTCTTTGCTCGACGATGAGTCTTTTGTTGTGTGGATTTCTGCTGCTCCGGTCAAGCGAAAAAAGCATGATACGGTCTGTGGAAGATAACGCTGCCTCTGAACTTGCCATGCTGAACACTTCTTTTTCTTCGGCTGTTTCAAAAGTCTTGGACGAAGGATCATCGGATGCTGTTCGGCGAAGCATCTTCATTTATGTGTTTCAAAGCTACACTGATGATACGTTCAGTGGATCCCAATACGTCCTCAAGCACAACGAGGAGACCTTTTTCAATAACAGCGGATACGCTCCGGACGTCCTTCTCGGGGGGTTACAACAGAATACCGTGACCTGGCAGGGGGAAAAGCTGTTTGCTGCCGTGACTGAAACAGATCTGCTGAGTGAGACATATCAGATCTACATCATACGTAATATGACATCTGTGTACGATTCCATTACCGGGTTACGGTTGCAGTTTGCGATTATCTGCGCTTTTGCTGTCCTGATCAGCACCGTCCTGATCCTTGTCATCACATCCCGTACACTTAGCCCGCTCAAAACGTTGGAAAAAGAAGCGATATCCATGACCAAAGGCGCGTACCAAACTCGGATTCCTCTCTCTGAAGGTCAGTTGAAACGAAAAGACGAGATAACGACAGTATCGGAGAGCTTCAACCGTATGGCAGACGCTGTAGAAAGTCATATTAACGCCGTTACGGCAGTTGCAGATGAACGTAGGATGCTGATAGGCGCATTGACCCATGAAATGAAGACGCCCATGACAGCTATCATCGGATATGCGGAACTACTGGAACGAGCAAAGCTGTCTGAGAAGCAGAGCGAGGAAGCCGTCTCCTTCATCCATCGGGAGGCACAACGGCTGGAACGGCTCACTCAGAAAATGATGCAGCTCATCACCTTGACGGACGGCGAGGACATATCCCTTCAGGACATCTCCGCTCGACAGCTCTTCGACATGGCGGAGGAAACGTTGAGAACCATTGCGACTCGGCACGACGCAACGCTGCAGTTTACCGAGAATGGAGAACGCTTTGCTGCAGATCCCGATCTGATCATAGGTGTGCTCACCAATCTGGTAGACAACTCTTACAGCGCCGGTGCAAAGCATGTTACGGTATCTGCCCAGGAACGGGCTATTATGGTTTCAGACGACGGTTGCGGCATTCCTAAGGAAATCATCGATAAGATCACACAGCCCTTCTTCCGGGCGGATAAGTCGAGAAGCCGCCAGAGCGGCCATGCCGGATTGGGACTGACGCTGGCAGCACGTATCGCAGAGCTCCATCATGCACGTCTTTTCATCGAGAGTGAAGTGGGGACCGGGACTACCGTATCTATTCTTTTTGATGCATAAGGAACTTACAGATCGCTTACATTTCACGGAAGACTTGCTTACATCCCTTACGGTAAGGTAAAGAAAACCAACGAAGGGAGATCAGAAATATGAAAAGAAAACAATTAATCAGAAAAATCCTTGCATGGGTCAGTGTTACAGCAATCCTTTTATCAGGAATTGGTTGTTCAAAAGCGCCGCAGGTCGACATCTCTGAAAAAACAAATACAGAGCGATTAGAGGAAGCGGCCGTCATGACGTTTTCAACTACTGCGGCCACCCAGCTCGTCGCCACCCAGCTCGTCGCGGAGGATAAGCCAACCTTGACAGAAGCGGAGGTGGTAAATGATACAGCAATCATTCCGTATAGCCCGCTGTATGACCTGCTGGGAGCGTCCACCCATTATGATGTTGAGCTGAAGCCCGTCTCCGATATCGTGAAGATCACCGTGGACGCGGACGTGTACCTGCCGGATACGCTCCAGATGCCCACGCTTCATGTGGAGCCCAGGGACTTCACCCAGGATGAGGTCACGAAGCTCTTCAACGCCCTGTGTGGGGACACGGTCATGTACAAGGCTCAGGAACAGATGACGAAGGCTGAGATCTCTGAGCGGATTGCAGATGTTGAATCTGAGATGAAAACCGCCACTGATAAGGACCGTCTCAAAAAGCTGGAGTCCAACCTGGCATACTGGAAGGAAGAATACGAGAAAGCTCCGGAGAGCGTCGAAAAACAGATCAGCGACGGCACTCTGGAGGAGCGCCAGCTGGGGATCGGGGAATACCTGGGCAAGTATAAGGCCCTGGACGCTTACGAGCATCAGGAAAACTATTATTCTTTTACGGGCAAGGCATTCCACGTGCATGGGCAAACCTATGACAAAAACACAAAGTCCAGCTACGATTTCCCCATCAGCGGAAGCATCTGGTATATTCGTGATCAGGCTTTCGGCCAGTACCTGAACTACAATGTGAGGAAATGGATCGCTGATGAGACCGCCGTGCCTGCCGATGCCGCAGGGCTGAGGATGACCCCTGTCGAAGCACGGAAACTGGTGGAGGCCTTTTGGGCAGATAACGGCTTTGAGGATATGGTTGTGACCGGCGTGTATCTCACCCGAAATAGCGATACCGGGAACGGCGGTGACAGGAAAGTTCCCGATCCCTATGGGGACAATTCCGCCTATGTGGTGGCCTGCGGCAAGTCCATCGACGGCATCCTGCCGCCTCCACCCAGCTCCGGCGATCCCCATTGGGCCTTCGAAAGCTGCACATTCACCATCACGGACAACGGCATCGAGACCTTCAATTGGGGTTCTCCCTACGCCTACGGCGAATATACCACCAAGAACAGCGCGCTTTTGACCTTCGATAAGGTCGATGAGATCTTCCAGAAAATGATGCTGGTGAAATACGATATATCCGGCAGCGGCAACGACCTCACCTCGGCCACATACAAGGTAGACCGGGTGGCTCTGGAGATGTCCCGGGTGACTAATCGTAAGTCCAGTGAAAAGGGGCTGCTGGTACCGGTCTGGAACTTCTACGGCAGCTATTACTTCACCTACGAAGACGGCCACAACTTCGGCAGCGATGACCGGGAAGGGTTCCCCAGTCCCCTGCTTCGTATCAACGCCATCGACGGCAGCATAATCGAGCCGAGATATGGATGCTAAAATGCACCCCACCCCGTAAAAATGCACCCCACTTAACCTGAAATGCACCCCACTTTCACGCTGGGGTGCATTTGTATCCAAATTAGCGTGATTTGCCATGAATACCGACATTAGTTGGTATAAAAAGACTCACCCAATGTGGTGAGTCTTTTGTTATGGGCACCATGGCGAGCACGCTCGGCACATTGAACCCGTTCCGTTATCACGGGTATGTGTATGACGAGGAGACGGGATGGTACTATTTGTCGAGCCGGTATTATAATCCTGAGGTGGGGCGTTACCTCTCCGCAGATACATTGAGCTCGACAGGACAGGGTGTGCTGGGCTATAATATGTATGCCTACTGCCTGAACAATCCGACAACAAACTATGATCCCTCGGGCAGCTTGTCATTCTCCAATCTGCTCTCCGGTGCAAAACTGTTAAGCGTCGGGCTTACAGCAGTGGCCGTGGGATTAACGGTCTTGACCTGCGGTGCAGCCGCACCCGTAATGGTAGCGGTGGCGGCGGTTACGGTAACGACAGGGGCAGTGACAGTAGCAAACGGACTTGCGGAGGTGCAGGAAGGGCTGACTGCAAGCAGCGAGGGCGCGCAGGACGGTACAAACTTCATGCGTGACGGGCTCATGCAGGGGAACAAAGAGGCATATGAATGTCAGCGGGATGTAATCGCCACGGTAGCAGAGGTCGGCACATTCATATGTACTGCCTATACCGGCCTGAAGGGCGGAGTATGCTTTGTTGCAGGAACGCTTGTCCTGACAGAGACGGGACAGGAGCCGATCGAGACCATAGCGGAAGGGGAATATGTCTATGCTACGGATCCTGAGACGGGAGAAAGCGGATATAAACAAGTCATCCAAACCTATGTAAACGAGACGAATGAACTGGTGCATGTGAAGACCGCTAAGGACGAGATCGTCTGTACCAGGGAGCACCCGTTCTACGTACCGGTCCGGGGCTGGACGGCGGCCTGCGATCTGCGTGCAGGGGACATCCTCGTCAGGAGCAACGGCGAGTATGTAGTGGTCGAGGCAATCGAGCATGAACTGCTGGAATCCCCGATCACCGTCTACAACTTCGAGGTCGAGGATTTCCATACCTATCATGTTGGCAGCGCAAGCGTGCTGGTGCATAATCGGTGTGAAGGACGGCCGATTTCCCCCAAGAAGGTAACAGATAACTATATAAAGAGCAATAAAATTAATGCCCATGCTTTTAAGGCAGCTAACGGTGGAAAGCCAAAGGTTGCAAGCTGGGATATCTATCAGGACACTGCTTCAAAAGGACAGTTGTGGTTAGGTGATAAAACGCAAAAGATATGGAAAGCAACAAAATATTTATTTGAGGATTTAACGCTATGGACAAAGTAGAAAACAATAGCCTGATACCTGAGATATACTGCAGCTTGATTATAATTAATACATCTCCTAATACACATGATGATTTGTTGAAAGATTTGGTTTCTGCCCTCACAAGGCCTCCGAATGTAATTTACAGTGAAGACATAATAACATATGAGTTAAGTACAACTGGTGGTTATATGCAGGCTTGGGAAATTGTAGATGTATTAAACGAGGTGCTATCAGATATACATATTGCAGCAGATGAAATAAAAGCGATTGTAAAAAAGCATAATGCACAATTGTTAATCGACATAGCATTTTATCATTATGACAGGTATCCGGCACTGGTTTTTGACGGACCTGCCATGCGATTAATCAATTACCTAAATGCCGACATAAGTATCGATGCGTATTAGTATACTATGAGTTGCAACCAGTAGATTAAGGGCTGTTATATCAATAACCATACCGGTCAGGGGCTGGACGGCAGCCTGCGATCTGCGCGCAGGGGACATCCTCGTCAGGAGCAACGGCGAGTATGTAGTGGTCGAGGCAATCGAGCATGAACTGCTGGAATCCCCGATCACCGTCTACAACTTCGAGGTCGAGGATTTCCATACCTATCATGTTGGCAGCGCAAGCGTGCTGGTGCATAATAAGTGTGCATCTCCGAGAAATGGCACGCGAGCTTCTACAGAAGACGTTCTCGATATGGCTGATGAGTTTTTGGGAAACGGATACAATGAACCGGATGTAGGAAGATTTGTTTCGGCGGATGGGCAACGACAAGTGCGAATGCTTTACAAAGATTTAGTGGGAGCCCATGGTGGAGGGCCACATGTTAATTTTGATATATTAAGTCCCAAATACAAGAGTGTGCATGTGTTCTTTTTTGACTAAAGAGGTGATCCTATGAAAGCGATAAAAATTCCACCTTATGAGGATGCTATAGATGTACTCATTCATCGAGAAAAGGCAAGTTATTCTGCTTTGTCTAATGAAAAGCACGCAGCTATAAAAATGAATAAAAGCATGGCAGAGTCATTGGCACGGCAGTTGTTATATTTTGCAGTTAATTCTCTTCCAACGGGAAGCCACGTACATTATGATACTTTTTTCTGCCCATTGAAGCAGGGAAACTACGAGGTTGTTATCTCGCAGATAGAGAACAACGAGATAGAACTCAGGATAGAACTTGATGAAGAGGCCGAGTTATGAAAGTATATGAAGGTAAGATTGCTGATGACTATCGAAACAAATTCGTACAATCATTTTTGAAGGGCGGGGTATGCTTCGTTGCAGGAACGCTTGTCTTGACAGAGACGGGAAAGGAGAAAGTAACGTGAAACTTGTTTGTATTCTATTTGCTGAGTTATATGACGATGCAGATATTATTGCTGTGCCAGACCGTTTGTATGTGAATATACAAGAACTAGGACAACAATTTTGCCGGTGGTTGGAAAAAGGTGAGCACGATTTTTGGGTAACATCCCCAAATGGAAAACGATACTTGAATTTGGAAACGGATGGGTTTGTTTGGTGGCTCAACAAACCGTTGGGAGATGACTCCAATGAGAAGGTGAAAATAGTAGAGCAACATGTGCGATATCGACCGGAACTTAAGACGGTTGTGTTCTAGGGGGATGTCGCTGAAGCCATTGAAGTCATTGCGCAGGCGGTTGATCATGCGAATTGTTTTGTCAATTACATCCTTTTAAACGCCAAAATAGTGCACGAGGTTCGGCAGCATCTTGAAACATCTTTCAAGATGCTGCCGATAAAGGTCGTATTTGGCTGATGGAAAAAGCTTAAAAAGTGGCGGATCATTACGAAACACCGCTTTTCAGATTTATTCAAGAGGTTCTAAAAGGGAAGCACATCATGGATAAGAGGCAACGGAGGAAAGTAAAATGGCAGACATCAATAAAACTGTAATGGATGTAATCATAGATCCAAATGTCGGCAATCAGCTAATGGATATGTTTTATAAAGATCCGGATTATTTCGAAAATACCTATCATAATAAAATTGCACTGGATGTACTGAATCGTTTTTTAGATGTTGTAAGCAGCCAGAGCTTTCTTGTACCATTGCTTGCTTGGTTGCTGCGATATAACATTGATGAAAATAGCATTGATAATATTGCGTTTGAGAAAATTAAAGCATTAGCGCTGCGGTTTTCTCGATTAGACTTATTAAACGGTTTAGCAGAGCATCGACTTGCCGTTTATCAAATGATAGAAATTGATAATATGCTTAATCATGGAGATCCGGCACATGGATGTTATGATGTTTTTTGCGGGTTACTATTCTTGTATGGAACAAATGACTGTTTTAGGGCAAATGACTTATTGAAGCTTTTGGAAGGTACAGTTATAACACCGTATGCAATTAAAAGTACTTATACCGAAATAGTGAAGCCAAAGATAAAGGACCAGAAGAAAATTGAAGTCATAGAAAAGTTCCTGGCAGGGCAACGCATATCCAGTAAACTCCTTTGAACCTGATATTTGCGTTCCCAAGTATTTGTTTGAGGATTTAACGTAAGTATTGAGGGGCATACGTTGCAGGAACGCTTGTCCTGACAGAGGCGGGACAGGAGCCGATCGAGACCATAACGGAAGGGGAAGCGGAAATCGTTGAAGCCGCCGCACAGGGCGCAGAGATTGCCATCGAGCTGAACGGGCAGGAATTAACCCTTATGGCCCATGAGACGGAGAATATGGAAGCAGCCTTCACCATAACCAGCGAGCGCCGCAAGACGCTGGTACCGGGATTTTTGTTCTTAAGAAGTGTCCATCATTACACGATTTAAGAAGCTGCATATAATGGGAAGCAAAATTTCGGGGTGTGCATGGACTGAGTGTGATTATGCTAATTAATGTCGATATGGACAAAAAAATCCCCTAAAATAGGGGATTTTTTGTTTTTAGTACAGTAAAAGTATCTGTTTTAGTTTTCTCAAAAGGATTTTATCAAATGCGGCGGTGCTGTACCGCATGTTCTTCTCCCGTCCTTTTTCCCTCTCGTAGGAGCGCACAGTGCCTCTGGCAAACCGGCAGCTGCAACCAAAGAAAGTTTTCTTTTAACCTTTCGGCGTTGTTGATGGAATAGTTTGTGCGGCGGAACTTGCAGGGCGTAACATACCGGGACCTTTTTCAATCAAACATGTTGAACCTTGTATGGTATACATACGGGGCGCTTGCTTACAGGCGGCCTCAGCCCCTCCGGTGTGCTTTTATGTCATTATGGTTCAAGAGATTTCTGGTTTTCAAGAAATATTCAAGGCTTTATGCTATGATAGAAACAAGAGGTGCAAGCAAGTATGCGTATTTTGATCGTCGAGGATGAAAAAAGCCTGCAGGAAGCCGTGAAAGCTCTGCTGGAAAAAAGCGGCTATATGGCCGATGCTGTGGGAGACGGCATTAGCGGTCTGGATTATGGGCGCAGCGGCCTGTATGATGCCATTCTGCTGGATATTATGCTTCCCGGGTGCAGTGGGCTGGAGGTGCTCCGGCAGCTGAGAAAAGAGCATATCTCTACGCCGGTGCTGCTGCTGACGGCCCGCAGCGAGGTGGAAGACCGGATCCAGGGGCTGGATACCGGGGCAGACGATTACCTTACCAAGCCCTTTGATGCCGGGGAGCTTCTGGCCCGGCTTCGGGCATTGCTCCGGCGGCCGGGAGAGCTGGCGCTGGGAGCCGGGGCCGCTTTTGGAGATCTGTCTTTGCGGCAAGACAGCCGTTCTCTTCTGTGCCGGGACAGATCCGTTAAACCGGGGCAGAAGGAGTACCACCTGATGGAGGTACTCATGCTCCATAAGGGAAACATTGTGCATAAGGACCTTCTGGCGGAGAAGGTCTGGGGGGGTAGAGGACTCCAGTGAATACAACAACGTGGAGGTGTATATCTCCTTTTTGCGGAAAAAGCTGGCATATCTTGGCTCTCGGGTGCAGATCAGGGCGGCACGGGGCGTGGGATACAGTTTGGAAACGGGGGAGGAAGCAAAATGATCCGTCAGCTGCGGCGCAAATTTGTCTGGATCACCATGGGGCTGCTGGTGGTGGTGTTTGCTTTGGCATTGGCAGCCCTGAATATTACGGTGAACCGCTTGGAGCAAAACCGTTGTTTGGAAGAAATGGAAGCTTTGGGAGAGGGAGACCGCACGCCTCGCTTTATACTTTCTTCTCAGGAAGAAGATCCGCCGAAAAAGCCGGAGGAGGAGAGCAGTGGGGAGGAGCCTCCCTCAGACCGGCAGGAGGTCCGGCATATGGCCCGGCTGGCCATGAAGGAGCTTTATCTGGTAAAACTGGATCAGACCGGGACCGTCCTCATAAACAGCCCGCTTTTTGACTTTGGAATGGATGAAGCAACTTTTAACGCGCTGGTAGAAAAGGCTATGGCTTCTTCAAGGCAGGAGGGGTTTGCAGGGGAGTTTCTCTTTTTGAAAATGGAACGCTCTTACGGCACACTGCTGATCCTTCGCAGTTATACACAGGAAAGAGAGGCCATGAAAGGACTGCTGCTGACCTCCCTTTTGGTAGGAGGACTGGGACTCATAGGGCTGTTCTTTATCACTTTGTGGCTCAGCCGGTTTGTAACGGAGCCTGCCGAGCGGGCGTTTAACCGGCAGAAGCAGTTTATTGCCGATGCCAGTCATGAGCTTAAAACGCCTTTATCGGCCATAGCTGTCAATGCGGATGTGCTGGGCCGGGAGATCGGCGAGAATAAGTGGTTGGCAAACATCCGTCAGGAGACGGAGCGAATGGATGAGCTGGTCATTGCCCTGCTGACGCTGGCCCGGCTGGATGCTGCTCCGGCGGCGTCCAAGGTGACTTTCGATCTTTCTCAGGCATTGACGGAGATTGCCTTGTCTTTTGACAGCCTGGCCTTTGAAAAGGGATTAAACTTTAGCTGGTCCATTGCGCCGGATCTGATGTTTACCGGGGATCCGGGTCAGCTGCGGCGGTTGGGCAGTATTCTGCTGGACAATGCCTTTTCCTATGCTTCCATCGGTGGGAATGTCACCATGACGCTGGCGCAGGAAGAGCCTTATATTCGGTTGCGCGTATACAACACGGGCGCACCGATCGATCAGAAGGATCTGCCCCATCTGTTTGAACGTTTCTACCGGGCGGACAGTGCCCGCACTGCCGGGCGCAGCTTCGGCTTGGGACTGGCTATTGCCAGATCCATTGCAGAGGCTCACCGGGGAACCATTCGGGCGGAAAATCAGCCGGAAGGCGTGTGTTTCATCGTACAGTTCAAAATATAAGCTTATATCGATCCAACGCAAAAGGCAGGCTCCTGGGAGCCTGCCTTTTGCAGGGGTTCATGTATGCGAGAAGGGAATCAGGAAAGATGCTTAGTTCTGGCCCAGTCCGCCGCCACAGCAGCCTGCGCCGGTAGTGCCCGTGCGTTCGATACTGCCGTTGCCGCAGCAGCCTCCGGAAGAAGCGCTTATGTCATAGTCACCTACGGCGGGGACGGTACCGGTTTCATCTGCGATAAGGATCCGGGCCCGGATCATGCCCATCCAGCAGGTATACTGGATCACACCGGCTTCTGTGGGGGTGAACTCAATCAGGTTGTCCCCTTCTTTGAGCACCATATCCAGCCCCAGCTGGGAACAGAGAATCCGGTAGTTGCAGCCGTTGAGACTGCCCTGGGGAACATTGAGTACCCAGCGAACCGGGGTGCCTGCCTTTACCAGAATGGTGGGGTAGCTGCTTGCGGTCAGCTGGCTGCTGACCACCTGCACACCGTTGCCGTCTATGGCAGTCACAGCGCCGTCTGTATTCACGGTGCCATCGGCATTCAGCGCAGAAGAAGAGGTCTGGCTGTCGTAGCTGTAGTTGTTATAGCCATAGCTGCCGTAGCTGCTGCCGGTATCGGTGCTGCTGCTGTACAAACGGCTCATGCCGCCGCAGCAGCCGGAACGGGTGGTGCCGGTGTATACGCTGCCATAGGCATCGGTGCCGCTGGCAGTGCCGTCTGCAGAAGCGGGGAGATTGCCGTTCTCATCCTGTACAAGGATCTGGGCCCGGATCATACCCATCCAGCAGGTATACTGGATCACGCCGGCAGACTGAGGGGTGAATTCTATGATATTGTCCCCTTCCTTCAAAGAAACTTCTTTGCCCAGGGAAGGGATGACGATCCGGTTGTTGCAGCCGTTGATGGTGCCGGCGGGGGCTTTCAGATTCCAGCGGACGGGGGTACCGGCCTTTACCACAATATTGGGATAGGTGCTGGCTGTCAGCTCGCTCTCCACCACCTGCACACCGTTTTCCAAGACGGAACCGGACGCAGTGGAAGGATCCACCTCTGCCAGGGCGGTGGATTTGCCCATATTCATACCTACCAGAGCTACGGCCACAATGGCGGTGGTGCCCAGCAGGGCTTTTTTGACGATCTGCTTACGGTAGGGAAGCTCGGAAAGGATGCAGGCGATCACGCCGATGAACAGCAGAACCTTCAGGGCAAAGGGAGTCAGCAGGCCGGAAAGGATGCCGCCCTGGCTGAACATGGACAGACCCATGACCGTGACCAGCACAGCCCCTACTTTGGTGACCACCCGGGTAAACCGCTGCCCCAGAGCAGAAACCAGGCTGCCGAAGCCCAGCATCAAGGGCACGGTGCCCAGGCTGAACATGAGCATGCTCAAAGCGCCCGTAACGGGGCTGCCGGAAGCCAGCGCCACCAGCTGCATGGACTGGAGAGGACCGCAGGGCATAAGGCCGTTAAGCAGGCCGATCACAAAGGGCTGAGTGGCTTTGGCACGCCTGGCGCCAACCTTTTTAACGAATCCCTTTGGCATATGGATGCCGAAGCCCCGGAGCCCGGGTACCAGATTCAGCATATTGATGCCCATGATGACCATGAACACGCCGGCAATGATCTTGATGATGCCCTGGAACGTGGTGGAAAGACCACTACCGGCGCCGCCGCCCAGGAACATGCCCACCAGACCCAGAATAAAGCCTACCAGCGTATAGGAGACCACACGGCCCAGGTTATACCACACGGCGCCCAAACGGTTGGGCTCACCTTCTTTGGGCAGGCACTGGGAAAGGTTGATGCCGCCGCACATGGCGATGCAGTGCACGGAAGTGATCAGGCCGATGACGAACAGCATTCCGTAGCCCATGGAGCCGTCTGCCAACTGGCTGGGCACCAGCAGGTTCAGCACACCGGTATAATCCAGCAGCAGATACAGGGCCACGATGCAGGCCAGCATCCCTACATTTTTCCAGATGCGTTTGGAGGAGATCCCTTCTGCGCTTTCCACCGAATATCCTAACCCCTCGATGGCCGCCAGGATCTTGCCCCAGGTGGTTTTCTTATCTTCAAAAGTGATTTCTGCGCTGGCGGTTTTAAAGGACACGTTGGCCTTTATGACTCCCTTCATAGCCCGCAGAGTCTTGCCGATGCGCATTTCGCAGTTGGTGCAGGTCATGCCGTCGATCCTGCATTTTTTTGTCTGTATCATCTGTACCTCCTATATATATCATGATCCCTTCGGATCTGTTTATACCCGGAGGAGGTATCACTCCTCCTCTTGTTTACAGATGGCAGTATACCAGAGCTTTGTGTGGGTTTTATGTGGTTCCTTACATTTAGAAAAAATTTCAGCTCCTTTTCTGGCGGCGCATCTCTTGCTTGAAAAAGGCATCAGCCGCAAAAGGACTGGATTGATGTAATTGATCTGCGTGCAGGGGACATCCTCGTCAGGAGCAACGGCGAGTATGTAGTGGTCGAGGCAATCGAGCATGAACTGCTGGAATCCCCGATCACCGTCTACAACTTCGAGGTCGAGGATTTCCATACCTATCATGTTGACAGCGCAAGCGTGCTGGTGCATAATAAATGTCATGGGAATTTTTTGAATGAAATATGAAATAAATGATGTTTATATGTGAATTCTTGATGCCGGTTCGAAATACAAAATGCATTACCAACAACATAGAATACTGAAAAATTTTTATGTGACGGGGCTTTACCTTCAACAAACAAGAGTTTATATTTATAATAGAAGGACTTGAATATCGAAGAGAGGTTTTATGAAAAAGATAGCTGATATTCGCCTTTTTGCGAGTGACACACCGACTGTTGACGGAAGGAACCATTGGCCAAATGCACTGCAGAACAAGGCTTCTGCAATATTCGCCAGACGAGTAGTTATGAAACTTAGAGAACAGGGGTTTTCTCTGGGTGGGTTTGATCATCTTTATATTAACTTTACCACCTGTGCCGTTGAAGGAAACATTGCGCCTGCAAAGTTGTCTTTCCAAACGTGGTACAGGTTTTATGATGTTCATGTAGATAAAGAAATGCAGAAAAATGTTTCGAGTGAAGAAGATGCGGCAATTGCTGCACAATTGATTCAAAGCGTATTATTAAAGTACTTTGCAGCAACAGAAAAGGATGAAGCCATTATAGTCAAATCCATAAATGCAGCAAAAGAAGGCGACAAAATGACAGTATTGTACATGGAGAAAAAGTATTCAAAGTGTACCATTTCAGTGTACATATCTCTCAATAATAAAGGCGAGTTTTGTCCAATACTGCAGATAATGAAGAAGGATGGAACCCTGGTTCAGAGAAAACGCATGAAACCATGTATTGAGATGGGGGCATATGGAGATATACGGTTTGACGGCGAACGCGTTTTGATAAAGCCTCGGAAGAATGCATACTATGCCAAACGAAACCCGATTGTGATAGAATTGCCTTCGTAAGGCCGTCACTACGACGCAATGACTCAGCTTGTTCACTGATGTTGGCAGCGCAAGCGAACTGGTGCATAACAAGTGTGTTGTAAGCGAGAGTTCCTATTATTGACGGAATAAAGCAGCTGTACTACATCTCTTGAAAGAGGTAACGGAGGAAAGTAAATGACAGACATCAATAAAACTGTAATGGATGTAATCATAGATCCAAATGTCAGCAATCAGCTAATGGACATGTTTTATAAAGATCCGGATTATTTTGAAAATACCTATCATAATAAAATTGCACCGAATGTACTGAATCGTTTTTTAGATGTTGTAAGCAGCCAGAGCTTTCTTGTACCATTGCTTGCTTGGTTGCTGCGATATAACATTGATGAAAATAGCATTGATAATATTGCGTTTGAGAAAATTAAAGCATTAGCGCTGCGGTTTTCTCGATTAGACTTATTAAACGGTTTAGCAGAGCATCGACTTGCCGTTTATCAAATGATAGAAATTGATAATATGCTTAATCATGGAGATCCGGCACATGGATGTTATGATGTTTTTTGCGGGTTACTATTCTTGTATGGAACAAATGACTGTTTTAGGGCAAATGACTTATTGAAGCTTTTGGAAGGTACAGTTATAACACCGTATGCAATTAAAAGTACTTATACCGAAATAGTGAAGCCAAAGATAAAGGACCAGAAGAAAATTGAAGTCATAGAAAAGTTCCTGGCAGGGCAACGCATATCCAGTAAACTCCTTTGAACCTGATATTTGCGTTCCCAGGCCTTTATTTGAGGATTTAACGTATTCAAGGGGTTCTAAAAGGGAGGCGCATCATGGATAAAATGACAGAAATAGAAATTCTTTTTGTTGCAGAAATGCCAGTAGAGCAAGGTAACGACCTAATGCCGTTGATAGAAGCGCAAGGGTGGAACATTGACACGTTGCATTCTCAGGACAAAGAGTTCTATTATATTGAATTAGTCAAAACCGGTTTTATCCGCACGTGGTATCTTTCGGAGGCCTTAGAAAAAGCATTTTCCTTGTTGGATGTAAATATGATAAGCTTTTTACAAAAACTTATGTCGTTAAACGTTGGATACAGGGCACTGGAAGTGGTTGTGAAGAAAACAAATAAGTATCCCGGAATGTATATTAGTGACACATGGATCAAGCGCATAGGAGATTTGGGCTTGAGTGTAGACATAGATATCTATTAATGGGAATACGGATACAATGAACCGGATGTAGGAAGATTTGTTTCGGCGGATGGGCAACGACAAGTGCGAATGCTTTACAAAGATTTAGTGGGAGCCCATGGTGGAGGGCCACATGTTAATTTTGATATATTAAGTCCCAAATACAAGAGTGTGCATGTGTTCTTTTTTGACTAAAGAGGTGATCCTATGAAAGCGATAAAAATTCCACCTTATGAGGATGCTATAGATGTACTCATTCATCGAGAAAAGGCAAGTTATTCTGCTTTGTCTAATGAAAAGCACGCAGCTATAAAAATGAATAAAAGCATGGCAGAGTCATTGGCACGGCAGTTGTTATATTTTGCAGTTAATTCTCTTCCAACGGGAAGCCACGTACATTATGATACTTTTTTCTGCCCATTGAAGCAGGGAAACTACGAGGTTGTTATCTCGCAGATAGAGAACAACGAGATAGAACTCAGGATAGAACTTGATGAAGAGGCCGAGTTATGAAAGTATATGAAGGTAAGATTGCTGATGACTATCGAAACAAATTCGTACAATCATTTGTTAATTGCGAGTCAGCCTATTATCAAGAGCGTATTCAGGTACTTCAAAAATTTACGGATGGGGATTGCTATGTCGGATACTTGTGGGATTGCTTGAAAAATCCAATTGTAGATAGTGAAGAAAATGTTCTTAAAAGAATAGAGAACACCAAAGAACCATTGTTGGTCATATGGGACATCCATTCATGTGACCAGATTTTCATTCCGAATTATTGGAAATATCCGAAACATGCAGTGCTTGAAATGAATTACGAGGAATACGTTCGGGTGCAACCTTCGTTGCCAGAAGATCATTATGTTTTCACGGCCGAGTACAAATGGGCGGTTGCGCTTACACACGAAGAAGTAGATTTTAAGCGATGGTGCTTATTTGTAGAAGCTTAAACAGAGGTCGGTACATTCATATGCACAGCCTATACCGGCCTGAAGGGCGGAGTATGCTTCGTTGCAGGAACGGCGGATATAAACAAGTCGCCCAAACTTTTGTAAACGAGACGAATGAACTGGTGCATTATAATTGATGGAAAGCTCCATGTCAAACTATGAAAAAATATATCTCCATAATATTGATGCTATTGATGATACCGCTCTTGAACAAGGGGTGCAAGACGGAAGATTTGTCAGTTGGGTGGGAAATTAAAGCAGATACACTTGTTTTCTATTCAGATGAGGGTGTAGCTTCCTGGTGCGCCGATGTGAAGGCAAGAGAAGATAGTGCGAATTGTACCACTGTTGTGTTTTTGGACTCAGTTACGACTATTTCGGAAGGAATGTTTAAGAACCATTCATACGTTTCGACGCTAACGCTGGGAAAGAATTTGCGGACAATCGAGGACAACGCTTTTCGCTCTTGTAAGAGTCTTACTTCCGTGAACTGGTCTGAACAGGTTGAAAGCATCGGGAACTCCGCGTTTGAAAATACGGGACTTGTTTTGCTGGAACTGCCAAACAATTTGAAATCGATTGGAGATTTTGCATTTAGCAAATGTGAAAAGCTGACCTCCTGCATCTTGCCGGATTCTGTTACAGATATGGGATGCAACTTTACAGATTGCCCGGCGCTGTCTACGGTCAAATTGCCGCGGGGGCTAACACTTCTTGAGGATTATTCATTTAGCGGCTGTACCTCGCTTCAAGAAGTATTCGTTCCAGCATCCGTCAAGATAGTGGGGTATGATGCTTTTTCCGAGTCCGGCATTGTGCGCCTGATCTTTGAGGGAGAGCTGCATGAGATACGCTCGCTTCGCACGAGCAATATGCCTTCGCTCCAGACAATTATTTTTTTGAATTATCCACCACGGCAATTTGAGGCAGAAGATACAAAGTTTGGACTGATGAACAACACGGATTCGGATGCCTGCGTCTACTACTTAAGTGAGTTTTCGGAGTATTTTTCCAGTTCTGACGGGAAATGGAACGGGTTTGTAATTAAGGAACTGCATTCGATCGATGATCTCCCTTAAGATAACCGCCCGATCACCGCAACACTCGCAAGCGGAAAAGCGATCACGAACACTTATGACAGCATAGAAAGACTTTCCACAAAGTCGATCGGTGATTACACCATCACGCTTTCGCATGCCCGGTAATTTAAAGGAATTATGCGGCAGGACGGTGGGACTGGATTTTTTCTGGTTCCGCAACGGGGGTCGCTGCCGCCAGGGGTTCCTCTCCGGGCAGCCGACACAGGAACCAGGTCAGCACAAAACATACTGCAAATACTGCTATGTCCGCCGCTGCGCCCCAGCCGGCATCGAATCCGGGAAAGATCAGCCCCACGCTGACCAGCAGCAGCCCCATGGCGCCATAATATGCATATCCATAATGCCGGTCAAAAAGCCGCTTCATGGCTTTCAGCAACAGTATGATCACCGTCAATGCGCCTGCTCCGGCACACAGCAGCATGGGGATATTCATTCCCGTAAAGGCGCTCAGCAGCGGTTCATAGAGCCCCAGGTGAATCATTAAAAAGGAGGTGGTCAGCCCGGGGATCACCGTGCCCAGCCCCATGAGCGCCCCGCACAGCAGGCTGGTCCAGCCATTAAAGGGAAGCTTTTGCCCGCCGGTAAGATGATGCTGCAAAAATACCGTGCCGCCGATCAGCAGCCCCCCGGCCAGCAGCGCTGCCAGATACCGGACTTTAAAGCCCCGCTGATTGGCCTCCTGTATCAGAGAAGGCAACCCTCCCAGTACCATGCCCATAAGCGCCCACATGACTCCAATGCGGAACTGACCCAACAGCCATTCTACGGCCCAGCCTGTCAAAAACAGACCGGCCGTTCCACCCAGACCCAATGGCATCAGATAAAAAAAACTCCGGCGAAAGCTTTTAAACAAACCGTTCAGTGCTTCCAGTACCGGTCTATATACACCCATGGCTACTGCCAGCACGCCGCCGCTGACGCCGGGAAGCATCCCGGCCACGCCGATCACCGCTCCCCGCAGTAATTGGGCGGCAAAGGCTTCTTTCTTTTGTTTGGGAGAGATGCCCTGCCCCACCATTTTTTCGGCGGAGAGTGTGCTTTTATTATCCATATATCCAGTATCCTTTTTCCTTTTTTATCCATTTTAACATGCTTCACGGCACTGTCCATCCTAAGACGGCAAGGTTTACATTCTTTCCGAAATTCTGTTACATCCATCCACATGCCTCATGGGTTAAAACCGGTTGACAATCCGTTTCTGTCACCTTATAATATTTATGTTTTTGTAGTGCAAATCTTTGTTTTGAATTTCTCATGTCTCCGTAGCTCAGCAGGATAGAGCGTTCGCCTCCTAAGCGAAAGGCCGCGCGTTCGAATCGCGCCGGGGACGCCAAAAGCCCGATTTTACAGGATCGGGCTTTTTGTTTTATGATTGGAGTTGAGCGGATGTATTATGTGCGGTACAGGGGGCTCAATAGCTTCTAACGGTAAATTCTCAGCAATTATCGTTCCCTGCCCCTATATAATGTGCATTGTCTCATTGTTTTGCAGGCATAGTGGTACTCCGTTCCCCGAAACAGGTACGGATTTTGTCTTTGATAGGCATCGCTTTGTATCTTTCCTTGGACAAAGATAGTACCATCGTGTTTTCGGAAAAACTGATAGAGATTGCTGTATCAGATATTCCGTCTTTTACCATAGAGCTTGCGGTATGGTCCAAAGAAGGGAGGAGCGCCTCAGCTGCAATACTGTTGTTTATGCCGGCCATAAATATGCCCTCGAAATCATCTATATCAACGCGGCTCAGCAAACAATGCAGCTCCGTTTTATGGCAAACCGCTGCAAAACTGGATGTATGGGAGCCGGGCATTACTCCTGCTATTCCTATGCTTTTTCCTATGGCTGATAATGTCTGGATACAATCACTTGCATCTATCAGGAAAATTATCTTCTGATCCGGGAAAAAATCTAAAAGCGATAGCAATATATCGGTTGAAAAAGATACATCGCTAACGTAAATGTCTCCTACTCTCTTATAGTAATAACAGCTTATTTTAGGTTTCCTCATTTTGTCCCTCCATGAACATCGGCATTGATTGCGGCCTTTGCCAGGAACTATTCAATCTTAGGTCAACAAATATAAAGCTTCAGGAGTTTTATTGACAAGTGCCGTGGTATCAAGACAGCGAGGCTCACTGGTATGGTGACTATTTGTACTTACACCGTGGAATGGTAAAACTCGTTTTCCCCCATATGGTTCTCAATGGAACGCCATCTCATCCCCGATGCGCAAATCAAAGTTCCTGTATAATCATCTAAATCAGACTCTGACAAGTTACCGCAGTCACACCAGTAAATATTACCGTCTTTCATAATCATTGTAGAATCTAATATTTCACAGGTGTAATCTTCGTTCACTGGAAATGACTAATCCAATAAATACGTGTTTTTTCATTTTCTATCCTTTCGGTCAGTAGAGCAAGTGGCAAGTGAATTCTCTAAAATTCTTTCTATTTGAGAACATTCGGAAATAAAGACAATATCTGTGTCAGCATTTACCTGTTTGTTCTTCATGTCAACCATTCTTTGTGGCTCGAACTGTCTCTTCGGCACTTATGATTCATATAGTTCTTGCAAATAGATAAATCGATTATCTTCAATCCCTATATAAAAACCAATGGGAAAATAACTCTCTTTTTCATTATACTCACCTATATACCCAGCATTTAGTAATCGAAAAAAGCTGTTAGCAGTAACCAGCATTTCCATATCTTCTCCCCAAACAATTATTATGGTATTTGGTGTTATTGATAGACACATTTCCTCCTTGTCAATCGTCTCTTGATTTATTGAAACAGGAAAATCGCCCTTTTTTTGATTTAGTTCAGCCGAAGACATTATTATTTCTTGGTTTTCTGAATTGTATCTACGAATGACTCCAACTCCTGACTTCTCAATTTCCCTTTCTGTTTTTTGATGAAGCAATGTCCTATCAATCCAAACGGGTTTTAGATCGGCTGAATCGCAAAGCCGTACATTTATCAAATATGGGATCCCATATATATTATTTGACAAAGGTAATCCATATCTCAATTCACCAATTTTATATGAAATAAGAGTTGGAGCTGTTTTTTGAAGAAAAACAGAATAAATAACACCTGAATTATTAAGCTCATTAAGCCTAAAATGAATAGAGTAGTCCTCTGCAGATCCTGGATTATCTACATTATAGAGAAATCCAAAACCATCTATCCAACATACCAAATCACACCCGTAGTCCAATCCGCTAGATACCGATGTTTGGATGTTGCAAACACAGCTCTCTATTTCTTCTATTGTTGATATGTTACTATCCTGTGTTCTTGGTTCTGGTGATTCTTGTTTAAGATAATGATTTTCTAGAACGCATCCCATAATCACAATAGAAGAAACTCCAATTAATATTAATAAGGGGAGTATTTTTTTCATAGCATTTGTCCTCGCTTTCATAGCATTGGTCCTTACTGACCAAACGTGTAGGCCAGTCGCTGTACTTGACTTTACGGCGCTCATATTCTCATTGTCTCCTTAACTGAACAGCAAGGTATCATTGCCCGTTACCTGCGAAATAAGGATCGAACCGTGGAAGTTATAATTTGTTACTGTTTCGTTGACGGTCTTCTGTGTGCGGGTTCCATTTACAAGTGATCTTCTATGTACCGGCAACATCATCTTTGTGGTACCGCAAAGGCAAGCCTTATTAGGAGTACTCATGAAACCTTTAGTTGCAGTTCACAACCACCACGTTTCCGTATGCATTGCGGTATCACAGCAGTATGCTTGCGGGCATATGTTATTTGCGCTTAGCAAGTTTCGTAATTAATAAAATCCTTATATATGGCCCCACAATTATTGCACTTTAGCGTTACCCATATCCAAGTAAAAGCGTTATCTGTCTCGGCTATTTCAAGCTCCTTAAGTTCTTGAATATCAGGATATTCATATTTGATGCCAACAGAAAAGCTTCCATTCTGACACTTTTTGCAATCAACAGGTTTAGCCGGCATATGTGTATCTTGATCTTTCCCGCATTTCTCATACCCATCACGGCTGCTGTCAAATACCGAAATAACTTTACCACACTTTCTGCAACGAACTTCTATTGCAATTTTATTATTTTTGGAAAACAGGTACATCTTTGAAAGCATACTGTGTTTTATTTCGCCAATAACAAACACATCAAAATCATGGGCGTTACAGCAGGTAAGTATTCCTTCAATCAGGTTGTTATCGCCATCCGTTGTTTGGTGCACCGCTTTAAAATACGGTTGAATCATTTCAGGAATCAAATTCATCACCTCCTATATATGCGAAAAGCCGCACATCCTTTTTTGATTTTGCAGTGCCTTCAGATCCCCGCCACCATTATGCACAAAATTTTAACAGGCATCAATATCGTATTTTGATAATCAGTTGTTTTTCAAGGTGCTCGCGCTCAAACGGTTGCCAGCACGAACTGTCTTGACACCTTCTTTTGCAAAACAGTTTCTTGTGTTATTCGTGGAATTTCTTTTCGACTCCTCGCCACGTAGCAAAAACCATCCCATATCCCTTTCCATCGAACGTACGGGAAATTCCTCAACCTTATATCTCCAAAAGTCCTGCTCCATATTTCAAAACACGTTTAATATCCCACGGTGTTTCGTGTCTTTGATGTCCGACGAGCCGGGCGTCTATTTCTTTGCTTTTACTTCGATATTTTCAATGGGTTTGAACCATCCTTTTCGTTCTGGTTATTAAACCTCATTAGCAATTGTAATCAAAACAACTTGATCATTTTGATCATAGAGAAACCTGATAAAAACATAATCCTCATCATAATACCCTGCACCGATGCTTGGCTTTTCAGCGCATTTATGAAAAGATCGAAAAGCTTCTTCTACTTCCTTTCGCGAATTTCCTATCCCGACGCTATTTATCTTATAATCGCCTCCTGTTACTTGCACTTGATTTAAGATAAAGTTTTTAGAATAGTCGTTTATGTCTGTTGTAAATTGGGCGTTGTCTGGAATAAAAGTTAAAATTCTATCGTCAAGTCGAATGATAACTTGTGGAATGCCATATTGAGAAACAGTTTCCGTTGTATCATTGATGTCATACTGCGACTTTACATCTTCAAGCTTCGAGTTTAGATTAGGAAGGGATAGTGACCGCATATACGAAGATGAAGGAAGATAAAACCGATGGATAATAAAGAATCCAAACGCAACAGCGATTATAACTACGGAAATGATTAATCCAATAAACACATATTTTTTCATTTTCTATCCTTTCTATCAGTAGAGTAAGTGGCAAACGGAATTGGAAAACGGTAACTCCAGAGCTCTTTGTTTTCCCTTATTGTCATATTACGCAAGACATCACAATAATTCGTTTCGATTATGTCATGTGTATTCCTTAAGAAGCGTCTAACCATAAAACCTCCTTGTCTATTCTTTTTTAGCGGATAGTAAAACTATCTGTTTGCAACGAACTGTTTATCTGCCGTCTCGTTGCGGTGCTTTACCGAGTGCTTACAGTATCCTGATAAATAACGTGACCATCCGGGGTATCGGCAGGTGATCCCCGTGCGGCTAAATTACGCCATATCTTTTGCGAAAATCTTTATATTACTCATTTTACCGGGAGCCGTTGCCTCTGTCAACGACTCCGCTTGTGTTGCAAAGCAGTCACCCCATACATTCTCTTTGAAACAAAAAGGCCGAAGGCTTTTAGACCTTCGGCTGGGTTACAGAATATTGGAGAGAGATCAGGCAGATCGTTTCAAACGGCTGCAAAGGATGGTCAGCCAGTAGGAGGTCAGGGCTCCCAGGCAGATCAGCAGCGGGCAAACAAGCAGGGCCGGAAGCCCCAATATCCGCTGGCCGGAGGTGAAGGCCGATACCGGCAGGATCATTACCGCCGTGGCCGCAACAATGCCCATAACGCAGTGGGAAACAATGGCGTACCAGCGCTTGTAGGCCCAGCTTACCGCTTTGGAAAGCAGCAGTACGCAAAGCAGGCCGCTGACAGCCATGGGCAGCAGCACCAGCATATCCAGCCGGGCGATCCCCTCAGACATGGGCTTATACAGACCGAAGAACAGCAGCAGGGAAGAGGAACTCAACCCCGGTACAATAAAACTCAGGCCCCACAGAGCGCCGCAAAGGAGATACCCGGGGATGCCCGGGGCAATGGTCACGTTGACCTGGGTCTTAAGCAGGGTCAGGGCACCCAGCATCAGCAGAAAAGACAGAACCAGTCCCCAATAGGCCCCCCTGGGGCGTCCCTGCTCACCGGCTTCATGCCAGAGATCGGGCAGAGTGCCCAAAATAAAGCCCGTAAAGGCGCAGACTACCAGGGTGGTGTTCTTATCCATCAGGCGGGCAGTCAGGCCGGAAAGTCCCACAAAACCAATGCCTGCGCCTACGGCAAAGAACAGCAGCATGCGCCAGTATTTCCGGATACCGTCTTTGGGCGCGGAGAAGGTTTCGATCAACGGGTGATACATGCCGAAGGCGGCGCACAAAGCGCCGCCGCTGACTCCCGGCAAAATGGCGCCAAAGCCCACCAGAATTCCCTCCAGTACCCACAAAATGCATGTCAGGATAGCAGAACGTTTTCGATCGTTTTTTGCAGGCTGCATACTTTCCCCCATAAAATGAATATACAAATAAGAATAGCATGGCGGGCGGCAAAAGGCAAGGGGGAAAAAGGGCGAATGCCCGCCGGTACAGGCAGATCGCAGATTTCTGCAGAGTGGCGCAGGATGGAACTCCTCCTTGGCTGGGTACCCTGGTGGATCATAGAGAAAAAAGATGCGTATCGCAGCCCTGTTCCCGGAGGAAGCGGATAAGATCTTCTGCTTTCAGCCACAGGGTAGCGGTATTATCGTTGGGATGAACGCCAATAAGCCCCGGGGGATCCAAAAAGCTTTGATCCAGAAAGAGCTTCACGCGCTTCTGCGCATCGTTGAGCAGTCCCAAAGGTGTAACGGCGCCGGGGATAAGGCCCAGCAGCTCCATCAGGTCTTCTTCAGAGGCGAAGCTAAGGGGATGTATGCCCTGCGCCTGACGGAAGGCTTTTAAATCTACCCGTTTATTTCCTTTAACGGTGATCATATAGTAATTCCGCTTTTTTTCGTCTCGGACAAAAAGGTTTTTTGCTTCTGCCTCCGGGTGGGGCAGGGAAAGCTGCGCTGCTTCGGCCATGTTAAAAACGGCCTTGTGTTCCGTGCGTTCATAGGCAATGTTTTGGCTGCAAAGCAGGGTACAGATCTGGTCTTGATCCATGGCAAACTTCCTCCTATTATAAAAAAAGCACCGGATCTACGGTGCTTTGATGCTAAACGGTCAATGGATACGGTGTTGTTTATCTTTCTGCGGCAAAGGGCAGCAGAGCCATGACGCGGGCACGCTTGATAGCCACGGCCAAATCACGCTGGTGCTTGGCGCACACGCCGGACATGCGGCGGGGCAGGATCTTCCCGGCTTCGGAAATGAAGCCCTGAAGCTTTTTGGTGTCCTTATAATCGATGCTGGTAGCCTTTTCAACGCAGAACTTGCAAACCTTGCGTCTGCTTCTTCTGGGACGGGGACGCATTTTGCGTTCTTCCATGGTGCAAGCCTCCTGTTAATTTTAATTTAAAATGGAATGTCGTCAGAGGATATATCATTGAAGCCGGCCATATCCTGACTGCTCCCATGGCTTTGCTGGGGACGGGGCGCGCTGTAGTTGGCGCTTCCATCCTCCTGGCCCTTGGGGGAGAGGAATTCTACTTCGTCGGCAGATACATCCAGAGAAAGACGGGTCGTGCCATCCTTCGCTTCGTAGGTCCGGGCCTGAAGCTCGCCGATGACCGCTACCTTGCGGCCCTTGGTAAGATACCGGGCGCACAAATCGCCCAGCTGCCGCCAGGCGTTGATGCGGAAGAAATCGGTCTGCTTTTCACCGCCCTGGGACGCAAACCTGCGGTTAACGGCGATGGTAAAGCTGCATACCGTTACCCCATTTGGGGTGGAACGGGTTTCGGGATCATGGGTCAGATTGCCGATCAAAACTATCTTATTCATGCTTGACTCCTTAAAAACTCTCTCGTGCGGTTCGTCACGGCCAAATGGCCAAGGCCCTTATGCGACTTTGCTGGTAACCATGTAGCGCAGGATGCGCTCATCGTTGCGGAAGTTACGCTCCAATTCCGCGGGCAGAGTGGGGGCGGCATTAAAGTCCACCAGCACATAATATCCCTCGGTCTTGTAGTCGATGGCGTAAGCTAAACGGCGCTTGCCCCATTCGTCCTGCTTCACGATCTCACCGCCATTGGCAGTGATGATGCCTGCAAACTTCTCGATGACGGCCTTGTTGGTCTCTTCGTCCAGTTCCGGCGTGATCAGGTACAAAACTTCATACTGATTCATTCTTTCACCTCCTTGTGGTCTGTTGGCTTTCCTTCTTCAAGAAAGCAAGAAGGACCGTTAGCCTTACATTTATAGCATATCTCAGGCTTTTTTGCAAGGCTTTTTTTGACTTTTTCCCGGTGCGGGGTTATTTTTCCAAAGCCAGAATGGCCTGCACCAGCTTGTCCAGCCAGTCGCCTTCAAAAAGCTCCATAAGTCCGGCGTCGGCAGCGGCAGTAAGCTTCTGATTCAGAGGGATCCGGGCCGTATTGGGGATGCCGTACTTTTCTGCGATCTGCTCCAGATGGCTCTGGCCAAAGAGAAAATGCTGCTTGCCGCAGTCCGGGCAGACAAAATAGGACATATTCTCTACCAGCCCCAGAACAGGTACTTTCATAAGCTCGGCCATTTTTACGGCTTTTTCCACGATCATACCCACCAGTTCCTGAGGGCTGGTAACCACCACGATGCCGTCTACGGGGATGGATTGCAAAACCGTCAGGGGAACATCTCCGGTGCCCGGGGGCATGTCGATATACATTACATCCACATCCTTCCAGATGACGTCCGTCCAAAACTGCTTTACCGCACCGGCAATGACGGGGCCCCGCCATACCACCGGAGAGGTCTCATCCTCCAGCAGCAGATTCAGGCTCATGATCTGAATGCCTGTGGGGGTGGAAACGGAAAAAATGGCGTCCTCGGTGCCCTGAGCCTTGGAATGTACGCCAAAGGCCTGGGGGATGGAGGGACCGGTAACGTCTGCATCCAGAATGGCGGCTTTATAGCCGGCCCGCTGGGTAATGGTGGCCAGCAGAGAGGTGACCATGGATTTGCCCACGCCGCCCTTGCCGCTCATAACGGCAATGACCTTCTTAACGGAGGAAGCGGGGTGGAGCTTTTCATGCTGGGGCATACGGCTGGGGCAGTTCAGCTTGCAGCTGCCGCAGTCCTGGGGCGTACAGTTTTGGCTCATATCAATTCCTTCTTTTTATTTATAAAGTAATGCAGGTGTGTACAAACGGATGCGTCAGAGGGTACCATCGCTCAGAACATCTTCCAGCGCCTGCCCGATCTTTTCATGCAGGCACAGGGTAGCCTCCCCGTCCCGGTCGGTGCGCGAGAGGTTGATGAGCACCAGCTCCCGGCCGGTAAAGTAATCCACCAACCCGGCTGCAGGATATACCACCAAAGAGGTGCCGCCTACCATAAGGGTATCCGCCTGGGATATGTGGGTCACGGCGCTGACCAGAGTCTTTTCGTCCAGCCCTTCTCCATACAGGACCACATCGGGCTTAATGATGCCGCCGCAGCTGCACCGGGGGACACCGCTGCTTTCCCGGATGTGATCCATGGAATAGCTTTTATGACAGTTCATGCAGTAGTTCCGGTGAACACTGCCATGAAGCTCCAATACGTTTTTGCTCCCTGCCGCCTGATGGAGCCCGTCAATGTTCTGGGTGATGACAGCAGTGAGCTTCCCCATCTGTTCCAATCGGGCCAGGGCATAGTGGGCTTTGTTAGGTTTGGCATTGGGGTAAAGGAGGTACTTGCGATAGTAATCAAAAAAGATCTCCGGCTTTGCCATGAAAAAATCATGACTCAGCAGTACTTCCGGAGGATAGCCATAGGCCTGTTGGGCCTTATAGATGCCGTCCTCGCTGCGGAAATCGGGGATACCGCTTTCCGTAGACAGCCCCGCTCCGCCCAGAAAGGCCATACGGCGGGTGTCTTTCAGGACCTGTCTTAATCTTGGATCCATGCTGTTCCTCCCGGCTGCTGTTTGTATTCACTATAGCACGTTTTCCCGTTCAATGCAACGGCTCCTTGCCATAGGAGGGAGGGGTATTTGCAGCCATTCTTCGAACAGCCGGATACGAGTACCGGGAAAGAAAAAGGCAATGGGCGGAAGCAGGGCGGGGAAAAAGGTTGCTCTTGCTTTTTGGAACTGTTATAGTATATGCATAGATACAAAAAAGCAAGGAGCCCATTATGATACTCTGGATATCAGGTCCCTATGGGGTAGGCAAATCCACTTTGGCAGAGGTGCTGGCCGGGCAGCTGCCGGGAGCCATGATTTTTGATGCGGAAGCTGTAGGCAATGCCGTCCGGGGCAATTATCCGGGGGAACCCATGGGAGTGATTTTTGAGGATTATCCTCTGTGGCGGGTGTTTTGCCGGCAGCTGCTGGAGGATCTGTATGGGCGCTGGGAAACCGTTCTGGTGCCTATGACGCTGGTGCGGACCCAGTCTTACCGGGATATACTTCTGCCCATGAAGGAAAAAGGACTGGACGCGCGGCTGGTGATACTGGAAGCGGAAGCGGCCACACTTCATGACCGGATCCTTGCCCGGGGGGAAGAAGAAAACTGCTGGTGCATGGAAAGCATTCCCCTGGCCAGAGCGGGCTCTGCCGCATTGCCCGCAGATATTCGTCTGACGACCGATGGCTGCCAGCCCGAACTGCTGGCGGAGCAGGTGCTGCATTCCCTTGGCTGGGCTCCCACGGCAGACATATAGCAAAGAAGTCAGCCGTTCTGGGGAAAATGAACCCTGTGCAGACAGGGAACGCCCCTTGCAGGTTCAAATAAATCCAATTATACTGTATATATGGAAATGCGGGAACCCCTCTGGAACCGGCGGCCCCTGGTTTATGGGGCCATAGGCGCTCTGCTGGGAGGGCTTCTTTCCTTACGCCTAACGGGGCTGTGGCTGCTGCTGCCCGGGGCCTTGGCTCTATGCCTGGCGGGGTGGCTGTTATATCGGTGGCAGAGCCTGTTTCTGCTGCCCCTGTGCCTGGGTCTGGCGCTGCTGCGTGGACTGTTCCTGCCGCAGGGAATACTTCCGGCAGGAGAAGCGCTCCTTTCCGGCACGGTATGGAGTCTGCCCGGCTCCGGAGAGGACGAACAGACCGTGCTTCTTCGACAGCTGGAGATAAACGGCGTTTCCGGATCGGGGGCATTGGAATTGAGCCTGCCGAAAGAACAGGCGGTAAATTATGGAGACCGTCTGACGATGCAGGTTCGGCTCAGACCCGAAAGCGATGCCCATGCAGATCTGCGGGGACAGGCGGAGGCGCTTTCCGATCCGGAGATCACCCGGGGCGGAGCGCCGTTACTATATGGTTGGGCACTGAAACTTCGGTCGGCGCTTGAAAAGCGTATAGAGCTGCTGTTCGGTCCTTATGCGCCGGAAGCCAAGGGGATGCTTTTAGGGGAAAAGAAGGATATGGGCTACGGCTCCTACCGGGCGTTTCTGCAAAGCGGACTGCTGCATCTGCTGACGGTATCCGGGCTGCATGTAGGCATTGTCTGCGGAGGAATACTGACGCTTTTTCGGGGCAGGCGGCGGTGGCTGCGGGCGCTGCTTTCCGGCAGCGTGCTGCTGTTGTACAGTGCCTTGACAGGATTTTCCCCTTCTACCCTGCGGGCGTCGGTGATGGTATTCACTCTGTTTTTGCTGCGCACAGGCAGCTGGGAGGAGGATAACTTTTCGGCGCTGGCGCTGGCTTTCAGTCTGCTGGTCGTGCTGGATCCAAGATATCTGGAATCCCTGGGATTTTGCCTGTCCTTCGGATCGGTTTTCGGGCTGCTGATGCTTACCCAGCCTCTGGAAGAACTTCTTCCGGCCCGAACTGTTTTGGGGGAGGTGCTGCGAACAGCCTTTGCCGGAGCGCTGGCGGCTATGTTGGGGACAATGCCGCTGTTGGCCAGGACTACCGGACAGGTGCAGTGGATCGGTATTCTGCTTTCGCCTCTGGTTTTGCCAATAGCGGCGTTGTTCCTGGTGCCCGGGTGGCTGGCGCTGGGGCTGGATGCTCTCTGGCATCCGCTGGGGAAGCTGGCTTCTCTGCTGCCTAAAGGTGTATTGGCTTATATTTTAAAAGTTACGGAACTGGGGATCGCGGCACCCCTGTATCCTCCGGCTCCGGGGCCTGTTGCCTGTCTGCTCTGGTTCCTGGGGTTGTTTGGTTTGTCTCCCTATTTTCTGCCCAACCGCAGCCGTCCTCCCTGGGTGGGGTATGGGCTGCTGGGGGCTTCCATGCTCCTGTGGCTGCTGGGGGTATAGAGCAACGGCCGAATATTTGGGGATGCGACTCCCTTATTGAAAAGCAAAAGGAACGGGCAGCAGGCAGCCCTGCTCATCGTGACGGTCATTGCACAAAAAAGCCGGATCCTGCAAGGATCCGGCTTTTGCATCAGAGATTAAACCATATCAGGGGCATTGCTGCATGAATTGCCATTTGTCAGGCAGGTATCAGAAGCGGTTTCCAATACAGGCCGGCAGAGCGTATGTTTCCCTGAAAACGTATGAAAAGAGGGACTGCAACCGTTTTGCAGCATGCGTATTTGCGGCATTATGCCGGGGGGATCCCATGCGGTTTTCTGCTGTTTCAGCTTTTGCAGTGTATCTGCTGAAATGGGCGGCATGCCGACCGGCAGAAAACCTATCGTGCGGCAGATTCAATGCATTTGGAGCGGCCGCTGCAAGTCAGATGCCTATTCCTCCATGGCGGCCGCTGCGGCGGAAAGGGTTTCTTCTTTGAGCGCAAGGGAAGGGATCTCCTCATCCGGGCAGAAATAAGCGAATATGCCGGCAAAGAGCCCCTGGGCAGCCGTTTGGCGAAAAACCGGGTCAGACAGACGGGCATCGTCTTCCGGGTGACTCATATAACCCATTTCAATATTGAAAGTCGGCCGGGTACACCAGTTGAATCCCGTCTGATCCCTGCGGGCAACAATGCCGTCTTTGGCAGCCATTTCCATGCCGGTAGCTTCGCAGTAGTGGTGTATCACACTGGCGGCCATAGCCAGATTGGTATCGTACCAGTTCGTTCGCTCTTCGGCAGGCAGAAGGATATAGGCGCCTGTCTTTTTTGCATTGTCAGATCGGTTGCAGTGCAGGCGAATGCCCATATCCACGTTGTGCGCATTGAAAAACTCTGCTCGCTCCTTATTGGAGATGTTCACATCGTGAGTAGTGCGGGTCATATACACGGTAGCGCCCGCCTGCTCCAGCAGATCCCGAAGCATCAGGCCCACAGCCAGATTCACTTGGTATTCCAGCACCCTGGACTTTACGCCCCGGGCGCCACCCGCTACCCGCTGCTTGGTTTGAGAGGAACCGGGAGCTACGGGTTCGGGCTTGGGATCATAAATCCGCTGGTGCCCCGGATCAATGCCGATGACGATCCCTGCCATGGGCAGGGGGGTAGGCGTAGGCGCGGGGGTGTCGGTGGGAACCGCCGTGGGCGTGGGGGTATTGGTAGGGATCGCTGTCGGGGCGGGAGAGGGCACCGGTGTGGGAGCCTGCGAAATGGAAATTCCGGCCTCTTCAATCTGCAGATTGGTGTTCTCTTGCGCACAGCCGGCCAGCAGAACTACAAGCAGCAGAAAAAGGAGCCAAGGGCATTTGCCCCATGGCCCTTTTATATTCGGGAATGAAAGTTTCATGGCTTATGCCTGGGGCCGGAGCTCTGCGGCCAAAGCTTCCACCTGGGCCCGGCTTTCTTTGCTCAGGGCGGAAAGAATCCGCACTACGGTGGGCAGCACCGTCAGGTTTTTGGAGCCGGCCAGCATATTTCCCATGACCTTGGCGGCGGTGGGCGCCCAGGAACCGTTTTCCATAAAGGCTACGGTGCGGTTCTGATACCCCCGCTCCGTCAGATGGCGGATAAATTCTCCCATATAGGGGAACACGTCTCCGTTATAGGTGGTGGTAGCCAACACCAGTTTGCCATAGCGGAAAGCATCTTCCACGACTTCTGCCATGTCACAGCGGGCCAGATCTGTAAGCACGACTTTGGGGCAGCCGCGCTCTTCCAGTTTTTGGGCAAGAAGCTCTGCGGCGGCTCTGGTATGCCCGTAGACGGAGGTGTATGCAATGACTACCCCCTCACTCTCCACCTGATAGCTGGACCAGATATTGTACAGATTCAGATAAAAGCCCAGATCTTTTGTAAGAATGGGCCCATGAAGGGGACAGATGCGGCGTATATCCAGCTTAGCGGCTTTTTTTAGCAGGGCCTGTACAGGCTGGCCATATTTGCCCACAATGCCGATATAATACCGGCGTGCTTCACAGGCCCAGTCTTCCTCCGCATCCAGAGCACCGAATTTACCGAAGGCGTCGGCAGAAAACAGTGTGCCGGAAAGCTCCTCAAAGCTCAGCATCACCTCCGGCCAATGGACCATGGGAGCGGCGATAAAACGCAGGCTGCGGCGGCCCAGGGGCAGTACGGTACCTTCGCTGACCACCAGACGGCGCTCCGGGTACTCCGTGCCGAAGAAATTGCCCATCATTACAAAGGCCTTCTGGGAAGCCACGATCACTGCGTCGGGATAGGTATCCATGAACAGAGCGATATTGGCGGAATGATCCGGCTCCATATGGTGCACGATCAGATAGTCAGGCATCCGGCCGTTCAGAACCTCGTGGAGAGTATTCAACCATTCCCGGCCGAAGTGAGCGTCTACCGTATCCAATACGGCGATCTTTTCATCCAGAATGACATAGGAGTTATATGCCATGCCCCGGGGAACGGTATACTGGCCTTCGAACAGATCGATCTCCCGGTCATTTACGCCCACATACCGGATATCCTCTTCCAGAACATCCTGTACCAACTGCATTCTGCCTTCCAGAAACATTTCTTTTTTATCACCCTGCATGTGCATATCCTCCGGTGTTTGTTTGCCCCCAGTATACAATAAATCCCCCCGTTTTGCCAAGGGGGAAAGAGGAACGCCGTATTGCCTGCCCGCGGCAGGTATGGCGGCTTTATTATAGTAATGCAAAGACTTGCCTGTGACAGCCTCTTATCTGCCTGCGTACATCTCTTCGTAATACTTCTGATAGCTGCCGTCGGTAACGTTGTGCAGCCACTGCTGATTATCCAGATACCACTGGATGGTTTTTTCTATGCCTGCTTCAAAGGTGGTCTCCGGATACCAGCCCAGTTCTTTTCCGATCTTCCGGGGGTCGATGCCGTAACGGCGGTCATGGCCTTTTCTGTCTTCCACGTGCTGAATGAGCGCATCGGTAACGGCAGCATCCACATGATCGTGGATATAGCGGATAATGCTGCGGACGATGCATACGTTGGTGCGTTCGTTGTGGCCGCCTACATTGTATACTTCTCCGGGGCGGCCCTGGCGGGCAACCATGTCGATAGCCTTGCAGTGATCCTCCACATACAGCCAGTCCCGCACCTGCATCCCGTCTCCGTATACGGGCAGGGGCTTGTGGTGGAGACAGTTGTGTATCATCAGGGGAATAAGCTTTTCCGGGAACTGGAAGGGCCCATAGTTGTTGGAACAACGGGTGATGTTCACCGGCAGCTTAAAGGAATCGCTGTAGGCCTTGACAAACAGGTCGGCACCGGTCTTGCTGGCAGAGTAGGGACTGTGAGGATCCAGGGGCGTAGTTTCGGAAAAGAAGCCCTCGGCCCCCAAAGAGCCGTATACCTCATCTGTGGAAACCTGCAGGTATTTGACGCCATCCCGGTATACATCGTTTCCTGCAGACCAGTACCGGCGGGCCAGATCCAGCAGGTTCAGTGTGCCCAGAATATTGGTTCTGGCAAACAGACCCGGGTCATGGAGGGAGCGGTCCACATGGCTTTCGGCAGCAAAATGGATCACATAGTCGATCTCGTTTTCGGCAAAGAGCGGTTCCAGTGCTTTCTGATCCGTTACGTCCGCCTGAATAAAAACGTGGCGTGGATCTCCTTCTACGGCTTTCAGATTTTCAAGATTCCCGGCATAGGTCAGGGCATCCACGTTAAGAATGCGGATATCCGGGTATTTGTTGAGCATGTACAGAACAAAGTTGCTGCCGATGAACCCGGCGCCACCGGTGACCAGATAGGTTTTCATTACAGTTCCTCCCTGGAAATAGAAAGCAGATACTGCCCATATTCCGTCATTTTCAGTTCTTCGCCTAAGGTTTGCAGCTGCGCACGGCTAATGAAGCCGCGGCGCCAGGCAATTTCTTCCAGACAGGAGATGTAAAATCCCTGACGGGACTGCACCGCCTCTACATATTCTGCAGCCTTAAGCATGCCCTGCGGCGTGCCGGTATCCAGCCAGGCCATGCCCCGTCCCATAAGCTCTACATGCAGCTGTCCCATCTGCAGATATTCGTTGTTAACGGAAGTGATTTCCAGCTCGCCCCGGGAAGAGGGACGAATGCGCTTTGCGATATCTACCACCTGATTATCGTAAAAATACAGTCCGGGCACGGCATAATTGCTTTTGGGTATGGCCGGTTTTTCTTCCAGAGAGAGTACGTTGCGGTCTTTGTCAAATTCCACTACGCCAAAGGTACGGGGATCTTTTACCGGATAGCCAAAAATGGTGGCTCCGGATTTTCTGTCGCGGGCGTTCCACAAAATACGGCTCATGTTTTGCCCGTAGAACATATTGTCGCCCAGGATCAGGCAAACGCTGTCTGTGCCGATAAAAGATTCACCGATGATAAAGGCCTCAGCCAGACCGCGGGGAGCCTGTTGTACCTGATAGGACAAACAAACGCCCAAACGGGAGCCATCCCCCAGCAGTTTTTCATAAACAGGAGTATCCTCCGGCGTGGAAATGATCAAAATATCCTGCAGTCCGGCCAGCAGCAAAATGGAAAGCGGATAATAGATAAGGGGCTTATCATAGATAGGCAGCAGCTGTTTGGAGACAGCCTTTGTCATCGGGTACAAGCGGGTGCCCTTTCCGCCGGCTAAAACAATTCCTTTCATAAAGCGCTCCTTTCAGTTCAGTATACACTGGCACACACGATCCACTTCTTCGGGAGAAAGACCGGCATAGAGGGGAAGGGTCAGCACGGCTTCTGCCGCATGGGCGGCCTCTGGTGTGGCGGAGGGATCAAAGCCCGGGCGGCCCCGGTAGCAGTCAAAGCTGTTGGTCAGGGGGTAGAAATACTTGCGGGCATAGATACCCTGCTGCTGCAGCCGTTCCCATACCTGATCCCGGGTATAACGGAAGTTTTCAAACAGTACGGGGAAATAGGCATAGTTGGGCGTTACATCCGGCTGTTCCGGGTTCAGACGCAGCCCCGGTATGCCGGACAGGTTTTGCCGATACCGCAGGACGGCCTGCTTCCGTTTTTCTATTTCTTCCGTTATGTGGCGAAGATTGCACAACCCCATGGCGGCGCAGAACTCATTCATCTTGGCATTGCCTCCCACAAACGGCACGGTCTCCGGTCCATGGATGCCGAAATTTTTCAGATCGTTGAGCACCTGCCCCAGATTGCCGTCCCCATAGCATACGGCTCCGCCTTCAATGGTATGGAACACCTTGGTAGCGTGGAAGCTGAACATGGAGGCATCTCCCAGCGTTCCGACACCGGCGCCCTTATACCGCACACCAAAGGCATGGGCGGCATCATAGATGACTTTCAGCCCGCAGGTACGGGCGATGGCTTCTATCGCTTCCGCATGGCAGATGTTGCCGTATACATGCACGGGAAGAATGGCAGATGTATCTGGGGTGATCAAAGTCTCCAGTCTGGCGGGATCCAGGGTAAAGTCAAGCGGGTCTATGTCGCAGAACACAGGAGTAAAGCCGCAGCGAACGATAGCATGGGTGGTGGAAGCAAAGGTAAAAGGCGTGGTAATGATCCGGGAGCCTTTGGGCAGATGCATGGCTTCCAGTATGTTTTCCAGGGCCAGATGGCCGTTGGTAAACAAAGTGATGTGAGATACACCCAGATACTCCTGCAGGGCGGCTTCCAGGGCTTTATGCTTATCCCCCATGTTTGTGAGCCAGCGGCTGTCCCACAAATCCCGGATCTCCCGGCAGTATTCTTCAAAGTCCGGCATGGACGAGCGGGTCACATTGATCTTATCCATTCAGTTCCACCAGCTTTCTATGGTTTTCAGGTCTGTAAAGTCATATCGATATTCTGCCATTTTTAGGGGCAGACAGAAGCCGGGAGCTTTCGGCCTGTTCATACAAGCACTGCCTGTATATGCTCCCCGGCGTGATCCATGAAGAAACAGGTCTCTTCCGGTGTTTGAAAGCGCAGGAAAACGATCCCCAAGGCTTTGGAAGCATTGTCAAAAAAGTCCACCCTGTCTCCCGGTTGTTTATAAAAGTATTTGCGGAACACATGGTCCTTCGCTTTCTTATCAAAGTAAAACTCTTTCAAAATTCCGCTGCCCGTGCTGTGCAGATTATAAGTTGCAAAGCAGTCAGGAGAGGGGGAGGCATTTATGCAGATGGGCTGGCCCATGGCCATCTGTACGGAAAGCGCAGCCGTGTGCACCCCAAAGATGCACTCCAACAGATCCGGGATCATGTTTCCGCCGCAGCGGGGGCCTATGTCCAAAGGAAATACACGGTTTTGCTTGTCTGCTACCAGCTCTACATTCATGCAGCAATTCTGAATATGCAGGCAGGAAACCAAATTTTGCAGCGTTTCTTTTACCCGGCTTTCCACAGCAGAAGCTAATGCAGGCGGATAGCTTTTTCCCGCCGGCACCAGAGGATTGGCCCTGGGATCCCGGTGACAGTTCAACAGGCCCCAGAGAACGATTTTTCCGTCGGCTACCAGAATATCCCCGCCGATCAGATAGGGATGCGCCTTTTCGATGTATTCCTCCACAAGGATACGGCCGCTGCGGGAAAAAGACAGTGCATTTTCCAAGGCGGGCTTTGCGTGTTCGGCTTCGAAAAGAACGGATACTCCCTTGCTGCCGGAAGAGTCCACGGGCTTGACCAGCACAGGGAAGGGAAAATACCCCCGGGTAAGATCCTCCTGCGCTTCTTCCGCGGATCCATATCCTCTGGCCAGCGGTGTATGGAATCCGTTTTCCCGGAGGAAAGCGCGGAACTTGTCCTTATTGCACAGGATCTCCACCGAATTCAAAGGGTTGCCGGGCAGTCCCATTTCCTGAGCCACATAGGCAGCAGTGGGGGCGGCAGGGTCAGAAGCATACGCCAGCACACCTTGCGCCTGCTCCCGGCGGGCCACTTCCAGCACGGCCTGCCGGTCAGTGGTGCTGACCGGATAAAACTTGTGAGCGGCATACTGACCGGGGTTGTCCGGCAGGTAATCGCAGAGAACGGTATAGTATCCCAGCTGTTTTGCCTTTTCTATGGCAATGACCTGCTGGGGGGAGCCACCCAGCAGCAAAAGCTTTTTCATGGCGCAGGCCTCCTTTTTATTTGCGTCCTTTTCCCGTCATGGCCTTTATGGCAGCGAGCAGATATTCATAACTTTCCAACCTGCATAGCTTGGAGCCCAGCACATACAGGAGCACTCCCAAAGGCACCTGAATAAGCAGGGTGGGCCAACTGCCCAAACCCAGAAGTTCTACCGCATAAACAGCGCCTCCCATACCCAAAGAAAGAAGCAGGGCGGGCAGGATATCCCGGATCTGCTGGGGATAAGCATAGCCCAGAAGTTTTTTGTTGGGCCAGGCATTTATAAGCTGGCTGAACAGACTGTTTACCAGCAGGCTGCAAGCCATAGCCATTATCCCCAGACGCATGGTGAGCAGCAATAGGCACAGACCTAAAAGCTTTTTTAAAACATCCAGCTTTAAAAAGGTATCACTGCGGCCCATGGCCTTGACAGCATTCAGATTGGCTGTATGCAGGGGGTAAAACATATAGGTGATGCAGAAGATCCGCAAAAAAGGCACTGCGGGCAGCCATTTATCCGTCAGGATAATGGAAACCAGAGAGGAGGCGCAGGCGGCCAGCCCCATCATCATGGGCATAATGATATAAGTGCCCGTACGGATGGCTCGGCGGGTCATGTCTCGCACCCGATCCTTTTCATCCTGCTGTTCCGAAAGCACCGGCAGCAGCACGCTGTCGATAGAGGCATTGATATTGGAAACGATTAGGTTGGGAAACTGCTCTCCCTGATTATAATAGGCCAGATCCGCATCCGTATACCGGAGCCCGATGATCAGCTGCCAGCCCTTGGTGTAGGCGGTATCCAGCAGGGAAGAGACCAGCAGCTTCCAGCCATAGGAAATGAGCCCCTTGAGCCGGTCCCAGGAAAAGGCCCATATGGGCCGCCACTCTACGGTGAACCACAGCACCACGCAGTTTACCAGCAGGTTTACCAGACGCTGCCCTACCAGCGCCCAAAGTTCATAACCGCTGCAGGCCATGGCGATACCCGTTACGGCCCCGGCAGCAGAGCCGCACAGAGTGGCAAAAAAGAAGCGTTTAAACTGCAGGGTCTTGGACACATACGCCTGCTGCACATTGGTGAGGCCGGAAAGGATCACCGTAAGACCCAATACCCGTATGACCGCCGTCAGGGCTTCGTTTTTGTATCCCCGGGCGATGACGGGAGCCAGGAAAAACAGTCCTCCATACAGAAGCAGGCAGAACACCATGTTGAAATAGAATACGGAGGAATAGTCCAGCTGATCCGTTTCTTTTTTCTGGATAAGGGCGTTGGCCATGCCGCTGTCTACAAAAACCTGCAGCAGGGAGGTGATCACCGTGATCAGCGCAAGCTGCCCATAAGCGTCCGGAGAAAGGAGCCGGGCCAGAATGATGGATACGATAAGAGCCATGCCCTGAGCGCCGCATCTTTCTGCGAAACGCCAGAGGAGGTTGGAGGTTACTTTCTTTTTATAATTGTCCATGTTTTTTCTTCATTTTATCATATAAATTCATCAATCCCGGAAAAAACTGATCCAAGCGGAATTTAAACCGTGCCTTGGGAGACATGGCGGCATATACGGCCTTGAAGCGAGGCTGGCGCAAGGCCCGGTAATTTCGCTGAAAGTACAGAATGTCAAAGTCCAGTTTATCCACTGCAGCAGATACGGCAGCGTGATATTTTTCGCCTGTTGCTTCATCAAACAGTGCCAGATGCTTTTTCAGCTTTTGCTCATGGCGAACATACGCTTCCGGTGCCCGGTACATACGTTCCGACCAGGAGCCTTCCGTATTCCGGCGGTAGGCGGACAACTCTCCGGATATTCCATAGGTATCCCCACAGGTGGACAGGTATATCTGCACCATATAGTCCAAAGAATATGTCTGCACATAGGAGGGCATACAGCGAAAGAATTCTGTGCGGGCGAAGATGGTATTGGTGGCACAGAATCCGCCGCCGCCGGCAATAACGTCCTCGGCAGAGAAGTAACGGGGAAGATCCTCCGGCCCGAAAAAAGACAGCCGGTTTCCCGCGCGATCTACCGCCGCTGCACCGCTGAAGCACCAGGCACAGAGCGGATGCGCCTCCATAAAGTCAAATTGCTGCTGAAGCTTATCGGGCGAAAGCCAGTAATCATCCCCTTCGCAGAGCGCAATATACTTTCCGCGTGCCCGCGGATACTGAAAGCTGGAGCCGATGCTGACATTTTTAGAGTATTGGTTTTCCGCCTGAAACAATGGCAGCACTATCTGCGGAAAGCGTTTTGCATAAGTGCAGATGATCTCTGCGGTGCCATCCGTAGAAGCATCGTCGTGTACCAGGATCTCGAAGGGGAAATCGGTTTTCTGCATCAGAAAGCTCTCCAGAGCCTGGGCAATATATCGTTCATGATTAAAGGCGTTGCAGACTATGCTGACGCCGATCTGTGTGTTTTCCATGCGGATCTTTCTGTATTACCCCCAAATTGTTCGGTACGGGAATGTTTCATTATAATTCAGGATCAGAATATCATAAACGAATGAAGCTGTATAGTAGGCAATGTAATATAGCCCTACCCAGTTTGAGACGGAGAACCGCGGCGCATCCTTGGGTTCGCGGATAAGCAGCGGCACGAACAGCGGCATGAGATTGACGGTATACATGGTGATGCGGGAACCCCATGTGGAGCCGTACCCAAGAATGGAAAGCGGCAGATACAGTAAAATAACGTATTTGAGTTGGGAAAGCTCTTTATGCGTACACAGAGTATTTGTTTTAAAAACAAGAGCGGGCCCCACCATCAGAACATATAAAGCGGCAGTACCAATACCCGGCTGTATGTTCTTCAGATAATCGGCATACCAGCTGAAAACAGAGAATTTGCCTGCGATTTGAACGGCAAAAGGCATGAGCAGGGATAAAAACACCATAAGACCGAGGTAAATAAACAACCGGCGTTTTTGAACTTGCAGGGAAGTTTCCGGGGAAAGGGCCTTCCGTTCTCTTCCAAAAAGAAAGATCACCGGACCAAAGACAAAGGTGACAATGGCGGAATAGTGGAACAGGACGGCCAGCAGATTGCAGACAGCATAGAAAATGTATTTCTTTTCTGTAAAATACACAAGCGCCAGCATAACAAAGCTGACGGCAAGGCTTTGCCGGATTACGTTTAAGGATTGATGATAGCAGATCAGATAGTAAAGCAGAACAGCAATGGTCATGTCCATCTTGCTGCGCAGCTTGGAAAAACAATAAAACGCCGTAAACAAAGTAATAAACTGAATGACGAAGAAACAGACTGCATAGTTCGAAGTGATCAGCTGCACCCCCTTCACCAGCAAAACAAAGCCATATTCCAGCCGTACATCCGCCAATCCAGACAGAGAGCGGAAAGAAATCAGCTGGAAAATCTTGCAGTAATTGAAATAGTCCGTTCCGATTCCGCTGCGCAGTCCGCCTAAAATCGAAAGAGGAAGGGCAATAACGGCGACCCAGAGAAGCTCTTTCCATTTTCTGTTCAGGGTTTGCCGGTTGTATAGAAAGCTGAGCAGCAACGTAAGTGCTAAAGTGCTTCCATAAATCCCCATGGACTTAATGTCAGCCTGCATGTATCATTCTCCTTCTGACTTTACTGCATTGGATAACAATGCGCTTTATCTGGTCTCAACAAATTCTTTCCAGTGCCGGAAGACCGGTTCCGGGCGGAAGGCTTCCGCTGTTTTCTGTGCATTTTGCCCCAGGCAGGATCGCAGGGGCGCATCTTCAAGCAGGCGTATAATGGCGTTGGCCATTGCCTCATCATCGCCAACAGGCACAAGAATGCCGTTTTCCATAGGATGAATGACTTCTCGCGGCCCGCCGCAGGGGCAATCCGTGCTGATGCAGGGAAGCCCCATGGCCATTGCTTCCAAAAGGCCGTTGGGCATCCCTTCATAGTCAGAAGAAAGCAAAAAGCCTTTAGCGGCACTTAGCGCTTCGGGAATATTTTCGCTGCTGCCCATAAGCCTAATGGAATTTTCTGCCCCATAGCTTTGGATCAATGCCTGTAAAGTATCCTTCAATTCGCCTTCTCCAAAGATGCATAGCTTTTCCTGAGGATAGGCTTTAAGCACGCGCGCAAAAGCCCGCAGCATGACCGGGTAGTTCTTGGGCGGCACAAGGCGCCCCGTGGCTACAAAGTAGTTTTTCTCCGAGCACTGCCGTGTTTCATAGAAGCGGGGGTCTATCTGGTTCATAAGAATGGCAGAACGGGCCTGCACTTTTAACGGGAACCAGCTTTGTGCCTCGCGGGTCTGGAACACTGTTCCTGCTGCCCTGGGGAAAAGAAGCTTTGCACCCAGCCGGTATACGAATCCTGCGTATTCCCTGTCCGGATCACTGCAGACAGACAGTATCGTTTTTATTCCCAGTCCTTCTGCTGCCAGAATGGCTCTGAAATTGGGCTCTGCCATAGCAGCTATGAGCACCGCAGGCTGGACTGTTTTCAGAGCCCGCCGGAGACGCCGGATCGTATGCACATTGCGTACCAATCGGTTTCCGCTCGGCTTTTCATTAAACAGAGAAATGCGGTGTACACCGGCGCTCAGGGGATATTCTCCTTCGTTTGGGTAAGTGGTGATCACCGTGCAGTCGTAACCGCCTGCCTGAAAAGCGGCGGCAAGGTTCGCAATGACTCTTTCCGCCCCGCCATGGCTGAGGACATTGATATAAAAAGCAATTTTCTTCATTAGTTTTTTTCCCCTTTCAGCGCCTGCCGGTAACAGAGCAGCAGCGTTTTTTTGTAGGAATCCATGTCGTTTATTACAAGAGCATGCCGTTTGCATGCATCAGACATCCGCAACTGCTTTTCCGGAGAGTCAAGAAGTGCGGAAATGCAGGCAGCCAGCTCCGGTTCATCGCGGCGCAAAAAACCGGTTTCGCCTTCTGTAATCAAAGCATTAAGCCCATCGGTGGGGGTGCATACCAAAGGCACACCCAGAGCCATTGCTTCCAGCGCACTCATGGGAAGTCCTTCCCAACGGGAGGTCATAAGCATACATTTGGCGTCCTGCAGCATTTTCAGCGGCTTTTTCTGAAATCCGAGAAAAGAAACACTGTTTTCCAGCGCCAGCCGGCGGCAAAGCTCTTTAAGCACAGGCATAAGCGGGCCGTCCCCGATAAACGCAAAAGTGGCTTCGGGATGTTTTGCGGCAACCAGGGAAAAAACCCGCAGAGCCTTTTCGGGATCCTTCTCAAAATCCAGCCGGCCAAGAAAAACAACATCGTACGAATAAGAAGCGGTGTCCGACTCCGCAGTTCGGTATAAGGCGGGCACATCCAGAATGTTGGGGAGCACTGAACTCTTTTTTCGGACAAAGCGAGAAAAGGCATAGTCGTACATTGCACTTTGGGACACCCAGAAAATATGCTGCAGCCGAAAAGAGGCAAACAAAAAAGCGATGGAGCGGAAGGACACCCTTCTGGAATCAAAGGCGTTATTATGAATGTGGGAAATAACGGGCAGGCCGGTGTGGGCGGTAAAAGCCGTCCATGCAGCCCGCATATCATGGGTGTGAAGAACATCCGGCTGCACTTCCCGAATGACGCGGCGCAGCTCCCGGCGGTTTAAAGCGGCCATGGGAGCAAACACAATGTTCTTTTGGGCAAGAGTCTGCCGGATAGGTCCCTCCGGGCTGCAGTAAACCGACTGGATGCCTTCTGTGGAATCCAGTATGCCGATGATCTGACAGGCTACGTTTTCCGCGCCGGAAAACCTGTTGGTATTGAGCACGTGGAGTATTTTCATGGGAACTATCCTTCGCGGCCGTTTATCATCTGTGTGTACAGCTGCAGCATGGAAGCATTGATCTTCTGCACGTCATACGCAAGGGCCGCCTGTGCGTTATGCCTGCTCATAGAGGCTGTATCTGCGGACAGCAGCTGATACAGCGCACCTATAAAACTTTCCTGACAGTGAGGATCAAAGAAAGCGCCGCCGTTAGAGTCTATAAGATCTGTATTTCCGCGTATCCGGCTGCACAGGCAGGGAAGCCCGGCGGCCATCGCTTCGATCACGGCTACAGGAAGACCTTCCCGGTAAGACGGATGCACAAACAGGTCTGCTGCCTTATACAGGGCCGCAGTATCCGTTCTATAGCCCAGAAACCGAACCTGCGCCTCTATTCCCAGGGATACAGCCAGAGTCTGAAGCGCTTCTTTGCAGGGGCCTGTCCCGGCAAGTGCATAAAAGATATCCCTTCTGCCTGTTTCAGCCAGCGAGCGGATCACCAGCGACTGGTTTTTGTTTTCATTCAGCTCGCCCACAGAAAGCAGCAGGACGGCTTTTTCCGGAATGGCCAGCTCGTTCCGCAGCTGCAGCCGGTTTGGCGACGCATTCAAAAAATGCGCAGTGTCGATGCCGACCCCCGGCACATAAAATGTGTGCTTGGCATGCAGGTGCCTTTCGGCCAGCGTCAGATCTTCGTGATTGATAGTGATCAGGGCATCCGTCCAAAAGGAGCAGATCCATTCCACCGGATAATACAGCAGCCAGTTTTGCAGCGGTGCTCCTTTATAAAAATGAAGTCCGTGGGCGGTATACAAAACGAGCGGCCCTTTCTTCCGCAGGCTGGCGCAGGCAAGGCGGGTACAAGCGGCCGCAATGGGTGTATGGCAATGAATGATATCGTATTGGTTTTTCAGCGCAAGCCGTTTCAGCTGGCGGACCGTATGCAGATTACCGGCAGAGAGGGGAGAGCGGGTACAGGATAAGGCATATATCCGGCAGCCCCACTGTGCAAAGCATTCGGGGATAGCTTCCTCCTCATAATTTGCGGCAAGATCTACCTGATGCCCCTGCTCTAAAAGCTCACGAATAAAAGCCTTAAAAAAGCTCATGGTGCATCCTACGGTAGTTACATACAGGATACGCATAGTTAGCTCCTTATTGCGCCAGCTCCCCGGGCCGAAGGATGATCACGCTGTCATACATCATCATGATCACACCTTCTTCATACTGACCCAGAGCGGGAGGATTGGCTATGCCCTTGAGATTGTTTTCGATACATTGGATAAAATCTACTCCGGCCCCATAAGCATGGAGATACGCCCCGCCGAAACGGGGGTTCACTTCGGAAAGATAATAATGTCCCTCCCGGCAGAAAAAGTCCATGTCTACCGGGCCGTTAAAGTCCAGCACTTCCACGATTTGCTCGATAAAGGCAAACAGAGCCGGATCCTTGAAGGAAACGGTTTTGCTGGCCCCGCCGATGCGGGTCTCCAGCTTCTTTTTGGAAAAAGCAGCCACGGCCTTGTGGGAAACGGTATCAATGTATACGTCCGCATCCAGATCCAGGCAGTCCATGAATTCCTGAATGATCAATCCGGGGTCGGCGGCCATGGCTTCTGCCAGCGCTTCCATGGAGAAGATCTTCCGGGCGCCTACGCTGCCGCTGCCTGTACGGGGTTTGACGAACACGGGGAAGGAGACCTCTCCCTTTTCCAGCGCATGGGTAAAAGAAGGCAGATCACCCCAGGTCATGACCGTAGGGATGCCCTTCTTACAAAGATAGAGGAACATTTCAAACTTATCAAAGCACAGCCGGGCCGTGGGCAGATACGGGGCCAGCACCTCCACTCCCAGGGTGGCAAATTCCTCCCGGTGAGCGGCCAGCAGCGCGATCTCAGGGTCAATGAGGGTAGTCACCGCTTGGATGCGCTCCTTCCGGCATATATCCAGAATGGCAGGAATGTATCCCGGATCATCGATGCGGGGGACCAGATACCGTGCATCCGCCATATACAGGGCAGGCGCATAGGGATTCAGATCCGCCGCCACCAGCCATGAGCCGGGCTCCATGGATTTTCTGAAGTCTTTCAGCAGCTCGCACCGGCGCCCGGCGCTGCAAAACAGTATACGCATAGAGGATTTCTACCTTTCTTTCATTGATGGAACTTCCAGCAAGGCCTTAAAAGTTTCCATGGAGGGCTTGCTGCGGATCAGGCGTAAATGGCCGTCCGTTTCCGCATATACCTCCGGGTGCCGGCGGATGAACATACTTTCAAAAGTCATGGTATAGGCCCCCACCCGCTTGTAGGTGATAATATCACCCGGTTCCAAAGCAGGCGCATCCACCAGACGCATGATTCGGTCATGATCCATGCAGGTGTAGCCGCAGACGATCTGCAGGGGCACGGAAGCGCGCTTTGGAGCGGAGACCTCGTAGGCATACCGTTCCTTTTTCCACAGCGGATCCAGATTTACCCTTCCGCCATCGGTGGTGACGATGCGCCCGTAGAGGTTCTCCTTTACATCCAGAACGGTGGTAACCAAATCTGCCGCCGAACCGATAAGCGCAGAGCCTGGCTCTATGACCAGTTCCGTTTTTTTCGGATCCAGTGCTTTCTGTAAAGGTTCGGCCATGGCTTGTACATATTCTTCCGGAGCAGGCTTTCCCGGTACGCCGCCGAAGAATCCGCCGCCCATGTCCACATAGTCCGGGAGCAGACCAAATTCCCGGCAGATATCCGCCGTCTTCCGGGCCATAAACCCATAGACTCGAGGACTGCGGGTAATACTGTTGCAGTGGAGGTGCAGCCCGCCCAGCCGAAGGTTTTTATGGGCGGCCAGTCGGGAAAGGGCCCAGGCAAGGTCTCCGTTTTCATAGGAAAAACCGAAGCGGTAGCCCTCTCCTTCAAGGCCCACGTCCTGTGAGCAGAGGGAGGGCAGATCCAGATTTACCCGCAGACCAACCGAAAAGAGACGGTCCTGAGGCAGCAGATCCAGCCAGTCCAGTTCCCGGCGGGAATCCATATGTACGCGGGCCCCGGAGAGAACAGCATTGAGAAAACAGTCTTTCCCCTTAATGGGGCCGTTGAACACGATCTCCTCTGGGGCAAAACCGCACAGTCCGGCCAGTGCATATTCGTCATCGGAGACCACCTCCGCCATGGCGCCCCGCTCATGAAGAAACCGCAGCACAAAGGGAAGGCTGTTGGTTTTGACGGAATAAGCGATCCGGTGACGCCCCCAGCAGGCATTCAAAGCCCGGTCAAAGGCATGGTAGTTTTCTTCCAGCAGGCCGGTATGGATAAGGAAGTATGGAGTTTCCACGGATCAGCTTTCCTCCTGTGCCGATGTTCCGGTAAAGGCGGCCATGGTATCGTTGCTGCCGGAGTTGATGCCCTCCCGGCGCAGCACGTTGCATATGGTCATCCAGAAGATCTTCACGTCCAGCCGAAAGCAGACATGATCCACATACCATACGTCCCGCTCAAATTTCTGCTCCCAACTGATCTCGTTTCGACCGTTGACCTGGGCCCAGCCGGAGATCCCGGGCAGTACATCATGGCGGCGCATCTGCTCTTTTGTATATAGGGGCAGATACTTTACCAGCAGGGGCCGGGGGCCGATGAAGCTCATTTCTCCCCGGAGGATATTATACAGCTGGGGCAGCTCGTCAAAGCTGCAGGCCCGGATGACCCGGCCCAGGCGAGTCATGCGCTCCATATCCGAAAGGGGCACACCATTGCGTTCCGTTTCCACCGACATGGTGCGCAGTTTGTAGATACGGAAGATCTTTCCTTTATAGCCCGGCCGTTCCTGAACGAAAAAGGCGGGGCCATGACTTTCCAGCTTGATGCCGGCATAGCACAGGCTCACGATGAGCAGGGCCAGGGGCGAGAGCAGCAGGGCCAGCAGCAGATCCAGCACCCGCTTCAGGCGCATATAAGGCCGGGCGTAAAGCTCTTTCTTCACCGGAAGCAGGCCCTCACGATCTCTATGACTTGATCCTGCTGTTCCGTGGTCATCTTGTTATCGGAAGGCAGACACAGTCCCCGGGCAAACAGGTCGGCACCCACATCGGTCATCTCGCCGGAGATATAGGCGTTAGACTGACCCCGGCCGTTGCCCCGGGCGGTGACAAAGGGATGCATCCGGTAAAGGGGCTGCAGGTGCATGGGCTTCCAAAGGGGGCGGCCTTCGGCATTATACCTGGCCAGGATCTCCAGAATTTCTGTGGGGCAGGATCTGCCCGTCTGCGGGGTATACAGGGCCTGCGTATCCGAACGTACCTGGGGGCACATGGCCTCCTCCTGAAGGAGCAGGCAGCTGAGCCAGAAATTGGGCTGGGAATTTTGTCCGTCATAGGGGTTCATGGTTACGGGCAGATCCTTAAAGCCTTCTTTATAGCGTATATAGATGGCCCGCTTCTGGGCAATATGTTCTTCCAGATAGGGCAGCTGGCCGCGGACCACCCCGGCAATGACATTGCTCATGCGGTAGTTGTAGCCCAGCTCCTCATGCTGATACCAGGGCGCATTTTCCCGGCTCTGGGTGGACCATTTCCGGGCCTTGTCCGCTTCGGCCCGGGTATGAGTCAGCAGCATTCCTCCGGCAGAACCGGTGATGATCTTGTTTCCGTTGAAGCTGATAACGCCGATATCTCCCAGCAGCCCGGTCTGGCGGCCCTTATAGCTGGCGCCCAGGGATTCCGCCGCATCTTCAATAACAATGGCTCCGTGGCGGTGTGCAATGGAAATCAGTTCGTCCAGCTTTCCAGGGGTGCCGTACAGGTTGGCCAGCACCACCGCTTTTACTCCGGGATAAATGGAAAAAGCCTGTTCCAACGCTTCCGGGTCCATGTTCCAGGTATCCCGTTCCGTATCGATAAATACCTGCCGGGCACCCTCATACACAACAGGATTGGTAGTGGCGGAAAAGGTCATGTCGCTGGAAAAAACCAGATCCCCCGGTTTGATACCGCCCAGTTTCATGGCCAGATGCAGGGCTGCCGTGCCGGAGGACAGGGCTACGGCATAGCCGCCCAGCTTCTGTGCGATCTGTTCTTCCACCCGGTCAATGTTTTCCCCTACGGTAGACATCCAGTTGGTGTCGAAGGCTTCTTTCATATAAATCAGCTCTTCTCCATGCATGGTGGGGGAGGAGAGGTACAATTTCTTTGCAAAAGGCTGCATATAATCCGGTGCAACAAACATAGTACAGCGTCCTTTACTGAATTTTGCTTAAAAGCGGAAAAGGTAAGTCTGCATTCTTCCTGGAGCCGTGCGCTGCGTGTATAGTTTATAAATCAACAGCGCATTTCTCCAATACTGATACAGTGTAGCATAATTCAACCATAATTAGAAGTAGGTAAAAACAAACATAAGGGAAAGTTCACACTTTTTCTGCCAATAAAACGAATAAAAGGCGGGTGATGCCGCCTTTCAGAAAAAGCCCCGGAGGGATCCGGGGCATGCAAAACAAATACTATGTCTGAAGCCAGCGCAGCAGCAGCCCTTCCAGCGCAGGGACATCTTCTGCAATGGCGGCGGCACCGGCCTGCTCCAGTTCCTGCCTGGAGCCGAAGCCGTACAGCACCCCCACACAGGGCAGCCCCACAGCAGAGGCGCCTTTCACATCGTGGCTGCGATCCCCCACCATCAGGGAAGAGGTTTTGCTTAGAGCAAAGTGTTCCAGTGCGTATTGGAGAACCTCGCTCTTTTTTGTGCGGGTTTCGTTGAGCAGACTCCCGGCCACGCCGTCGAAATAGGGCAGCAGTTCAAACCGCTTCAGGATCTTCAGGGAGCTGGGCTCCGGCTTGCTGGTAGCCACATACAGCCGGGCACCGGCTTCTTTCAATCGGGTCAGAAGGGAATGAATACCGGCGTAAGGTACATTTTCAAAAATGCCCTGCTTTTCGTAATAGGCCCGGTAGTGGGCAAGGGCCTCCAGTGCCTGCGCCCGGGTCAGATCCCATTTTTCCATGAAGGCTTCTACCAGAGGCGGGCCGATGAAACAATATAGCTCCTCCCGGGCGGACACCGGCAGCCCCATGGCCTTCTGGGCGGCCATACAGCCTCCGGTAATGCCCACCCGGTTATCCGTCAGGGTGCCGTCCAGGTCAAAAAGAATGGCTTTAGGCGGCATGGAGCCCTCCTTCTTCGATCATGATGGCCCGGGCCTGCCGGCTGATGGCACCGGTATCCATGGTGCGCAGCGTCTCATAGGGGAGCACCTCCAGAATACGCATGCGGATATGGGTGGAACGGAAGAAGAACCGGTTGTGCACCTGTTCGGAGCCTTCTATGACGGCTACCACCACGGGCACCTTCCCCCACAGGGCGCATTTGAAAGCGCCGGGTTTGAAGTCGCCCAGCAGGCCGGTCTTGGAGCGGGTGCCTTCCGGATATACCCCGATGGCTTCCCCGGCAGACATCCGGCGGGCTACCTGCTGCATGAGCCGCACGGCCATGCGGCTGTCACCCCGATCCAGCACGGGGCAGCCCATGGCGGCGATCAGAGGGCCGCCTACGGGAATGGAGATATTTTCTTTTTTGGTGATAAACACCAATCCCTTTTTGCGCAGCAGTGCCATGGCCGCCATGGGATCAAACATGCTCAGGTGATTGCATACCAGCAGAAACCCTCCCTTTTTGGGCAGCTTCTCCTCTCCTTCCAGTGTACAGCGCACCCGCCCCAGCGCCAGAAAGGCGCTGATGGAGCAAAGCATCAGCTTTTTGTAGAAAGCTATCCCTTCCTCCAGCTGCTCTTTCCGCCCGGCAAACAGGCTGGCAATACACAGCACCAGTGCATGGAGCAACAGAAAAACGCCCAGTGTTCCCAGAAAGATCAGGGGCAGCATCCAGAGCTTCGGCCCCGGTGCAAAGAGTCCAAAACAAACTACGGCTGCCAGTGCCAGCAGCAGGTACACATAAAAAAGCATGATCCCAACAATTCCTCGCATATGGAAATTACTCTTTACACAGTATAGCACAGAGGACGCGCCTATGCCTATGTAAGGAGAAGCTCCCCGGCAGGAATTTCCATTCTTTTCACAATGGATTTGCAATCCGGTAAAGTTTCTTTTCTCCTTCGGGGTGGATTTTTCTTTAAATCCTGATACAATATACCTACATAAGGTTAGGTCTGTCCAAAATGGCAGAAGAAGGAAAACTATGCAGCAAGACAAAAACAAAAAGCAAAAGCAAGACAGCCCCGCTCCTCAGTCCCGGCGGCCGCTGTTGTTCTGGATCATATTGGCGCTGTCCATAGCGACACTGATCTATGTGACGCTGGCTCCCAGCCTTCTTTCCGGCAGTGCTTCGGAAACGGAGGTCAGCTACGATACCTTCCTGTCCCATCTGGAGAAGGGATATATAGAGAAGGTAGAGATCCGTTCCAACCAGGTGCGCTACACGCTCACGAAAGAGGGAGAAAACGCCCTGCAGGAGCAGGAGAAAGAAAAAGCGCAGCAGGCGGAAGCATCGCCCTCCGCGTTGCCGGAGCAGGAGAGCCTGTTCGGCTTCCGGATACTGGGCCAGGGGGATGCCGGGAATGAAAACGGCACCGCATGGAAGCTTCCCGCAGCAGCTTCTGCGAAAAAAGAATATTTTGCCTATCTGGTGGGGGACGAAAAACTGACGGATCGTCTGCAGGCGGCAGGCGTTACTTTCAGTGCTGTCAGTGAAGAACGGTCCATACTGTTTTATATGATCCTGCAATACGGGCTGCCGCTGTTGGTCTTCGGCCTGATCCTGGCTTTCCTCACACGCCGTCTGGGCAAGGTAGGCGCGGGGGGCGGGCTTATGGGCTTTGGCAAATCCAATGCCCGCTCTGTGGAAGGCAGCGATATTACCACCACCTTTAAGGACGTGGCCGGGCAGGACGAAGCCAAGGAATCCCTGCAGGAGATCGTCAGCTACCTGCATGATCCAAGAAAATATGCAGAGGTCGGGGCCAAGATGCCCCGGGGCGCCCTGCTGTATGGCCCTCCGGGCACGGGAAAGACTTTGTTGGCCCGGGCGGTAGCCGGAGAGGCAGGCGTACCTTTCCTCTCCATCAGCGGTCCGGAGTTTGTGGAACTGTTCGTGGGCATGGGCGCCAGCAAGGTGCGGGACCTGTTCAAGGAAGCCCGGGAGAAGGCCCCCTGCATCGTCTTTATCGACGAGATCGATGCCGTAGCCAAAAAGAGAGATGGTATGGGCAGTAACGACGAACGGGAGCAGACGCTGAACCAGCTGCTTTCGGAGATGGATGGCTTTGAGGAGAACAGCGGCGTGATCGTGCTGGCGGCCACCAACCGGCCGGATTCTCTGGATAAGGCATTGCTGCGCCCGGGCCGTTTTGACCGCCGGGTGCCTGTAGAACTTCCCGATCAGGGCGGGCGGGAGGCTATTCTGCGCATCCATGCTGCCAAAGTAAAGACACAGGGAGATATTGATCTGGCGGCCATCGCCCGGATCACGCCCGGCGCTTCCGGTGCGGATCTGGCCAACGTGGTCAACGAAGCGGCTCTTTGCGCCGTGCGCAACGGCCGCAGAGCGGTGATCCAGCGGGATCTGGAAGACAGCGTAGATACGGCTCTGGCCGGGAAACAGCGTAAAAGCATGGTCATCTCCCGAAAGGAAAAGCAAACCATCGCCTACCACGAGGTGGGACACGCTATCGTCACTGCCTGCCAGGAACATGCAGCTCCTGTTCACAAGATCACCATCATTCCCCGTACCAGCGGGGCGCTGGGCTTTACCCTGCAGGCGGATGAAGGAGAGCATTTCCTTATGGATAAGGAAGAAGCTTTTGCCAAGCTGGTCACTCTGGCAGGGGGACGGGCGGCAGAGCAGATCATGTGCCACAGCGTGACCACCGGGGCTTCCAATGATATTGAAGAAGCTACCAAGCTGGCCCGCGCCATGATCACCCGATACGGTATGAGCGATAAGCTGGGCTTTGTAGCCTTTGAGCAAATGATCAATCCCTATCTCTCTTCGGATACGGCGTTGACCTGTTCGCAGGATACCGCCGCCCGGATCGACAGGGAGGTCATCGAACTGGTGCAGCGGGCCTATGAAACGGCACTGAAGCTGTTGGAAGAGAACCGCAGCCGATTGGAAGCCATTGCCGGAACCCTGATGGAAAAGGAGACCATCTCCGGGGAAGAGTTTGAAGCCCTCATGAAGCAAACGGACTCCGGCGCAGAGACTTCTGAAAAACCCTAAAGAAGAAACCTAAAGGAAAAACAAAGATCCGGTTCGTAAACAAAGTACGAACCGGATTTTTATGTGCGCGGGAATATGCAAGCTGCGTATTCTTTACACTGTGTATGTTCGCTCCATTTCCCGGGTGCCTGCGGCAAAGCCCGCTGGTTTTTGGACATATGCAGGGAAGCGATTGCCTGTATCTTTCAGCATTTGGACGATGATTTGGCTGCAGCCGGGGCTGAAAATCTTCAGGAGCCCGGGATCCACTTTGAGAAAGATTTCCGGCTGTTGGAACGAGGAGAAAAGAGCAGTTCCGTCGCATAAATGACCGGTTACGTTCTCCAGTTATAATAGGGACGCAGCAATCGCCGGTGCGACCGATAAGGATATGCAGACTAAGGCTTTTTACCCTTTCTTTCTATAAAAATGATCCAACTGCTCAAGAGTATAGATATATTGCGGACATAAAATCAGCAGATCCGGCCCCAGGAGCCGTCTTCCAGGGTATTACAGGGCGTTTCCATCAGGGCGGAGAGCGCGGCTTCCAACGCAGTTACCAGCTGGGCAAGAGGCAGACTGGGAGCGTCTTTTCCCTGAACCTGTTCCGGGATGTATGGCACGTGGATAAACCCGCCCCGTATCCTTGGGGTATGAAGGGCACCATGGTGCAGTACGGTGTACATAAGGTGGTTGCACACATAGGTGCCGGCACTGTTGGAAAGGGCGGCAGGCACCTCCGCTTTTCGAATATGTTGCGCCATGGATTTTACCGGCAGGTCGGAAAAGTAAGCCGCCGGTCCAAAGGGGTCTATGGGGCGGTCCGCAGGCCGGTCGCCATCGTTATCGGGGAGGGAAGCATCGTCCACGTTCAGCGCGACCCGCTCGGGAGTCACTTCCCGGCGGCCGCCTGCCTGCCCCACACACAGCACCGCATCCGGAGAAAGTGCATCCATGATCCGGCACACCAGTTCTCCGGAAGCCAGAAAGGATACGGGCACCTCCAGCTTGTGCAGCTCCATGCCGGCAGGTGCTTTTACCGCTTTTACCGCCTCCCAGGAGGGATTCAGAGTTTCTCCGCCAAAGGGGGCAAAGCCCGTCAGCAATACTTTCATGGCGGCGTCTCCTTACAGGAAGAACTTTCGCCGCAGTCCCTCCCGCATGGGTGGGCAAAGTGCGATGACCAGCAGAGTGATGCCCAGCAGGGTGCAGGCAGCCAGCGGATACAAAGACCACATGAGCCGATCATGAAGACCGAAGGTCAGGTTCAGCAGGAATTCTACCAACACCATAAAGCCTCCCGTGGCCAGAAGGGTCCCGGCGTAAATATACAGCCGACCCCGGCGCACATAACAAAGCAGCGTTACGGCGGCATCGGCAATAAGCATAAGCCCCCCGGTTACCGGCAGGGCAAAAGTTAAAAACCAGTGTCCATGGGTGGCAAAGTCGATATACAGTAAAAACAGCCCCAGCGCCGCAAAATCCGCAGATACAAATACTACGGGAATGGGCTTTTTGAACCAAAGGGGCAGCACGATCATTACGTACAGGAGTACCAGCGCCCCGGATACATAGCCGGACCAGACGATGCTGCCGTTGATCTTCCAGTCACACAGCAGGCACAGGATCAGGGGCAGCACAAAGCCCATGGTCAGCAGAAACAGTACACCGGCCCGGCTGGCGGTCTCCTGTCTGGCGGTATCTACCGGGTAAGGCTTTTCCCCCTGAGGGCGGGGAATGTCCGGGTGAAACACAATGGTGCCGCACAGTGGGCACTTTTCTTCGCTGTCGCTGAGCTCAGCCCCGCAGCGTACACAATACATAATGCCTTCTCCTCTCTTGATACGGTATTCAGGGCTGGTTGCTTTCCACTTTTACCCGAAGTCCCTGATTATGCAGGACCCGGAAGAAGCGAAGCTCCAGCTCCGATTCCCGGATGTTGCGGATCATGTTGATGTAAACCGTGCCCTTATAACTGAGGATCCCCACATTATGGGGCGCCCGGGCCTGAGGGCCGATAATAAGGTCCATGCGCTGCACATAGGGTTCCATAGCTTTAGGCAGGGTGACCAGCCCAAGGTTGGAAAGGCACAGGCAGCTTTTTCGTTCCCCTACCGCATCAAAAACGGCTTTCATGGCGGCATTTTTAATGAACAGGGGCATAAGCTTCAGCAGCAACGCCTGTTCGCTGCTTACGTTGGCGGCAATGCGGGTGCCCATGAGCTTGGCCGTGCAGTCCAGCCCCATGCGGTGATGCACGATGGTACACAGTTCCTCAAAGGTATATTCGCCCAGCTGGGGGTCCACCTCCGGGGTCACATACAGGGCAAAGTTTCGCAGGGACGTGCTGGGGAACAGCTTGCGCAGATTTACCGGGATCAGCACTTTTACCGGGCGCCGGTTCCGTACAAAATGCACCTTTTCCCGCTGCAGCTCCAGAATGGCGGCCATCATGGCGGCGCAAAGGAACTCCGTCACCGTTACCGAACAGGCTTTGGCACGCTCCCGAAGGGCCTGTGCATCCAGCATCAGGGTCACCAGGTTCAAAGCACCGTCCGGTTCCGGCGTGCCGGACAGGTGATAGGCGGTGCGTTCACGGCGGCTGGCCCGGACGGCCCCGGAATACTTCAGGAAGCTGTCTTCCAACTCTCCCGCGGAAGGTGCTTCCAGCCGGCAGAGCACGCCGTCTTCATTGGGAATATCCACTCCGTATTTTTGGGAAAGATATTCCGCCACCAGAGTTTTAACAAAGGTTAGAGCGCCGTTCCCGTCGGTAAGGGCATGGAATAGCTCCACGGCAATACGGTTTTTGTATACGATCACCCGAAAGGCACATTCCCGTACCTCTTTGAAGGGCACATGCGCCAGGGGCCAGGGTTTTTCTTCGCGGATCCTGGGGGCGCGGGAGAGCTCTTCCAGATAGTACCAGAAGATCCCTTTGCGCAGCCGTACCGCCATGGAGGGGAAGCGGCGCACGGTAACATCCAGCGCCGACTGCAGCACCTGCCGGTCTACCGGTTCCGTCAGTGTGGCGGACAGGCGGAAGAAATTGTTCCAGTTTTTCCGCCGGGCGGCAGGATAAATCTTGGCGGCGTTGTCCAGACGCATCCAGCGGAGCTTGCGCTCCTGGCAAAGATACCGGTTGAGGAACTCGCGAATGGCTTCAAAGTCATCCTGATTTTCGTTGAGCTGATAGAGCACATAGGCGTGCCAGCGCTCCGGGGCAATGTGCAGCCTGCTTTTGCAGCCGCAGGCCGTCAGCCGCTCCTGAAGCCTCCGGGAATCATCCAGCAGGATCTCATCTCCGCCCGCAAACAGCAGGGAAGGGGGGAGTCCTGTCAGATCCCCGAAAAGAGGAGAGAGCAGCGGGGATTTTTTATCCGCTTCTCCGGCATAGCAGCGGGCATAAAAGTCCAGCACCTCCCGGGTCAGGGAAGGATCTTTATCCCGGTTGGCTTCGTAGGAAGCGCCGGAGCCGGTCAGGTCCGTCCAGGGAGAGATGGCAATAATGCCGCAGGGCTGCTCCATGCCCAGTTTCTTCAGCTTCAGGCACAGTGCGTAGCAAAGTCCGCCTCCGGCGCTTTCTCCGCACAGGAGAATGTGACGGGGGCCGTATCCTTTGGACAGCAGATAGCGGTAGGCCTCCAACGCATCGTCCACCGCTGCGGGAAAGGGGGATTCAGGAGCCAGACGGTAGGCGGCGCAGAATACCCGCACCCCCTCTTCATCGGCCAGCGTGGCGCCGAAGCCCTTGGCGTATTCCAGATCCCCGCAGGTATATCCGCCTCCATGTAAGTATAAAATGACCCCCTGACGGCGTTCGTCCTTGGGAATGATCCAGGCACCTTCAAAAGAATCAAAAGTATGTGCACGCACCAGCACATCCCGCTTGTGCAGGGCCTCCATAAGCTCCCCCAGCTTATCCTGCCCCCGGCGGATGGTCTCCAGAGACAGATTAGCTACCAGAGGTTTGAAAAAATGCAGCTGCGCATAGACCAGTTTGGCCGGCAGACCCATAGGCGCTCCCTTCTTTTTATAAAGTCTTAACCTTTTTAGTATATCACATAAGGAGCAAAAGTAAAGCACTCCCCTTGACGGAAAAGTGCATTGCCATGAGAAAAGGTAAATGCAGTCTGCCTATGATGCAGCTTCACGGTTCTCCATGCAGAGTATCCTTACAGGAACTGGGAATCCTGTAACGGGAATCCTTCTCCATTTTCTGTGATGCCTGCTGCGAGATCAGTCCTGAATGCATCCGTGTACCGTATTCATAACATATCCGCAGGCCAAAAAAGCAGGAAGCTAAAACCCCCGTTGGGAATACGGTCATGCCGCATTTCAACGGGGGTAAGCCGGGCGGCGTACTGCCGCCTTTATACATCGTACTTCTGCATATATGCCTGATAAGCGGACTGATACCCATCGTTGCCCGTCTTCGCCTTTTTTAAGGTTTCATGCAGGTTCAGGGTATGTTCGGCGTTGTCTATGATACAGCCGGCAATGTTGGAACAATGATCGCTGACGCGTTCCATATTGGTCAGCAGATCCGACCAGACGAACCCTACCTCTACAGAACACTTTCCCTTTTGCATCCGCAGAATATGATCCGTGCGGAGCTGCTCTTTCAGGCCGTCAATAACCTGTTCCAAAGGCTCCACCCTGGAAGCCGTCTCCATATCTGACCGGACAAATGCGGTTTGTGCCAGCGTTAAAACCTCATCCACAGCCTTTGCCATGACCTTGTATTCCTTCATGGCATCCTGCGTCAACGACAGCTTCTTATCCCGAAGCTCTTCCGCAGATTCCAGAATGTTCACCGCATGGTCAGAAATGCGCTCATAATCCCCGATCACCTTGAGCAGTGCGGTTGCTTCCTCGCTTTCTTCCTGGCTGAGCTTTGAAGAACTGACCTTGATCAAATAGGTCCCCAGTATATCCTCATATGTATCGCATTTGCTTTCGGCCTGCCGTATTTCATCGGCTGCATCCGGCGTATACTTTTCAATGCTCAACAGTGATTTTCTTAAAGCATTTACAGCGCAATCCGCCATTTTCACCGCCACGGCTCTGCTTTGCGCCAGCGCCAGAGACGGTGTAGCCAGCAGACGCTCATCCAGTTCGTTTGCCTTTTCCTTTTCTTTGGAATCGGGCACAAGCCGGCATACAAGCTTTTCCAGCAGATCCCCAAAGGGAAGCAGCAGCAGCGTACACAGTACATTGAACACCGAATGGATAACGGCGATCCCCAACAGCGATGCCGATGCTTCCAGAATGGCAGGTGCAAAAACTGCTTTTATAATGCAATAAACCGTGAGCCAGACTGCCGTGCCGATCACATTGAAAGACAGATGCACCATGGCTGCGCGTTTTGCATTTTTGTTGGCGCCCACCGAAGAGATCAGCGCAGTAACACAGGTGCCGATGTTCTGCCCCATGATGATCGGCACAGCCGCCCCGTAAGATACGGCGCCTGTTGAAGTCAGCGCCTGCAGTATGCCTACGGAAGCCGAGCTTGACTGTATGATGGCCGTAACGATGGCGCCTACAAGAACGCCCAGCACCGGATTGGTGAACATAAGAAACATTTGCCCGAATTCCGGGATGTCTTTCAGCCCGGATACGGCGCCGGACATGGTTTCCATGCCGAACATCAAAGTTGCAAATCCCAGCAGGATCAGCCCCGTATCCTTCTTTTTATCCGCTTTGCAGAACATATAAAAGATAATGCCTACAAGCGCCAGAATCGGCGTAAAGGAAGAAGGCTTCAAAAGCTGCACCCACATGTTTCCACTGTCGATCCCCGCAAGGCTCAGTATCCAGGCGGTAACCGTGGTGCCGATGTTGGCGCCCATAATGACATGGATGGACTGGCGCAGCGTCATAATGCCCGAATTTACAAAGCCCACCACCATGACTGTGGTGGCGGAAGAGCTTTGAATGATCGCAGTTACTCCCAGACCGGTCAAAAGACCTGCCGCTTTGCTGCCTGTCAGTTTTCCCAATACGATTTTAAGTTCTCTTCCGGCTCTGCGCTCCAGCGCCTGACCCATAAGACTCATTCCAAACAGGAACAGGCAAAGCCCGCCGATCATGGTTAAAAAATCGAAAATACTCATTTTCCTCACACTCCCGATTTTACAGTAGCAGGCAGACGTCAAATCGGGTATCATTCTATTGTAAAATCCAGGTAAAATCGTAAAACTGTTTGCTGCATTCAAATGCCCGGCATTTTACGGAAAGCCATTTTCCGGCAGCCGGATTTTCTCTGTTTATGCCGCCTTTAGAGGATGTTACTTTACGTTGCTTGCCGCAACGAAGGAATTTCGATAGAATACCGGCAGCAAAAGAAAGGAGCCTTTCGGAATTGTTGAGTGAAAATATTAAAACCTTCAGAAAAGCAAAAGGACTTTCACAGGAGGAACTGGCCGTAAAACTGAACGTAGTGCGGCAAACCATATCCAAATGGGAACAGGGGCTGTCGGTTCCGGATTCCGCTATGCTGATCGCCCTGTCGCAAACACTGGAGACCCCCGTGAGCACACTGCTGGGAGAAACCGTAACGAAGCCGGAAGCGGATGACCTGAAAGCTATCTGTGAAAAACTGGAAGTCATAAATTTGCAGCTTGCACAGAGAAAGATCCGCAGAAGAAAACTGCTGCATTGGCTGTTTATCCTGCTGTGTGGTGCCACGACAGCGGTTTTTGTATTCCTGGCCATATCTGCCAGTCCCTATCTGGACTGGAATTACAATGATCCGGAGACTGCCGTTTTCGGGGCAGCCTTTCACGCCTTTGAGTGGGTGTTTGTCAGGGCGGCACCGGTGATCCTGATCGGCTCCGTCATAGGGATGCTCCTGACGCGAAAGGAGCGCTGAGTTCTCCCTCCTTGCCTGATCTGTCATTTGCGATCCTTAATGCAAAAAGACTCCCATGGGAGCCTTTTTGTTATATTCGTATTTGCTCAAAGATCCGTCAGTCCCGGCGAATATTATAGGTGGTGTCAATACCGTCGTTATAGATGGGATCCTCCAGACTGGGCACCTGCTCGCTGTAGCCAAAGATCACTCCATCCGGCATATGCCGCTGCTTGCTGTAGTTCGCCACGTTGCCATGGGAGTTCAGCTGCTCTCCCATGAAGATCATGCAGGCAGATACGCCTCCGTCCATATTGAATGCGTTCCGGCAGCCCATATCCTTGAACATCCGGGCAAATTCCGTCAAGGTCACGCCTACGCTGTATTCGCTCCTGCGGCCGTCTACTACAATGGCTACAAAATGACCGGGCTCTACCATGCCCACGCCGCAGCGGGGATTGGCCTTGCCCACATGGGATTTTGCGATCTCTTCTTCGCTGATTTCCCCATCACGCAGCAGAATGGGTCCAAAGGCATAGGTGTTCTCATATCCCGCAGCCAAAAGCCCTTCGGCGGTATAGCTTCTGGCAGAAAACACATCCATCTCCGGCCTGTCACTGGCAAAGGCGGCGACAGAGCCTTTATCGGAAGCGGAATAGATCCGTCCGTCCCGCAGGATGGCGCCCTTTATATCCGCTTCCATGTGGAGCATATTGTCTCCGGTGACCAGCAGTACGGCCTTATTCAGCCGGGCCATCTTCCAGGGCATCAAAGGTGTGCGTCCTGTTCTGCCTTCGTTGCCGAAAGCGGGGCGAAAGGCATTAGCGCCCTGCATATAAATATCTGCCACAAACCAGACCAGGGGGCGGCTGTCGGCATACCGGGTGATCTCCACAGACAGAGTCTGGCTTTTGTAGCTCCAATGCCCGTTTTCCACATCCGCCGTGATTTCTTCTTCTGCTCCCTTCGGAAGGAACTTATCTGCCCATTTTCCCGGCTGTGCCGTTTCTTCCGGCACTTCTGGAAGGGGACTTTCCTCCGGGACAGCGGTGGGAGAAGGCTCCGGCGCGGCGCTGGGAGCGGCTGTTGAAACGATTGCGGCGGCCTGCCGGGCCAATTCTGTTTCCCGGATGGATCTTGCCCCCAGCAGAGCGCAAAGCAGCCCGATACATACCGGAACTAGAACCAATAGCCACAGGGGCATATCCTCAAACTTGAACTGCTTCAATAAATACAGGGCGCTTCCGGCCAAAGCTCCCAGCAACACACCGCCCAAAAGCCAGAACATGGGGCGGCTCCACAGGGACGATGATTTCTCCTCCGGTTCCGGTGCGTCTTTCTGCTCAGGAGTGGAAGCAGGTACAGGGGTGGGGGTCGCCGTAGGTTCCGGTGTGGGGGAG
>ERZ1026860.56-NODE-56-length-81828-cov-14.431450_pt1 | contig 81828 bp, 61 predicted proteins | sample MGYA00380160_ERZ1026860 | MGnify/ENA primary metagenome ERZ1026860 (study PRJEB33269, sample SAMEA4719796) | human gut metagenome | biome: human-associated habitat; feature: organic feature; material: feces | place: Cameroon | collected 2013-10 ... | reverse complement strand
TAAAGGGGATTGCAAGCCCGGCCGGCGAAATTTTCCGGAAAAAATCTGATGAAGGAGATTTCCGCGCCTCCCGGGGCTTCTCCATCCTACCTCAGGGCACGCACGGCGGAATCGCCGCGCGGGGCGCGCCCACGCGCGCCAACCACGCACTACCCTCTCCATTCTCCTCCCTACTCCCTACTTCAGGGTGCCGCACGGCGGAATCGCCGCGCGGGGCGCGCCCACGCGCGCCAGCCACGCACTACCCTCTCCATTCTCCTCCCTACTCTCTACTTTTGACGGAAGCCCACTGCATAGTGACCACGCACTTCTCCCTACCTTCTCCTCCCTACTCTCTATTCGTAGTACAGAAGCCACCTTCTTATTGGAGAGAGGCGTCTACGTGCGATTTGCCTTTAGATGAAGAGTGCGTTTTGTCCATGTTTGGCGAGTTCGGCGAACGTAGCGACTCCTGCGACCTCGTCGACCTCAACCAGTTCCTCGCGTGTAATGCCCATGATTCCCATCGCCATGTCGCAGGCAATGAAGCGGACTCCCGCGTCGCGTGCGTTTTTGATAAGTTCCGGGAGTGTCAGGACATTTTGTTTTTTCATGACGCTGCGCATCATAGCCGTTCCCATCCCCATCATATCCATTTTAGACATCGCGAGCTTTCTGGCTCCCTTTGGGAGCATCCATCCGAACAATTTTGAGATGAAGTTCTTTTTTACGTATGGCGCGGGGTTTTTCCGCAGGACAGAGAGCCCCCAGAATGTGAAGAAGACATTCACCTTGACTCCTGCTGCGGCGAATCCGTTTGCCAGGATCATTGCAGCGAGAGCCTTGTCGAGGTCATTGCTGAAGAGAACGATGGAGATAGATTGTTCCTGGATGCAACTTGAGCACGGCGCGAGTGCGGATTGGCCGCCGTTTTTTGTGACATCTGCCTCAATATCATCTCCGTTGCGCATCAGATTTTCGACCTTGCAACCTGCTCCCCTTGCCCAGCTCTGTAGATCCGCCTCGAATGTCCGTGCGGCGACCAGATGTACCCCGAATCCTTCCTTGGCGTCAGCCATGACTGACTTCAACTTCAGGACAGGTCCTGGGCAAGGGAGTCCCCTCACATCCAGCATCTGGGAATAGTGTGCTGTCGGTTCATTCCCTGTCTCTGGAGTCGTGGGCTTCTTCGGTTGATGGTGAAACATCTTCCATGCCAGCCATCCGCCGGAGAGATTGCTTGCCCGGAAGCCATGTTGCTTCAAGATGCGTTCAGCGAGATAGCCACGCAATCCGACCTGGCAGTAGCATACGATTTGCCTTGACTTGTCGAGTTCTCCGAGACGCGATCGAAGATCACCCAGGCGTATGTTGACTGCGCCTGGAATTGCCCCAAGCCCATTCTCCTCGGGTTCGCGGACATCAAGGACGAGTGCGTCTGCGGGAATTGTGTCTGGATAGACCACATCGCTCAATCCAGAGAGCACATTTTCGGCGATGAACCCCGCGAAATTAACCGGGTCTTTTGCGGAGCCGAATGGCGGTGCGTATGCCAGCTCCAGTCCCCCAAGTTCCGGCGCCTTCAGGCCGTTTTGCATAGCCTGGGAGATTGTATCGATTCGTTTGTCTACCCCCTTGGCGCCTGTGATTTGTGCGCCGTAGATTGTCCCGTCGTTGCCAAAGAGCAGTTTCATGGCGAGCCTGGCGGCACCTGGATAATAGGATGCGTTTGACATGGGATGAAGGTATATCTTGCGGAAGTCGACCCCCATGGACTTAAGTCGCTCCTCCGTATATCCGACGCCTCCCGCCGTAAGGTGCCCGATCTTCACCACGCTGGCTCCGATAGTCCCCTTGTATGGCACTCTGGCGCCCAGGATATTGCCAGCGGCGATGCGTCCCTGCTTGTTTGCCGGCCCTGCCAGCGCGATAGCCGTCCTTCCTCCAAAAATGGGGTCTGCCACTTCGACTGCATCGCCGGCGGCGTAGATATCGGGATTAGAAGTCTGCAGGAACTCATTGACGATTATGTGGCCTCGTGAGGCACATTCCAGCCCTGCCTCCCTGGCGATGTCCGAATTGGGGCGCACCCCAATGGATTCGATTACGAAATCCGCCTTGACCCGGCTGTTGTCGCTCAGAACAGCCGTGATGCCATTCCCGTTATCTTCGTATGCAGTGACATTCACGCCGAGTTTAAGGGCAATCCCCATGTCGGCCAGTTCATCCGCCAATGCGCAGGACATTTCGGGGTCCATTGTAGGAAGCACATGATTTCCCCGTTGGATGATTGTGACGGCGAGGCCCCGTTCACAAAGATTCTCGGCGGTTTCAAGGCCGACAAACCCAGCGCCCACCACAATCACTTTCCTTGCATCCTTGAGACGATCCACAACTCTGTCCATGTCGGAGATAGTCCAAAGAGGCAGGATTCTGGGAGATGCATTTCCCGAGCTGTTTGGGACTGCGCCAGTGGCAAGAAGAAGCTTGTCGTAGGAAAAGGTCCTTTCGCCATCAGGGGCATTTACCGTGACCAGCTTCCCTGAAGGGTCAATGGAAGTGACCTCGTGCCTCGTCCTGACGTCCACGTTCAGCCATGCCGAGAATTTCTCTGGGGACATGACAAGAAGGCCGGAGCGTTCCTTGATGACCTTCCCAAGATGGTACGGGAGTCCGCAATTTGCGTAGGAGATGAACTCCCCCTTCTCCAGAAGCAGAATCTCGCAGGATTCATCCAGCCTGCGCAACCTTGCCGCCGCACTGGCTCCTGCTGCGACGCCACCGACTATTATGACCCTCATTTGTCTTCTCCCTGCCAAAGGCATGCTAAACTGATGAGCAAACGAAAACAGCGCAGGCAGCCACAACGGGGCGCGTTCCTGCGGAATTATCTTTTAGAAGACACAGCCGTCCCATAACTTGACGGCGCAGTTGAAAAGATCGGTGTCATGGACATCTTAATGGCAGCCACCAAGCAACCATAGGAGAGGCCATGACACCGACAAGGCATACAATGTCCGTTCTCGCCCAGATTACAAGCTGGATACCGGACAGAATCATAGAGGATCTCGCAAAGAGCACAGAATCCAGACCCGGTCGTTCAGCGCCACAAGCCATGTCATTTCCATGGTCTATGCCCATCTGGCCCACGCGCTGAGCCTGAACGACATCGAAAAAACAGGTCTCCTTCTGCTCAATCGCACCCCATAATCACTCATTTCATAAAATTATGGGACGGCTGTGAAAAACAATTTTGAACCACGAATGCACACGAATGGAGCAAGTAGAGAGTAGGGAGGAGGGAGGAGAAGGTAGTGCGTGGTTGGCGCGCGTGGGCGCGCCCGCACGGCGATTCCGCCGCGCGTCGCCTGAGGTGGAAGTAGGGAAACCGCGAAAAGCACGAAACACACGAAAAACAATTTTGAACCACGAATGCACACGAATTGACACGAATATCATTTTTCCATGAGACGGTGTCACTGAATTTCCATATTTCGTGTGTTTCGTGTATTTCGTGGTTATGACTGTTTTGTCATTTTAGTGTCCATTCGTGTCCATTCGTGGTTCTATTACTCTCCCTCCTTGACGGTCGCCCACTGCATAGTGACCACGCACTACCTTCTCCCCTCTCCTCCCTACTCTCTACTTGAAAACCTCCGCCAGGTAGACCCTTCTTCTTCCGTGGCCGTATGAGTCCTTTTCGTGGATTGAATCGAATGTGAGGCATCTGCCATTGTGGGACCATCGGCTGTGGAGATCACACCTTGTGGGAACGGGATAGGACGGATCCGCCCAGAACTTCCCGATTTCATATCCTTGCCTTGCGTTGAAATTGTAGAGATAGAGGTGTCGTGCGTCTTCCGGATCGTCATACGGATATGAGTCCGTGACCATCCATTCTCCATTTGGGGAGGGCAGACAATGTCCATCGCCTGGGAAAAGATTTTCGGCGACCGCCTCCACCTTGTCTGTCTGGTCCGTATAGATGTAATACTGCCAGTTCATTTCATCCGTACGGCACCCGTTGACCCGCTTGAATCGATTGGAGAAGTTGACCAGCTTGCGGTCGTCGAACCAGGCGTAGTGGCTGCTGACATCCTCCAGGTTCAGTGGATAGACATCGGATCCATCAAGATTGGCGGTGAACATGTGGGTGAGATGGGAGCGTCGATTCTCCTTCCACCTGCGCCATCGATGGAAGAATGCGAAGCGTGTCCCCGACGGGTTGAAGAGCAGGTGATTGAACCAGCTGGGCGTCTCCCGCATATTCTCCCTGGGATACGCCCGCACCATCTGGTCGAGGGAAATCACAAGTTCCGCCTTGTTCCTCTCTATGTCGAGGACGAAGATTCCATCATTGTCCGGATGTGCGTAGTCGATGGTCGGATCCTCCAGGCCATCATATCCATATCCTGGGCGTTCTCGTCCAAGCCGGGCAAAATTGACGCTCAGTGCGTGCCTTCTGTCGCTGGTCAGGCAGTATATCGGACGGCAGAGCGTGCGCGTCCTGCCATTCCGTATATCCAGGATTCTGGAGACGTATTCTCCGTCCTCGACATCGTTGTATATGACCTCGTTGTCCGAGAACCACTGAAGCATTGAGCCCTGCTGCCAGTTCCATGCCAGCGAATGCGCCAATGGTTCGAAGGTGCATTTCTGCGGGTCGATGATTCCGACAGTGTTCCTTTCGCCGAAGCGGGGCTGCCGCGCCGTGAAATCAATGCGGTTTCCCAGGAGTAGCGTATCGTCCGAATTGAACTGGAACTTGTCGAAGTATCCGAAGAAATACTGTCCGCCGTCATCGGGCGTGACTGCACGTACGGGAACTGTCCTGGAAAGAATCATTTTATTCATTGTTGCTCCTCTTTTTTCTTCCGTCCTTTCCCAGGAGAGACATAAAACAGCGCAAGCAGCCACAACGGGGCGCGTTCCTGCGGAATTATGTTTTAGAAGACGGAGAATTGTATTGCCACCCAGTGGCATACTGATGCTGCCAGGACGAATGCGTGCCAGATAGTGTGCATATACGGGGTCTTGTCCATGGCGTAGAATGGGACTCCTGCGGTATAGAGTCCTCCCCCGACGAGCAGCATGACGAACCCCGGGGTATCCAGGAGCCTCGTCAGTGGCTTGAAGAAGAAGAGTGCCTCCCATCCCATTGCGAGTGTAATGACGAGTGCGAGCCATTCCCGTCTAGGTCGGATGCATGTTTCGGTGAGGATGCCGACTGTTGCCAGTATCCATGTAGTTGCCAGCACCCATATTCCCATGGGGGAGTCCTTGAGTGTCACCAGTGCGAATGGCGTATAGCTTCCTGCGATGAGCGGGTAGATTGAGAGGTGGTCGAAGGCCTGGAGGACCGACTTCACCCTCCACCGTCTGACCAGGTGGTAGAGTGCGGAGCATGAGTAGAGCACCAGGAGCGAGGTGCCGTAGATTGCCGCGCTGACAATCTTTCGCGGGTCTCCCGTCTCAGCGGTTTTGACGCACATATACGTCAATGCGAACAGACCGAAGACTGCGCCTGCGAAGTGTGTTCCGAAATTCGCCCACTCCTCCCCTATTGTGCGGTGGAAATCCTCGCCCCACTGCTTCATCCTCGCCAGCACGTAGCTGACATGGCGGCTGGGGGTTCTGGAGACCTTCCCTTCGGTTGCATGGGTCTCGTTCTCTTGGGTCTTCTGGGAATCCATCGGCAATACGGGGACTGGGAGCTGTCGTTGCCGGGGGGAAGCGGGGCGTTCCGCGCTTCCTCCGGCCGGCGGATGTGCGTCAATGCAGGTATTTGCGTCTTATGCGTGGAGCATGTTCTGTCCGCCTGTGACAGGAATCGCCTGTCCGGTCTCGTAGTTCTGTTCGACGCAGTATAGGATTGCGCGTCCCACGTCATCCGGGAGGCATCCGCGATGCATTGGGACCTTTGCCATGTAGAATTCGCGGACATCCTCGACGCATGTTGCGCCGGGGACCTTTCCGGCATTCAGGTATTGGACGAAGAGTCCGCGGACGGGGTCGCTCCAGAGCGGTCCGTCCAGGTAGTTGCCGGGGCAGACCGAGTTCACCTTGATATGGCTGGTGACAAGCTCCTTGGCGAAGGACTGGGTCAGGCCGATGCCGCCGAACTTGGAGCCTGCGTAGGCGCCATTCTTGTTGGAGCCCTCCAGGCCGCTCTTGGAATTCACCTGGACGATATCCGTCCACGGGCTGTCTGGGGAAGTCATCTGTCGCGCCATCACCTTGGCGGCGTGCTTGCAGCAGAGGAAGTATCCGATGTAGTTGATATTGGTGACAAAGGAGAAGTCCTTGAGGGATAGCTCCATCACCGAGCCGGAGCGGACGACTCCCGCGTTGTTGACAAAGAGGTCGATTCCGCCGACCTGGCGGACGATCTCCGAAATCATCGCCTCGACGGACGCCTCGTCGGAGACGTTGACTCCGACCGCGAATGCCCTGTCGGCGCCGTGGGTCTTGTTCAGCCCGTCGGCGGCCGCCTTTGCCCCCTCGAGATTCATGTCCGCCAAGACTAGGGTTCCGCCCTGCCCCGCCAGATACTGGGCGATGCCAAGACCGAAGCCCTGTGCGCCGCCTGTGACGACGCAGATGCGGTTCTGGAGGCGGGTGGCCTTCGCACCACCAGCCACCGAACGCCTGTACGACTCGACCTCCCAGTTCTCGATGAAGGAATACTCCTCGGCGGTCATGTAGTTCACACCCCCGAATGCGGCGGCCAGCCTTTCAATCTTGCGGGCATTTCCGAGGGCGACTGCCACTGCCTTCGCGTCCTTGAGAGTGCCTCCGACCGTAAAGAGCGCCCTGCCGGGAACCTCGACCACCTTGGGCAGATAGCCACGCTGCTTTTTGAAGGCCGCAACCGCCTCGGCGGTCGGCTCGCCCTTGAAGGCAAAGGACTTTGCGTAGACGACATGGTCGGGGGTGAGAGGCCCGCCGAAGGCCTGGGAATTTCCGACGCAACGGACGACGGGGCGCACGCCCGACTCGTCCGAGAGAAGCGTGCGCAGGACGGGGGCGGTCTCCTCGACATCCGCGTCGGAGGCGGTTCCCAGCTCCACGTCTGCCGTGTCAATCCCCGCCTCGGCATACGCCTTCTTCAGGGTCTCCATCACGTCCGCGTAGATTTTCGCCACCTCATCGGCGGTGTCGGCGCCGATGAAGACGCCGTGTTTCTGGAGGAAGATCACATGTGGCTGGGCGCCGGTCTTCGCCACTGCCTCGTCCAGCGCGGCCTTGACCGTATACGCCAGCGTGCTGCCTGGATTGCAGTAGTCCAGCCAGATCGCCTGCGGGAAGAGCCTTGCCGCAGCCTTGCCGGCCTCCTGCGAGCATGTGAGCCCATTCACCAGTGCAGGATGTGTGTGGACGATGAACTTGTATGAGATGATTTCATGGACGGGGGCCTCGACGGAGGGGCGTCCGGCGCCCAGGGGCCTGACGGCGGCGAGCTGGAGATTCTTGACCACCTCCTCGCGGGCATCGGGAGACACCTGGCTTGCCACGGTGAAGACCTTCTGCAACTCGGCGCGGTCTAGCCTCAGGAATTGACCAGGCTGGATTGTCGCCAGGGCAACGCCGGAGGGTTTGATGAAGAGTTCATCGTCCGTCTTGAAGGAGGTGTTTCCGCCTCCCAGGAAGACGTAGTCGGGGTCCGCCCCGTATCTGCGTGATAGTTCAGCCAGTTTTTCCAGGGATTCTGCTGTCGTCATTTCTTTGTTGCCTCTTCCTTTTTTTTGCCGGGGCGGCGACCTCATCGCCGTTCGCCGGGTTTTCCACTGATTTACTTACTGTTGAAGGTCAAGATTTCTGCGCAGGCACGTTGGAATATCCAAATCCTCCTGGTTGTGGACTGTCGGCGGCGTGCCGCTGAAGATTCCCCTTGGCATGTCATTGAACTTCATTGCGAGCGAGGGGTTCTGGGAGGAGGTTTCCGACGTCACCGTGGAGAACCTCTTGCGTTGCGCGAAGATTGTCAGATATCCGATTGCCGTATCCACAAGCCAGAGGACTGCGAGCCGGTATGCGTCTACGGAGGAGCATTCGGGGAGGAGTGTCCCGAGCCTGGTGCATTCCAGCGTCACCACGTCGAAGTGTTGTGCCCTGAGGACATCCAGGGTTTGTGCGGCGCCGTTTTTCTGCTCCTGGGAATCGAATGCGTGCGGCATTGCCGCGAAAGTGACGGCTGGGATTCCCGCCTTTTGGCAGCATAGCAGCGCGGCCTGCGTGTAGAATGCGGCCGTATCGCCGCCGAGGCAGGTGACGATTGCGGCCATCCTCGTTTTCCCGAGGGCATTGGCGATGCCGTTTTCCAGTGCCTCGCATGCGGCCGTGGCCTGTGCTCCGGCGGGCAGTGCCGGCGGCTTTGGCACCGGGAGCGTTTCCAGCGGCGTCAAGCTGGCGAGGTGTTCCTCATCCGAATCGATGCCGATGATTTGCGCGTTGCCGAGTGCCTGGCGTTGATTGAGGTAGTAGCACGCGCGGGCGCCCGCAGTGCCGATTCCGAGAACAAGAATATCCGTCATCCCATCCATACCGTGCTAGCCTCGCATCTGTGTGATGATATTCTTCAGCATCCCGATGACGCCTGACGTGCCCGCATTCAGAGACTCGGCCAGCTTCTTCTCCTTGAATGCGTAACGGATACTTCCAATGAGAAGCGTGTGTTCCGGCCCGACCTTGAACCTGCTGTCGGAGGCCACGCCGTATGGCGTGCCGACCTGGACATGCCTCTTGGTGAAGACCTTCTCCGCGACATCGCAGACCCGGGGAAGATTCGCGCCGACGCCAGTCAGCTTGATCTCGTTGCCAATCCACTTGAGTGCGTCGCATGCCTCCACACGCGCCTTCACCACCTGGAAGAGCTCCGTCAGGCGAGCATCCAGGATCGACTCGATTGTGGAGGCGTTGACAAGCTTAGGCGCACTGTCGCGGAAGTCCTCCCTGATTTCAACGCGACGGGCGGCCCCGTCGGGGGTGGCCTCCACGGTGCAGCGAAGCTCGGTCAGCTTCGACACGATTTTCCGGGAGGTCTCAATCTGGAAACCGAGGGCAATCGAGAGGTCGTTGGCGAGATGGTCCATGCCGACGGCAACCTGGTCGCAGACGACGCTGCCCTGCCTCGTCGGAATCAGGAACGAAGTCATTCCCGCGCCCAGGTCGATTAGCAGCCCCTGGGGTTCGTCGGAAACCGTCGGCGGGCAGATGCCGCACCCCAGGGCGACAGGCGCATAGACAGGCGCGATTTCGGTTCCCGGCGGCATCGCGTCGCCGACGGCGGAGTCAACCTGCATCAGCCTCACATGGTCGAGGTCGAAGAAGAAAGACTCCGCTGTCAGCTTTTTTGTGTACTGTCCGACCGGATTGAAGACGACCCGTCCGTTTGAGAGCCTGAAGCATCGGTTGATGCACGGGAGCACCGACTTGGACTCGCCGCCGGCCGCGATTTGCTCCTCGCCCATCCTGGAGATGCTTCTCATGACCTCCTCGAAATCCTCCTCGGCGACGGGCATCCGCTCGTCAAGTTCGATGGACGCCGGAAGAATCTCCGGCGTCACGTATGCTCCCGATAGCACCAGCACCGGGAAGCCGGGATATCCGTCGATTCCAGCCGCATTCCAGGCATTCTGCATGGCCTTCAGAAGCTGGTCTGAGACAATGTTCGGGGAGACTGGCTCGTCCTTGAGCACCTTGAGTGACGGGACCTCGCTATATCCGCGCACGACGACCTCGCCGCTTTCGGATGCGGGTTCCTTGAATGTGGCGACCAAAACGCGTACCTTGTCGCTGCCCAGTTCGATGCCTGTAAAGATGTCACGTCTGCTTTTCATATCGAAGAGTTAAATATAACTGTGCTGGCGTCGAGTGCGTGCCGCGTGGCGAAGAGAAGCGGGCGCCCTGCCCTGCGTGCGTGTGCCTGGGCGGGCTCGAGGCTCACGCCACCTGCCCCGTGCCCTCCTCCGTCCCCGCAGCAATGTGCCTGTGGCCCGTCGTCGTCGCCCCGCATGACGCGACGGATGCCGCCGCCATTCCGACTGCCGCCCAGATGAAGCGCTTCGAGGCTGCGTCTTCCCAGAAGAAGCAGAAGAGGAGCCCTGCGACGAATAGCGCCTCCGGGAGCAATCCCCTGTGCAATGCGCGAGCCATCAGCATGACGAGGAACGCCAGTATTCCCAGCAATGCCGGCACTCCGAAGAAGGAGGCCGTATTGAGATACTCGTTGTGTGGGTCCATGAAGTTGCAGAAGTTATCCAGTTCATCCTGGAATCCGTATGGTTCGAGGATGGCCTGAATCTTCTCCCTGTCCGCGTAGCGCGGATAGAGTGCGCGGAGTTCCCGCGGGGAGTGTCCGAAGAGTGCGGACTGCATTCCGCCGTCAAGCAGGATTCGGCCATAGATTTCCTGGTGGACGGAGTAGTTTCCCCTGTGTGCGAAATCGATCCACGGGGGGGTCTGGCATGCCGGGTATGTCTTGAACCATACCGTCATCAGGCAGACCATTCCGAATGCGACCGCCAGCGTCGTCGCCATCCATCGTCCTCCGATGCGTGCGAGGAGCGGGCTTGCTCCCCAGAGTCCTGCGAGCACTGCGAACGTCATGACCGCCATCTTGGATGCTGTCGCCAGGAGCGGGAGTATGAGCAGGAGGGCGAGCGGCGTTGCGACGAGGAGTGCCCGTGCCCCTCCTTTTTCGAAGCGTTCCTTCAGGAATGGGAGGCACATCAGTGCCGGAATCACGTACGCTCCTCCCAGCAGATTCGGGTTTGTGAAGAGATACTGGTACCTGGTATAGAGCATAAGCTCCGTCGAAATAGTTCCGAAGTGCACATCCACGTATGTCAGGCGGCCGGTGAGGATTCCCAGCTTTGCAAGGAGATACCCGGCAAGGACCACGGCGAGAATCGAGAGGCCGGCGGCGGCAAGCTTTTTGTGGTCTGGCAGCCTTGTCACCCTGAAGAATGAGAATATCAATCCCATATACAGGAAGACAGCCAGGTCGTAGACCGAACCGCAGCCGCGGCAGAAATGCAGGACTACCGCAAGGCCCATCCAGAGATATGCCAGAAGAAGCGGCAGCGCCTCCCGCATGAAGACCTGGACAAGCTCACGGCGGCGGCGCCAGCACTGCCACGCCATCACGGGGACGAAGCACTCGCTGAGCTGAAGACGTCCAAAGGGCGACACAGGCAGAAAAAAACTCACCAGCAACGCCACGGCGCACCAGCCAAAAAAGGCATCGTCAGATGACAGGTCGGAACTTTTCATTGATATGGAGCAGATGGGGAATGTAGGCGCGTGCATACAGGCGGAGGAGTCCCTTGGGGTCGAGGAATATGGACCTGCGAAGGGAAGTTCAGGCAGCAGAGGATAAAATACCACCCACCGGGGAGATTGATGGGGATACGGGGCAATCGCGTCACTCCCCTGGCGCATCCTTTTCGACTCCGTATCCGAAGAGTGCGAAGTCGGCCTTTAGCGGGTCGTCCGGGAAGACCTGGCGCATTGTGGAGGTGAGTTCGAGGGCGGTTTTAAGCGATGCGGCCGCATTTGGCTTCAGCAGTCCGAACTCCTTTGCCGTCGCCAGGACATGTGTATCCAGCGGCATGACAAGGGAGGTTTTCGGGAGCCATCCCCAGACTCCCAGATCCACGGGTGACGCGTCCCTGGCCATCCATCTGAGGAAGAGATTCATTCGCTTGTTTGCGCTTGCCTGCCCGTGGCAGACGAGCGGTTCGCAGCGCTTTGGGAAGAGTCCGGCGATTTCGGCGGCAAGGTCTCCCGGGTTGCTCTTCGGGAGTCTTTCGAAGCATCTTCCGAGGCTCCCGTCTTCCAGCAGGATTGCGCGGAGTGTCTCGCAGGTGGCCCTCAGGCATCCGTGGGAGTAGATTCTGTAGAATGACCTCGTGGAATCCTGGAAAAAGTCCCTGAACGTCCCGTCAAGTATCCATTCCGAGGGTGATTTCGGATGCATTGCGTCAAGAATTTTCCTGATGTGCGCGAGGATTTGCGTGCGTCGTCCGAAGGCGAGGTTTGCCGAGAGGAATGCGACCACCTCCTGGTCGGACTGCTCCGTGTATCCGTGCATGAACTGGGACGGGTCGTCACGTAGAAACTCAACATTCTCAAAACGGTCGGCCAGCGCCGCCAAACGCCGCCGAAGTTCCCCTGATAATTTTGGTGACATTCTTTTTTCCTCCGTAATAGTCATGTAAAACGGATAAAGATAAGCCAGTATATTTTTCCTGTTGTCGCATCGGGACAATCCCGGCGCGGAGTCCATGCAACCACAAGAACAGGAGGAAGACGGATTATGGATTTGAACGGAAGCAAGACTGCGGCGAATCTGGCGTATGCCTTCAGCGGCGAGTCCCAGGCGCGCAACAAATACGACTACTTTGCATCCCAGGCCAAGAAGGAGGGATACGAGCAGATTGCGGAGCTCTTCCAGGAGACTGCCGGCAACGAGAAGGAGCATGCGAAGCTTTGGTTCAAGCACCTTGGCGGCATTGGCAACACCGCGGCGAACCTGCTTGCGGCCGCTGCTGGCGAGCACGAGGAATGGACCGAGATGTACCGCAAGTTTGCCGAGGAGGCGCGCGAGGAGGGATTTGAGGCAATCGCGAAGCAGTTCGAGGGTGTCGCGGCAATCGAGAAGCACCACGAGGAACGCTACCGCAAGCTTCTCGCCAACCTGGAAAGCGGCGAAGTCTGGGAGAGAATCGGCGAGAACCGCTGGCAGTGCCGCAATTGCGGGCACATCTACATTGGCGAGAAGGCCCCCGAGGTCTGCCCCGTCTGTTTCCACCCGAAGGCATACTTCCAGATTGAGGCCGAAAACTACTAGCCCGACCTGGACCGACGCATAAGGCCCTGCCTGCCGCGGCGGCCTCCCAAAACAAGAATTCCCCGCAGACGGTGGTCTTTCACGCCTGCGGGGAATTCTGTTTTCAGCCGGGGAGTCCTATCCCCGTTCCGTTGCGGCTAGACGCCCTGGCGCGAGGTGCGTGCCAGCTCTCCCAGCGTGCGGTTGACGGAGGGCGCATATCCCTTGAGCGGGACGATGCGCTCGTGGATTGTGTCGAGAATCCAGCTGACCTGCGGGAAGAACTTCGACTCCAGCTCGGCGGCAGGGGAGACCCAGTTGCGGCTTCCGACGACCGTGATCGGCGCGTCAAGATAGTCGAATGCGAGCTGGGTCAGGTTCGCGGCCACGTTCTGCATGACGTTGCCGCGCTCGACGGCCTCGTTGAGCAGGATGGCCTTGCCAGTCTTCTTGACGGACTCCACCAGCTTGTCGTAGTTCAGCGGATTGATGGAGCGAAGGTCGATGACCTCGGCGTCGATTCCATACTTCTCCAGCTCCTTCGCGGCGTCGAGAGCCTTGTAGAGGATTGGACCGAGGGTGACAATCGTCAAGTCCTTGCCCTGCTTCTTGACGTCGGGCTCGCCAATCGGCAGCTCGTAGTATTCGGTGGGGACGCCGCCCTTGTGGAACATCTCGCCGTGCTTGTAGCACTGCTGGGACTCCAGGCAGATGACGGGGTCGGTGCCGGAGAGGGCGCTGTTCAGCAGGCCCTTTGCGTCATACGGGGTGACGGGGTAGATCACCTTCAGTCCGGGGATGTGGTTGAAGATGCTGGACCAATCCTGCGAGTGCTGGGCGCCATACTTGAAGCCCACGGAGACACGCACCACGACCGGCATGCGGAGGACGCCGCCCGACATCGCCTGCCACTTGGAGAGCTGGTTGAAGAGCTCGTCGCCGCAGCGTCCGATGAAGTCGCAATACATGATTTCCGCGACGGCCCGTCCGCCGGCCAGCGCATATCCCACTGCGGCGCCGATGATGGCCGCCTCGGAGATTGGGGAGTTGAAGAAGCGGTGGTACGGGAGCAGTTCGGTCAGGCCGCGGTAGCAGGCGTATGCTCCGCCCCAGTCGCGGTTGTCCTCGCCGAAGGCCACCATCGTCGGGTCCTTCGAGAACCTGTGCGTCATCGCCTCGAAGACTGCATCGCAGATGTTGTAGACCAGCATCGAGGAGTAGGGCTTGCCCGCGTCGTCGGCATAGAAGCGCTGCTTCTTCTGCACCTTCTTGTACTGTTCGTTCTCGGCCAGGGGCTGGAGGAAGTCCGCGTCGCCCTTGCGGCTCTCGTCGCAGCTTTCCAGCTTCTTGTTGGAGAACATGACCGACTCGATGAACATCGAATCCATGGTCTCGTAGGGGGAGATCTCCTTGTCGATGGAGAGGACGAACATATCCTTCACCAGGTCGTGGACGGATGCCTTGACGGCGTCTGCCTCCTTTGCGGTGATGACCTTCGCCGCCACGATCTTGTCGCGGTACTGCTGGATTGGGTCGAAGTTCTTCCAGACATCCAGTTCCTCCTTTGTGCGGTAGCTGGATGCGTCGGAGGGGGAGTGTCCACCGATGCGGTATGTCGCCACGTCAAGGAGTGCGGGTCCTTCGCCCTTGAGGAGGTGTTCCTTCTGGCGCCTGACCGCGTCCGCGACTGCAAGCGGGTCGTATCCATTGACTCGTTCCGAGAACATCTGGTCCGGGTCGACGCCGGCTCCGATGCGCGCCAGCTGTCCGAAGCCCATGGTTTCCCCGAGGTATCCGTGCTTCGAGGACCCCGCGGTCTGGCCGCCCATGCCGTATGCGTTGTCGGAGCAGTTGAAGAGGATTGGAAGCCCCTTGTAGCCCTTCTCCTTCCAGAGGGTCTTGAACTGTCCCATCGCGGAGAACATGAGCCCTTCCCAGACGGGGCCGCATCCGAAGGAGGCGTCGCCGATATTGCAGAGGACGATGCCCTTCTTGTCATTGACGAGCTTGAAGAGCGCGGCGCCGGGGGCGACAGGGCCGCTGCCGCCGACGATTGCGTTGTTCGGGTAGATTCCGAAGGGTGTGAAGAAGCAGTGCATCGAGCCGCCCCATCCCTTGTTGAAGCCGGTGACGCGCGCGAAGATTTCCGCGTATGCGCCGTAAATCAGGAAGTGGCGAGCCAAGTCCTTGACATTGCTGCACTTGCAGTGCTGTTCCACCACCTTGAGGGTGGCGCCGCCGAAGAAATCCTCCATGACCTTCTGGAGGGCTCCGTCGTCAAGCTTGCGGATGGCGGAAAGCCCCTTTGCCAGAATCTCGGAGTGTGAGCGGTGGCTTCCGAAGGTGAAGTCGTTCATGTCCAGGTTGTAGGCTGCTCCGACCGCGGTCGCCGCCTGTCCGAGGGAGAGGTGCGCGGGGCCGGGATGCTTGTAGGAGACATCCTCGTACTTGCCCTGGAGCTTGATTTCGTTGATGACTGTCTCGAAGTCGTGGCAGACCAGCATGTCGTGGTAAATCGCCAGGAAGTCATCCTTGGTGTAGTTCTTCTTCTCCTGGGCGATGGTCTTGTTGTACTGGCAGACGGGGATGTCCTTGAAGGAAATCTTGCCAGGCTTGAACCAGTCCTCAGGGCGAATCTCTAGTGCTTTTGTCATAAGAGGCTAATTCCTTAACTTTGTTTGCTCTGTTTTCGTGTTGTGTTGAATGTGACGGGAAATCCCTATGCGTGGACAACCGCCTCGCGAATCGACTCGGAGACTGTCGGGTGCGGGAAGACGATGCGCAGGACGGTGTCGGTGGTCATCTCCTGCCCGACCATCGCGCTGGCGGCGCAGATGAACTCGCCCGCACAGCCGCCTATCGCGTGGACGCCCAGGACCTGGCCGTACTTCTCGCTGACAAGCACCTTGACTGTCCCGTTCTGCCCCGCGTAGTCCACGATGAAGCGGCCGGCCATGGCCATCGGCTGGACAACTTTCCGGTAGGCAATCCCCTTCGCCTGAAGCTCCTGCTCCGTGGCGCCGACCTGCGCGACCTCGGGGTGGGTGAAAATCACCGACGGAATCGCCTTGTAGCTCATCCGGTCGCTGACGCCGAACATGTTGTTGACTGCGACGATGCCCTCGCGGGTGGCGGCGTGCGCCAGGAGGCAGCGGCCCGTGACGTCGCCGCAGGCCCAGATGCCGGGGACGCTCGTCTTGCCGAAGTCATCGGTGACGATGCCCTTGCGGTTCATGTCGACCTTGAGCTCCTCAAGCCCCAGCCCCTGGGTGACGGCGCGGCGGCCAGTGGAGTTCAGGACGTAGTCGCCGGTGACCTTCTGCTCCTTGCCGTCGGGGTCAAGGTAGAAGAGGGTCGAGCCCTCGATCTTCACAACCTTGCAATTCAGGTTGATTTTGATTCCGCTGCGGACGAGCGCCTTGGTCAGGAGCTGGCCGATCTCGTCGTCCACCACGGGCGCAATCTTCGGCATCATCTCCACGATGGTGACTTCCGTGCCGGCCGCGCTGAAGAAATTGGCGAACTCAAGGCCGATGACGCCGCCGCCGATGACCACCAGCGCCTTCGGGAGCTTGTCAAGCGCCAGGATTCCAGTGGAATCGAGGACGAGCGGATTGTCGCGGAGGCCGGGGATTGGGGGGCATGCGGGGACGGAGCCCGTCGCAACCAGGATGTTTGCGCCCTCGTAGGTTTTTCCGGCCGCCTCGACCTTGCCCGGTGCCACAATCCTCGCCTCGGCCTTCACGACTTCGACGCCGGAGGACTTCTCCATTGCGGCCACTCCCTTGACCAGCTGCGAGACCACCTTCTGCTTGCGCGCCTGCACGGCCGCCATGTCAAGCTTCGCCTCTGACTCCAGGGCGACGCCGTAGGTCTTTGCGGCCTGGCACTCCTCAAGGGTCTTGATCGAGCGCATGAAGGTCTTGGTGGGGATGCACCCCACGTTAAGGCACGTGCCGCCCAGTTCCTGCTTCTCGAAGAGGACGACCTTCTTCTTGAAGTGCTTCGCAGCGTATGCGGCGGCCTCGTATCCACCAGGCCCCGCGCCGATTACCATCAAATCGTACATTCTGAATTCCTCGCTTTGCTACTGAGGTTCTTTATTGGAAACGGCCTCTGCTACCTTGCGATGCAGACAAGCTCGAAGTTCTCGATATTGGCGCAGAGGGTCTGCAGGAAGCGGGCGCCGGGGGCGCCGTCCACCACCATGTGGTTCATCGTCAGGGAGAACTGCATGTAGTCCCTGTATTCGACCGTGCCGTCTGCCCTGCGGACTGGGCGGAGCAGAGTCTTGCCGACGCCCAGCATCGCAATCTGGGGAGCGGAGATGACCGGGGTGAAGTTGATGATTCCGAAGGAGCCCAGGTTCGAGACGGTGAAGGTGGCGCCGTTCATCAGGTCTGGGGCCAGGTTGCCGGCGTTGGCGGACTTGGCGAGGCTCTTGACCTGCTTGCACATCTCGGCAAGGCTCATCTTGTCGGAGTGGTGGAGGACAGGCACCAGAAGCCCCTTCGGAGTGTCGCAGGCAAAGCCCATGTGGACGGCGCTGTGGAGCTTCACGACATTGTCGGAGAACTCGCCGTTGAGCTCGGGAACCTGCTGCAGAGTCTTGATGACCGCATACATCACCATGTCGCCGATGTTGATGTTCGCAAGGCCAAGCTTCTCGCCGGAGGCCTTGATCCTCTTGCGGAGACTCAGGAGACCGGTGACGTCCGCCTCGCAGTTGAGGGTATACTGGGCCATCGTCTGCAACGACTCCTGGAGACGCTTCGCAATGACCGTGCGGATGCGGCTGAAGGGCTTTTCGGTGATGACGTCGTCACCCTCGGCCTTGACTGGCGCGGCAGGCGCGGGGGAGACAGCGGCGGCAGGCGCGGGGGCGGCAGGCGCGGAGGCGGCGACGACTCCCTTGGCGAAGTTCTCGATGTCCTCGGCGGTGATTTCGCCATTGGAGCCCGTGCCCGTGGAAGGAGCCTTGGCGCCGGCGGCGACCATGGCCGCGGCGGCGGGGGTCAGGTGCGGGCTGCTCTGGTAGGCCGCGATGACATCGGACTCGATGACGCGCCCCTGGGCGCCGCTGCCGGCGATTTCACCCATTACGAAGGGATGCTCCGCGACAAACTTGCGCGCACGCGGCGAAAGGTGTCCGTCGGCCGTTGCGGGAGCCTGGGATGCGGAGGCGGCGGCAGGAGCCGCGGCGGGGGTCACGGCCTTCGGAGCCTCGGCGGCGGCGGCCTTCGGAGCCTCGGCGGAATCGGCCTTGTATCCGGAGACGTCGGTCCCGGCAGGCCCGACCAGGCAGATTGCCGTCAGGACGGGGACCAGGTCGCCTTCGGAGCCAAGCAGCGCCAGCACTTCGCCGGAGGCGGTCGCCTCAATCTCGATGGAGGTCTTGTCGGTCTCCGCCTCGGCGATGATGTCGCCCCTCTTGACGGTGTCGCCGACATTGATGCGCCATGCGCCGAGAATGCACTCCTCGACGGAGTTTCCAGCCTTGGGCATCAGAATCGCCTCGACTCCGACGGGCAGTTCGGCCGGTGTCGCAGTGGGTGCCGCCGCGACAGGCTCCGCCTCAGGGACGGGAATCGCGTCAGGTGCGGGTGCGGCCGCAGGGGCGCCGGATGGCGCGAGAGACGATGCATCCTCGCCGGCGGTGCCCACCGCGCAAATCGCCGTCAGCACGGGGACCAGGTCCCCTTCCGCCGCAAAGAGCGCCAGGACGCTGCCGCCCTCGGTCGCCTCCACCTCAATCGAGGTCTTGTCGGTCTCCGCGTCCGCGATGATGTCGCCCTTCCTGATTGTGTCGCCGACCTTGATGCGCCACTTGCTCAGAACGCATTCCTCTACTGAATTGCCGGCCTTCGGCATTACGATTGCAACTGCCATGCTTAGGTTCTCCTGATTCTAGGCAATGATTACCTTGGTTCCCAATTCTTCCAGACGATTCCTGAATGTGTCGCTGGCGGCGTCGGTGACAAGGATGTCGATGTCCTTCACGCCGCCGGCGTTGACGAATGAATTCACACCGAGCTTGGTGTGGTCGATGAGTAGATAGACCTGGTTTGCGCGCTTCATTACAAGGCGCTTGGTGAAGGCCTCCGCAGCGTCGCTGGTGGATATCCCGTCCGTCAGCGAAAAACCCATCGTCCCCATGAACGCCTTCTCAAAGGAGATGCTCTCCAGAATCGACGAGGTCAGCGGACCGACCAATGTCCGGGACAGCGCGCGGAATTCGCCGCCCACCAGCACCAGGCGATGTCCAGACTCCATCAGAAAATACGCGGCCATCAGCGAGTTGGTCACCACGGTCAGATTCTTGCGGCGCTCCAGCAGCTTCGCCAGGTACAAGGTCGTGCTGCCGCCGTCAAGGTAAATCCTGTCCCCGTCGTCAATGAGGGAAAGGGCAGCCTGGGCAATACGGCGCTTCTCGTCCCCAAGAAGGTTCTCCTTGTCGCTGAACAGCTGTTCGCTGGCGCTCGGGGAAGTCAGGGACGCGCCGCCGTGATAGCGGTGAAGCAGGCCACGCCCGTCCATCGAGGACAAGTCCCGGCGGACGGTCGCCTCGCTTACCCCAAGACTGCGGGACAGCTCCCCGACAGACAAAGACTCGACACCCGTGAGCAAGTCCATAATCTGCTGCTCACGCTGCTCGGCTACTGTTGAACGGGGTCGGAGGGACATCTCTGTAAAAAAAACAAAAACGCGCAGGAAATTTGATTGAATGAAAGCAAAACCATTTGCATTTGCGCGAATTCAATCAAATATAGCGCACATTCGCGCAACTTGCCACTCACGCGCGTACAAAATGCAATTGGAAGAGCTGCGATGAGAAAAGGACAGAGTGCGTGAACATGCTGGAACATGTCCATGTAACTGGGCATCCGCTGGATGCGGCTCATGTATTGCGTAGCCCAGTGGCGACCCTGATTCACAGCCATCGCATTGCCTGGCGGTGTGGTTGAAGGAAACGGGGTCATGGCCATCCTAATGGCAGGCCACACACACAACCGCATGAAACGCCATGCCCCGACGAAGCATACATTGTCCCTTCCTGCCAGATTACAATCTGGACACCGGACATGGCCAACAAATGCAAACTGGCTTGCATAGACATATTTTTTGCTTATATTAGCAACGAAAACGCAAAGAACGCCAACAACTGGAGCATATATGCTTCTTTCTCTGTTCATAAGAAACTTCAAATCCATCGTGGAGCTGTCTCTCCCCCTGAACTACGGCGAGGCGAAGGCGCCCAACGGCCATCAGGAATGGACCACTATGCCGTTCCTTGAACTCAAGGGAAGCCGCTCCGTGCCGGTTCTTGGGCTGTTCGGTGCGAACGCCTCGGGGAAATCCAATGTCATCCACGCACTCGGAATACTGAAGAAACTCCTCGTTGGTGGACATTCACCCTCGCTTTACGTTCCCAACAGACTCCATGATGGACTTGGACGAACTGTCATTGAGGTTCAAGGCGCATTGCGGGACATAGGCGTATTCCGCTATTCCGTCGGCTATGACGCGACTGAAATCCTGACGGAGCGGCTTGAGGCAAATGGCAAGGTGGTTTTCCTGCAGGACGGCAAGGAGCTGATCCTCGACGGATTGCAGAAGAGGTTCTATGAAAGGGAAAGACTTTTGGACATCTACAAGGTGGAGTGCCTGAACCAAGACGGGCGACATACGAGTTGCATCCTTTCGCGCATCGCGCTGAACTATGCAGGACTGAACGCAACCGCCTCGGCAGTGCACAATGCCCTGACCTCGCGCCTTGAGGTATATGAGAACAACGCCTTTTCAGGACGGGACGGCTTGAGAATGCTCATCGATTCGCTTGGCGGAGCAGACGTTCAAACCGCCTTCGCCGAAATCGACATGATGCTTCGCAAGCTTGACCTCGGCATCCTGAGGATGGAGTACCATCCTGAATTGGGGGAGGACGCACCCGACATTGCCGAGGCAATCCGCACGTTCCACCAGAGCGAGTCGGGCGGGGAAATCCAGTTCAGTCTTGTGGACGAGTCCATGGGGACCCGTGCCGCCTTTGGCCTACTTGGCGTCTGCCTCGCCGCCCTCCATGCGGGAAAGACGCTGGTGATAGACGAAATCGACTCCTCGCTCCACTCCCTTCTGGTAGCGGAAATCATCAGGCTCTTCAAGGAGAAACGCTACAATATCGCCAAGGCGCAGTTGGTATTCAGCGCACACAACACGGACCTTCTTGACAGGGAGCTGCTTCGGGTTTCAGAGGTCGGAATCGTGAACAAGAACCTGAAGCACGGCTCTGTGCTGAAACGACTCTGCGACTTCGAGGGAGTCCGCAACGTGACCAATTTCCGCAGGCAGTACCTGGAAGGGCGTTTTTCGGGTATCCCGTTCCCCTATCTGTGAGGAGGCATCACAGTGGCGTTTCCGCAGAACAGTTTTATCATCATCGTATGCGAAGGAGAATCCGAGGTCGCGTACGTCCAGGAACTTAACAGGCTTTTCCGCGAAATGGAGATATCGTCAACACTGCATCCCGTCTGCGTCGGGACAGGATTCTTCTCCAATGTCGTTGCCGTCTACAGAACTGTGCGCAGGAACAATCCGCGAACACCTGTTCTTGTCTGGGTGGATTGGGATGTCTATGCCAGAAACGAGCGTCAATGCCAGGACGCCTATTTCCGCAAAGGCAAGGGCATACCCTCTTTTTGCTTTTCCCGACAGAACTTCGAGGACTTCCTGGCGACGCACCTTTCAGAGGACAAACTCGCCAGATGGCTGAAAGTCTGCCGAGGCAACGGCCATCTTAAGACGCCTCTTCATTCGGAACAGTATTTCCCGTTATTCAAGGAGGCACTCTTCCCGCAGTATTCAAAAGGCGACATCCCCTTTCCCTTGACGCAGCAATGCATTGAGCGGATGCTTCATAACCAAGGCATCATCGATATGCCTTTGCATTGTGACTTTGCCGACGCTATCGGCGATATCATGTCAACCTCGATCACTGGAGCATGATTGAAGAAACGCAGGAAATGACACTATAACCATCTAGGGTGCAAAATATTATCTAACAACGGAAAGAACAAACCGCATTCACCCGGAGGGATATCATGCCGCTCATCATATTCAGCGCATCCTCCGGGAGAATCTCCTCCAACTGCGGGTCATCGTTTTTTCTCCGGCATCCTGACTGCCGTGACAGCAGGATTGCAGTCATTCCACCAAAAAAGAGCCGTCCAGACATTGGACAGCCCTGCCCAATCTGCAACAGCACTGATTCAGTCCATAGGCAATAACCGAATTAGGCCGGGGGAAGACCTGCGCCATGGGTGATTCTAGGCGTGGGTCCAGTGGCGGCCATGGGGCGGCGCTACCAGCCCTGGCGGGGCATTTGCCGCGACGGAATCTGGCGGCGTCATCTATCCGGCGGCGGCAACAATCATTCCCCGATGGTGGAGACTCGTTGAAAAAAACTTCCCGCTTCTTATATTCTGCAACAGGTTTTCTTTTTTCACAGTCATCGCATCCCCCATTTCACTTGGAGAATCACACATGAAGAACCTCTTCCTCTGCCTGTCGGCATTCATCCTCCTTTCCACCACCGCCGCCACCACCCTTCGCGCCGAAGCCGACCAGCGCATCAAGAAGGCACTTGACGAACTGGACGTCAAATACATGATTGACGACGACGGCGACTACGCGATCACCATCGCATACGAGGCCGAGGGGCGTTCCCAACTGGTCTACGTCGTCTCCGAGACCGACAGTATCGAGGGGTTTGAGATTCGCGACATATTCAGCTATGCCGTCAGGGACAAGGCTCCCACCCTGAAGATGACAAGCGACCTGATGCGCACCTCCAACAAGTCCCTCATCGGCGCCTTTGAGATGACCTCCGGCGGAAACATCCTTTATATCGCCAAGATTCCCGCCAACCTGCCGCCGAAGCAGCTCCATGGGATCATCCGCGCGGTCGCCGCCTACGCGGACGATGCGGAGAAGGAGATTCTCGGCAGCGACGAGCTCTAGCCACCAGCCATCCACGCCCCGTCATCCAGCCATGTCATTCCTTGAACTTGCAGCGCGCCGGTATTCCGTCCGCAAATACAGCGACCGTCCCGTCGAGAGCGCGAAGCTTGACTCAATCCTTCACGCCGCCTCCCTTGCGCCGACGGGGTGCAACTTCCAGCCGCAGCGGATTCTTCTTGTAGACGACCCGTCCCTTCTGTCGCGCCTTCGCAAGTGCACGGCGTGCCAGTTTGGCGCTCCTGCCACCTTCGTCGTCTGCTACGACTCCACCAGGTGCTGGCGCAATCCCGCCACGGGGGAGGGGATTGGCGTGATTGACGCCACGATTGTCGCGGACCACATGCAGCTGGAGGCAGTGGAGCAGGGTCTTGGGTGCTGCTGGGTCGCCTCCTTCGACCGTGATCTTCTCAAGAAGGAGCTTGGCATTCCCGAGGCGTATGTCCCCGTGGTCCTCATCCCCGTGGGTTATCCTGCCGAGAACTCGCATCCGAGCAGGATGCACTCCGAGCACAAGTCCGCCGAGGCCTTTGCCTCGCGCAACCACTTCTAGACCAAGGCCGCCCTGCCCTGGCGGCGTGAACCACAATGAGAGTCCTGCTGATAGAAGACGACCTGGCGACCAGCGAATTCATGAAGGCGGGCTTCGAGTCTGCGGGGTACACCGTCGCCACGGTGGAGACGGGCACCGACGGGCTCCTCAAGGCCAAGTCGGAGTCCTTCGACCTTGCGATCATCGACGTGATGCTGCCGGGCATGAACGGATTCGACGTGGTCAGGCAGATACGCAAGTCGGGTCTGACGCTCCCCATCATCATGCTGAGCGCCCGCAGCGAGGAGGAGAACAAGATACGCGGCCTGGAGTGCGGGGCTGACGACTACCAGACCAAGCCCTTCTCGCTGACGGAGCTCCTGGCCAGGGCGAATGTGCAGATCAGGCGCAGCTCCTACGCCGCCGACCCAACCGAACTCAAGGTCGCAAATCTCCGGATGGACCTGGTCGGAAGAAAGGTATACCGCGACGACACGAGGATCATCCTCCAGCCCCTGGAGTTCCAGCTCCTCGAATTCCTCATGCGCAACAAGGGGCGCGTGGTCTCAAGGACCACAATCATGGAGCATGTCTGGGAATACAACTTCGACCCGCACACGAATATCGTCGACTCGAGAATATGCCATCTGCGGGACAAGATTGACAAGAACTTCTCCCCGAAGCTGCTCCAGACCGTGCGCGGCTTCGGCTACGTCCTGGAGGAGCAGTAGCCGACCAGGCGCGCCTGATGGAGAACCGGCCAGCCAATAGCACCCGCGCGGGTGGAGACTCCCAGTGGAGGGGGACGCTCAGGCTGCGCACAGTGAAGTTCTTCCTCTGCGGAACAGCCGCAATCCTCCTGGTGAGCCTCCTGCTCATCTACTGGACGCAGAGCAGGTTCCTCTACAACGGCGCAAGGGAGTCGCTCCTCAACTACAGCGGCGAATTCTACTACGAATATCTCACACAGCAGGACGAACCGCCGGACGGAATCCCGGTCGCACCGAGGGAATTGCCGCTGGGATGCCTTGAACGACTCCACTACGGCGGCGCCACGCCCATCACGCCGCTGGCCGGATACTACTCGAAGGACCAGGACAGATACTACGTCGCAGGACTCAGAAACCACCAGACCCTCCTGGCAACATACGACGCAGCCTCCAACTCGATTGTCTCCGAAACCCCATGCGACCCGGCGGGGGCGCTCTCGCACATCGACCGGGAATTCAACGAGGAGTCATACTCCATGGGCAGAAACAACCTGTACCTGCTCCTAATGGACGAACGCGGGGACGTGGGGGCGTGCTCGTACTTCGACAAGGCGCACCTCAAGGCGTTCTCAATGCTCTTCGAGGAGAAACCGCCGCGAAACGGCTTCCACAGAATCCGGACAGACAACGGGCCAATCCTGGCGCACACGCGGAGAATCTACGACGGGAACTACCTGGTCGTCGCACAGAGCACCTCCGAAATCGAGGAGAACCTCCGGCACCTTATGCTGCTCTTCCTCCTTGTATTCGTCCTCTTCGTCCCGCTGGAATTCATCGTGGCGGTCATCTTCAGCAGGAGAATCTCACGGAGAATCCTCCATATCGGGGACATGGCGGACGAGATTGCGCGGGGGAACTTCTCGATGCGCCTGGAGAGCGAGAGCGGAATCAGCGAAATCGAGAAGCTCGTCGCCACATTCAACCACATGACCGACAACACCCAGAAGCTCCTCACCGAGCTCCAGGATGTCACCGACGACATCGCCCACGACCTCAGGACGCCCCTGACGCGGATGAAGGCGCGTGCCGAGCTCCAGATGATCAACGCAAGGGACAGGGACTTCGCGGCGCTTGTCGCCGAGGAGTGCGACGAGCTGCTCTCGACCATCAACACGATGCTTGAAATCACGCGCATCGAAAAGCGCTTCGACAAGGCAAGGTGCCAGGATGTGGATGTGCGAAGCGTGCTCCAGAAGCTGACGGAGGCCTTCTCCACCCTTGCGGAGGACAAGGGCATCCGGCTTGTCCTAAATCTTCCGGAGACGGAAGTCACGATGAAATGCCAGGAGAGGCGGCTGGAGCAGATGGTCGCGAACCTCCTTGACAACGCCCTCAAATACACCCCCCCGGGCGGCAGGGTGGCAGTCACGCTCGCAAAGGGCGCCAGTGAAATCATCCTCACGGTCGCAGACACGGGCGGCGGAATCCCCAAGGAGGACCTGCCAAAGATATTCGACAGGTTCTTCAGGGGTGACGCCAGCCGCAGCAAGCCTGGAAACGGCCTCGGGCTCAGCATGGTGCGCGCGGTCGCAGAGTCCCTCGGAGGACAGGTCCAGGCAGAATGCCCCCCGGAAGGCGGCACGGTATTCCAGCTGCGCTTCCCCGTCGGCGGCCAATGCCCCCCGTCTTCCACGGGATGATTGCCAATTGATAATAATCCTGTAATATTCATGCAATGTCTCCGGCGTAGAATAAGGCAAAGTCACAAGCAAGACGCCTTTTCCACCCCCGGCAAGACAAGATGCAAGACAGGAAATCCCTCTATAGCCGAAGCTGCATATTCTTCGGAGTCCACTACCTGATACTCCTCCTGGTGTTCATGGTCTTCAGCGGGACCTACGGATATCCAGGAGGATTCTGGCAGGGGCTTTGGATGACCATCGCGACCCTCACCTACCCCATCATATACCTGCTCCCAGGCGCAGGGGCCACATGGCTCCTCCTCCTCTCAAGACGGCGCGGAATGCACCTCGCCGCCGCGGCTGTCGCCGTCGCATGGACCTCCTTCCTGGAGCTGCTGCTTGTAATCGACATGGTTGTCCTCCACAACTGGGGATACCACATCAACGGCCTCGTCATCAACCTGATGCTCACTCCAGGGGGCTTCTCCGCGATGGGGCTTGATGCGGCGACAATCGTCCCCTCCAGCCTCCTCGTCCTGGTCTTCCTCGCCCTGAACATCCTGCTGGCAGCCGCCACCTGCAAGTGGCGCAGGCTCGACCCGGCCCTGGAGGCGATGCGGAACATCCGCCCCTGGAAGACCTGGACCGCCTGCGCACTCGCCATCGCACTCTTCGTCTCCTCCCTCTTCATCCAGGGCGTCTCCGACTTCTTCCGCAGGAAGGATGTGCTTTCCGCCACGGCGAGCTATCCGGTCACCTTCACAATCCGCATCCGCAGATTCATGAAGAAGCTCGGCTTCACACAGCCGCCCCGGGAGGACACGCCATTCGACGACGAGAGCGACAGGGTCAGCGCGCTGAACTACCCGGAACGCCCAATCCAGCGCGAGACTCCCGAGGCACCCCTGAACATCATCTGGCTCACATCGGAGTCACTGCGCGCAGACCACCTGAATGCCAGGACAATGCCCAACGCCTGGAGGCTCGCCGGGCAAGGCGTCCACGCAACCGACCACTACAGCGGCGGACACGGCACCAGGAATGCAATGTTCTCAATGTTCTACGGGCTCTACGGCAACAACTGGAACAGCTTCCTTAACGCCAGGCGTGGGCCGCTACTCTTCGACTGGCTCAGGGAGGACGGATACATCTTCAACGTCCAGACCTCCGCACGCTTCACATACCCTGAATTCGACCAGACAATCTTCGCGTCAATCCCGTCCGGAGACATGAAGGAGATGGACAGCAGCGACCCCTCCTGGGTCCGGGACGTCAAGGCCGTCGACAGAATCCTCGGATTCCTGGAGGCGCGCGCCGCCGACGGCAAGCCCTTCTTCTGCTTCCAGTTCTTCGAAGGCACCCACGCCCCGTATAACTTCGACCCGGAACGCCCGCTCATCAAGGAGTACATGCCGAAAATCAACTACGCGACCGTCTCCGACGAGGATGCGCAGCTGCTCTACAACCGCCAGGTGAACGCAGCCCACGACATCGACAGGCAGATCGGGAGAATCCTGGACTTCCTCGAGAAACACCCGGAGGTCAAGGAAAGGACAATCATCGTCATCAACGGGGACCACGGCGAGGAGTTCTACGAAAAGGGGCGCCTAGGCCACAACTCCACATTCGTCGACGAACAGCTCAAGACCCCCCTGGTGATCACAATCCCGGGCGTTGAGCACAGGACTGTCGCACACAGGACACACCACACGGACATCATACCGACAATCGCGCCGTTCCTCGGAGTCAAAAACCCGCAAAAGGACTACAGTGTAGGGGAAAGCATCCTCGACGATGGCTACGACAGGCAGTTCTACGTCTCATGCGGATGGAAGCTGGATTGCTTCATCACAAGAGAATACAAGTACATCCTGCCGACAGGAACCGGGGCAAAATACTACGGGCGAAACCTCTCCACCGGAGATGACAAGCCCCTCGGGGACGACGGGGAGTTCCTCAGGAAGTACGCGAAGATGCTCGTCCAGGCAAACCACGACATGATGAGATTCGTGAAGAAGGGAAAATAAAGGAGGATACCATGGACGAGGAGACAAGCGGCAGGGGCGCCGGGCAGCCACAGGAGAAGCCACGCAGGTGCCACGGGGTCAAGCACTTCTTCGCGGCATTCGGCTACTCCATGGACGGCCTGAAGGCCGCCTTCAAGAACGAGTCCGCATTCCGCCAGGAGACCCTCCTGCAAATCCTCAATGTCGCACTGGCGCTGGCCCTCCGGCTGCCTTGGCAGACACGGGCGCTCCTGATATCCCTCGGATTCATCCTGCTGACGACCGAGCTGCTGAACTCCGCCCTGGAAGCCCTCACAAACCTCGCGTCGCCGGAGTGGCACCCCCTTGCAAAGCGCGCGAAGGACATGGGAAGCGCCGCGGTATTCGTCATGCTGGTCGCACTCGGCACGGCCTGGGCAATCGCCATCTTCCGGACGGCCGGCTGGGCGCCAGGCGCGTAATTGTCATTATAACTATCTGCACTGCAAGCAGTTATACTATTTTCCAAGCCCCGCCTTGTTGAGCCTGTAGTTCATCATACGCGGGGAGACTCCCAGTTCCCGGCCGGCGGCGGCGCGGTTTCCGTCGTGCCGCCTGAGCGCGTTCTCCAGGATTTTCCTTTCGACTGCGGCGAGCTGCTCCTCCAGGGTGAGGTGTTCGTCCGGGTGGTATGGGTCTTCATTGAACTCGGGGCTTTGGAGCGCCGGCGGCAGGTTGTATCCGTGGATGCAGTCGTCCTTGCACGTGAGGACCGCCCTTTCGATGCAGTTTTCCAGTTCCCGCACGTTTCCCGGCCAGGAGTATGCCTGCAGCATGTTCGCGGCCGGCGATGAAATCCGCGTGATTCTCTTTCCGTATTTCGCGCTCATCTTCGAGAGGAAGTGCTGCGCAAGGAGGATGATGTCCCCGCCGCGGGCGGCCAGGTCGGGCATGACAATCGGGAAGACCGAGAGCCGGTAGTAGAGGTCTTCCCTGAAGAGCTTCCTCTGCATCAAATCCTCCAGGTTGCGGCTGGTCGCCGCTATGAACCGGACGTCGCTGTGTATCTCCTCGTTGGAGCCGACGCGGGAGAATGTGCGTTCCTGAAGAAAGCGAAGCAGCTTGACCTGGACGGGAATCGACAGGTCGCCGATTTCGTCAAGGAAGAGGGTGCCGCCATTGGCAGCCTCAGCACGGCCGATGCGCCTCTCGCGGGCGTCGGTGAAGGCGCCCTTCTCATGGCCGAAAAGCTCCGACTCCACAAGGGCCTCCGGCAATGCGGCACAGTTGAGGACGACAAAGGGCTTGTCCTTCCTCAATGAAAGCCCCTGTATCGCCTTGGCGACAAGCTCCTTGCCCGTGCCGCTGGCACCCCTGATCAACACCGTGGCGTCGCTGGGCGCAACCTGGTGGATCTGCTCGTAGACCGCGCGCATGTCCTTGCAGTCGCCTATGAGCTTGCCGGGATTGCAGGGAAGCATGTCCCTGAGCTGACGGTTCTCCTCGATAAGGGCGTCACGCTCCGCACACTCCTCGCGGCATGCGGCGGCGGCCTCCGCGGTGATGTTGGCGATGATCTCCAGGAAGGCCACGTCCTTCACCAGCGCGCCTGTGTCGGAACGCATCTCGCAGTCCACCGAAAGAGTCCCCACGACCTGCCCCAGATAGATGAGGGGCACGCAGATGAAGGAGACCGCCTCGTTGCCGGCGCGGCTCCGGGTCTTGTTCAGAAAACGCTGGTCCTTGCGGACATCCAGCACAACCTCGGACTTGCCGGTCTTCGCAACCAGCCCGGTAATGCCCTCGCCTATCCGGTAACGGCCAAGCGCACGCTCCTCGGCATTCAATGTCCGGGTGCTGGCCTCAATCCGAAGCTCGTCCCCCTCCAGCAGAGCAAAGGTCCCCCGCTTCATCCCAAGGCCACGCTCCAATATCTCTATCACCTCCTCCAGAAGACGACGCACGTTGCGCTCACGGACGACAACCGACGTGACCTCGCGCAATATCGCTATCTCGTGTGAAACCATAAGGATGACCTCAATTGGCTGAAATGACGGCAGTAAATGAGACGATGACAAAAAATGTAATCATCGGAGGGACTGGACGGCAGAAAAGCAAGCGGCGTGCCAGAATGACATCCCAAAACTGCGCAAAGGAATGTAAATCACGGCACGAAAAGGTTACAGATTATGTAACTGGCTGGATTCCAGAAGAGTAGGCGCACCTCCGTCAGCGACTCTTGGCATGGCGCTTGCTCTCCACGGGAAAGCTCCCGAGAAGAAAAGAGGTGCGACATGGAGAATCTCTACGACAAGAAAAACCTGATTCCGCTGCTGAAGACCCCCTCGCGCACAGTGCGAAGACGGGTCTCCCGCCAGGACAACGAGGTCGGCAAGGAGTTCTCCCACGAGGTGGAGGGAAGATACGGAGGCGCGCACGCCCCACGGCTTCGGCAGATGACAATCCACTTCGTGGGAACCGCGGGGGACTCCTTCGGGGAAGGGCTCGCCGCGGGAATCACATTCGTCGCAGACGCAATCGGAAAGGGAGGATGCGCGGGAATGCACGGAGGACGCGCGCTTATCCTCTCCTTCCCCGGGAAGGACTTCGGAGAGGGGATGACAGGGGGATGCGCCTATGCGATGGACCCCGACGGAATCCTGGCGGAAACGGAGCGAAGAAGCGTCCAACGACTCCAGCCGGACTCACCCGAAGAGAAGGAAATCCACGAACTCCTGAAGGAACACATGGAAGTCACATCCTCGGAACTGGCGGGGAAAATCCTGGACGACTGGAAGGAGAGCCGGGGGAAATTCGTCAAGGTCTGCCCCAAGCCGTGAAACCATGCGACAAATAATGTAATACGGATTCCGATTATTTACATTTTATGTAACCACGAGAGGGGGTATATTATGCCCTGTTCCCAGGGCTTCCCCTGTGGCATGCCTTTTGCTTCCCTGCGGGTTCGCGGCCTGGCTGCTGCGCCTTGTGCGCCCGTGGCCGACTCACATCCAATTTTCCTTAGTCCAGTCACCACACCCATCACCCAACCGGAAGAGATTTCAAATGAGCAACTACATCGACCTGGTTCTCCAGGATGTCCGCGCCAAGAATGCCAACCAGCCCGAGTTTCTGCAGGCTGTCGAGGAAGTTCTGACCACCCTTGCGCCCGTCATTGACGCCAACCCCCAGTATCAGCGCAATGCAATCCTGGAACGCCTTGTGGAGCCCGAGCGCACAATCCTCTTCCGCGTCCCCTGGGTTGACGACAAGGGGAACGTCCGCGTGAACCGCGGCTACCGTGTCCAGTTCAACAGCGCCATCGGCCCCTTCAAGGGCGGCCTCCGCTTTGACCCCACGGTCAACCTCTCCGTCCTGAAGTTCCTGGGGTTCGAGCAGATCTTCAAGAACTCCCTGACCACCCTTCCGATGGGCGGCGCCAAGGGCGGCAGCGACTTCAACCCGAAGCAGAGCCCCCATACCCCCGGCGAGCGCTGCAGCGACATGGAGGTCATGCGTTTCTGCCAGAGCTTCATGACCGAGCTCTACAGGCACATCGGCCCCGACACCGACGTCCCCGCCGGCGACATGAACGTCGGCGCCCGTGAAATCGGCTATCTCTACGGCACCTACCGCAGGATCTGCAACGAGTGGACAGGCGTCCTCACGGGCAAGGGGCTCAGCTTCGGCGGCTCCCTCATCCGCCCCGAGGCGACCGGCTTCGGCACGGTCTACTTCGCGGAGAACATGCTCGCCGTCAAGGGCGACAACTTCGCGGGCAAGGTCTGCGCGGTCTCCGGCGCCGGCAACGTCGCCTCCTTCGCCGCCAAGAAGCTCATGCAGCTGGGGGCAAAGGTGGTCACCCTATCCGACCGCTCGGGAGCGCTCTATGTCAAGGAGGGACTCACCCCCGAGGCGCTGGCAATCGTGATGGAGCTCAAGAACGTCAAGCGCGGCGAACTCAGCGAAATCGCCAGCGAAATCCCCGGCGCGAAGTTCTTCGCCAAGGCGCGCCCCTGGCAGGTCGTCGAGGCAGTCGACTGCGCACTCCCATGCTCCAGGCAGAATGAACTCGACGGGGCGGACGCGGAGTACCTCCTCAAGCACGGATGCAGGCTCGTCGCCGAAGGCGCGAACATGCCCTCCACCCCGGAGGCGGTCGAGGCGTTCCTCAAGGCGGAAATCCTCTATGCGCCGGGAAAGGCCGCAAACGCGGGAGGAGTCGCAACATCCGGACTCGAAATGACGCAGAACTCCGAAAGACTCTCATGGACGTCGGAGACGGTCGACGGAAAGCTCCGCGAAATCATGGCCGCAATCCACGACAACGCATACCAGGCCGCCGCAAAGTACGGCCACAAGGGCAACTACGTCATGGGCGCCAATATCGCCGGATTCACCAAGGTCGCCGATGCAATGCTGGCGCAGGGAGTCTAACAACTGCATAAGTTGCTTATAATAAACTAGTTACATAGTTACATAACTAGCAACGACACTTCCGCCGAACGCACTTTTCCCATAATGCGGGGAAGGCGTCGGCGGAATTGCCATATTATCGGACCATGCACAAGATACTGAAAAAGCGAGCCCTTTCCGAGAGCGTCTTCCTGCTCGAAGTCGAGGCTCCCCTGATTGCCCGCGAGCGAAAGGCCGGGCAGTTTGTCATCCTGATGGTTGACACCGAATTTGGGGAGAGGATTCCGTTGACAATTGCGGACGCGGATTCCGCGAGGGGGACCATCACCCTGATTTGCCAGGCAGTCGGCGCCTCCACCATGAAGCTCTGCGCCATGGGCGAGGGGGGCTCCATCCCCGCGATCCTGGGGCCCCTTGGCCGTCCCACGGACATCAGGGGCGAGCACGGCGAAAAGCCGGGCCGCGTCGTATGCGTGGGCGGCGGCATCGGCGTCGCCCCGATGCACCCGATTGCCCAGGCGCTCAAGGCGGCCGGCAACGAGGTCACAATCATCATGGGAGCCCGCAGCAAGTCCCTCTTCGTCATGGAGGAGGAGATGAGGAAGATTGCGGGGGAGAGGCTGATTCTGATTACGGACGACGGGTCTTCGGGCCGCAAGGGACTGGTCACAGACCCGCTCAAGGAGCTCTGTGAACGAGGCGAGGTGGACGAGGTGATTGCCATCGGCCCCCCCATCATGATGAAATTCTGCGCCCTCACCACCCTGCCCTTCCATGTGAAGACCACCGTCTCGCTGAACACGATCATGATTGACGGCACCGGCATGTGCGGCGGCTGCCGCATAAGCGTCGGCGGCAAGACCAGATTCGTCTGTGTCGACGGACCTGAATTCGACGCCCACCAGGTCGACTGGGACCAGATGCTCCAGCGCATGGGGGCCTACCGCGAGCAGGAAGCCGCCGCAAGAGAACACGTCTGCAAAGCAGGAATCTTCAAATGACACCCAAGGAAAAACTTTCAATCCCGCCGCAGCCCATGTCGGAGCAGCCTCCGCAGGTTCGTGCCCACAACATGGAGGAGGTGGCGCTGGGATACACCGCCGAAGAGGCGCGGCGCGAGGCCTCCCGTTGCCTGCAATGCGCGACCAAGCCCTGTATGCAGGGATGCCCGGTCGCAATCGACATCCCGGGATTCCTGGCAAAGGCCGCCGAGGGGGATTTCGCAGGCGCCCTGGAAATCATCAGGAAGACAAGCCTGCTGCCGGCCGTATGCGGGCGGGTCTGCCCCCAGGAAAAGCAGTGCCAGATGCACTGCACCGTCGGAAAAATCCTCAAGGGCGTCGACAAGGCAGTCGCCATCGGCAGGGTTGAACGCTTCTGCGCCGACCTCGCCAGGACAAGCGGCGACGCATCCGCCGACGAGGCGCTCTGCGCCCCACCCACCGGCAAGAAGGTGGCTGTAATCGGCTCGGGGCCCGCGTCAATCACGGTGGCCGCCGACTGCGCACGCGCCGGCCACAGCGTCACGGTCTTCGAGGCATTCCACCGCCCGGGAGGAGTCCTCGTCTACGGAATCCCGGAATTCCGCCTGCCAAAGTCAATCGTCCAGACGGAAATCGACGGACTCAGGAAACTCGGCGTCAAGATTGAGACGAACTACGTCGTTGGCCGCACCCGCAAGTTGAAGGACCTCATGGAGAAGGACGGCTTCGACGCCGTCTTCATCGGCACGGGCGCCGGGCTTCCGAAGTTCATGGGAATCGAGGGGGAGAACCTCATCGGTGTCTTCAGCGCAAACGAATACCTCACCCGCGCAAATCTGATGAAGGCGTATCTCGAGGGCAAGGCGGACACGCCCTTCTGGCACGGGAAGAGGGTCGCCGTCCTGGGAGGCGGCAATGTCGCCATGGACGCAAGCCGCATGGCGCTTCGCCTGGGCGCGGACACCGTCTACCTGGTTTACCGCCGTTCCGAGGTGGAGATGCCTGCGAGAATCGAGGAGGTCCACCACGCCAAGGAGGAGGGGGTCCAGTTCCACACCCTTGAGAATGCAAAGCGCGTCCTTGGAGACGAAAAGGGGCGCGTCGTCGGACTGGAGTGCCTCAAGTATGAACTTGGGGAGCCGGACGCATCTGGGCGCAGGCGCCCCGTCGAAATCCCCGGCAGCGAATTCACCCTGGATGTCGACACGGTCATCGTCGCAGTCGGAAATGACTCGAATCCCCTGATTTCCGCCACCACCGAAGGGCTCGAGGTGAACAAGCGGGGGAACATCGTCGTCAATCCCGAGACCAACGAGACCTCAATCCCCGGAGTCTTCGCGGGTGGCGACATCGTCCTGGGAGCCGCGACCGTAATCCTGGCAATGGGTGAAGGGCGCCGCGCCGCCGCAGGAATCAACGCGCGCCTCGCCAAATAGGCCGCATCCACGCGGCCCCACTTGCACCAACACCACCAACAACAACAACCCAACTGATCCAGGCACGCGGGAACGCGCCTGGATTCCAATCAAATGGAACCTGCAAAAGTCCTCGAGGCGATGATGCTAATCGTCTTCGGAGCCAGCTGGCCCGCCCAGATCATCAAGACCTGCCGCGTCAAGAATCCCCAGGGAAAGAGCTTTGTCTTCCTCTACATGATAATATTCGGCTATGCCTGTGGCCTGGCGAGCAAATTCGTCGGCGGCACCTGGCGCGGGAACTGGGTGATCTACCTTTATATCCTCGACATCCTGATGGTGTCGACCGACTGTTTCCTCTCGCACTACTACCAGGCCAGGCTCCGCCGAATGGAAGCCGCCACGGAGAACAAATAGCCTCCCCAAAAGCCAGCAACATGCGGCGTCAAGACGCCTGACAGAACAAATGGAAAAAGACATCAAGGTAATCGACCCGTACATGGCCTGGGCACCCAAGGCCGAGGGCATCAAATGGCACCTTCCCTACGAATCCCCAATGAAGGTCGTGGGATTTGCCTGGTTCGACAAAAACCACTCATACCAGCGGCTGCCAACCCCGGACCCCAACTCCACCGTCACACAGTTCCCAAACGGCGTCAGGACGACAATCCCGGTCGCTGGATGCGGCGCATACTACATGATGCTCCAGACCGCGGGAGGCCAGGTCCGGTTCCGCACCGACAGCTCCAGCTTCTCCGTCCAGGCAACCCTCCATGAGACATACGGCATGGACCACATGGCCTTCTCCGGCAGCGCGGGATTCGACCTCTACCTCAATTGCGACGGAACCTGGAAGTGCTTCGGCGTCACCAGATGGGACCACTCGAAGCTCAGCTTCGCCTCCACAATCGTCTTCGGCGTGGAGCGCAAGATGCGGGATGTCATCATCAACTTTCCGCTCTACAATGGCGTTGACGCCCTGGAAATCGGCCTGGACGAAGATGCGAGGGTCGAACCGGCCACCCCATTCCCCTCCCCGAAGCCAATCGTCTGGTATGGCACTTCCATCCTGCAGGGCGGATGCGCCTGCCGTCCGGGAATGGCCTCCACAAACATCATCTCACGCATGGTTGACAGGGAAATCATCAACCTGGGATTCTCGGGCAACGGAAAGGGCGAACCGGAAATCGCAAATCTCATGGCGGAAATCGACGCGGGCGCATTCCTGATTGACTATGCCTGGAATGTGGACGAGCAGGCACTGGAGGCCACGTTGCCAGGAGTCCTGGACATCATACGCGGGAAACACCCAAATACGCCAATCGTCCTGGTCGGACCGACGCCAGGCGTGTGCGCGCTCCCGGAACTCCATTCGGATATCATCGCGCATAAAACCGATATCATGCGGAAGGAATGGATTAAGCGCACAAAGGCAGGAGACGGAAATATCTCGTTCTTCGATACGTTGAACGAAAAGGCACTCGGAAATGACTTCTGGGAATGCGCCGTGGACGGAGTCCACCTCACCGACCTGGGATTCTACCGATTCTCACAGGCTATATGCCCGCTCATCAAGGAAGTCCTGGGCAAGAACGCCTAGAGAAGGGAAGGCACCGCCTCCGTTGAGACCACAGCCCTCGACGGAGGCGGAAAGACACCCCGCTCTGCGGCTCTACTCCGCGGGATTCTCCGTAATCTTCACCTGGTCGAACCAGACGGTGCCCGGGCATCGCCAGTTCCAGAGCCCCAGGAAGCACCTGACCATTCCCTCCTCGTCCGCATTGACGTCCCCCGTGGTGAATGTGAACTCCTGGCGGATCCACTCCGTGTCGGCCGCGATGCGCTCCCGGGGCAGGGAGTACTCCCTGCCGCTGGCGTAGATATATGCGCCGACGCCAGCGCCGATGGGATCCGACACGTCCTCGAGGGAAAGCCCCTGGATGCGGACGTAGTAGCTAAGGGTGTATCGCGCATTCGCCTTGGCGCGGAATTCCTGGATGGCATTGCAACGCACGTCCGGAATATTCCGGAGCCGCAGGGACGCGCCGGCAGTCATGAATACCTCGTGGTCCAGGCCGACGGCCTCCCGGGGCGTGCCGCCTTGTTCACTCCCGGCAAGAGACGGGGGAACGCCGCCCAGCGCGGCAGGGCGGTGGTCGGGAGAGACCTGCTCGCTCCAGGTGCTCCACCCCACGGGATGGCCATTCACGACTCCTTCGGCAAAGTCGCCGTTCTTCAGCAGGTTCTCCGGCACGCTGCGGGTGATGGTGCCCCAGCGGCTGCTTTCCTTGAAGGTGCTGCCCTCGGAGGGACTCCACTGGTAGTCCTCGATGATGTCGCCTGTCACACGGTGACGGCAGAAATTGACGGCCATGGGCTTGGAGAAGTCCACGCCGACGAAGGCGCTCTTTGGAATGACTCCCCTGGCACTCCAACGGTCGTCCCCGCGGCAGACATCCAGGCGAATCCTGCTATCCCAGGAGAGTTCGGCGGCACCGTCGTCCTCCCTGCTGTCCAGGATGGAGCCATTGCCGTTGAAGACGATCTGGTAGAACTCCTTCCGGTTGTCCGTCGTCGCAATGAAGAACTCGAAGTCCGAGTCCTCCCAGCAATTGGTGTCCCGTTCCGTGGCGGGGACCTTCGCCTGCATGGTCTCCATGCCGGGCTCCATGCACTCCACATCCAGGATGAGGTTCTCATCGTCCTCCGTAAGAATGACACGCGTGGGCGCCTCCACCTTTGCCCCTTTGCAGGGACGCAGGAAGATGGCCTCGCCCAGGGCGGCGGACCATTTGGCAAAGCCCTGGACGCGCTCCAGGTGAGCGGCGCGGGCGGCGGCGATGGGTCCGTGGAACTCGCGCCGCATGAAGCGCACCCGCTCCAGGCAGCCAGGGTCGTCCAAGACGGCCTCCTCAGCCCGCTCCAGAAGCGCCTCCAGGAAGGACATCCGCTCCGCACTGTAGATTTTCTCCCAGACATAATTAATCGGGGGGATGACGGGGACGGGCCCCAGGCCGGTCTGCTTCACATTGGTCAGAATCTCGCCGCACCAGAGGTCCTCCAGGGTATTGAAATACTCCTCCATCATCGGGGCGCCCTTGCCGTACATCGTGCGGAAGTATTTGTCCAGAAGCGCGTCCGTGTCAATGTCGTTGTTCCATGCGACATGCGCGAAGACATAGTCGTTCAGGTGGTTGAAGAGATAGAAGTCCGATTCGCTCTCCAGCATCGCGCCACGGATATACTCCTTCACCATCTGGAAATACTTTCCGTTATGGCGGTGCATGGCGGCGGGAATGCCCACCATGGCGGCCTTGCTCATGGCCTTCCCGGGATAGGTCCAGATGTACACCTTCCTGCCAAGCTTCTCATTCCAGCGCTTCAGCAACGCAACCTCGTTCTCCCAGTCGCCGTGGTGCGCCTGCCCAGGAAGGGCAACCATGACCTCGATATTGTCGGGAAGAGGACGGCGCGGCGGCTCGCGGCTGGGTGAATACGCCATCTGGGTGACAATGCCCGGAATGCCCTCGGATTCCAAACGCTCGGCAATTTCCGCAGTGAAATCCCAGAGCATCTCGCTGATGGCGTCCGTAGCCGCCGCACGTTCCGGCTCAGGAACCCCGTCCTGGTAGAAACGCTCCCCGCGGGCAATCCTGGAACACTTTGGACAGCAGCAGAAATAGAGCCAGTCCTGGGGCATCACATTCACGTAATTCCGCGAAAAACCGTTTACAGCCCAGCGTTCCAACCCCCGTGACTGCGGAGGCTCCCCCTGGAGATATGCCTTGACATCCTGATAGACCACTTCACGTAACTCCTTGTTAGAGTAACAGATATGACCTGTATGCTGAAGATTCGGCCTATTGTAGCGACCCCCGTCGGGCATGAGGGCGAAGAACTCCGGATTTGACTTTGCGAACCGCTCCACGAGATCGTGGAAGACCAATCCGTGTCCGAAAGGGATGTTTGCCTGGTCCAGGCGAAGCGAGAGCGCCTGGCGTTTCAACGGCTGCACGCCCCTTGAGTCCAGCACGTCCATTGCGCCCTTGCAGGGATAGCCGTACTCGTTGACCTCGATGTCCCGCATTGTGAAGTCAGGCGCCTCGGTGATGTCCAGGACTGGAGGCAGTTTCAATGCAGCGGACGGCGGCAGTGCCTCCGCCTGGGGATTCGGGAAGGCGAAGACGCATCCCGCGAAACGCTCCAGGAAGTCGTATGCCGCACTGACGCTCCCCCGGGGAAAGCGCATCTTCCAGAAATTCTTCTGGGGAATCTGCGCCGGGTCGTCCTTCCCGCAAAGGAAGAGGATTCTTCCACTGCGCCGGATGTAGTAGCCCTCCGGGGGAAGCGCCTCAACGTCCAGTCCATTGGCCCTTGCCAATTCCCCCGCCCCCAGGACAATGGTGAAACGCCCCGTGGGCGCCTCCACCACCGGGGGCTTCACGCCCAGGATGCGTTCCAGGTACTCCTGGAAGACAGGCACAAGCCAATCGCGCACCAGCGGTTCGGCGCCGTCGGCCACAAGCTCAATGTCATCGATGGTCTCGGGCTCCCCCTCCAGGCGGACAGACCGCCACGGGTTGCCCGCAAAGAGCGCAGCTGTCGCAAAAAGAAGCAGGTGGAGTGCTATAAGACGGAGGATGCCTTTCATCTGTTTTCCTTGTGAAATAATGTCCTATGCATGACGGCGGTATTTTTCAGGCAGGAAGCTGTCGAATCGCCGGTGTTGCGCGGCGCGGTATTCTGCCGTGAGGGGTTTCCTGGCAGGGTAGAGCCGTTCCCCGTCAATCAGCGTTATCTCTCCGTCTTCGCAATAGAAGAAGTGTTCGGGCTTGCAGTCCTTTCGCCAGTCCAGCGGCGCGTCCTGGAGTCGGTCCAGCGTCGCCCTTGCCTTTGACAGCGCCTCCTGCTTTTGCTCCTCGGGGACGGACGGGTCGCCGACCAATTCGTCAACGGGCCGTCCAGGCACGGCGAGTTCAATCATGGCGCCCTTGTAGGGCAGCCACCACCGGCAGTGCCGCGTATGGGCGATGATTTCGGGAATGCGGAAGCCCAGACGCCGTGCATTCAACAGAAGGCGAGTCTCCCGTTCGGTATTGGTCTCAGGCGCCTGGAAGCGTATCAGCCTGCGCAGAATCGGGGCGGGGCTGGTGTAGAAGTCCTTCTTCAGGAAGAAAACCCTGCCGTTTGGCAATGTGCCCTTCCAGGTGGCGGCGCGATTGTGGCGGCTAAGGCAATGTTCGTTCTCGAAGGCCAGGACGGCCTCCACCGTGTCCAAATGCGCCTCACGCAACTGGTCTCTCCAAGCTGGGTCAATGATGAGTTCCATGGTTATATGGTGTTCCTATTATTTCCGTGGCATTTATCTGGGCAATATAAGCCATTCCGAAGGCTTTTAGGCAGGAAATCAGCCTGAACAAGCAGTTTTCACCAGTAACACGCGCATCCTGCAGAAGTAAACGCATAAAAATGCGTGCGAATAAACAAATATTCCATATTTTGGAAATCATACTTGATATTGGTCGTTTTTTTCTGACAATACGATTGAGACGCATCGTTCGCCTCACCTTTCGGATATATTTCAACCACTACAAAAACAAGGCGTTATGAAAAAACACTTCACCCTCATCGAGCTGCTGGTGGTCATTGCCATCATCGCAATCCTGGCCTCCATGCTGCTGCCGGCACTCTCCAAGGCACGCGAGAAGGCACGCGCCATCTCCTGCACCAACAACCTGAAGCAAATCCAGCTGGGAAACCTCCTCTACGCCAACGACTACGACGACTACCTCAGCTTCATCACGTTCCTCGCAAACGCAACCGCCCCGGAAGGCATGAAGAACGACAAGGATGGATATACCTGGTACAGCGTAAACCCGCTCATCCCAGGAGCCCCCATGACATACGGACAATGGTGCGAGAAGGACCCTGCCGCCGATGACGAGGTGGAGGGAGGAGCAGACAAGAGCTCCTGGCACAAGATCCTGCTTTGCCCGTCATGCCCCACTGACGACCGCATCCGGCTCGGAAATATCTCCTACGGCGCAAGCGTCGGCGCAGGATACAGCAAGCTGCTGCAGTTCTGGGGAACCATGACCGACTGGGGCGCCGGCGCAGACTGGCACCGCGTGGGCTCCATCAAGTACCCCAGCATCCACGTCAACTACCTGGACGGCAACCGCAAGGTCGCCGGAGGCTGGGAAAACTACTCCTACGCCCCCATGAACGTCTACCCGAAGCATGTCTGCCAAAGGCCTGACAACTACTTCCGCCACGGCAAGGCACTCAACCTCAGCATGACCGACGGGCACGTGGAGGCAGTCAACCAGAACAAGACCACGCTCGTCGACCCCAAGACTGGCGTAGAATACTTCCGCAGCGACTTCTACTGGATGCCAAACGTGAACCGCCCCGAAGGCGACAAGTTCCGCTAGACCAGCAGACATCCCACGGCGCGTCCGGCATCGCCTCGGATGCGCCAGCAAACCCAGGCGCGGCTTGACGGCTACACCACCGTCATCCCGCGCCTGATTGCTTTTGCCCTGAAGCCTCTTCGCCAGAGCGCACTGTTCTGCAAAAAAACTACCGTTTTTGGCCACTGCGCGTATGAATCCGAGGTAAATTTTGTCCCACGTCGAGATTCCCTTGCCCGCCACCTACACACACCGCCTCCCTCAATTCCCATATCATGGATAAATACCGCGAGTGCCAGCTGAAGGACGTCCGCCTGGAAGGCGTCCTTGGAGCCAAGATGTCCCGCTTCTTCCAGCATCGCATCCTCTCCGACTTTGCCAGGACGGAGATTATCGGCGAGGCGCGCTGCCCCATTGAAAACCGCGACGACGACCTTGGCATGAAGGCTGGAGGCAGGTGGCGCGGCGAGTTCTGGGGAAAGCAGATGCTCAGCGCCGTACGCGTCGCCGACTACACACGCGACCCCAAGCTCCTGGATTTCATCGTGAAGGAGTGCCGCCGAGTCATCTCATTCCAGGACGAGGACGGATACCTGGGTTCCTACACCGACAAGGAACGGGTCGCATTCACTCCCGAGACCCTAAAGATTATCATGGAGGATCCCGCCTTCGGCTGGACATGCCTCTGGAATCTCTGGAACAGGAAATACCTGATCTGGGCAATGCTGATGGCATACAAGGTCACGGGGGAAAAGGATATTCTCGACAGCGTCAGACGACAGATGGACCAGTGGATCGACATGATGCACCGACTGGGCGTCAGCCTCTGCGACACCGGAAGCACGGAATTCCTCGGAGTGGCGTCAATGTCGGTCCTAAAGCCACTCGTCATGCTCTATGAGGAGACACAGGACAGGAAATACCTGGACTATGCCGCCGAAATGCTCCCCGACTGGGACAGGGAAGACGGGACAGGGGTGAATTTCTTCCGAAATGCCTTCCTGGACAAGCCACTCTTCCAATGGATTCCGAAACCCGCAATCTGGGCGAAGTCATACGAGCTGATGAGCTGCCTGGACGGACTGCTGGAATACTACCGCGCCACTGGCGAAAAACGATGCCTCGACACTGTCGCAGCCATCCACGATAATCTCGCGAAGAGCGAGGCAAATCCCATCGGAGACGTGGGATATGTGGACAAGTTCATCGGCGCGGCAGAATACCCAAATGCCGCCACGGAACTCTGCGACACCATCCACTGGATAAGACTCTCATACGACCTCTTCCTCATCACGGGAAAGGACAAGTATCTCGACGACATGGAGGTCGCATACCTTAACGCATTCCTGGGAGGAGTCTACCGCGACGGCACCTGGACGGCCTTCTCTGTCAGGGGAGCCGTCAGGCACGAGCCAAACTGGCAGTGCAACTGCGCATACAACCACTGCTGCGTCAACAATGCCCCACGCACATTCATGGACATGGCGGCGGCAACCGTCTCACGGGACGCAGAAGGAGTCTTCCAGGTGAATTTCTACCAGGACGCCACCGCCACGCTGGACGGCGTCACCTTCCAAATCCGCGGCAACTACCCCGTCGGACACCATGTCACGGTGACTGTCAGCGACCCGGCCGCAAAGGTCCGCTTCCGCAAGCCGGGATGGTGCCCGAACATGGATGTCAAGAGGGCGGGCGACACGTATGTCCTGACATTCGACATGGCGCCGCGAATCGTTGAACGCCCGCAGAAATGCCGCAAGGACGACGAGGCCTGGGCGCACAACCGCTACCTGCTCCAGCCGCTCTACCCCAGCGACCATGTCGTCAAGGAATATAGGACAACCATGGCCGCGACAATGATGTACGGGCCGCTGGTCCTCGCAAGGGCACTCCGTGCCGGAACCCCATTGGAAAAACTTCACGCCGCCGATACGGTCAACGGCCAGGGATGCGCCCTGAAGGTGACCCCGCGCGAAAGCGAGTTCTGCTGGGGAGCATGGGACGCCGAAATCCTGAAGGACGGCAAGGTCCTGGACAGCTTCCCCGTCTGCGACTTCCAGTCGGCCGCCGACTCGCCGTTCGCCGGCCCCACGGGGAATGTCTTCTCAATCTGGGTGTAACCCCACTGCCGGCAGAGTGTGGAGCCGGGGACTGCCCCCCTGTAACGAAGAAGGGGCAAGGCCCTGCGCTCTGCATTCGCGGCTTGCCTGTGTCAGGACGCAGAGCCGAGCTGCTTTTCGATCTGCTCCAGCGTAAGCCCCTTTGTCTCCGGCATCATTGTCTTCGCCCATATCAGCTGCAGAATCATCATTCCGCAGAAGAACAGGAACATATACCCTGCGTTGAATGCCTTGATTGCAATCGGGAAGACCAGGGTGAGCAGCGCAGATGAAATCCAGTGGGTGAAACTGCCGACGGCCTGGCCCGCCGCACGCTGCTCGTTCGGGAAGATTTCAGATATGAAGACCCAGATGATTGTCCCGGACCCGACGGCATGCGCCGCGATAAAGACAATCATGCATAGAAGCACTATGTAGCTTGACGCACCGAGAATACGGGACGCCTCGGCCTTCGAGGCCTCGGCCACGGCCTTCACCTCCGCCGGCGGCAGTTCCTCCGGCAGCGAGACCTTCGACCCCTTGTAGCGTTCCGAGGCAGATGCGTCTGCCAGAGCCTTCTTGGCATCCTCGTACTCGATGAACGCGCGGTGCTTGTCCTCCTCGGAGAAATACCCCACTCCCTCGTCAATGCGCATGACCTGCTCGGCGCCTGTAATCGTGTCGATTGACGAGGAGACGACCCTGAATTCCGAGAAGCTGAGGAAGGCTATTGCGCAGACTCCGAGGCTGAGGATATAGCCCGCCGACCCGAGGTACAGCAATGTCCGCCTGCCAAGGCGGTCGATGAGCCAGAGCCCCACAAATGTGAAGATGAGGTTTGTCACACCGAGGCTGATTGACGCCGCCAGGGCGTTGTTCACGCCGGCCAGCCCCAGCAGGCGTGGCGCGAAGTACAGGATTACGTTGATTCCGGAGACCTGGTTGAAGAAGGCGATCAAGAATGCGAAGAAGAGGGGCTTCCGGATGCGCTTGTCCCAAATGGTCGAATGCTTCCCCGATGACACGCGGGTTGCCTCCACCGATGCGACAAGCTCGGAGATTTCCGCCTCGCTCATGTCGGGGTTGATCTGCCGGAAGACTTCGACGCCCTCGGCTGGACGGTTCGCCTCGACAATGAGCCAGCGGGGGCTCTCTGGAAGCGTGAAGCACATGATCGTGTAGATGGCTGCGGGAATTGCCTCGACGCCAAGCATCCAACGCCAGCCCACCCCCATGTCGCAAAGGTTGCCGATGATGTAGTTTGACAAATAGGCGACGAGGATTCCGAAGACAATGTTGAACTGGAAGAGCCCTCCAAGCTTGCCACGGTCCTTCGCAGGGGAGATTTCAGCGATGAAGAGCGGTGCCGCAATCGTCGAAATGCCTATGCCCACCCCGCCAATGAAGCGCGCCACGACAAAGGACCACACGTCCCAGGCAAGGCCGGAACCGACCGCAGAGACGACATACAGGACGCCATTGAAGATCAGGATCTTCTTGCGCCCCCACTTCTTGGTCGGAATTCCACCGAAGCATGCGCCAAGCACCGTGCCCCACAACGCAGAGCTCAACGCCCAGCCGTGCATGGTGCCGCTCAGGGCCCATATCCCCTGAATCTCCTTCTCGGCGCCGGAAATCACCACCGTGTCAAAACCAAACAAAAAACCAGCCAGGGCCGATGTAATGGCCCAAAGGAGCAAATTACTCTTCTTCATCGTATCAACTCCCTATTGATGATTATTGGTTAAAAAGCACCTGGAATGGAGGCAACCTCCGCCGCAAGACGATTCCCCGCTGACGCCGCAATTCCAATCGGATGGCCGGAAAGGTAGTGGAAGAGAAAACCGGCGCTGAATGCATCACCCGCGCCGACTGTGCTGACGACATTGACAGGACAGGCGGGAGAGGCGGTCTTCTCCCCGTCATGCCATATCTCGCATCCTGCCGGTCCCAGGGTCAGAATCAGGGTGTCAAGCCCAAAGCGCCTCGCCACGGCGCCACTGTCGGATTCAAGCCCAAACATGGAGGCGATCACGGGAAGCTCGTCGTCATTCAGCTTGACAATGTCCGCGGCCGACAATGAATACTCCAGTATCTCCCTTGAATAGAAGTCCTGACGCAGGTTTACATCGCAGAAGACCTTGCAGGGCGCATTGTCAAGCAACTTCCTCAGGGTGCTTCTCGACTCCGGGCCGCGCTGGGCAAGCGTCCCAAAGCAGAAGAGGTCAAGCTTTGACATGTCAATCCCGGGCACGGGAATGTAGTCGTATGCACAGTCGGAAAGGAAATGGTAGGTCGGAATCTTCTTCTCGTCAAGGGAGACCGTGACGCTGCCTGTCGGCTGCGGAACCCGCGCGACATGGTCGACGGAGAGCCCTTCGGCGGCAATCGCCCGGGACGCCTCGTCGCCAAGCGCGTCCTGCCCAAGGGCTGAAACCAGTAGCGACTCGGCGCCAAGACGATGCAGGTGCACTGCCAGATTCAGCGGCGCGCCGCCAAGGTGGGCTCCGTCGTCGAAGATGTCAAAGAGGACTTCTCCAAATGACGCAATTCGAAGTGGCCGGCCTAGAACGCCGTTTCCAGGGGATACAACTGCCATGTGCCAATCTCCTTCTGACCTTGAATGGTTGCCAAACAAAAAGCGTTGTGATGCGGACGAGACAAATGCCCACCACCCTGCCCCGGCATTGGCTGAACATGTGCCCTTGCGTTCCTGACGCCGCCTCCTGCACCTGCCTGATGTGAGCAGACGGGAGGAGAAAACCCGGCCTCAAGACAGACCTGTTCCGTAATCCATCAATAGTCTAACCCACATTTGACATTCGCAAAGACTACCGCATGTCTTTTCCCGCCTCGCACCGACAGCCCCCCGTCCATTGCCTCAAGCAACCTAGTCTTTCATGTTTACATTGAACTATTCCTGAATTCATGTGAAATCATTCGACACAGAAATCCCACTCAAAAAAACACAAAGGCTAGGGAAAATCGGCGAATTGTGGAGTTTTCACTCGGCGAATTGTGGAGTTTTCACTCGGCGAATTGTGGGAAGCGGACGATATTCACCCCACTACACACTCCCACTACACCGTATTACCAGGGTTCGTTTAAAAACCACGAAACACACGAAACACACGAAACACACGAAACACCGTCGTTCCGGTATTATCTGAAGAGCAGTGGCACCATTCCACGAGATGATGATATTCGTGCCCATTCGTGTCCATTCGTGGTTCTGGTTTTTCTTTTCGTGTATTTCGTGTGTTTCGTGGTTCAATCCATTCGTGTCCATTCGTGGCTCCTCGTCCAGTTTCAAAAAAAAAACAAGCCGCCTCCGATGTTTTTTTGAAATAATTTGCCGCCTCAACCATCGAGGTGTTGTCATTCTAGGGTTCTCCCTCCACGAATTACCCGGACTATGTGAAGGAAATATATTTACCGACTTGCCTGACTGACGGAGTCGTCCTGCGACATTACCTACTCTCTTCTCCCTACCTAACGGAAGCCCACTGCATAGTGGCCACGCACTACCCTCTTCTCCCTACCCTCTCCTCCCTACTTCCCGCTCTCTTCTCCCTCCCTGACGGACGCCCACTGCATAGTGGCCACGCACTACCTTCTCTTCCCTACTCTCTTCTCCCCACTCCATCATGCTATTCACTGGTATCACACTCCTGGTCCTTCTTGGCGTCCTCTGGATGCTGGAGGGTGTCATCGACAGCTACGCCGCCCGCAAGAAGGCCTCCGCCACCCGTATCTTCTTCCTGGTCGCCATCCTCATGGTCGTCCTGGGCGGCGTCCTGCTACCCTTCCAAAGTCGGCTTCCCGACCTGCGGAACCCCACCGTCTGCTTCGTGGCATCCACCCTTGTCGCCTGCGGAGTATTCACCTACCTGGGATGTTTTTTCCTGTTCAGGGCCATGGCAAAAGGTCCCAATGGAATCAGCTGGGCCTTCTTCCAGGCGGCAATGCTCTTCCCATTCACTCTCGGAATCATTGTCCACGGCGACAAGGCAACGCCCTGCCGACTCGCTGGAATCTCACTCCTCACGGCAGGACTGCTGGCATTCGGCGTCGGAGGCGACAAAAAGAACAAGGACATCCAGCAGGATGCACGCCAGGCGGAACCCCAAAGTCCACAACGGGATTTCAGTAAATGGTCCTGGCTCCTCCCCGCCCTGGCGGCCTTCGTCACAAACGGACTCGCCATGTACACCAACGCGTTGTCATCCAGATATGAGGAAATCCTTCCGCAACTGACGGATGTCACACGCTCCACCCTGGTCTATTCCGGCATGGCCGCAGCCTGCCTTTTCCATGCACTCTTCCGAAAGGACCTGCGCAGGCTCCCCACGAAGATCGAATGCGCCATGGGGCTCCTGGTGGGTATCTTCACCATCCTCGCATCATACTTCCTCGTCTTCAAGGGAAACGACCTGATGGCACGGGCAGGCGCAGGGGCAATCGCCTACCCAATCCCCGTGGGGGTGTGCGTGGTCTCGTTCACGCTCTATTCCGTAATACACCTCAGGGAAAAATACTCGCCCCTGGAATGGCTCGGAATGATCTTCTGCACCGCAGGTATCATCGTCATCATTCTATAGAATGAAAACCGGCTGCGGGTGTAAAAAGCCTTGACGGATGGGACTCCATCGGTGCAGAGAAAGCACACCATGGCGGGAGACGTCAATCTCGGGGAAAAGGGAGTATTCTGTTGAAAGCGGTTTTTATCATCGTGAATGCATTACCACGACTTTTAGGTAATAATCTACAATTTTATCCACGATAAATAGAGCCTGTTCTACGGTATTATATGCTCCAAAGGTTATGCGAACCGTTCCCTTTGCGAGTGCTTTCGGCAAAGCAATGGCATTTAGGACATGAGAAATATGTGTTGCCCGAGAATCACAGGCAGCTCCTGTCGAGATAGCAATACCTTTCAAATCAAGTACATGCATCAATGCTTCTCCAGAGATGCCGGGAATGGACAAACTGATATGGCCCGGCAGACGATGTTCCGGATCTCCGTTGAATTCTACATCCGGAATACTTTCTTTGATTGTTTTTTGGAAACTAGCGGTGATTTGATTCAGGCGGACAGTCACCTCCTGCATTCTCTCGCAGGAAAGGCGTAGCGCTGTGGCCATGCCGACAATCGCCGCCACATTTTCGGTCCCCGCACGGAGTCCGAATTCCTGCTGGCCTCCGTTTATAAAACATCCTAGAGGTGTATTTCTTTTGCAGTAAAGAAAACCTATTCCCTTGGGACCGTAAAACTTATGTGCCGATGCAGAAAGCAGATCAACCCCCAGTTTCCGGACATCCACAGGGATATGTCCAACAGCCTGCACGGCATCAGTGTGGAATGCTGCCCCCTTTCGGTGGGTCATTGCGACCAATTCTTCGATTGGTTCTATCGTGCCGATTTCATTATTGGCCAGCATGACGGACACCAACGCAACGCGATTGGTCAGGGCGTTTTGCAGCGATTTGAACGAGACAGTGCCTTGACGGTCAACGGATAGGATTTTCCCTGGGCCATGCGAAAAATGGTCGTAATACGCCAGCGAATTATACACTGCATGATGTTCGATGCTTGACGCAAGAATTCTCCCGAAAGGAGCGAAACCCTTGATTGCCCAGTTGTCGCTTTCGGTTCCGCCGCTGGTGAAGAAAATCTCATCCGGAGAAGCACCGATACATTCAGCAATGACAGCCCGGGCATCAGCCAGCGCCTTTTTCGCCGATCTACTAAATGAATACAAACTGGAAGGATTGCCGTATTCTTCAGTCAAAAACGGCATCATGGCTCCCAGGGCTTCGGGGGCCAGTTTCGTGGTAGCGGCGTTGTCAGCATAGATTATCTGCTTCAAGATCATGAGAATAATTTACATCCTTCCCGTTTAAATTCTTCGATTTTTTCCCTTAAATCGTCCTCGGAACAGTCCAAATAATCGGCCATGCAATGCAGACACATGAAAAGCTTCTGCTTTGCCTCCGCCTCAAAAAGCTTTTTATTCAATCCTATCTCATCCTTGGACAGGGGTATTTTATCGCAATAGCGACATTGCCGTGAAACAACCATTTCCGTCCTCACATCCGATTCATTTTTCAAACTTTTCATTGACTGCGTAGGCTGCAACATTCTTCCCACCATATTCAGCATAATCGATTATCTGGAGTTGCCTCCGGATAATGGTCCGCATTTGCACAGCCGGACGCAGACAGTACCGCTTGAACTCAGTTATGTCGATCATTTCCGGTTTGATTACATGTGGGAAGAACAGTTTCAAATATGCCGTGCAAATTCTTAGGATGGCTTCGGTATCGCGTGTATCGGCCCCGGCCGGATAACTCACCAGATTCTCGACGACACTGCGGTAAAGCACATTTTCAGCCTGATTGCGCATCATGTGCATAATCTCCGAGAAATATTCGGTATTCAGTGCCCATCCGTTGATTTTCAGTTTTTCATTCATCCTGGGAATACTGCGCCCCTGAATGAATCCGTGAAAACGATCCAGGAGGGCTGATTCACGGAAGATTTCAGGTAATGTTCGGAACATATCCCGTTCGATATCCATATCATCCTGCGGAATATTTCCCAGCAAAATAATGCCGGCGGAGCCGACAACTCTCTTGTCTCCAAAGGTGGCTTCGCCCGCTTCCATGTAGGCCTTCAGAGCACCCTGCATTTCTCCAGGATCGGGGAATTCGATGGACTGGATCTCATCGAGCGCCACAAATTCATTGTTGGCCACAAGGCCTGGCTGTTTCTTTGCTATGTCAAAGAACATTTTGGCCCGGCTCAAGGTGCCGCCACTGACCAGCCAGCCGTATTTCCCAACTCTGCCGAAGAGATAGGATTTTCCCGTGCCCTTGGGGGCAAGTTCCACCAGATTGATGCGGGGTTCGATAAAAGGCAGAAGACGGGTCAGCATGGTGTGTTTTTCCACCCAGTCTTGATAACCCTCTGGATTGTAGTCTATTGCACCCAGCAGGACATCGAACCACTCCTCAATGGTAAAATGCGATCTGGCAGACCGGTAGGCTTCCAGATTTACCGTGTAAGGACAGAAATTTTTGAATTCCAGCAGAGTAAGTTTCCCCTTGGGACGCTCCGGCTTTTCCGGAGGGAGATATCCCAACTGAACGAGCCCCCAGCCTCCGGATTTTTGCACCAGTTCATTCTTGATCCGTTCCCAGACATAATCTTCGACCATCGTTTCAGAGTGTGTTATGCCCAGATCTGGAATTTCAAAGGAAACGGTATTGTTCGCCACATTGAAGCGGATATCAATTCTTGCGAGGAATTTCTTGCTTACTCCGTTATTCCGGGCGGACTCCTGAATCGCCAGCAAATCATCCCTGCGGGGGATAATCGCATTCATATAGCGGCGTAAATCATCCATGTCGTGGATTTGTCCGTCGATTCCTGCCTTCTTCTTGACAATCCAGTCGCGGAGGAACGCGGGAATGGATGCGGACTTGAAAGTAGCTATCAGGTTCTGATCCTTGAAAACCGTTGTATTTGGGAATGCTTCCCGTAGTTTCTTTTCATCCAACATTATTTGCCTCACAGGTCAAAATCACTATTCTCAACATATTCCGAACCGGTATCGCGCACTTGCTGCGCTTTCGGCACAAAAATCGCGCCTTGCCTGAAAACAATAAAGGGCACCAGGCACTCCTCATAAGTAGCACCGCCATGCATCTCATGGAGTTTCGGTCCTTTTTTCGGCAAGCGGTCGTATCCTTTGACAACCCAGTGTGTCCCAGCCATATTTTCCATCAATGCGCTGTTCATTTCCATTCCGGGAATCTTTGTTGTGTATCGCCAATCGCTAATCTCACACCCATCCGGCATTGGGATGGTTTGCGCCATTCCCTGCTGACTGGCGCAGGCAGCAAGCCTTGTAGCACCATGGTCGGAGGTCAGCACGACTTGCGAAGACTGCGTCATAGTCTCGGCAACAATAGAAAGGATCTTCTCGAAAATTTCCAGGGAAGCAGCAAAATCTTCTTCCCAAGGTTTTACGGCATGCATTTCCGATCCGTTATGCAAATTATTGTCCAGGCTCTTGATTTCCTGCCTCCTTCGTTCTTCAGGCCATTGGATGGAGTTGAATTTCGTCGAGGTCGGCAGCCTGACGAAAGCTGGTTCGGCAGTAAAGATGCCCAGATTCCACTTTTGCGCCAAGGAAATCAGGATCGGCAGATATTCCACTCCCAGTCCATCCACGACCAGAAGCGCAGTATCCTCTTGACCAGCATACTGCTTGACCAGTGAATCCCTAGTAGAGATCCCCGGCAAGTGGATCTGTATCTGTTTGGCTCGCTCGCAGAACTCCTTAGTCACCTTATTTTTGATTTTCAGCATCCGGTATTCATCAAAATACCCGTTGAGTTCAACCATCCCCAATTCGTAAGGCTCCATATAGGCTTGCAGAAGCGGATAAACTTTCAGAATGGCCGGAGGAACTTTAGCCGCGCTGGATGCCATGAAACGCCGTAGCAGTTCATGTTTTTCCATGTCAGTCTGCAAATTCAGCCAAGGAACGATCTGTTCCTCCATATAACCCCGGCTCTGGCGAATAAATTGAGCAAGTTCACCAGATACCAAATTCGTTCCGATCTGCTGCAAACCGGCTTTCCGTTCTTCCGCGAACTCCTGAGAACGGGGATGTTCCAACAAATCCAATGCTTCGCAGACATAAGAGTTCAGGAACTGCTCGCACTTAAAACCAGGATTGGACAGCACTTCATACAGATAACTCCCCTCCAGCAGGGATCTTTTCAGCATCCAGACCAGCAATTCTCCGACTTGCGGTTCAGCCTGAAAGACCTTAACAATCTGTTGCGGTGCTGTCTTGAGGGTTTCTGGAGAGCTGACGCCATGCTTGCAGAAATACTTCTGGATAAACGCCAGAGCGTTTCCAGGCGTTTTATGGATTTTCCCGTAGAGCCAGTCGATTGCTGGTTCCGACAGCTCCACATCCAGCGCACAGAAAACTTTCAGAAAAAGTTTTCGGGAATGAATCTGAAGCAAATCTTCCCGGATTCCGGCCAGTGGCTGTCCATTGGAATCGACACAAATGTTGGCAACATCGGCGAGCAAACCGTTCTCATGCTCCCGGATAAACGCGCTAAGGCTGTCAAGCACGCTTCCCTGAATCGGGTCATACCTGAATTCTTTGGCAATTATACGAATGGTGTGGTGGGGCGCATCGGAAGAGGCTTCTTCGCCAACCCGCAATATCGTTTGTCCCTCTTTGAAACGCGGGTTGCTCTCGAAGGCTGTTTGCGCGTTTTCACCGTATTGAGTCGAAAGAAAAAGACAGTTTAGTTCCCTTTTCCCCAGTAAATCCCGCAGGATTCCGTATCCCTCCGTGGACAACGGGAGCGTCCAGAGTTCCATGACCGCATCCAATCCCGTCACAAAGGCGGTTTTCCCCGCATGGTTGACATCCCTGATCTTTTGTTCGAGATCGACAAACAGTCGCCCGGGGGCGGGCAAAAACCTGTTTTGAGTGATGCTGTCGCTGATCCGGACTTTTTCGGCCAGGGGACTCTCGGTCAAGAAGGAGCGAACCTGCGCATTTTCCTGCTGATTGGGAATGATCAGCAGCCGCGACTTTTTCCTGAACGCTTCTGATTCCGAAAAATGTTTGCAGAAATCATTGACCCGCATATTCCGTTACTCCAAGATTTTCAGGCCGACATCGGGATTGTCGGCGGCAAATTTCAATAGGAGATTTTTTGCATCATCGTTAGACATGGCCTTGACTTTGTCAACGGCCTTGGCCTTATAGGTTGCGGCATAGCGTTCCCTGATAAAGCCTTCCACCGCTTCGGACAGGCCGCGTCCCTGAAGCAGCCAGCTGTCGGGATTATTCCCAACCTTACTGCAAAGATAATCGCCCAGTTCTCCGGCATCCACGGAAAGGTTTGCGTATTTCTCCGGTAGAAGCATTTTCAGGAACATTTTCGGCAGTTGCTCCAGTGGAGTGATCGTTGCACTTTCTAGTTCCTTCTTGACTTTTTTAAGGATGTCGGACTGATAGCCTGCCGGATTGCTCAACACGGCAATGATCTCATTAGCCGTCACTGCCGAAGCGAACAGCACGGCGGAGGGCATCTTGTGGACGCTGCTCCATTCGGGGGGGGAACTGCTTTTGGTCTTCTGATCCCACAAAGTCAAAAGCTGCTGAACCGTGGACTCCTTGAGGTAATCATCGATCTCCTGAAACGCCGTCGTTTTGAAATCGTCGGCGGTGCGTTTGGCTCCGCAGGAAAGTCTGTCATACAGTTTTCGCAATTCCTCTGTACCCAATGCGGCAAGCTGGGCATCAAAGTGTTTTTTCAATAGTTCGAGCTGGACGCCCCGGGCTGGGTCGAAGAAGATTTTTTTCAGCAAATCCTTATGATTGGTGAATAGTTCCGCCAGGTCTTTCAGCCCATCGGCGATTTTGGACGAATTCATGACCTGAAGGATGCGCGTCAGCAACGGGTAATCCCCAGTCAGCAACTCGATGGATATTTTATTGTCCTCGTAAACGGCTTTTCTGACCCGTTTCATGGCGTCTTCGAAGGGGATGTAGCCGGTGTTCGCCAGAATCTCCTGAACCACGCTAATCACCTTGTACTCAGCCTCAACCAGATCCAATTCATCGTCCACGTTCTGCGGATTCCAGAGCCAGCTTGCGGTTTCGGCGAAGTGATCCTTAACGATTTTGCAATACATCCCGGAAGCGTCGCCCACTTTTGCCGCCCATTCCGAGAGGGTAGGCTTTGCCCGGTTGACGCGCATCCGGAAAGCCTTCCAGAAGATTTCCGGGGTGATGAACTTGGCAATGAGTTCCGCAAGGCCGTCGGTTTCTTGCAGCCTTCTGCCGATGGCTTTGATGCGGTCGCTGCGATCCTGCTGATTGCCTCTGGAACTGATTTTCTGCGCTTCGCAAAGGTCATCGATCACGTTCTTGCAGTTGTCCGCCTGAGGTTCCTCCTGGGCGTAGATATAATCCGGCAGTACCCACATCGGAGTTTTTTCCGACACCTTTTCCAGCCGCCGTGCGATCAGATCGAGCGTTCCTTCCACCGTGGCGTTTGGAGCACGTTCGATTCCGAACATGACCGGAGCCAATTCGATGAACTTCTTCTCTTCCTTCGAGATCCGGCAGATCTCTTTTTCATTTTTGAAGGTTTCGCCAAGGTTCTTGATGGCCATGTCAATCATTTCGGCCAGGGTCTCGTTGTCCAGTTTGTCGGACAGCGAACCATTGGTCCATTGCAGCTGCTGACGCGGATTGTTCAGCCATTCCTTCATCACAAAGCCCAGGACAAATGCGGTATAGGGCACGGCCAGCAGGCCGAAGGGCGCACGCTGGATATCCAGAAATATCTTCCGGATCGAACAAGTTCCCCGCGACCCACTGAGCGCATTGTTGAGCTTGTCCTTGCACACATCATGCAGTTTCGTGAGCGGATGGGTCGGATTGGAGCCGAACCAGTCGGGCGCGCCGGTGATCCCGTGTCGGGTGAATGCCATGACGATATTATGTGCGGCACCCTGGGCCGAATTGAAATCCATGCCCGCCTTGGCCCATTGCGCCAGTCCTTTGCCGCCTTCCTGCATCGCGGTAAGATTGTAGTCCGAAAGGTCATCGACGAAATATTCGAAACACTCTTTCAGATACTGTTCTAGATACCCTCCCAGATTGTTCCAGGCTCGTTCTTCAACAAAGGGATCACCTCCGCCAGCATTGGGCTTGAACACCAGCAGTTTCTGCACAGGACTGGTGAGTTTGGCCAGCCAGGCGTCATCCATCAGTTTAATCTGCTTGTCATAATTGGTCTTAGTCGCCTGATCGATCGCCAGCGCGATATGCGCCAGCTGCTCCACATATTCCTTCCAGTAGGTCGCCCGCATCGTGCAGAAATGCAGTTCCGGGACGGCCACGAAGATCATCCGGAAATCCTTGAACGTTTTAGCCAAGTCTTTTGCCTTGTCCGCAACCAGCAACTGTTCTTCCGCATCCTGGGCGATGATGAACTGAAGCAGTATCCGGTTCCCGGTTGTCCCGAAAAGGTCTTTGTTTCTCTGGCAGACAGTGGCGGCTTTGTCCACATTGGCGGCACGAACTACGAAATGCCGTCTGTCTTGGAAGTCTTTCCCTTTCAGAATGCTTTCCAGTTTCGGCGTGGCCTTTGGTGTCAGAAACTGCTCATAGAACTGAGAATCGAGTTTTTCCTTCTGCTTTTCGATGTCCTCGGAATCTCCGGCCGCCCGAAACATTTCGCATCGGCCGTTGATGATCGAGAAACAATGCTTCTTTTCCAGTTCCCTGGCGATCCCCTCCACACCCGTCACATCACTGTCTCCCTCGAAACAGCGCTTCACATTTTCCAGTGTGGGCTGAATGAGTTCGTTCCCGATGTTGGCGTTGAGCCGTCCCAGCAGGCTGTAGAGCAGAACCGTTTTGAACACCCGGATCTCGTTGTTCTTGAGATTTTTAGACTTGTTGGCAAATTCGATGCGGACTTCATTGACCTCTTTTCCGGTCCCGAGGTCGTCGCGTTCGATGAAGTAGTGCCACAGATGGTCCACTGTCAGGAACTGCCGCCCCTTGAGTTCCGGGCCGCTGTTGGCAATAAAAGTCTGGAATTCGCTTTCGCCGATTTCGCCTTTCAGGAAGTTGAACATGCTCCGCTGGTTGGACCCGACTGCCGTAGAGAGGAATTTCAGCACGAACGCCGCCATCGGATGGATCGGCAAAATCCCCTTGAAGTTCTCGGGGTTTTCTTTGCACTCCGCGTCCTTGGTCGCCATGTAGCTCGTGACCACCGGGGAAATGGCGTGCCACAGATTGCTCTGTTCCGTCGGCCACGCAGCATTGATGACCTTGAAGGCGTCTGCCGCCAGCAGCAGCGCCGTGTGAGTCGGCATGTTCAGCGAATGAAATTTGAACCGTCCATTGGCCTTCTTCGCGCTTTCGGAACCAGCGGCCAGATACGCTTCCAGATTCATGTGAGTCACCGGCATGAAGAAGAATTTGCCCTGCTGCGCCGCTTCTGCCACCTCTTCGAAGGTCTTGAGCTGACTGCGGTTCTGGTCGATATAGGCGGAAAATTCGTCCCAGATGAACACCATCTGGGCGATCTTGTTGACCTCCAGAATATCGCTGATCCATTTGATCAGGTTTTCCGTGGTGAGGTTGAGGTAAATGTCGCGAGCATGGAGCACCGTCATGACATCGCTCAGCAGCGCGGACTGCAAGGACGGCTTACCGATCGCTTTTTTCAGTTCCGCCATATTGGTGATATCGCTGGTCAGGTAGGAAAGCCGGCTCTGCAGTTCGTCCCGCTTTTTGAAGAAATTGGTCTCCTCTTCCGCGATACGGTCAAGGATTCTTTCCAGCGAACCGAAAACGGGGATCTGATACCCGTCATCACACAATGCCTGAATGATAGTGTTTTCGATACGGACCAGAAATTGTTCCGGCGTGGTCAATCCGTCGCTCTTGGTGTCGAACACCACCAGCGTATGCGCCGCCCGCTGGGCGCGCAACGCCGCCCGCACGGCTTCCGGGATCTGTTTGGCCCGACGGTCCAGCCATTTGTTCACCCGGCTCTCATCGTCCATGAAGAGTTTCTGCAGGACCAGCGCAGCATGGCTCTTACCGGTTCCGTATGCACCGGTCAGCCAGATCGACTTGTCGCCTCCGTCGAGGCTGGCCAGCAGGTCCCGCAGTAGAGACACGAAAGTCTCGTGCGGATAAAAATTTAGCCACGTTTCGGGCGAACGGTTGATGTCCTCTCGGGTCATGCACGGCGCATAATCTTCGGAAATACCAAAATAGTCTTTATAGTAAAGCATGTTTTCTCTCCTCTGCCTATTCGCCTAAAATCAGTCCAATCACATCATCCAGCGTTTTCTCTTTAGGAAACACCTTGACCTCGTCCAACCCCAGGGTGAAGGAACATGCCAGATAATCCGGATAGATCGAGGATATTCCCATGCACTGTCCCTTCAGTTCCTCCACATTCATTCCGAATGCGACCAACGGTGAAATATACGGCGACTTAAAATCCGCCGTCATCATTTCGCTCAAAGTGAAAGCCGTCCGATCCGCCACCGTCGCCATCAGATATAGTGAATATAGCACCGCCAGCGGCTCAATGCTCTTCGGAACTCGTTTCAACCCCAATACACGAACGCCTTTTTGATCAACTTGAACAATCGGGGCATCTGACTTTCCAATTGGAGAATTCTTAATTGTATCGGTTAAAGACTGTAATGCTCCCCTTCGCACTGAATCGGAATTGACCTGGATCGCTAATTTCTGATTAAGCATGCCAATAGATATAAGTTCTTCAATTTGTGTGTTGCATACATACCACTTTAACAGCGGTGAATTGTTTACAAGAGAAATCCAAATCAAACTCCAAAGAAGGTCTGAATCAAAACCTAAAATCCTTCCCACATCCAACAGACGAGTCGCTTTTACCATTGTAGAATCAGAAATCAACTTGGCTTCACGAAACCAAGTAATGGCGGAGGGAATCATTCTATTTCCCAAAGCTGATGTCGACCTGAAATTGCTGTTTTCATCTGCAAGGACTTGAATCCACTCTTCCCTTAGCCCAAAGGTCATGTATTTGTTGATGCCAGAAATACTCATTGTCGTTCCTCCTGCGTATCGTTTAGAAAAAAATCTGATGCATCCATCCTGCGGGGCATGGCATTTCAGGCAGTGGATACATTTTTCCCCATCAACATGTATTTCATCCTTGAAAGTCAGAGCCCCCGTAGGGCATTCACTCTCACAAGCTCTGCAGTTAACACATCCCAAGGATTTGTGCAAAACATTTTTTAAAAATTTTGCAATTATTTTGAGCTTTTTCGGGTCACTTACATGGCAATCAAGCTTAAAAACAAATTCACCTGTTCCAATCAAATCAATTTGACAAGGAGAACCGCGGAAAAGCAATTCATACGAAGAAGAAGTGTCTGTGGAACTTGTTAACTGAAGTTTTCCCAAGGTCTTTAGCCATTCTATGAGCATGGCAAATCTAACAGGCTGAAAATTGTAGTATAATTGCGTTTTTTCTTTTTTCTCTGTTGGAGCTGAAATGACATTTTTGAGGGTAACACCGCTTTGTCTTGCGTGCCAACCGCCAAGAAATATAAACCTTTCAAAATCTTCATTAGATGAGAATTCTCGGGAAAGTTCATCTTTTATCACTGATGCAAAACTAGAAACAGAATCGGGATAAAGCTTACGAATAATGTTAATTTGACGATCGCTGGACATGGGACAAAGCAAGCATCCTACCCTGGGCAATCCTTTGCGGTATGCTTCGTTAACAATTAATTTTTTTGAAAAGATATATAAAAATAATTCTTGAGTTCCCCATGATAATATGGGCATTGCATTGATTTGATTTTGGTTTTTTAACCCGTCTCCAATATCATCATAGGAGGACCTTCGGACGCTTTCATCTGCCCGGACACCAACATAAGCTAATGTCCTCGCGTACGGGATGTTGGATAATTTACGCAAATATAGGATCGCGGGGGTACTTTTATGAACAGTGCAACACCAACGTAGATTTTGAGACGGTGGGCCAAACAAAGTCCAGTTTTCCAAGGCGGTTCGATCCGCTCTGACTTTTACAAAAGGTCGCTCATCATATTTCTTCTGAATTACATCCCAAAACCTGTATGTAGAGGGAAGTTCCATATCCGTATCACTAAAAATCACAGGAACAGAAATTGGTAAAACCTGATGGCATAAGTCAAGTAAAACAGAGGAGTCTTTTCCTCCGCTGAACCCGATGTATGTTACATCACATTGATCTTTGTATTCATCATATATTTCCTTGATTCTTTTTTTTGTATCGGCAATCAAGGAGTCCATGATTATACGGTTCCGAGCGACCATCCCTTCGATATCGCATGGTGTGATCTTCACTGTTCTTTCAGGATTTGTAGGTAAGAACTCAACATTCCCATCCTCTGTAGTTTTGGCTTTTGCACATTCTTTTCCCTCGTAGAAATAAGAATTCTGCTTTGCCCACATCAGAGGCCGGGTCTCTAAATGATCGAATTTGAAATATCGGTCAGCATTCAGGAGTCGCAGTTCTTCTGCAAAAACGGGGCGTATTTCACTGGCAACAAACCTTCCTATTTTTGTTGTCAGCTTATATCCTCTGGTTTTTCGGTCCCATTCGTAACTATACATTATGCCAACCCCCAAAGGCTATTGATCCGATCCATGAGTTTCTTAGTTTTGTTCATACGGATCTTGTGTTCTTTCAGATATTCGAAAACCTGATCGGCGGAATCGAATCGAATGGACGCACGTTGAAGCGCCCGGAAAACAAATCCAACGACATCACTGCCGTCGTAATCGTTGACATCCGGCAACACTACGGCTGTCACTGTGTAAGGGCTGCGGTCGGTATTAACCACTTGCAGAGCATGGAGTTTATGCTCGGCAATGCTGGCCAGCAAAAATTCATTCCAGTAAAACAGCTGACCTTGAATATGAATCGGCGGCAGTTCCGAATAGTAGGCATTCGGTAATGTCCCCAGCGACAGGAACATTTGGTGGGCCAATCTGCTTTTGAGTAATTGAACCATTCTTGCAGCTGTTTCTTCGGTAAAATCGGTCTGTTTCTCAAAGTCCGTTAAGCCAATCCAATTGGATTGATCTAACCGAACGCATTTACATCTCAAAAAACTCAATATCAGCATGCCTTTATCCGTCAGTCCGCGATGCTGATCAGCATAATCGAAGAATTCCTTTTCCTCGAAAATACCGTGCCGGGTCTGCAGGAACTCGTCAGCCACATTGGTTTCACGCCTTTCATTACATTTGACTAGGAGATTGTTTTTCCATGCGTAATCACCGTTCCGGAGGGATTTGAGAATCACTTGTCGGAAAACCTCATCATCATCGAGCGCGTAGATTTCCCGGAAATCGTTGCCATACAGGATTTCCAGCCCGGCGGCGACCGCCTGTAGCGAGGGGATCCTGTTCTGCTGTTCGATCCCCCCTATGACCTGAGCGAGAATTTCGCAGAAATCCTCCGGCAGACAGAAATACTCCAGCAGTTTCCAGTATTGCAGTCCGTCCATCCTGATTTCGACAGCATTGGGGAGCTGTTCCTGGAGAATGCCTTCCGCTACAGCAAAGTTCAGGCATGGCAGTTCCGAAAGGAGTTCATCCATGAGCACGGCATCCCCATTTTCCCGCAGTTTTTCCCGGAACTGTTCCGCCAGGAATTCCAGCACATCCCATTGCGAGGAAGAACCGGGAATGCAGATCTGCTTCTGCAGTCTCCCGAAAATTTTTCCGCCTTCCGGCAGTTCCGGCAGGATCGCATTCAGCAGAAAGAGCCGGAAATCGCTATCCGGATTGGCCAGGGCTCTCAGGTGGTCGGCAAACTCGTCATACAGCACGGAAAGGGAAAAGGCATGATAGTGCGAAAAGTATTCCTCGATCCTAACCTTGAGTTCAGACAGGGTTTCGGGCTTGGCGACCATTTCCTGCAGCAAAAAGACCCCGTCGTGACGTTTGAACATGACGCGTTTCAATTCTTTCCGCTCCGCCTCCGAACAGGCTTTCCCTGCGGCGTTTTCCAATAATCTCACAGAACTGTCATTGAATTCGAACCCCTCGGGAAATTCTGCCAGAAGCACCGCTATAAAAAGAGAAATATCCACTGTTTCCTGCCGGACGGTCAGCCCTTCGGAAGCTTTCTTTATTTTGGGTTCTCCGACCACTGTCAAGGCCGTGTCAAGTTCGACCTGATGGGAATCGCGCATCTGACAAGTAACTGAAAACTCATTAATAGGGAAATCACAGTACGCCATAAGACCAGAATCAATTCTCATGATACCATGGGAACTAAAGTTAATCTCGGCATAGATTCCATCCCCTAAATACACGGCATTTCGCAATTTATCCCGATGCAGTGAAAAAAGAATCGACTTCCGAAACGGGGGTTCGACATCGAGTATTTCTTTTAGTTTATTCAAATTGTTCTCAAAGGCATAGGAAAGACACAACTTGTGCACATCGCTCCAATGCTTGACGGAGAATGTCCCACGAGGTGTAGTTAGTATGACAGGCCGTGAGTATTCCAAGCGTTCAATAGGCCTGTCGAAAGAGAAAGTAACTGTATTCCCACGGGTTGCATTCACCTTTTTGCCCTCCTCGGAAATAGTAAAACTCCTGCTACACTCATCACATTCCAAGGTGGCACTAACATCGTTCTTGTCTCCCCCATGCAAAATACAATGATCGACCCTTTCATAATTGAACATACTTAATTATATTACTCCAATACTTTGCGTTTTTTGAGCATGCATTGCTTATGCCTTATCAGTCGGGTGGCAATTCTACATGTGTTTTCCGGCATGGCTGTCGTAACGGGGAGGTTAATTATAAACATGGCAAGCATAAATAGGCTGAATCCTATCCTCTTATGCATTTCCGTCTGCGCCATTTTGCAATCAAGCAACAATCACCAAATTCTCTCGGACAAAAACTTCACCTGGTTTTCAGCCTTACATGCATCAACTACAAATGAGGCATAATGTAACACTAAAAGTGTATAATTCAAGTGTTAAATTAAAATTATTCTCACCATTGAATCTCGTGAAGAATAAATGAAAGAAAGCGAAAACATGACAACTATCTAAAACGCAGTATGTTACTCTATCTCACAACAAAACAGACTGCATTACCCCTGAGGGTTATCATATCGTCACTCGTCAAATGTAGCATACCCTCTGAGAAAAACTCCTCCAACGGGGATGTCCCTTTTGTTTCCGACCTCCTGGCTGCCGTGGCTACCAGTCGAAGAAACGGCCCCGCCTGGCTCCGGATGGTCTTGTCGTATTTGCAACTTCAGGGATTCAGGATATCAAAAAACTATTCCCGTTCGGGATGTTTTTTATTGAAAACTGTCATTTACACACTATGTTATTCCCGAACGGTAACAACATTGGAGGTATATATATGCCAAAAGAGAAGCTGGAATCAATAGCAGCCATCGGCAACCTTATTCGCAAAACCAGGAAGGAGCAGAGGATTTCCCAAGCCACGCTTGCAGGCTTGTCCTCGGTGGGGACACGCTACATCTCCGATCTGGAGAACGGCAAGGAGACGATCCAGATACAGAAGTTGCTGAATGTCCTGAATGCACTTGGACTTGGCCTATACATCTACAACCGATGGGACAATGACTGATGGAATACCTGGACGTCTATTTGTATGACAGGAAGATCGGGATCCTGTCGTCTGACAATGGCCGAATGGCGTTTCGCTATGCCCCTGCGTACTTGGAACAGGAGAGAAGCGAGGCCCTTTCCTTTTCGTTGCCTCTACGTTCGGAACCATATCCGGAAGAAGCAATAATCCCGTTTTTTGCAAATCTTCTTCCAGATGAAGGCGTCCGTGTGCGAATAGCGGAAATCCTGCAGGTATCTCCAGATAATGTCTTTGCCATTCTGAAAGAAATCGGTGAGGATTGCGCTGGTGCTGTCGCTTTCTATGCCCAGGACAAATCTCCGCAGACCATCCAGGAACCGCTCTACAGAAAGCTCTCCGAAGATGAAGCGGACGATGTGCTGACTCATCTTTCCGAGCGTCCCCTAAACATCGGGGCGGAGGATTTCCATATTTCGGGGGCGGGCGCACAGGACAAGCTGGTGGCGTCCATCGAACGCGGTCATATATTGCTGCCGCTGATGGGAACCCCGTCAACCCATATCATCAAGCCCGGAATCAACCGCTTTCCGGAAAGCGTATTCAATGAGTTCTATTGCATGAAGCTGGCGAAGTATTGTGGCATCCAGACGGCGGAATGCGACATCATCACGGTCAAGGACAGGGCATATTATTCTGTCAAGAGATATGACCGTCAGAAGGTAGACGGATGCTGGCAACGCCTGCACCAGGAGGATTTCTGCCAACTTCTTGGTGTTGACCCGAAAATCAAATATGAATCAGAGGGCGGACCGAAACTCGTCCAGTGCTTCGAACTATTGCGAAAAATGGAATTGTCGGCCATGGATACCATTCGATTCCTGCAGCAGATTATCTTCTGTTTTCTAGTGGGCAACGGCGATGCCCACGCCAAGAATTTCTCAGTAGTATATAGGGGAGGGAAGCCCTGCCTTTCTCCTGCATACGACATGCTTTCCACGACCGTCTATCCCAATCTCGCTCAGAAACTCGCCATGAAGATCGACACTGAATACAATTTCCGCTGGATTACGCCAGGAAAATTCGTACGTGTGGGACAGAAGGTTGGTCTGACTGAAAAAGTGGTCAGAAGGCAAATCCAGGAGATGCTGGGGAAAATACCCAAGGCCCTGGCACAATTCAACGCAAAAGACGCTGTCAGGCATCCAGCGGAAATCTACGAGAGAATACAGTCCGGAATTGAGATACGGATGAAACAGCTCAGTGAGGACTGAAAAGCCTGCTGATTGGACCATAACCTGTTAGGTTCTGCTATTAAAGTAGAACCTAACAGGTTATGATTTTGTTCTGGTTGCCACTGAAACGAAATATCGGCATTCTTTTTTGGTGGGAATCCAGGTTATCATCCGTAATGCACCACTTGAATGTCCGAATGTGGAACCAACCTAACAAACTACCGTTGTGCATTCGTGTCCTCTCCCTTCATCTCCATCTTAGGTTTGCATTAACGACATGCTCGTTTCCTTTGCTACGACAACGCAAAAACCTATTTGTCCATCAACCATATGTGAGCACTCTCTCTAATTCTGCTATCATCTTCCAGCATTGTTCGGAATCCAGCGATTTGGTGTATATATTAAAAATATCGTTGAGTCCATCAAAAATCTCTTCACTATTTGCCTTCTTGAGAATTCTTTTTACAGCCTCAAAATCTGGAGTTGGAGAGTCTATCACCACAATATGAACTATATTTTCATATTGCGCATAGGCTTCCGCCATAGAGTAAATCAATGCCTTATCCCACTTTTTTTGCTTTTCATAAAGGATGCGAAACTTTGTGTAAATAGCTTTACAATATAAATTTCTTTCAAAGTCCGCATTTTCTCCTACATCGCGTTTAAGTTTCCAGCCCAGAATAGGTCTATGTCCTTTTTTATAACTGTCCAGACGTTCTTGATACAACTTATTTGCCTTTTCTATATCCTGACTTGTAATTGTCCAGGCCTTAGCTTTCTTGAACTCTTCTTCAAGCATTTGTTCCGCCGCCTGGAAGCGACGATGTTCATACAAGATTGTCACAATGCGCAAACGTATATTAAGAGTAACTTGAGGTGATACATGATATCTATTAATCTCAATTGTCTCAAGTTCCCGCAAAGTAGCAATTGCCTCATCGGGAAAATCTTTTTTCAACTCCGTTGCCTTGCGTTCATACGGAGAAGTTATTAAGTTGTGCTCAATAAGCTCTTTGAAGGGATTATCCATCAGCTATCTACCTATGTTTATTGGGAAGTTTCTTACCGCAGAATGGACAGTAGGTGCCCCCTTCTTCTGGGGCCGATCCTTCGGCTTTCATACGAGAAAGATACTCCATGTATGCTCCAGAGAGTATGCCAGTTGGAACCGCAACGAGACCGATTCCCAGCAGAGCCATTAATGCCGCAAATAATTTCCCCGTAATTGTGACTGGATAGATATCTCCATAACCAACTGTGGTTAGAGTTTCGACTGCCCACCAAAGACCTGAAAAAGCATTCTTGAATACCTCTGGCTGAGCATCATGTTCTGCATAGAAGATTAGCAGTGACGCCATGACAAGCATGATTAACGTTGCCATGATAGACACAAACAACTCTTTTGACTTCTCCACAAATATTGAGCTGATCGCGTGGAAAGCACCGACATATCTACCTATCTTGCTAAGACGCATAAGGCGAACCACCCTTAATAGACGTAAGAATGACAGCGACCCAGGGAACAGGAAGGGCAAATAGAATGGCAAGATGGCTAATAGGTCGACAATCCCCATTGGAGTGAGGATGAAATGTAATCGGCATTTGATAGGTCCGTCTTTGGGAAAGAGAAAATCAGCCGTAAGAAGACGAAGTAAATACTCAACGGTGAAAATATGAACAATCGCAATCTCGCATATCCTGCAACTTGACGCTACTACAGGAGATAGTCTGAAGGTTATCGCAAAGGAAATTACGACACTTATTCCTATGCTAACGAGGATAAAATAGTCGAAAAGTCTACTCCATTTGTCGCCAACTTCCGCCGTTTGGACTATCTCGAATATTCGACGACGCACCTTTTGCATGGCCCTTAAATTTGTGTCAGTTTCCCGATGACATCGCGCAAAAAGGTCGCATCTCCTGTCATAAATACATGCGGAGTAGCGCTAACACCTTCCTTCTGCACCAAAAGCGCATCTGAGTAGGCAATGAAAGAGACAATTTTATTAAATGGAATCTTTATGGATTGCATACTGCAAATCCAATAGATATTCTTGCTCGTAAGAATAAGTGTGCCACGACCGATAGGGGCTAACTCCGTATGTTCTATTGGCGTTGTAGTTCCTCTACCCGAGTGGACAGTGAATCCCTTGAATAGCCTATTACTCACACCAAAACTCTTTCTTACATATTGTCTGGTTGTCTTCTGTTTCCTTGCCTCGACATGATTTGCAACCCAAACAATCACTTCGCCCTTCTGAAGAACAAACGGGAGGCTGTCTGCAAGATGCACTCGTTGCGGAACAATGCCTTGATCCAAATCAGTTAAAATGCATTGTTTTGTATAAATCAAAGTCGCTGCATTATCTTCGCAGGCAGGATGCGCGCTCGAAAAAAAACCACAAAACCTGCCACAGTATTTACACCACATGTTTCTTCTCCTACATGACAAAACCCAACAATACGTTCCTAATATAGCATTGTTTAGTCGAACTTTGCGAGAAAGACCTTGTATTGTGAACTTCCAGTAAAAATTATCTCTAAAACCTGAATCATCCCCGTTCAAGTCGCTCATCAGCCAGGAAATCCTCGTGATTTCCCGGCTTTTTCATTTGCAGCCCCGCGGATCCGTGCCATGTCTTTAGGAATAATTACTCTTAACAAGTCCATTGCCTGCCACGAGGGAACGCACATGAAACTGGACATGCACATCAGGATTCCGGAAGCGCCCGTCATCACCCGGAAGAAGGTCAGAGGCCACGTCTACATCTACTACGAATATGACCGCACATACGACAAGGAGAAGCGGATCACCTATCCGAAGCGCGCGTCCATAGGCAAGCTGGACGCGGACGGACTCATGGTGCCGAATGCGAATATCCGGAAATACCTGCCGGGCGTCCATCTGCCGGGGGGAACGCCGCGTCGGCAGCGCGTCAGCGGATGCCTGCGCGTGGGGGCCTTCTTCATCATCGGGCAAATCATTTCCGACTGCGGAACCAGGGAGAAGCTCTCTCCCTTTTTCAAACCGAGGGAGGTGGGGTTGCTGCTCGACCTGGCCGCCTACTCCATCATCAGCGAGGACAACGCCGCCCAATACTATCCGGACTACACGTTCAACCACCCCATGTTCACGCACGGTATGCGGAGATACAAGGATTCCACTGTCTCCAGCTTCCTTGACGGCGTGGCCTTCGACCAGACCGCGGGGTTTCTGAACAAATGGAACGAGGGGCGTTCCCGCGGGGAGAAAATCTACATATCCTACGACTCCACCAACAAGAACCGCCAGGCGGGGGGACCTGAAGATCGTCGAGTTTGGCAAGGCCAGGGACGACGCCAGGATACAGGCCGCAAGGAACGCCGTGGCAAGGGCAAAGGCACGCCATGAAAAAGCAGTGGATGCGCTGAAGTCATTGCTGAACAGACGGGACGAAATGCGAAAGAGGGAGTTGATGCAGGCGATTGCGGACAGCGACAGAACCTACGAGGAAATCCTTCGTTTCATCAAGAGCTGAGGAAAAGTCAATCCAGTTCATGGAAGGCCGCCGGGGCAATGCACGGCGGCCTTTTTTTAGGGATAAAAAAACTGGAAGTTCACATTCATTCATCCGCAGATGCAGGTCTGAAAGGCAGAGAATCTTCATCCCTTTCGCCTCCCCTTGCTGTTTCAACTTGCTTTTCTCCAAAGCAACGGCAAATCATTGTCCGCGTCCGCGAGGACTGCGACGACCGATTCAGCCGGGAGCAACCATGTCCAATCGTCAAACACATCATTCCGATTCCTGCAAGCACTTGTGCAAGCTCCCGCCGAACATCCAGATGGCCGTCTGCCTTGTCGTCTCCGTCCTGCGGAGGATGACGTCCAAGCGTGAACAGCTTGACGGGAAGGAGAATGCTAAAGCCACCAGCCAGAAATAGGCATTGATACCTATCCAGAGGACGAGCGCGGAAGAGCCAAATAACTTCGTCGAGATGTCGCATCGACTAGGGTATTGACTTGGGGTGTTTGCCCTCCCAACTTGTGAAGTAACCGGCTTTGGGCATGGAAGATCCTATGCATTCCCCGGGCAATTGCCTTGGCGTTCAATGGTGCGATTACTGAGTGGTTACGGAGTGGCTACTGGGGTGTCACTAGGGGACATTCTCGGCCAGTTTTCGCAGATTCCAGAGGAATGCGCGAGCCAGGCGGCGTTCGCAATCCACGAAGTGCCCGCCTGAATTCCATTCCAAAGCGCAGTTGTTCCCACCCAATTGACGTTCTAGCGAGGCATATTCATTGCGGATGCGTTCACCGATCTGCGCGATGGCGCGGTTGCGTGTTTTCTCCTCGCGCTCGCCTAGACTCAGATAGACCTGCCTGACCTGAGGTGGATGCGATTCTGCATATTCGGGCCAGCTCTGTATCCAGATCGACGGTGACGCAGCGGCAATGCCTGCGAAGGCGTTTGTTTCCCGCGCCGCCCAAAGGGAGAACAGCCCCGCCAGCGAATATCCCCCTAGAACCACAGGCAGTTCACCATACCGTTCTTTCAGCCACGGCAGAAGTCCGTCCAGCAGATATCGAAATGATTCAACCGCGCCAGTTCCCGCCTCCGGGCGTTTCGAGACCGCATGGTCGCTCCAGGGCATCAGGTCGCGTTCCCAGTCCGCAATCTCAAACGCCACCATGACAAAAGGCACGGGCGAAGCAGCGGAAATCTCTTCAATCTCATTGGGCAGAGTATCATTCTCATGGTCACCCAGCGGCTGAACAAGCAGACATTGCGGCGACGCTTGTTCATGGAGATGGCAGACACGCCCTGCAATTATCATTTCTGAAAGTTCTTTGCCCATGATTGTCATTTTATCCACCATTCAGGCGTGAGTTCAGACAAATGTGCGGTTTTCATGGATTCGACATCAAGCATGACTTCAATTTCGCCATAATCCTGCGGCATGAGCTGCACCATGAGTTCCCTGCAGGCCCCGCACGGGGCGCCGCTCTTCCCGTCGGGTATGACTGCAAGGACGCGGCGTATTCTGTGTTCGCCATTGGTCAGCATGTTGAATATGGCATTTCTTTCAGCGCAGATGCCAAGTGTGCAGGCCGTGTCAACGCACACACCCGCGTAGATTCGCCCTGTTTCGGATTCCACCGCAGCCGCCACTTCACCAGCCTCCACATAGTCAGATATACGCCGTCCACCCTGGACTGCCTTCGCGGCTTCAAGCATGTTCTCCCAGATTATCTGTTCGCTTATGTCCATTTCAATGATTCCCTGTTGACAATCCAAATGTTTCAGTCACTCAAGCGTTCCTTTCAATCCAGTCCTGACCTTCCGCAGGTCGCCCTCCGTCAGAATCGGAATCAGACTGTTGATTTCCCCGATGCTTCTGTCACATCATTTGAAGAGGAACAATAAATCTATAGGTTCGTCGTCGAAACGTTTGCGAAATGCCCTGGCGGAATTCCCGACCACAATCGTATAAGGCGAGACATCGCTTTCGACAACGCTGCTTGCACTGATGATTGCGCCGACCCCAACATGCACGCCTGGCAGGATGACAGCGTTCTACCCAATCCAAGCATCGTTTCCGATGACGGCGGCACCCTTGAACGGAAGATCTTCTTTGGCCGGAGGCTTCATCTCCCTGCCCTCCAGCGTGAAGGACGGATAGGTTGCCACGGCGTTCATCTGGTGGTTCGCACCGTTCATGATAAACTCCACGCCTGCGGCAATCTGGCAGAACCTGCAGATAATCAGCCTGCCGTCAAGCAACTCGCAATGATGTGTGGCATGGCTTTCAAACTCGGAGTCGGCGATGTAGGTGAAATCGCCGACAACCGTATTGGGATTCCTGATGGTCGGCTTGACATAGATTTCCTTGTCATATCCGACAATTTGATGGATTGCATCAGGATCTGGCTTCTGGTGCATCGATTTGGAGTGTTCGATTGTCGATTGGGATATTGCAAGGCCAACCATTTCAGAACCTGTATTGCAGTGGTGTTTCACACAGGAAGAAGCGCGGATCGCCATTCAAGGTCGCCATAGTGTTCATGAATGAATTCACCTCCTGGGGCACATCCTTGTCCAAGACATAGTAGGAACGTCGCCGCCAGGCGTCCAAAACCCCCTGGGATGTTTTGAGCCTGCGGCTTTTGGGCTGGATCTTTTGTGACAATGCCTTTGAGAACGCCCTATAATCCTCTGCGGACAAGCCTTGCCGTGCCTGCTCCATGGTCGCGTATCGCGCGACCATGGCATCGATGCGGCGAGACTGTTCCGGAAAGGTCGGAAAACCAGGCAGACAGTGATGAATCTGGAACTCCTCACCCAGCGGGGCGGAGATGCGGGTGATGTGGTATATGCCGACGACACGGCCTCGGTACAATGCGAAGACGTACTGAATTCCGCTTTGTTTCTTGCTGTTGATTTTCCACGTCCCGCTTACGCAGTCGCGGATTTTTGCATCATCGGGCAAACCGTCGGCTCTGAAACAACTTGAGTAGGTGGTGTTGATTTTGATCAGGACGACTTTTCCTCGCAGTTCGTTAACGTCCTTTAGGGAGACGGCGCATTCCGTCAGAAAAAGGGACAGGGGACGAGCCTTGGTCTTCACATCCGCCGAATTGGCCAGTTCCACAGGGCTTGCATGGCCATTGACCAGGTTCGTCAGCTCGGAGACGCTTTTTCCTTTGCAGAATTTCAGGAGGTTGATGAGACTGGATTCGCACATGAATGCCTCATGTTCAGTGAGACCCCATTTGATGATTACGGGGGCTATCTCTTCCTTGTTGGCAATGAAGTTCTGGAGCTTTGTGCTCATCGCACGGATTCGTTCCTGCTTTTCATCAGAAGAAAGCGTATCATCGGCATTGACATTCTCTTCGGCTAAAAGCGCCACGTCCTGGTGGTTCAGGATGCGAAGCCCCTTACCCTTGCCGATGTAGAAGGGGCCGCTATCTGTGCAAAGCGCATAGACGTAATACGACCTGGGACCAACGCCCAAGGTGTCCTGGATTCTCTTGCATTCTTCGGATGTCATTGTTGTAAAAGCAATTATGGCAGATGCCTTATTTCACCACTCTCAGTTTTCCGCTGCTGATGCCGTAGGCCTGTGGGTCATGCCACCTTCCACACCCTATGGATTTCATTCGCACCGTCACAGTTCCAGCAGGTAGTACATGAGAACACCGTAGTCGCTTCCCACGTTCACGCAGTGGAAGCCGGGGACGGCCTCGCCGATGACCCGCCTGTGGGTGTGGCCGCAGATGAGTGCGTTGGGGAAGGCGTCGTCGAAGGGGAGCTGCGACACCAGGTCCTTCACCCCCGAGTAGAAGCTGTAGTGGTTCGGCGCGTGGCCGTTCAAGGCGACGTGCGGCAGATGGTGGGTGCAGAGAATGTTCGGCATATTGGGCTTCATCGCCTTCCTGATGCGCTCAACATAGAAGGCGCAGAACTCCTCGTACCGCTGCTCGATGTCGGGAATTCTCCAGTCCTGCCAGACGTTCCACGGAAGGAGCGTGTCATCTTCGTGCCAGCGCATGCTTCCGTCGAAGAAGAGACATCCCCCGACGAAGTTGTAGCCGTCGATTTCCACGGACGGCTCGGCGTCCAGGATATGGACGTTGGGGGCAGACACATTCTGGTTGCGGGCCTCCTCCAGCGTCTCCTCGAAGGGGCGGCCCCAGAACTCGTGGTTGCCGAGCGTCGCCACCACGGGCAGTTCGGCGGGGAACAGATTGCCGAAGAGGGCGTTCAGGCTGCTGACGAACGGGGGCGGCACGATGTCGCCCGTCACCACGGCCACGTCGGGCTTCGTGTCCTCGGCCAAATCCCGTATGCTTTGCAGGAACGGTGTGAGGCGCTTATGATGAATCGCGTCCAAAACATCATTCATCCGCAGGTGCAGGTCTGAAAGGCAGAGAATCTTCATTGTTCGTCTGCTGCTGTTGTGGAAGGCGGGCAAATGGCAAGCAGCCTGATGGTCCAGTCCGCCAATGGAAGAGGACAGCTCAGCAGGCCGTCGTTCTGCTGGAGGTTGTTCATCGAGAACCTGACGCGCCGTGACGGCTGGTATTTCTTCGCGAACACGGACAGGCTCTTGCCGCTGATCCGGCGATCTGACTTGACCTCGACAGGCACGGCCTCCGTCGGCAGCGGAAGCAGGAAATCCACCTCGGCGCGGCCATCCGCGCCCCAATAGTACGGCGTGTCCTCGCACTGCGGAAGCAGAGACTGGAGCATAGCGTTCTCGGCAAGCGCGCCGCGGAACTCCATGTAGTTGGCGTTGCCGCCAAGAATGACCTCGTGCGAGACACGGGCGAGGCGGCGCAGAAGACCGCAGTCGCAGGCATAGACCTTGAATGCGGAGATGTCCCTGTAGGCGCTCAGGGGAATGCCGGGACGGCTGACGTTGAAGCACCTCTGGACCACGCCTGCCTCCTCAAGCCACAGCAGGGCGTCCTCATATTCTCTGGCGCTTGCGCACTGCCTGAAAAGGTTTGCGCGTTCCTCTGCATTTGCATCAACAAGCCTTTCCATCGTCCCTCCCTTTGCGGCAGATTCCGCGCACGGTCTCCACGATCCAGATAGGGGCGGCGGAGATGTCAGCAAGTATGCGCTCCCAGGTTTCGATCGTAAACCTGTTGCAAAGAAGATGAAGATGCCCTGTTGTCACCCGCGACTGCCCCAGAGCCATCAGGCCTTGCACCACTATCAGACTTTCGGCTTTCCTGAAGGTCAGCCAGCGCTTGGTGGAATGACGGAACTCCAGTGTCTGTCCCTCGACCTCATATTTGCGGTTTGGCCCGTCAGAGAAATAAAGCGTCCGCCCTGGGATCTGCGTGCTTAGGCCGAGGTGGTTCAGCGCCGTTTCGCCGTCAGGGCATATCTGCCAGCGGAACTTTCTGGCAAGTGTTCGAGCCAGCTCCCCGATGTCCGTCGCGACCCGGCATTGCAGCAGTTCGCTGAATCTTGGGTACTCGTAGATGCCAGGTATGACACGCCGTATGATGCCCTCATCCTTGAGCCTGACCAGGCTCTCGTCGATTTCGTGACGTTGAAAGGTGGACAGGAAATCATCTGCGCACCACAGGCCGCCAGGCCCGCGCCTCCGTATCCTTGTCAATATTCTCTTCTTGGTTGAAAGCATCGTCAATCCCTCCTGTTTGATAGAATAAAATAAGACTTTTTCTATCAATTTCAAGGGGAATTTGGAAAACAAGATGTTTGGCGAGCTGGGAAAAGTCAAACGCACGCGCTTCGTGCGTTGAATCATGCAAACCGAGGGTGTGCGTTTAATTCCACAGGAGTGGTGTCTCCATGAAGGCGGAGTGTCCGGGCCTCAATCCATGGGCTTGAGCAGCTGCTCGGCCTCGAGGTGTTCCCAAGCGTCTTCACGGTCCTCCTGACGGACAACGAGACGGAGTTCTCGACCCCCGGGGCCATGCCGCCAGAAGGTTCGCCCAATGCCACGGGGAGGATGTCCTTGAAAAGCTCGGCATAGGGGAAATAGCCCCCGACCAGGTCCGAATGACGCCGGAACTGGTCAGGGACTAGGCCGCCCCGTCACATCAAGGTTCGCTTCAGCCGCCCCGTGCGTTTAATAACTCCGAAAAAGACACCGCGCAGGACGGACGGGAGAATTGCGTCTCAAAAGGAGGCGACTTTGCAGAATCTAACGCAACGCCTGACCTGGGGAGGACGGCGCGGGAAAAAAACTTGCGGAATAGAATGCACGACCTGCGGGAAAAAACGCTTTCTTCACCTCAAGGTGCGTTTACTCCTGCGAAAGTGCGTTTACTTTTTCATGTTTCCCAATTCGCGTGTGTCCCATACGTTGGGTTTCCTGTCATTACATATTCAGCCAGGTGACCTTGTTGTTCTCGTCTATGGATATGAAGCCGCGGCTCTTCATTGCCTTTATGATTTTCTCGGTCTCGTCGGCTGGTTTCTTCAAATTCTTCATTAGCCAATTCTGCAAAGTTACCAGCTTCTTGCATTTCCTCTTCTGGAGGTCGGCAACGATTATCTGAAACTCTGTCGGCTGCCGGGGCGTGGCGCTTGTCAAAGGAGCGGGGGCAACCTTCGCTGGCTGGGGCGTTTGCGGGGGATTGGTCGCTTCTGGCTGCGCACTGACAATTGGCAGCGCTTCCTTTGGTTTGAGTTCAAAAAACTCCGTACAGGCTTTGCGGAAGCTTATGGGTGCGCGTCCATCTCCAATCCCATACACCGCCTTGCCATCGTTCCTGATGCGTTGCGCCAGACTGGTGAAGTCACTGTCGCTGGACACCAATACGAGCCCATCATAACGTCCAGAATAGAGGCAATCCATGGCATCGATGACGAGGGCGAAGTCGGCTGCATTCTTGCGGTCGACATTGCTGACCTGCGGACGTGCCTCAATGGCAAAGTTCCTCACCGGCTCCTTCCAGCCATCCTTGCCCGAGAAGATCGTGACATTGCCAAAGGCACGGCGGGTAATGGCCTCGCCAAGTCTCTCGGCAATGTCGAAAACCTCCTTGGCATCAGTCCAGCTGATGTTGTCCGCGTCAATCAAAACTGCCAGTCTCATTGAATCACCTCAAGTTTGTTCGAGCCGCTGATGCCGTATGCCTGTGGAACATCGTCATCCAGCAGGATGCGGATGTACTCCTCCATGTGCGGCGCGAGGCCGCCTTTGCGCATTTCATCCAGCGTCATCCACTCCATCCGCCCCTCAGCAGAGGAGTTCAGGTCGCCAGTGAAGGTGCTGGTGCGGAACATGAAGACGATGTACTTGGAATTGGCCTCGACCTCGGCTGGCGAGCCGTCCGCCCGTTCGCCGATTGTCTCCCATTCCACCACGCCGCACATCCGCAGGTTCGAGACCGTCAGCCCCGTCTCCTCGCGGATTTCGCGCACCATACTGGCCGTGATGGACTCGTCCGCCTCAACGTGCCCGCCGGGGAAGGTCAGTCCGCACCAAGGGTTTGTCGCCTTCGGAAGGCGATGCTGGACGAGGACACGGCCCGTGGACGCGTACTCAATCATACACATATTGCAGAGTGTGACATTCATATTAATGTGTTAACTCATCTATAATTCTTTTCACAGCCGTCCCATAACTTGACGGCGCAGTTGAAAAAAACGGTGTCACGGACATCTTAATGGCAGCCACCAAGCAACTATATGAGAGGCCATGACACCGACAAAGCATACAATGTCCGTTCTCGCCCAGATTACAAGCTGGATACCGGACAGAATCATAGAAAATCTCGCCAGAAAGCACAGGATCCAGACCCGGTCGTTCAGTGCCACAAGCCATGTCATTTCCATGGTCTATGCCCATCTGCCCATGCGCTGAGCCTGAACGATATCTGCGACAGCCTTTCCAACCACGCCGGAACGCTGGAGCAGCTCCGCGGCTGCACTCCTCCAAGCCGCAACGGCCTCTCGCACGCCAACAAGGCGAGGTTGTTGTCTTCGACAAGGCCTACGTCGACTTCAAACACCTGAAAACTCTGTCAAACAAATCTACGCACAAAAAAAAGATGCCTTGAAAAAACAGGTCTCCTTGTACTCAATCGCACCCCAAAATCACTCATTTCATAAAAAATGGGACGGACGGCTGTGAAAAAAACGGTTTTTCGGCGAAAAAACGCCGGAGTGGATTCCGGCACTATTGTCATCAACATGAAAAACGGCGAACACTTGTGAAATACGAATGCAGCTTTATATTAACTAACGTTAATTAATCAATGGTTGAAAAGGGCTCATCGACAATGAAGCGCAAACTCACATCTAGGCAGAATGAGATAGTGGACACCGCCTTGCGGCTGGTTTCGGAGGGCGGCATCGGCAACCTGACCATTCGGCATATCAGCAGGCAGTTGCATCTGACGGAGGCCGCGCTTTATGCCCATTTCACCGGCAAGCGGGAGATCCTGGAGGCGCTGGTGATGCGTTTTGAGGGGAATCTGGAAGCGCCGGATGACTCCCTGCGTGGCTGGGAGGCGGTGGAGGATTTCATGGCCAGACGGACGGAGCTGGTGCTTGCGACCCCCGACCTGGCCCGCGTGGTGTTTGCGGAGGAGCTGTTCCAGAGCGCCCCGGAAGTCGCGCAATTTCTGCGGGGGATGATGCATCGTCATCGCCAGGAGTTGCTTCGTCATTTCCAGGAGGCGGTTGACGCCGGGGAAATCCGCGGGGACATTCCCCCCGACACCCTTTTCCGAATGGTCGTCGGCCCGCTTCGCCTGCTCATCAAGCAGTGGGGGCTTTCCAACGGGGCGTTCGATTTGACGGAGCAGCGTCTGGAGCTGCAGGACAGCTTGAGGAAGTTGCTTGTGAAACCATAATCCGGAGCGGCTAGGAACCGCTCCCAAACCACAAACCACAAACCACAATCCACAGGAATAGATGCCATGGAGAACAAGATGTTCTGTTTTCAATGCCAGGAGGCCGCAGGCTGCAGGGGATGCACTATCTGCGGCGTCTGCGGGAAGAAGCCGGAGGTCGCCGCGATGCAAGACCTGCTCGTCCATGTGACGGCAGGACTGTCTGACATCGCCACGAGAATGCGGGCGGACGGCCAGGAGATTCCGGCGGAAATCAACCACCTGGTCACCACCAACCTCTTCGTGACCATCACCAATGTCAATTTTGACCGGGAGGCCATTGTACGGCGCATCATCCAGACGCTGGACGCAAAGCGGGCGTTGCTGGCGTCGCTTGCCGACACGACGGGGCTGCCGGACGCGGCGACATGGGATGCGCGGCAGGATGCCTTCGCCTCCAAGGCGTCCGCCGTGGGTGTCCTGGCGACGGCGGACGAGGACGTTCGCAGCCTCCGCGCCCTCGTCCTCTATGGCCTCAAGGGTCTTGCCGCCTATGTGAAACACGCCAATGCACTCCTGCAGGACGATGCGGCCATCGACGCCTTCCTCCAATCGGCCCTGGCAAAGACGCTGGATGATTCGCTGGACGCCGCGGCGCTGACCGCGCTGGCACTGGAGACGGGGAAATACGGCGTGCAGGGCATGGCGCTTTTGGACAGGGCGAACACCGGCGCCTACGGCAATCCCGAAATCACAGAGGTCGACCTGGGGGTTCGCGATCGCCCCGGCATCCTTGTTTCCGGACACGACCTGCGGGACCTGGAGATGCTTTTGGAACAGTCGGCGGGACAGGGGATAGATGTCTACACCCATTCCGAAATGCTTCCCGCCCACTACTATCCGGCGTTCAAGAAATACCCGCACTTCGCAGGAAACTACGGCAATGCCTGGTGGAAGCAGAAGGAGGAGTTCGAGTCCTTCCACGGCCCCATCCTGATGACCACCAACTGCATTGTCCCTCCCGCCGAGAGTTACAGGGAGCGCCTTTGGACCACGGGCACGGTCGGCTTCCCGGGATGTCGGCACATCGATGCCGCCTACGGTGAAGTAAAGGACTTCTCGCCCATTATCGAACAGGCCAAGGGGTGCCGTTCGCCGAAGTTGCTGGAGACGGGCACGATTGTAGGCGGCTTCGCCCACGAACAGGTCTTCGCGTTGGCGGACAAGGTGGTTGCGGCAGTCAAATCCGGAGCCATCCGCAAGTTCGTGGTCATGGCGGGATGCGATGGACGCATGAAGAGCCGAGACTACTACGCCGACTTCGCCAAGGGGCTGCCCAAGGACGTGGTCATCCTCACGGCCGGCTGCGCCAAATACAAATACAACAAGCTGGACCTGGGCGACATCAGCGGCATCCCCCGCGTCCTGGACGCGGGGCAGTGCAATGACTCCTACTCGCTGGCATTGATTGCACTGAAGCTGAAGGAGGTCTTGGGCCTGGACGACATCAACCAGCTGCCCATTGCCTACAACATCGCTTGGTACGAGCAGAAGGCGGTCATCGTCCTGCTGGCGTTGCTGTCCCTCGGCGTGAAGAACATCCACATCGGGCCGACGCTCCCGGCATTCCTTTCGCCCAACGTGGCGAAGACATTGGTCGATACCTTTGGCATCGCGGGCATCGGGACAGTCGACGATGACATCAAACTGCTCATCGGATAGAAGGATGGTTTCAACCAGATTCTCCGTGTTTGCCGAACCGCATGCGGACAGGAAGGACTTCGGGCATCCCCACGCTCTCATTGTGCGGCTTTCATAATACGCAAATCGCCGACCGCGTTTTGAGTTATTGGCAAAAAACGGCGGTTTTGTGCTTGGGGCGTTCTCTTTCCACCCATTTCGATTGCTCGGGCGGTTTTCGCAATATCATGGAAAACGCCGTCTTATGACCACACGTTTGAGTAGGGAGCGAGTTCTCTCCTTGGCTCTGGCGCAATAAAAACGAGAGGGGGCAGAGGAGAGGTCATATGTCTCCGCTGACCTCGGTAAGGGGTGTGGGCTTTCTGACCACAGGTTAGAGAGAAATCCGCCGAAGGGGGCGTTTGAAACGCAAAAAGGCCGCCCGACGTGGATCCCCAGACTCTATCGCCGCAAGACCAGTGGCGAAATCGCTGAGTCAAAAAAACAGACGCAGTTACTCGGACGCCCGCTTGGTTGATCGGGGAGCCGGGGGGTAGTTGCCCGGCTTCGTTCCTTTGGGTGCCGCGCAGGCGCGGCACCGGAACTACGCCGAGGCAGAGAAGCGCGAATCCATCCCCATTCTCCGATCCGCAAAACCATTCTCCAACTCGTGACCTGCACCATAATTGACGGCGGCGGAGAATGGCGGCGAAATCATATCGCCATGCCATGAAGTGAGTTATGAAATTGAGTAAGGGGCAGCGGTTACGTGATCAGCGTTTCTGGTCGGGATGCTTCCCGAGATGCTTATTTACTCTTTTTTCCCCGATTCCGCTGTTTTGCTTTTCAACCATTCCAGAGCTTCTTCTTTGGTCTTATTCCACTCTTCAGTACCCGGTTCCCACCAATAAGTTTGCCGAGCAATTGGCAGAAGCGCCGCCTTTCTTTTTCCGCAATGAAAAATCTGGAAATTTTCAGTATTGATAGCCATGCAAGCATCCTGTGACGAACGTAGAACATATACCTTGTATCGTTGGTAATCCTCTGAAGATGAGACGGGGAACTCACGTCCGTCAAGAACATAATACCAATTGCATCCGGGGGAACGCGACATCATTTCCTGGGCCATTTCGGCATTGTTATTATTCAAATCCAATGAATCGTGTATCTCATCCCATTTCATCGAAGTGTAAACTTCCTTGTACATTCTGATAAAACGAGCAAATGCGTTCGCATTAAACGCATCAGGTTTCTTATCCCACTCATTCACGTCTTTCAAGTCCAGATAGAGCATTTCTTGAGATCGTAGATCATCGTCAGGATAGTGGATGTCGGGCAGTTGATCCTGCTTGGAACGATTTGTCGTCAGGGCAATAGGAACGCAATTTCCGGCTGACCAGCACATTATGTTTGTCTTTTCACTGTTGCGATTCTGTGGGAACAGGTGATCATAATCCCAAGGGGTAAAATCATCCTGGATATTAGATGTGTCACATTCAAAATTGTTATTTAGGTATTTCCCACAGGCCAAAGTTACAAATTGTTTTGCAAGATCCCATCTAAATGTCTTGCCTAAACGAAGGTCCAACAACTGATTGGCAGATTCACTGGAAAGGAAACGATTATTGCAAAGATTATTTTGTATTTCATTAAGATTGCTCTCAAGCTTAACTGGAGACACGGGCAAGACCATCAGCCTATCGCGAATGCATTGTGCAATGATGCGTGGAATACTAAACATTGTCGCATTATTTCTGAACTGTTCGATTAAGCGGTCTTTTGTGATGGCCGAAAGCGTGTTTGAGGGGATATCGTCATTTGTGCGCTTGCGTAGACTAAACCATTGAATAAGGAAAATGCTTCCCAGGAACAAAGCCTTATGTTGTTCAACATAATCATTGTGCGCTGTATTCAGCAAAACCAAAGCATATCTTAACAGCTCTGCCGGTAACTTGGCTATGTGGAATGGTAGAATAGCCGCATGTGATGTATTGGCATTGAAATCATCGCAATATGATTTCAAGCGACTAAAACGCTCCTTAATATCCTCAAAACGAGCCTGTATTTTATCTTTGTCCACTACTTTTGAGGTAAAAAATGCCTTGATTTCTCCGGCACTCCAGCCTTTCCCTATGCTCTCTCCATATTCTTCGTACATACAGACTTGCAAAGAAATTATGGCTATATAAGATGTGTTTCCAAATTCTTTTGCCATACTTTCAAAAAGAAGGCGTGGTCCTTCTATTCCAATCTTGGAAAGTTCGCTTTTAAGGGAAGAGTAGCTCAGTTCTTCGGAGGAAAATGGCGTACCCTGGGAATTCATGCGCAGGAAAAAAGTGTCAACCCAGTCCGAGTCATGCTCGTTTGTTTGCTGGGTCTCAATGGAATAGTTCTCATTGTTAGACGGTGGGGCGTCAATTCCCATTATTGGAATGATAGGTTGCCTAACAATCTGCATCAAAGTTGCTTTAAGGTCATGCCAATACTGTTTTTGGGAATCGGTGAAGTCCTGCGGAGGGGTGTCCTGCGAATAAAGAGAGGAAAAAGTGACCATCCGTATTTTATCGCATAAGAAAGGCTTAATGTCACCAGGGGCTGGTTTTTGGAACAGCTTGTCCCCATAGTTTGGGTTGTTCCATGTCAGAACTTTTCTACGTTCCTCTATACTTAATCGAGGCGAGCTTTTCTCTTCTTTAACTATCTTGAACCCCCATGGATGCGTTTTGGTTGTCCAGCGAAACAAGTATTTTCTATTAAACAGATTAACTGATTTTTTTGCATCTTCGTCAAGCATGCCAACCCATAATATGCCATCAGAAGAAGGGTCGGCATTAAGTGCGCACTGTATTGCGTGCCAGCGTTGCTGACCGTCAAGAAGCATTTTCTCACCTGCGTTTTCCACTACCGTGAAAATTCCAATCGGGATGCCGCGCAATAATGAATCCCAGAACACTTCAATCTGTGCCGCATTCCATACCAGGCCACGCTGTATATCGGGAATGCAGACATTTTTCAGATATTTATTAGCCCAAATATCATCAATGGAAGCAAACAGGCATTTATTTGAAACTGGATTCATTTATTAATTATCTCCTTACGATGCTCGCCTTTCATCAGAATAAATCAACACTTTGTAGTATAAACCATTATTCTATTTTTTCCGCATAGGACACCTCGTATTTTCCACGCCGCCCTCCCATGAGCGTTTTTTTGCCCTGGAAAAACACTTTTTTCCAAAAAGTCACACAGCCGTCCCATAACTTGACGGCGCAGTTGAAAAAAACGGTGTCATGGACATCTTAATGGCAGCCACCAAGCAACTATAGGAGAGCCATGACACCGACAAAGCATACAATGTCTGTTCTCGCCCAGATTACAAGTTGGATACCGGACAGAATCATCGAAAACCTTGCCAGGAAGCACAGGATCCAAACCCGGTCGTTCAGCGCCACAAGCCATGTCATTCCCATGGTCTATGCCCATCTGCCCATGCGCTGAGCCTGAACGATATCTGCGACAGCCTTTCCAACCACGCCGGCACTCTGAAGCAGATCCGCGGCTGCACTCCTCCAAGCCGCAACGGACTTTCACATGCCAACAAGACCCGCGGCGCGGACATGGCCGTATCCAAGGAAAAACGACAAAATGTCAGTATAAATGTCAGTATAAATGTCAGAATAAACCGGACACAGGGACGGATTCTCCAATGTCTCCTTGGAAAGCCCGACATAACCTCTAAGACATTGGCAGAGAGACTGGAACTTTCGCCACGCACCATAGCACGTGCCTTCCAGTATCTTCAGCAGACAAACATCATCCAGCGCACAGGCTCAAGGAAAAACGGCTCCTGGCTTGTCGTGAAAGGTGAATGAAGACATTTATTGTGCCACTTTATTATGACAAAATGGCAGAATAAATGGCAGAATAAATGGCAGAATAAATGGCAGAATAAAAAGTGTCTGCTGATTAAGGTGTCTTGTTTCTGCCAGGTGCAGACGTTGCCTGGCGAGTTGACGGCTTCTCCAACCATCCACTTCGCGCCGTGGCCAGCCCCATGTGCCCACTTTATTTAGTGTCCTTCGTTAATCGGGACCAATATAGGAGTGCCAGCTTCGACGGGCGAGGTGGGCGGGGGGGGTAGTTGCCCGGCTTCGTTCTGTCGGATGCCGCGCAGGCGCGGCACCGGAACTACGCCGAGGCAGATTTAACAGAAAAGGCGAAGCGCGGATGCGTTTCGCCAGATTCGACGGACGAGGAAAAACGGCGGGGGCATATTGCCCGGCTTCGTTCTGTCGGATGCCGCGCAGGCGCGGCACCGGAACTACGCCG
>ERZ1026860.55-NODE-55-length-82180-cov-13.078161_pt1 | contig 82180 bp, 53 predicted proteins | sample MGYA00380160_ERZ1026860 | MGnify/ENA primary metagenome ERZ1026860 (study PRJEB33269, sample SAMEA4719796) | human gut metagenome | biome: human-associated habitat; feature: organic feature; material: feces | place: Cameroon | collected 2013-10 ... | reverse complement strand
GCTGGGGGTTGCGCCGAGGTGGTGCCGGGGTGGCGCTGCGAGTTCCGTCAGGCTCGCGGCAGGGCTGACGGCAAAGCAGGTGCCGGGGCTGGTAGCCACCTGCTCAACACAAAAGCATCGCAGGTGGCTACCAGCTCCGGCACTGCAACCCAAAACGACACAAGCACCGCTCACATCACCAAACATCCGTGCGAGGCCCCACATGTGACCCACCCCTGCCAGGTGTGAGTCGTGAAACTCAGACTCCTGGCCCGGCGCTATGACAGCGGGCGCCCGGGAACAGACAGCCTCCTGCGATGCTTTTGTGTTGAGCAAGAGGCTGCCCGCTCCCAATGCGCCCTTAAAACCGGGAATTAGCTTTGCGAAAATTCGGGGATTCAGAGTTACTGATTACAATCCTCGTCTGCGGGCCCGCCCGTGGAACATCCGCCAGTGCGTGGAACATCGCGGTGCGCACCAGGGGCGTTCCCACTCACCGCGCCGGTTTTCAGAAGTCCGCGTGCGCAGAAAGGGGCCTGGTGCGCACCGCAACCGGGGCAGACCAGGCCGCGGTCCTACGCTTTCAGTAAGCGGCAAAAACAAGTTGCCCCCCCCCTCGAAAAACCAGTCTGCTCTACAGGCGACTACAGCAGAAGTATCGTCAACCTGTAGGCTCCTTCGTTGAGGAATCCGTACTGGAAGTCCGGAAGACAGTAGACCGGATAGAGCTGGAACTCCTTGTCGGAGATCCGGCGGTTGTCGGCGGCGAACTGCGAGAAATCCTTGCCCCACTTATACTCTGACGGGAAATATGCATAAGCCGGGTACTTCCCTTGCACCTTCATTCCGGTGCAGAAAGGCTCGAAGTATATGCTGCCGTCCGGGCGCACAGAGAATTGCACATATTCCGACGGTGTGCCGGCCCATCCGTTCTCCGCATATTCCTCTACGGTAAGTCCTTCGGAATAAGGGTCCATCACACGGTAGATGTCGGCCTCCTCCGCCTTGTAGATGTCAGCCTGATAACTGTTGTCAAAGACGCAGCGGTCAGTCCATGTGCACTTCCCGAGACGCTTGAAGTTGAGCTTGCGGTTCGCCGTGATGACTACGCTCCCCTTCTGCGACGGGCTGAGATTGTCCTTTATCGAAAGGCGCATACGGTACTTGGTATCCACGCCAAGCTTGTTGATGTCCGTGAAGCGTATCTGCGCATAAGCCACATAGCTGTCGTCAGCGAAGAGCACCCTGCGCGCGATCAACGAGAAGATTCCCGCCGGGTCGCTCTCCACCCAGACAGCCTTGCCGGAAGCGTCTTCAGTCTCAAACTCCAGGGAGAGATCCGCCTGGAAGACATCCTGAGTCCCCCTGTAGACAGGCACAAGTATCTGGTTGGCATCCTCGGCGCTCAGTTCGGTGTTGAGCACGGAGGAGGCGAACGCCAGACCCGAATCTCCTTCATAAAGAGTCGACGCCTGGTCCTTGGAGCAGGACAGGCAGAGAAGCGAGAGCAAAACGGCGCTAACGCTGGATATAAGGGTTCTGGTCTTCATCTGAAATGTTCGGATTATTGTCTATTTCTGTCTGAGGTATCATCAGGATACACTCGATATAGTCAGCCGGGAAGGCGGCATACTCGGAGTACTTGCTGAGGATGTTGGTGTGGTTGGACTTCTCCCCGCCCACGGTCCAGTTCCTCGTCCATCCCTTGCCGAGGCGGAGTATGTCGAAGATGCGGCCTGTCTCGCCCCAAAGCTCGATGCGGCGCTGAAGCAGGATCTCATCCAGCAGAGTCTTCACGACTCCGGTGCTGGAGAAAGTCTGTTCATCACCCTCAAGTTTCGACACCCTGGCGGCATATCCCGGATCCCTGCGGGAACCCAGTTCGCACAGTGCGGCGCGGGCGTCCTTATACTCCTTGAGGCGGCAAAGAGCCTCTGCCTTGATGAGCACGGCCTCCTCGAGCCTCATGAAGATATAGTCGCCCAGATAACTCTTCTGCTCCTTCCACTGAAACTTGTGCTGATTGTAGTTGATATTGGCACCGTACTTCCACTTGGAAGCCGGGACGCCGATGTCTCCGTTCCACCAGCCCTTGCGGACATCGCTGTCCGGAATCTGGGCATAGAGCCAGTTGCTGATGCACTTCGGCGCCTCGGCGGCATAGTAGATGTCCGTGCAGGCGTCCATCTGGGAGAAGAACGAAGCATAGACAGTAGACTGGTCGGAGAGCACCTTCGCGCCCCAGATGACGGAAGATGAGCTGACGGAGTTGAACGGGGTGCTGCCTGTGGTCCATGCCTTCGTGGCATCGTCATACTGCCCCTTGACCACAGCAGCGTCCGCGCGGCTGAGCAAGGTCTTGCCAGGCTTCTCAAGCACGATGTCGGCAGCCTCGGCGGCAGTCTTCCAGTCGTTCATCACCAGTGCGACGCGGGCCTTGAGCATATTGGCGGCATAGTAGTCCATCTCACTTATGTCACTCTGTTTCAGGCCGGAAATCTCATAATACACCATAGCCTGGTCGAGGTCGTCGAGAATCTGGTCATACACATCCTGCACGGTGCCGCGTCCCTTGCCCTTGGAAGAGCTCAGAGTAGGCTCCGTATACACAGGCACGCCCGGAAGGGTCTCATGGCCCTTGTAGGTCTGCTGATAAGACTGTATCAGCATGAAGTACGAGAACGCCCGCACCGCGTACGCCTGCGCCATCAGATAGTTCAGCTTGGCCTTGTCCCCGGCAGCCGTAAACCCGGCGGAGAGGATATAGTTGACATTGTTGATTATCTGATAGAAATATGTCCAGGTGAAGTAGCACCTCTGGATTTTGCTCGTATAGCGTTCACGGGTCTCATAGCTGTAGTCCTTCCAGAACCAGCCCGGCCCCTCGGCCGTCTGCACCATGTCCTCACCCATCAAGTCCGCGGCGAGCGTGACGGCGAGATTGCCGAAGCACTGGTGGGCATTGGCGGTAACGAAGTCAATCCTGTTGTACATCGTGGAATAGACCCCGTTCATCGCCACCTCAATGGCGTCCGCATCCCCGAGAATCAGATTCTTGTCCACATCCGTGGACGGAGAAGTCTCAAGCATCCCCGAGCAGGACGAAAGGGCAGCAAGACAGAGCGAAGGCAGCAAAAACCTGAATTTCATTATCTTGAATTTCATCTTGTCACTTAGAATTTAAGGTCCACGCCGAGATTGAGAGTACGGTTCGGGGTGTACGAGTACGAAGTGGAACCGGAGAAATCGGCCTGCGGGTTCATGCCCTTCAGGCTGGTGAAGATCCACGGGCTGTCGCAGGACAGATAGACCCTCAGCGACTCGATGCCGGCCCCGGAAAGCAGGGCGGAAGGCAGGGTGTAACCGAGAGAGATATTCTTCACCGCGAAGTATGACGCATCCACGAGGAAACGGTCCGAAGCCAGGGTCGAAAGGGTCGTCAGGGCCTTAGGCACATCGGTGACCTCCCCCGCACGGCTCCAGCTGCGCAGGACATTCTTGTGGTAAGTCTGTCCGATGAATGAAGGCTCCATCAGGGAACGGTAGATGTTGTCGAAAACCTTGCCACCAAGCGAGTAGGTGAACAGCACGGCGAAATCCAGCCCCTTCCAGCTGAAGTTGGAAGAGAGCGAACCGTAGATGTCCGGAATCCTGCAGCCGGACACATATTTGCTGCCGGAAGCCGCAGTGGCGTTGTTGGTGACGTACTCGCTGCCCTCTATCATGTTGCCGGACGCATCCTTCTTGTAGGCCCAGTAGAGCTGGTCACCCGTGGCAGGATCGACACCGGCGCTCCTGGAGAGATAGAACGAGTTGATAGGGAGACCTTCCCGTATAAGGAAGACACCGTTCACGATGTCCTCCCCCTTGTCGGAGAGCTTGAGCACCTTGTTGCGCAGGGTAGAACCCATCCAGCCGACGCTCCAGTGGAAGTCGCGTTCCGAGATGATGTCGGCGTTGAGGCTGATGTCGAAGCCGGTGTTGAGAATGCTCCCGACATTGTCGTAATACCCGGGGAATCCGAGGGATATGGCCATCGGGGTTTCAAGCAGGAGATCGGTGGTCTTGCGGCTGTACCACTCCACGGTTCCGGAGAGCCTGTCGAAGAGGCGGAACTCCAGGCCCGCGTTGAAGTTGCCGTTTTTCTCCCAGGTGATGTCCCTGCTCTCCACCGATGTGATGATGGCCCCGGAATGGTTGGCGTTAGGGTAATTCATCGAATAGAGGGACTGCCAGGCGTAGAACGAGCCGAGGTTGTCGTTGCCCTGCACGCCATAGCTGGCCTTGAGGGTGAGGTTGTTGATCCAGGACTTGTCCTTGAGGAACGGCTCCTGCGAGATGCGCCACGATCCACCCACGGACCAGAACGCCCCCCAGCGGTTGTCCTTCATGAAACGCGACGAGGCGTCCATACGGAAACTGGCGGAGAAATAGTACCTGTCGGCGTATGAGTAGTTGACCCTGGAGAGCCATGAATCTATGGCGTAACGGTCTGTCTGGGAGTTGGCGTCGGCGAGGGTGGAACCCATCCCGAGGTCGTCATACTCGTCAAACGGGAACCCGGTCCTCGATGCGAGGGTGTAACGGAATTCGTAGTTGTAGAACTCGTGCCCGGCAAGGGCATCCACGGCGTGCTCCCCGAACTTGCCGTTCCAGCTGAGAAGCTGGTTGAGGGTGTAGCTGAGCATGCGCCCGTTCTCCTTGGTGAGGCGTCCGGTGCCGGCGGCGTTGCCGGAGACACGGTTGTAGTTGGTGCTCTCGTAGGTGTTGGAGTTGTCGGCGCCCAGATTGGTCGAGAGTTTGAAGCCCCCGAACTTCAGGGCGGCGTTGGCACGTATGTTCACCGTCCCGGTCTGGCTGTAATACTCGTCGTCGAAGAGCGTGGCCACGGAGTTCTTGTTGTTCTGCGCTCCGGCAGGACGGGACTTGCCGTAGTCGAACACCCTCTGGCCGTTTCCGTCAAGCACGTCGCTCCCGTCCGGGTTCTTCTCGTAGACCGGGTATATAGGGCCCATCATCATCGCGGAGTACCAGACATTGGTATTGTTGGAACTGCCGTCCGAACCGAGGAAGCGGCTGTCGGAGTAGGCATAGTTGATATCCGCACCGAAATCGAACCATTCCTTAGGAGACATCTGCGCCCCGACCCTCGCGGTGTAGCGCTTGAAGCCCGTGGTCTTGAGGGTGCCCTGCTCATCGAGATAGCCGAGCGAGGCGAAGTAACGCCCCTTGGAGCCGCCACCGTTGGCGGAGAACTGATACTCCTGGCGGAATGCCGCCTTGCGCTGCGCCTCGTCAAGCCAGTTTTCCGAATACCTGAGAGCCGCCCCGCTCACGACCTTGCCGTCAGCTCCGAAGACCTGGTCTATAGGCAGGGTGTAAGGATTGTAGATGTTGTCCGTGCCGAGGAAACGGCTCGCAAGACGCGAGACGGTCATGCCGGCGGCGACGGAAGGCAGATACCCCTCCGTGCTCACGAGATCATTGTAGGTGGCGGCATAGATATGCTCCATGTACTCACCGGCGTCGAGGGTCTCGTAAGGAGGTATGGCCCTTGAGCTCACGCCGGCCTTGACATTGAGGGCGAGCTTGATGGCGCCTTCGGTGTCCTTGCCGGACCTGGTCGTGATCATGATGACTCCGTTGGCTCCGCGCGCGCCGTAGAGAGCGCCGGCGGAAGCGTCCTTGAGGACTGACATGGTCTCGATGTCGTTGCTGTTGATGGAGCTGAGGTCACCGTCGTACGGCACGCCGTCCACCACGAGCAGAGGCGCGTTGGAGGCGTTGATGGAACCGTAGCCGCGCACGCGCAGATCCGCGCCGCTGCCCGGCTGTCCGCTTCCGGACGTGACCATCACGCCGGCCACCTGACCGTCCAGCATCTTGGAGACATCAGTTACCGCACGGTCCTTGAACTTGTCGGCCTTGACCACTTCGGCGGAGCCCGTGAAAGACTCCTTCTTGGTGGTGCCGTAGGCCACTACTATGACCTCCTCCAGCAGGTCTCTGTTGACATCAAGCGCCACATTGAGCACAGTGACATCTCCCAAAGTCACCGTCTTGGGGACCATCCCGAGACAGGAGAAACTGAGCCTGTCGCCAGGTTGGGCCTTGATCAGATAGCGGCCGTCGAAATCGGTGATAGCCGACACGCCGCTCCCCTCCACCACTACTGTGGCTCCGATCAGGGTCTCCGAATTAGAACTGTCAGTCACGACCCCTGACACCTCGCGGACCTGGGCCCGGAGAGCAAGAGTCGTGACTGCAGAAAGGATGAGGGAGAGAACGATTCCTCTTCTCATTATTTGACTTTTATGCAACGGATAGCCGCGCCATAAGAACGGTTAAGATAACTCTCGGCAGCGGGGTTGCCCCAAGCGAACACCTGCATAGTCATGGTAGTATTGGAAGCGGTAGAAGTCCATATACTTGCGCCGCTGTCTACACGCTCGAACACTCCGGTGTTCGGATTACGGTCTCCGTTGAACGGGAACCAGTACTCCTTGCCGTCAGCCTGCTTGTAACGGAAGCCGATGCAATACGCGTCCTCATACTCGATATACCAAGGGTAAGACGGATCATACTTGCCGTCGGTGGTAAGACCGCCCGCCTTGCTGTATTCCTTACGGAAGCCCCATGCCTCGCCGGTCTCAGGTACCATCCATCCCTCAGGGCACGGATCGTACTTGGTCTTGATGTGGGACTTGCCGCCCCAGAGGTCATTGCCCTGAAGGTCAGCCTTGTTCGTAAGCCAGTCAACAACAGGCCATGCGCTTTGAGGGGCACTGTAGAATGTCATCGGATTGTTGATGGCAAGCTGGAGGTTGGTGCTGGTCCTGTCATCGTAGACCGGACGCTCCTTAGCGTCATCATACACCCGCTGGCCGTCCATGTCATACATCTTGATGAGGGCGGATGAATGCACGCCGTCAGCGCAGACGAACGGATCCTTGCGGCCGTACTGATACATGTAGCCGAGAGCCTTGTCCGAATACTTCTCGCTGCTCAGGGCGCCGAGATTGCGGTCCATGAATGTAAAAGTATTGCCAGCCGCGCTCTTCCAAACAAACGGATCCGCATCCGGATTGTAGTCGCATACCCAGAGATGCCAGCTCCACACGATGACACCGTCCTTGAGGGCGGCCACCACGGCATTGCCGCTCAGCCCAGGATTGAGAGACACAACAAGGGCGCCCTCTCCCGGAGCAGCAGAGACGGATTTGACCATCCCGAGCTCTGTCTGCCAGAGAAGCTTGGCGTTGTCGAAGTCCACCTTGTCGGCGGAATTGCCTTCCACGGCCTTGATGGTCAGCGTGGAACCAGGCTTGACAATATAACTGTTGGAGGCACCTGCCGTCTCGGTCACCGCAGCGATGGCTATGTCGAGGGTGGCTTTGGCCTCACGGCTGTAGTCGTCCTTGACGCTGAGTTCAACCTTCACGGATTCGGTGAGGGCGGAAGGAGCGGTGAGGACAATCTTGCCGGAGAGTCCGTCCGAGGCGAGCTCACATTTGCCGCCCCATGAAGAAGGAGTGACCGCAAGCTGCGGAGAGGATATCTTGGCGAGGCCTACACCCTTGATGGCGAAAGGAATCGCGAATGAACCGCCAGGACGGCAGGCCATGGACTTGTATTCAGAAGAGAAAGCTATCTCAAGGGCCTCGGAGGCGCCGACCTTGACCGCGGTGGTAACCTCAACCTTCCTGGAGTTGGCCTCATCGACAGCGGTGAGGGTCACAGTCACGGTCTCGCCGGCAGACACGGCCGGAGCGGTGAACAGCACCTCCCCTTGATACATGAGAGGGTTCTTGACCTCGACGCTGGCGCGGTCGGAGGAAGCCTTGGCGCTCACAGCCACATCGGCGTTCTCGTGGCCTGAGACTACGAAGGCAAGAGAGATGGTGCCTCCAGGCTCCACGCTGTATTCATCGGAACCGAAAGCGGCTTTCAACGAGCCGAGCTGAGGTTTTTCGGCTTCTTTCTGGCAAGCTCCGGCCAGAAGCACGAGCGCGCCGAGAGAAAAGGCGGCAATGGCCTTTGACAAAGTCTTCGTCATCTGAAAAATGTATTATTAGCGTTAATATTACTACTTCACTTTCACGCAGCGGACAGGCGTGCCGTATCCGAAGCCGAGCCCACCCTTGGCTCCCGTCGAAGAAGGGCTGACGGCAGTGGCGTACGCCCTGCAGTTGGCCGGATCAGCGGTGGCGGACCATGCCTTCGCGCAAGGCCAGTTGAATCCTGCGCCATTGGTATATTTGCCTCCGTGAGGAATCTCACCCTGTGCAGGGAAGAAGAACTTGTCTGAACCCACCTTCACATAGCGGCCGAGGAGATCCTTGTTGGCGGTTGAGCCCTCGACGGCGAAGCACTTCGTCTTCTCGACATCAGCATCGGCATAGAATGAGAACGCCTCGATGGCAGGTACCTGCCATCCGTCAGGGCACGGGTCATATAAGGACTTCTTGCCTGACTTGCCGCCCCACAGATCCACAACCTCATCAGTCTGAGGGAAGGTCCTGGTGTTGGAAAGCCAGCCCCAGTTGCCGCCGCTCACGCCGGAATACCATACGAAAGGATTGGCGACACCGTTAGGGATGTTGTTCTCGGCGGCGCAGGCCTCCACAGTATAAGACACGGCATTACCCTCAATATCATACACTTCCTTGAGGGAACCCGTCAGAGTTGACCCAGGGAAGGCGTCCTTGCGGCCCCACTGGTAGAAGTTGCCGCTGACAGCGTCAGTACCAGGCTCGGCAGAAACGGCGCCGAGATAACGGTCCATGAAGCTGAAGCTCACGCCTGAGGTCTTGTCGGTGTAGTCCATAGTCTTGGCGGCCGGATCGTAGTCGGCCACCCAGAGAGTCCAGCTCCATACCACCTTCTTGTCCGCGGCGGATGCTGCGACTACTGCGTTGCCGCTGAGTTCCGGGCTGAGAGCCACATAGATGGAACCGGAGGCCGGATCAGCGATGACATCGGCCACCATGCCCTTCTTGTCCTGCCAGAGCAGGGATGCGGAAGCGAATTCCACCTTGCCGGAAAGGTTGGCTGCCGGGAACTTGACGAATGCGCCAGGCTTCACGATGTATGTATTGGCCGCGGCGGACAGCTCCTGGAAACCGGCTGCCATCTCCGCTGACACGGCCACACTCTTCTTGACGGTACGGGAATTGGCCTCGTCCACGGCGCTGACCTCGACATTGACGGTAGCAGGGGCGAGGATGTATTTTGGAGCGGTGAGCTTGAGCACACCGGACGCGGCGTCGGTCTCGGACATCTCCACAGCGGCGACATAATCCGAATTGTCAGATACGGCCTTCACTTCGAGGGCCGCGGACCCGGCCTCTCCTACGGAGAACGGGAGCTGGAGAGTCTCGCCCTGCCTGATGACGGCAGTTTCTGTCATGGCAAAATCGAGAGAAAGATCCTTGAGAGGTTTCTCACAGGAGGCCGTCGCAAGAAGCGCGGCAGCGAAAGAAAGACCCAGTCCTCCTTTCACGACAAAATGAAATCTTCTCATATAGCAATACACTGTTTTGAGTTCCTACTTTTTTAGTAAGCGGCAAAAAATAAATTGCCGCTTACTTAGCGATTAATACATTTCAAATAAACGAAGAATTTCGGAAAATAGCAAACAGCCGCGGAAAAATAAACGAAAAACTAAGGAAGCCTCCTCAGCCCCTCCCAGCGGACATTCCACTTGCCGTCTTTAGGGAATCCAGGGTTCGTCTCAGTGCACCCGTCCCATCCGGCGCACATCAGGGCCACGGCCGTAAGGAGTCCACCGTTGCCCGGGAGATAGCAGCGCAGGCGGGCATCCTGATAATTGTGCCCGTTCGGGAGATATGTATTGGTCCTGTTGTCCATCAGCAGTGCGTCGACAGCCTTCTCGGGCTCGCCCATCCGGACGGCGTTCATGCAGGTGGTCGGATAGTCCCATCCCCAGGTCTTGTCCCAGTTCCAGTTGTCACACACCCAGTCGAGAGTGTTCTTCATGATTCCGGTATCCGCCTGGGAAGTCTGGGGCAGCACACCGACTGCGGCGAGCACTGCCATGTGGTCGGAGTACATACGTATATCAGAATATGTGTCAGGCTCGCTCTCTGCGGCAAGGTAAAGGCCGTCCCTGGAGGCGAGGGCGGAGAGTTTCGAGATTATCGTGTCCCACTCACTGTTCCTCTCCAGCCCGCGGCGCTCTCTCCAGAGCTGGGCCGTGCTCAGGCCGAAGTGCCAATATGACAGTTCAAAAGGAGGGTTGACGGTCTTGTCCGCCCGGAGAGTCTCCTGCGCGGCGATACAGCCTCGGAGCACATAACGGTCATTCTCAGCGTCATAGCTCGCGAAGTCCGCCATGAATTCAGCCGTCTCGTCGACAAGAGATCCGTATTTGTCGAGAATCTCGCGGGAAGGCTCGGCGCGATAGAGGAGTTCCGCAAGGTAAATCAGGTGAGGCTGCTGCCATATGAGGAAGGAACCGGTGTTGGACGGAGCCTCCAGACCGGATGGGTCGGTCATCTTCATCCAGCGGACACCCTTGAAGCCCTGGCGTTCAGCGATGCCGCGCGCCACCGGCTCCACCTTCCCGTACCACGGGAGGGTCCTGTCAAGCAGGTCACCGTGTCCCCACAGAGGGAAATGCGCCTGATGCCACCATATCATCTCCATGTGGTGCTTGCCGAACCATGAATTATATGTGAGGCCCGTCTCCTGCGGAGGGACGTCGCCGCAACACTGGATGGCGAGAAGATACTGGCTCAGCACCACGCGGCGCTCAAGCTCGGCCGCACGGCGGTCTGTGCAGGCGCTGAAATCCACCACCGCGCCGTCCTCCCAATAGGAGTTCCAGTATCTGGATGAAGCCTCGCGGGAAAATGCGGCCCCGCCGGAACGCTCCGCCGAAGGGCGAGGCTGGCTGAACTCCGCCGTGAAGCTCCATTCGTCCGCGTCCGGCGTGAGCAGCAGCGAATTGCGGCCCGCTCTCGAGAAGACGGCGTTGTCGTAACATACCTTTATATAATACACCGTGGCACCTATGGTATGGCGGAGTATCACCATCCCGTCTTCCTCCTGGTCGACGGCGGTGTCGTGCAGCTCGTCACGGCTCCAGTCACAGGCGTCGTCCGAATGGCCCCCGGTCGGATATGGGAAGCGGAAAGACACGGGGATGCGCGTCCGGCTGCTGATGGACACGGCCACCTTGTCGCAGGACGGATCGCAGGAGGTCAGCACGTCCACATCTTCTCCCCTGACGCAGAAGGACGAACGGATGACCCCGTCCCACATGTCGAGAGTCTGGTCTATCTTGCTGAGGTCAGACGGCTCAAGTCCCTGGAAACCTATGACCCCGAGATGCAGGCGGTGAGGGTTGACCCTGTACCAGTCGGATGCGGCCTTTCCGCGGCCTTCCTTGAGCTGGCAGGCATAGAGCTCCTCGTGCCCGCGCCCGAAATCGTAGGACCTGAGGGTCTCCTCGAATCGGAGCCCCTGCGGATTGTCAAAAGAATGCCAGCCCCACTGTGACTGCGTGCCGAGCGGCACACCCTTGGAGTAGAGGGTCTGGAAAGTCTGAAGACCCGTCACATCAGCGGTGAAGGCGAAACGGCCGTTGCCCACCGACAGGGATGCCAGGGTGTCTATGGAAGTGATGTGCGGATTGTTGCGCTCCACAAGGGCGAAACGGTCGATCTTGACGCCGCCGCAGGACACGGCAAGGACGGCAAGAACGGCCAGGGCTGATAACTTGGTCATATGCGGTAATTATTTCTTTCTCCAGAAACGCGGGGTGATGTCCTCACCGCGGCGGTACAACCTCTGGTTGGTGGTCTTCTCGTTGAGCGGGCCGAGAGCCTCGATGTACGGCCCTACCTTGACATAATCGAAAACGGATTTCAGTTCCTCCTCCACGTCATTCCGGCCCGAATACAGGGCGGTCTCAAGCTCCGGCCAGCGCCGGCGCAGATGGGCGGCGAGGCGCAGGAGAGCTCCGGTGTCGTTGCCCTCTCCCAGGAAGAGCAGGCAGTTGACGCCGAAATTGTCCTCTATCATCTTGTCGAGGGCCGCCTCGGTAAGCTCCTCCCCTATATCCTGACGCAGAAACGGGGAGTGGCATCCCGGACAAGAACCCTGGCAGTTCGTTATCTCGACTGCCAGGGTCACTCTGTCGGGTATTTCTTCCAGGACCACGTCGGTGAGTCCGGGCAGGTATTTAATCATCTTTGGCAGGGTTGTAGAACCTCTTGTGAGCCTCCTCCTGACGCGGCTCGGCAAATGAGGACACCCTCTTAAGATAGCCGATGACCCTGGTGAGGTAGTCGATGTTGGTGCTGCCGCACTTAGGGCACTTGGTCAGCGTATCCTTGCTGATGTAGCCGCAGTCGTTGCAGACAGTGTTGCGGACATTGAAGGTGAAGTAGTTGGTGCCGTAGTGGGCGGCTACGTTCAGAAGACGCCTGTACTGCTCCTTGGAGAGGTGCTCCGCGAGGTTCATGTGCAGGGCGGAGCCGCCGTCAAGATACTTGACGAAGTCCTCGCCGTGCAGCTTGAACTTGTCGATCATGGACACCTCGACATCCTCCGGATTGTAGAAGTAGGAGCTGTAGAGATTGTGCTTGCCGGACACGAAGTAGCCGTCCTTGCTGTCCCACTTGTAGTTCTTGGCGGCGAGGTTCTCGGCCGGGACGAACTCGGTGTTGAACATGGCCTCCGGGGTGCGGTCCCGGCGGTTGGAGATGTTGATCGTCTCAAGCACGCTGTTGACGAAGTCGCCGTACTCAGGATTAGGGGAGATCTTGAGTCCGAGGAACTCGGCCGCCTCAGTGAGACCGTTCACGCCCACAGTGAGGTACTGCTTCTTCATGTCGATGAAGCCGGCCTTGTAGACGTCGAGCATGTCGGCCTTCAGGAAGTCCTTGATGATTTCGTTGAAGGCTATCTGGTACTTGTGCACACGCTCCGTCATCTCCGTGAGGTCTTTGTCTATGTAGTTGGTATAGAGGTCGTCCTTGTCGTAGAAGTTGGACAGCGGGTCAAGCGGCTTGCCGGCAGGGAGCGTCACTCCCCTGCGCTCCAGGAAGTAGCGGCGCACGGAGTCCTGGATGAGACGGTTGAGATTGATGGTCATCACGGACTTGGAACCGGTGGCGACGGAAGCCGTACCCATCGAGTACTGGTGGGTCGTGTGGTTGTGCGCGCTGTCCTCCTTGTCCTCGAGGTCCTTGAGGCTGTTGCGCAGGCGGCAGCAGCTGGAGAGGGAGTCCGGACTGTTGGAGATGTAGCAGAAGAAGCTGTGGCCCTTGGCCCACATCTCAGCGGTGAAGTCGGCGTAGTCCTTGTCGAGATAGTCGTCCCCGCCGTCGGTCAGCAGCGCCATGGTCTCCACTGGGAAGGTGAGGATGTAACGGCAGCGCTCCTCGTTGAACCAGTTCATGAAATGCCTCTGCAGCCAGTCAAGGGTCTCCCACTTCGGGGCGCTGCCGTCAGGGAAGCGGAAATCCCCGAACACGCCCTGGAAATAGTTGCGGTCGAAGTAGCTGATGTTCCAGAACACGGTCTGGTAGCCCCTGTTGCCGGCCGGCATGTTCATCGAATGCACGACCTGCTGGAAGTAATTGTCGATCACCTTGACAAGGGTGCGCTGCTTGACATTGAACTCCACGACCTCGTCCAGGCGGGAGATGTAGTCGTCCCCGTAGTCCTTGCGGATGAAGTAGTCAAGATACATCAGGAACTCAGGCGTGGCCACGGCGCCCATGAACTGCGAGGAGACGGAGTAGACGAGGTTGATGAACTCTCCGCAGAACGACTTGAGGTCGGTCGGGGCGATGGACACTCCGCCCAGCTCGCGCAGACCGCTCACCAGGAACGGGTACATCGAGATGGCCACGCAGTAAGGGAAGCCCGGGGTACCGCTCTCGTCGTGCTTGTAGAGGATGTGCGAGTTGAGATCCTTGAGGTACTGGTCCGCGAGGGCCCGCCCGTAGAGGGTCTTTATCTTGTCGCACATGATATAGCGGTTCTGCTTGATGTTGTTCTCCTTGTAGAGTTCGTTGCCGAGGGTCACGATGTTCTTCCGCGTGACATTGGCGTTGGAGTCGAACTTGGAACCGGTGGCCGCGTTGGATGCGGCGATATAGTCCTTGATGAAGTCACGCTTGCGGCGCAGGTCCACGTCCGCGTCGAACTTCTCGATGTAGGCCAGGGCCACTTTCTTGTTGATGGACATGAGCGACTCCTCCACCTGACGGCGGATTTCTGCGCTCGTGATGCCCTCGTAGACATAGAGATTGTTTATGATGGATACCACTATGGCATCATCGCAGTACTCTTTGGCTGACTTGTATGCCTGGTGGATTCCTCTCGCAAGTTTAGCCTTGTCGAACTCTTCGATTGAGCCATTGGTTTTACGTACATCCATAATTCCGGTTTTTAAATTTTAAGCTTGTGGGAAGACAAAATTAGTCAAAATCAAACCAATTTGTCAACCCGCCGGACGAAGTTCCGGGAAAAGTTATCAACATAGTTATCCACAAGCGCTGACCCTCCGTCAGTTGGAGAATCCGCACCCGAGTGAGTCACAAAAAATACTATCTTTGCAGGAATTTTGCGCGACACGATGGCATCATCTTCTAAAGACATATTGCTCGCCCGCCTCAGGGGAGGAAGCCCCATGGGAGGGGCGGACCAGCTGAAACTGACTCTGCTGCTCGCCCTCCCGGCCATACTCGCCCAGCTGTCAATGTGCCTGATGAGCTACATAGACGCGGCGATGGTGGGCCGTCTCGGCTCCGCGCAGGCCGCAGCCGTGGGCCTGGTCAGCACCTCGACCTGGATTCTGGGAGGGTTCTGCTACGCCAACAATTCCGGCTTCAGCGTGCAGATCGCCCACCGCTGCGGAGCGAGGGACTTCGCCGGGGCGAGGAAGATATTCCACCGCGGGCTCGCTACCGTCATCCTGGCCAGCATAGTCCTCGCCCTTATCGGCTTCGCCGTCAGCGGCGCGCTCCCCGGATGGCTCGGCGGCGAAAGCGGAATCCGCAGCGACGCCTCGGACTACTTCCGCGTATATTCCCTCTTCCTGCCCACATTCCAGATCTCCATATTCTGCCAGGCCTCCCTCATAGCCAGCGGCAACATGAAAATACCGAGCATCACCAGCATGGCCATGTGCCTGCTGGACGTGCTGTTCAACTACATATTCATCTTCGTGCTGGATCTCGGAGTGATGGGCGCGGCGATAGGCACCGGCCTCGCGACACTGTGCGCCGGGGCGTTCCTGCTGACCTACATCTTCACCCGCTCCGAGGAGCTGAGACAGAAGGGGCGGGACTGCGGCACCAGCAGGGAGGAGGCCGGAAAGATATACGGGCGGGCATTTGACATATCCTGGCCTCTCTGGCTCCAGAATGTGGTGACCCGCGGTGCCTATGTCGCCGCCACTGTCATCGTGGCCCCGCTCGGCACCGTCGCGATAGCGGCCAACTCGTTCGCCATCATCGCGGAAGGCTTCTGCTACCTGCCGGGATACGGCATGCAGGACGCCGCCACCACCCTCATCGGGCAGAGCCTGGGCGCGAAGCGCAAAGACATGGCACGGAGTTTCGCGAAGGTGACGATAGCCACGGGAGCGTCGATGATGACCTTCCTTGCAGTCCTCATGTGGGCGTTCGCCCCGCAGATCATGGGGCTGATGAGCCAGGATCCGGAAGTGATCGCGCTCGGAGCCTCGTGCCTGAGGATAGAGGCCTGGGCGGAGCTGCTCTACGGGGTGAGCATCGTGGCATACGGCTGCTGCGTCGGCGCCGGAGACACGCTCGTGCCTTCAGCCATCAACCTGCTCAGCATGTGGATTATACGTCTCGGCCTGGCTCTCGTCCTGATCCCGCACCTCGGCCTGAGGGGCTACTGGATCGCGATGGCGGTGGAACTGAGCGTCAAGGGCATAATATTCGCCGTCAGAATCCGCGGAGACAGGTGGATGAGGACCAGGCTCACCACGGCGGCGGCCCAGTTCCCCCAGATTCCGGAGGAGCAGATCATATAGTCTGGATCAGGCTCCTGAGTTTCGAGAAATGGCGGCGTGAGGCATAGATCTCCATATCGTTGTATGGAGGGCGGAGCCGGCAGCGCATCGTGCTGTTGTCTATCGAAGACAGGTATGAGGAATTGATGATGCAGTCCTTGGATGTCTGGACATATTTGTCCGACAGCGCGAGGATGTCAGAGGCCCCGGTGCGCGCCTTCATCTCATATTCGCAGCGCTTGGAAGTGGTCACGGCCCACCGTCCGCCGTCCTTGGAGAAACGGAAGCACACCGCCTCCTCGACGCCGATCAGCGCAACGCCGGTCGTAGTCAGCACGGCGAAACGCTCCCCTCCGTCGAAAAGTCGCGAGAACGACTCCCTCGGGCTTTCCTTAACCGGCGCGGCGGAGCTGAAATCGGCGAGTATGCGGTTCACCACCACAGAAAGTTCCTCTCTGGTATAAGGCTTCAGCAGGAAGTCAAACGCCGAGTTGCGTATCGCGTCCAGCATGAAGCCGCTATAGGCCGTGTAGAACACTATCCGCATCCCGTCAGGCGCCTGCCCGCAGATGTCTTCGAGCAGCTGGAGCCCGCTCTTGCCCGGCATCATCATGTCCAGGAAGAGCACGTCTGGCTTCTCCCGCAGGACAAGCTTCTGCCCCGCCTCCGGTGAAGTCTCCGCACCTATCACCTCCATCTGCGGCCAGGTCGCGAGGTCGCGGATGAGGCAGTCTATATTATGGTGCCCGTCATCTATTATTACTGTCCTGATTTTCATCCGGAATGATTATTCTGACCTCAGTTCCGGACTTGCCGGCCTCGCTGAGGATATCGTATTTCATCTTGTTCCTGCGGGTCTCGTTGAGGACGGCGATGGTCCTTGACATGGTCTGTATGCCCTTGCCCGTCCCCTGCCCCGGCATGGACTGCGTGTTGAGATACCCGGCTCCGTCGTCCTTGACGGAAATCTCCAGAGCGCCCCCGGTTCTGGACACGCGGACCGCAATCCGCGATGCGCAAGCATATTTGAGGGCGTTCTCGACATGGGTCTGGATGCAGAGAGTAGGCACCTGAGCGCCCTGGTCCACTGACGGGTCCACTTCCCAGAGGACTTCAGGGTCATCTGGATGCATAGTCCTGCGGAGACAGGCATACTCGCGGCTCATCAGCAGTTCGTCGCTGAGCGGTATGGTGTTCTTGTCCAGCATCAGCACGCTGAAACGGGCGATGTTGACAAGATGCTCCGAGACGGACGAGTCCTTCGGGGCCACGGCGTTGAGGGCATTGAAGAGCAGATGCGGCGAGAGCAGTTTGCGCGCGGCCTGCAGGCGGAGTTCTCCGATGACACGCATCTCCTTCTGTCTCTGGAGCTCCCTGCGGCGGCGCAGGAGAGTATGTATGGCGATGAAGGCGCAGACGGAAAGGGCCAGCATCAGGGCGATCACCGTTATTGTAAGGCGCTGCGAGCGTATCGTCGCACGGTTGTCCAGAAGCTCGGCCCTCTGATGCATCAGAGTCGTGTCCCGGGCATATCTGGCGGACATTTCCGCCACATTGTTGAGATGCTTCAGATTGCGCAGAGAGTCATCGTACTCCCTCTCCTTGTCCGAGTAGTACAGGGCGCGCTGCCAGTCCCCGCTGCGGCGGAAGTACTCGGACATCCTCTTATAGTGCTCATACAGATAATTCGGGCCGACCCTTTTCTCATCGTAAGGCGCGGACAGATAGCGCTTCGCCTTCACCACGTCGCCCTTCTGGAGATACAGCGAAGCATACAGCCCGTTCAGATAGAAGAGTGCGGCGTCATCTGCGCCCGGCTGCCGGAAATACACGGAAGCCCTGTCCAGCCATATCTTCGCGGAGTCCAGCCTGTCCATGCGGATGAAGATGTCACCGAGATTGGCCTCGACTATAGCCTCGGACGGCCTCTGCCCGGTCTCGCGCACGGCGGTGTAAGCCTTCCTGGCGGCGTCAAGGGCCTCGGTGTAGTCATCCTGGAGGTAGTAGAAGTTACAGAGGGCGTTGTAGAAGTAGAATGTCTCGTAGTCTGACGACGGCGGATACTTCTCGCCGGCCGTGTCGAAATACCATCCGGCCTTGTCGTAGTTGGCCATGCGCGCATAAATCTCGGCAAGAGCCACATTGATCGAGTGCTTGGAAGCGTCAAGCCCCAGAGAGTCGGCGCATTGCAGGGCCTGGGACGCCTCGTAGGCGGCGGAGGCGAAGTCTCCCTTATGGAGGAGGACATTGCTGAGGTTCACATAGATGTCCGGCAGCCACTCCCCCCGCCCGCTCCGCTCAAGGCTGGCGGCGGCGTCCCTGAAGCACGCTTCCGCCTCATCCTGGGCGTTCTCCGCCTGGAAGCAGACCCCTCGGACATTGTTGCTCAGTCCGTTGACAAAGCACATGTCGGGGTCCGGATCACTCTGCCGCGAGAACCACGCCGATACGGCGGAGGTCAGAGCCTTGCAGGAATCGTCCTCATACATCAGGTAATGGAACCTGGAGGAGAGCGCGTCTATATAATATATGACTGTGCTGTCCGTCGCCGAAGCCCGCGCGTCGCGAAGGATGGCGAAAGCCGAATCCGGCCTGGAAGCCATCATGGATGCGGCCAGCTCGCCGGCGAGGTCCGCCTGCGCAAAACGGTCCCCCGGAGTCATGACTGGCGAACCACAGGAAACCACGATCAGAAACAGGGCGGAAAGCGCCCGGAAAGATAAGGACCGCATCATTGAGGACAAAAATAATAAAAGTTTTTGATTTGGGAATAAGGTACAAACTAAGTATCTTTGCGCGTTAAAAAGCAGTAATGTATTTTTTATGAAAAAGATGTTCATAGCAGCAGCCCTTGCGGTTGCCCTGCTCTCATCCTGCAGCGGGAACAAGAAGGATGACGTCAACTTCGCCAAGTATGAGACCGTGAAAATCGGCCCCGAGAATTCGGTTTACACCAACGCCATTTCCATCTACGGCAAGGAGGTGCTCAACCTCTACCGTTTCGCCGCCATGGAGGCGGACAAGATCTACTGGAAGCAGGTGTTCGGTGACAAGCAGGCGCTCGACAGCGCAATCACATCCCCGAAGATCAAAGAATACGCAGACATCAACTACGGCCCATGGGACAGGATCACCGGCAAGAGCTTCATAGAAGGCTATCAGGCAGAGATCCCGGCCGGCAAGTGCTTCTACCCTGCGGACATGACCCAGGCCGAATGGGAAGCATTCGACGACCCGGCAAAATACAGCCCTTACACCCTCATCCGCAGGGACGCCGAAGGCAAGCTCACCACTGAGTGGTATCACGACGCCTACAAGGAAAACATCGACAAGATCGCCAACTACCTCACGGCGGCAGCCGACCTCACCATTGTGCCGAGCGTGCGGGAATACCTGCTCGCCAAGGCCGAAGGCCTGAAGACCGACTCCTACGAGCAGAGCGCGCTGAAGTGGCTTGACACGGATGACAGCAAGATGGATCTCGTACTCGGCCCCAACGAGAGCCGCGACGACGAGCTCCACGGAATCAAGCGCTCCTTCGGCGCTTTCGTGATGCTTAAAAACCTCGCCCGCACCGCACAGATAGCCAAGTTCAGCGAGCAGCTGCCGGCATTCCAGCAGAGCCTCCCATGCCGCGAGGAACTCAAGTCCTTCAAACCTGGCACGGCGTCCACGATCTATGTCTGCGACGCCCTCTACTACGCCGGAGCATCCAACTGCGCCGTCAAGGACATAGCCATCAACCTTCCGTTCGACACGAAGGTGCAGGCAGAGAAAGGCACACGCACCATCCTCATGCAGAACGTGATATCAGCCAAGTTCAACAGCATACTCATCCCTACGGCCGACCTTGTCATCAGCGACAGGGACCGCGAGCACATCAACGACAAGGCGTTCTTCTGGAATGTGGCCTTCCGTGAGGTGGCGCACGCCCTCGGAGTCAAGCAGACCCTTGACGGCCGCACCGTTGACGAGGCTCTGGACAGCCAGGCCGACGTGATCGAGGAAACCAAGGCCCTCGCGCTCGGAGCATACCTCGCCTCAGATGTGCTCGGCAATTTCGAGACCAACGAGATCGTCACCAAGGAGGACGGCTACGCCACCTTCCTCACCGCCCTTCTGCGCTCAGCCAGATTCGGCACAGAGGGAGTGGTCGGCAAGGCCAATGTCATCTGCTACAACTATCTCAAGCAGGCCGGCGCCTTCTCACGCCATCAGGACGGATGCTATTACATCGACTACGACACTTTCCACAAGGGCATCTCATCCCTCGTTTCAGAGACGCTTGAACTCCAGGGCCGCGGAGATTTCGCTGCCGCCAAGCAGTTCACCGCCCAATACGGCAACCTCGATGACGACCTGAAGGCCGACGCATTCAACATGATGCTCGAGGGCATCCCTGTAGATGTGAAATTCGACTTCGTATGGTAATCAGCGGGACAGCATACTCGATACTTCTTTTCGCGATAGCCATCACCGTCGGGCTCTGCCTCGCGAAGTTCAACTTCAAAGGCATAACCATAGGCTCGACCTGGATACTTTTCGTCGGCATCGTGATGGGGCATTTCGGCTTCGTCCCGAATGCCAGGGTTCTCTCTTTCATGAAGGACTTCGGCCTGATCCTCTTCGTCTACTCGATAGGTCTCCAGGTCGGTCCGGGATTCCTCTCTTCCTTCAAGAACGGCGGCGTCAAGCTTAACCTGCTGGCAGTAGGGCTCGTGCTCATGGCTGCGCTAACGGCGTTCGGCATCCATCTGGTCAGCGGCGAGAGCCTCCAGACGATGGTCGGAGTGATGTCCGGAGCCGTGACCAACACCCCCGGCCTCGGTGCAGCGCAGCAGACTCTCCTCGATTCAGGAGGATCCGGCACCGACGCATCAAGGCTGGCTTCAGCCTACGCAGTGGCCTACCCGATGGGAGTTCTGGGCGTACTCGCCCTGCTCATCATATTCAAGGCCGTGTTCAGAGTCAACCTCGAAGAGGAGACCAAGGCCATAGAGTCCCAGAGCAGCGCGGCCGAGACGGCAAGGCGCATGCACTGCGAGGTCACCAATCCGGCCATCATCGGCAAGTGCCTCAAGGATGTGATCACCGATGATCTCAAGAACGAGATGGTCGTCTCAAGGATAATGCGTGACGGCGAGGAATTCGTCCCTGAAGACGACGCGGTCCTGCACGAAGGCGACAAGGTGCTGATCGTGACGACACAGAAATGCGTGGACAAGATCCGCATCATCTTCGGAGCGGAGATTCCTATGCATCTGGACGACTGGATCAAGTTCAAGAGCAAGAAGGGCGTACCGAGCGTCAAGAGACTCGGGATCACCAACTCCTCCCTCACAGGCAAGAAGCTCAGCGAGATTCTCTTCAAGGGCAAATACGCCGTCACCGTCACCAGAGTCGCACGCTCGGGTGTCGAGCTCGTGGCAGCGCCGGACCTCAGGGTCCAGGTCGGAGACTATCTCCAAGTAGTGGGAGACAAGGAGGGCATCGACGCCCTCGCCAAGCTCGTGGGCAACAAGGCCTCGGCGCTTGAGAAGCCGAACCTCTTCCCTATCTTCCTCGGGATAGCACTCGGCGTCGTGCTCGGCTGCGTGCCTATCGCAGTGCCGGGCATCCCACAGCCTATCAAGCTCGGACTGGCCGGAGGCCCGCTCATCGTGGCCATCATCATCAGCCACCTCGGTCCGCGATTCCATATCACGACCTACACTACGCTGAGCGCCAACATGATGATCAGGGAGATCGGAATCTCCTTCTTCCTCGCGGCGGTGGGACTCGGTGCCGGGCGCACTTTCGTCTCCTCCCTCACGGCTGGAGGCTGGTGGTGGATACTCTATGGAGCCCTCATCACAATCATCCCTATCGTGGTCATCGCGCTGATCGGGCGCTTCGTCTGCAAGCTCAACTTCTACCAGCTCTGCGGCCTCATCGCCGGCGGCACCACCAATCCGCCTGTCCTCGCGTTCGCACAGAACGCCTACGGCAGCCAGTACGTGTCGCTCAACTACGCCACTGTCTATCCGCTCTCCATGTTCATGAGGGTGCTGATAGCCCAGGTGATGATACTCGTTGCGATGGCCTGACGCTTAAATGCCTTAGCTATAAAAGAACTCCTGCCCACGCACAACCATGTGCCAAGGCAGGAGTTCTTTTATATGGTACAGTTTAAAGGCCTGGACTGCTCAGGAACCCGCCGTCAACCGGTACGGTAATCCCGGTCACGAACGAGGCTTTCTCATCATCTATCAGCCAGTTCACGCAACCGAGCAGCTCTTCGGCCCGCCCCCAGCGATGCATGGGTGTGTTGTACATGATATGCTCGGCACGTGCCGTTGGAGTGCCGCCCTCTTTATACATCAGTTTCTTGCTCCTGTCGTTGATGAAGAAACCGGGAGCGACCGCGTTAACCCTGATACCTGCCGGAGCGAGGTATGCAGCCAGCCACTGAGTGAAATTGGACACCGCAGCCTTGGACAAGGCATAAGCCGGCACTCTGGACAGAGGACGGTAGGTATTCATCGAAGCGAAATTGACTATCGCCCCACCTCCGGCTTCGGCCATATCGCGTGCGAAGACCTGACACGGGATGACAGTACCCATGATGTTGACATTGACCACATCCAGGAACCTGTCCATCTTCAAGTCAAAGAATCCGCGGAACTGATGTCCCTGCTCAAGCTCTTCCGGAGAGAACTCGTTGACATTTGCAATCACATCCATCTGATTGCCTCCCGCCCCATTTATCAGAACGGAAACCTTGCCGTAGACGGCATTGACCTTGTCACATGCCGCTTTAATCTCAGCCTCATCGGTCACATCTGCGGCGATGCATATGCACTCACCCCCTTCCTCACGAACCTTGGCGGCTCTCGACTCCAATTTGTCCAGAGTCCTTCCTATCAAGACAAGTTTGTAGCCCTGCCGGGCAAGATCAAAAACTATCGGACCGCACAGGACTCCGCCCGCACCGGTCACCACAGCCACTTTTCCTTTATTCATTTCCATATATCCATTTGTCTGCATTCTTGTATGATATGCCTGTGACAACCCCTCCGAGGAACTCCATATCGGCCGGGAGTTCGCCCCTCTCAACCCTATTCCCGATGTAATCGCAAAGAATCCTCCTGAAGTAGTCATGGCGCGAAAAAGATAGAATCGTCCTCGAATCCGTAGTCATCCCCAATGACATGGACATCAGCGAATATGAACAAAGAGCATCGAGGTTGTCACGGATACCGCACTCATGATCATTGTACCACCAGGCCGGACCGAACTGGAGCTTCTGCACGCCTGACTCGGAGAACGAACCGGTCAGTGTGGCAAGCATCGCGTTGTCGGAAGGATTGAGGGTGTAGAGAATCGTCTTAGGCATAAGACCATCCGCATCAAGCCCGTCCAGAAAATCGCACACGGCCCTGAGGCAGCAGCTGTTGCCTATTCCGGCATATCCGCCCGCCGGGCCAGATATTCTGCGAAGACGAGTACTTGTCCATCTCTCCGCCCCTATGTGCAACTGCATCACCCAAGCTCTCCGGGCATATTCCCGGGCAAGGAAGTCAAGCATGAAAGACTTGAGCCGGAGAAGCTCCGTCTTGCCTATCGCACCTCCATTTGTAAGTCTGGCGTACAGCCCGTCGGCCTCCTGGCGGGAAGTCCTGGCATAAAAGAATCCGTTGTCAAGGGCATGATCAGAAAGACGGCAGCCATTGCCTGCGAAGGAGTCAAGCCTGCTCTTCACCAGCTCAAGATACCCGTCCAAGCTGTCCGGGGCTCCGGCAAGTTTGAAGTCAACTATTGAATCAGCCCTCAGAGACGGCGCCACGCACATTGATGACTTCCGGGAAGCCCTGCTATGCACGCTCACATCTTCCATGGCATCATTGGATGTCGTGAGAGACTTGACATTCATCCGGCGAAGGATAGAGTTCGTCGAGAAGTCGTCTGTGGAGAGTTTCGTGTTGCACACCTCCCATATCTCCTCCCAATTGTCCTTCGAAGGGACCTCGTCTATGCCGAAAATGTTTTTCATTTCAAGGCAGGACCAGTGGAAAAGAGGGTTGAACATCGTATACGGCATAAGTCCGCACCATGCCTGGAACTTCTCCTTCGCCGGGGCTTTCCCCGTGATGAGCCTCTCGCTGATTCCGGCGATACGCATGGCCCTGTGCTTGTACTTGTCGGCACAGACCCACAATTCCGCTATATTGCTATGCTTGCGGTCTTCCAAAATGTCATTCACATCAAGATGATTATGAAAATCCACGATTGGAGCGCCCGACGCATATTTGTGGTACAGTTCCCTGCCGAAATCATTGCCAAGCATGAAGTCCGCTGTTATGAAATCAGTCTTCATACACTAAAAGTAACCGCCATTGTTAATCATCTCCACTGCGGAGAATCCCTCGTAAACCATTCCCCTCATCTCGCGCTCATTGCTTTTTATTCTCTCTGCTCTCACCAGAACCTCGTAGGCAATCGCTCTCGGGATAACCACCACGCCATCAATGTCTCCGAAAATAAAGTCTCCCGGTTTGATGTATACCTTGCCTATCCTCAGCGGCACATTGTACTCGGTGATTTTCGTACGACCGAGAGAGCCGTTGGAGGTATGATACCTGTAGAATACCGGAAATTTCTGGGCAAGCACCTGACGAGTGTCACGAAGACCTCCGTTGATTACGGCCATTCTGGCATTTCGGGCCATCGCGGATGCAGTCATCACCTCGCCCCAATGGGCAGCTTCATTCTCGATGCCGGCATCCCAGACCACGCAGCAGTGCTCCGGCATCGCATCCAACATCTGGGCACGTATGTTCATTTCCCCTCCCACGGTCGGGTTAGGAGCAGAGCGGATGGTGTATGCCACGCCGGCCTTGCACATATCCTGAGTCAGCGGAAGGATGTTGTTGGGCAGTGCCTGATCCATAAGGCAATGTTCGCGGAGCACATCGTTGATGGCTCCGGTGTAAAGTTTCTCAAGCCTGTCACAAAGTTCCACATCGGATATTTCCAGTGGCTTTATCTCAAAGTGGTCAAGCATTTGTGTCAGGTCTTCGTGTCTAGTAGAATCTTTAATCATATTTTACTGGTTTTATTGAATTTACGTGTAAAGAGAACTATTCCTGCGGCAGCAGCCAGGCACAAGGCACCGGCGATGAAACTATATAGGCCGCCACGAGTTGAAACAGAAGGGATACTCAAGCCGCAGAACAAGAACCCCGCCACCGCGAACGAGAAAGCGAACAAAGAGACAAGAACCTTCTTGTACTGAGGACTGATGACAGGCTTCTCCGACTCCGGGATCGGAGAAGAGAGTTTCTTGAAGAACTCGCTGACTTCCCGCTGCTTGGTCTCTGAACGCCGCTCCTTGTACGGAAAGAAGTAGATCACAAGGCAGAATATCATCTCCAGCATGGTGCCAAGTTCCCAGGAAATGGCGGGAATGAGGTTGACGATGGTTCCGAACGACACACCGGCTATGATGGTAAGCATAGCAGCAGCTCCGCCCGGACGCTTGGCCACTATACCCAGAATCAGAGGGATTCCGAGCGGTATGGCAAGTATGCCGGTAAAGAGCTTGTTGGCCTCGAAAGCCCCCCCGATACCTTGAATGAGGATGGCGCCGCCCGTCATCACGATACCGATTAAAAGGGTGCTCCACCTCGCGACGCGCAGCATCTGCTTGTCGGTGGCGTCCTTGTTGAACAGCCGCTTGTAGATATCGTGGGTCACGACTCCGGACATCACGTTGTATTCCGCATTGAGGGAGGACATCGTGGCCGCGAACATCGAAGAGAAAAGTATACCCATTATCCCGACAGGCAGGAGTTTGGATGATATTGCCACATAGGACATCTCAGGATTCTCGATTCCCGGGACGATAATCGGGCCGGCCACAGCCGGAAGGAGAAATACCGGGGTGAACACGAGGAAGAGCAGGGCCGTGACCCAAGCCGTTTTCTGTGCAGACTTTTCATCACGGACACAGTAGTATTTCTGAATGAATGTCCAGTTCTCATTGCTCTTGATGATGGACATTATCGTATAGACAGTGAACCAGAACGGAGCCCCTTTCGGCCCGTTGAACCACTTGAGGTGATCCGGCATGACCTCTTGGATATGTCCAAGACCGCCGGCGTCCTGAAGGGACAGTGGCAGCAGCACAAGAGTCACAAGAATCATTATGACGAACTGTATGGTGCTCATGATTGACACCGACCACATCCCCCCGAAGAGGTTGAACAGTGTGACTATCACACCGGAAATGATAATCGACCATTCCAATGAGAGCGGGGTGACAGCCGTGATGAAGATTCCGATGGCGTAGAGTCTTACCATGTTGTCAAGGAAACGCATCACAAGGCCGACCCAACTTGTAACCTCTCTCACGGGAAAATTGTAACGCAGCTCAAGGTACTCGGTAGGAGTCGTATATCCGGAACGCCTCCACCGCTTGGCAAAGAACAGGCCTCCTATGATGCAGGCCGGGACGAAACTCCAGAACACGGAGATTGATACCAGGCCGTATTCATAGGCCACACCGGCATAGGCCACAAACACGAAAGTGCTGAACAGACCCATGAAATTGGTAACGGCGGCCATGGTCCATGGAATGGCGCCACCGCCCTTGAAGTATGAGCCGGAATCCTTGACAATCCAGGCGAAAAGCAGGCCTACAACGGCCATCAGAGCTATATAGACGATTACGGCTACATAGTCGAGAGTTTGAAGAGAAGCGTACATAAGATCAGTCAGCCTTAATTGCGAACGCGTCCATTATACCCTTGATATAGCCCACACCGAAGAGACTGCCGTTCATGGAATAGCTCGGGTTATCATTGTCCTCTCCGGCCATTGTAGGCACATGGTCGGAACGCAAGATTCCGTCGAACCCCTCGTCCGCGTAGAACTTCAGCATCGCAGGCATGTCAGTGGGGCCGTCATCGTGGAAAGTCTCATGGAAATGGCCGGCAGTTCCCGATACATCCCTCAGATGCACGAAAGCGACACGGTCCTTCCACTTGTGGAAACAGTCGCGAATATCAGCCCCCATAGTCACATATGTCCCCTGGCAGAATGTGAGGCAGTGGGACGGGCTGTCGCTGAGTGACAACGCAAGATCGATATGCTCGGGACAGGTGAAGAAACGGCCTATACCCTGAATGCTAGGGACAGGCGGATCGTCCGGATGAAGCCCCATCCTCACCCCGGACTCTTCAGCAGCCGGAATCACCTGTGAGATGAACCAGCGATAGTTTTCCCATACCTGCTCCGCACTCACAGGAGCATACTCCTTGTCAGGAAGAGCATTGGCTTCACACGAATCGAATCCGGTCACAAGAGCGCCTCCGCGCTCCTTGATATCCACCCTCGTCCGGAACCAGCCGGTCTGCATGAAATTGTAACAGAGGGTCGTGATGCCGAGTCTGCCCATGTTGGCAAGCATCTCCCGATAGTGTTCGGCATCCTCTTCGCGCCCCGGCAAGCCGAGCTTGATGCGGGTCATGTCGAACTGGTCCCCTTCAAGTGCGATGAGCTCAAGCCCTCTGGAGGCGAAAGACTCTTTAGCCTGCTCAAGCACGGAGTAATGCCAGATCGGATCCTTCCCCGTCAATTCCGGAGAAAGTTTCGCCACAGCATATTTGACTCCCATCTGCAGGCACAGATCCCATTTGATATCAGGGACGGCTGTCTTGAAAAAATGTGCAAGTTTCATTATGTGGTAAATGTATGAAATAATTTTATATTAGTGAACATACGATTAAAATACTTTCTTTATTTTTGCATTGTAAAACAATTCAACTATGCAAATTCAAGTATTAAAAAAGGCCACTGATATATTAGACACCCTGGCCAGAAATAAGGGTAGGCAGATTTCACTTTCCGAAATCGCGGACAGCCTCTCACTCAACCGCGGCACCTGCGCCAACATCCTCAAGACCATGGTGGAGCTTGACCTTGTCTGCCAGCCGGACCGGCGCAAGGGCTACATGCTCGGGCGCAGGCTCTTCGAACTGGCAGGAGAGAGCACGGATGAGGAACCGCTGCTGAAATTCTCCTACCCGCTCATAGACGAGCTCAGCCGGAGAACCAATGAGAACGTACTCCTCTCTGTCATCCGCAGCTGCCGCAGATCACTCCTGCATACAGCCTTCGGGGACCACGAGGTCGAAGCACGCACCAGCGACAACATCAGCGTATATAAGGCTGTCACAGGGAGAATGATTCTCGCGCACTATACGCCCGAGCAGATTGACAGTGTGGTCGAAGAGATCGGCCTGCCGGGAGACGACTGGCCTGAAATCAAGTCCAGAGAAGACCTTTACCGAGAACTTGAAAGCATCAAGGGCCGGGAATATATCATCAGCACCAACAAGCACCATGTACTCAGCATAGCCGTTCCGATTTTCCATCACGGCAGGGTTATCGCCAGCCTGGGATATTACTTGCCCGCCTTCCGGGCCGACATCCGGCATCTCGACTTCCTCGTGAAGGAAATCCTGCAGACAGCCGGAGAAATCAATTCACACCTGTCTTGAATATGGACGACAACCTGCTTTTAGTTTCCCTGAGAAACGGGGACGACCGGGCCTGGAAACAGCTGTTCAACACTCACTACCCCGTCATGTGCCACCTCGCATACCAATATGTCAAAGACGACTTCACCGCCGCCGCCCTTGTTGACGATGTGATGGCCGACCTGTGGGAGAAACGCGGCTCCATCAAGATAAAGCAGTCGCTCAGATCCTATCTGCTGTCATCGGTGCGCAACCGCTGCATCAACTATCTCCGTTCGTTCCACATCAAGAACCTCAAGCCTCTCGAAGCAGAGAGGTTCCTGGAAAGAGATGTTGTGGACGGCACGTACCCTTTGGGCAAGATGCTTGACGATGAGATGATTGAAGCCGTCAGGCAAGCCGTCGATTCGCTGCCCGACGAATGTCGGCGCATCCTCCTCAAGAACAAGGAGGATGGTCTCAAATACGAGCAAATCGCCAACGAACTGGGAATTTCCGTAAACACCGTCAAGTACCACATGAAGAACGCTTTTGCCCTGCTCCGCGACAAACTCGGAGACTATGTCGGCATTTTTTCACTACCCGTTTTACTGTCCATCTTGTCTAAATGAAAAGAACGATGAAAGAGATACCTCAGAATATAATTGACCTGTCCCTTGCCTGCTTCAAGGGTGAACTCAGCGTGTCCGGACAGTCCAAGCTTGAAGCGTGGATCGGAGAATCTGACGACAACCTCAAGGCATTCAGACAACTAAGAGAGATCTGGATAGCCCTGCAGGCCGAGTCAATCTCAGAAAAATACAATGCCGACAGGGCCTATGCGCGGTTCCGCAAGGATGTAATGAGAAAGCGGAGCGGACGCACATCACGCAGAAGTGCACTAGGCTTCGCTTGCGGGGCGTTTGCAGCCATAGCGGCCGGCATCATTGCCCTGTACTCATTCCATCTCGGACGTGCAGATGCCTGTGACGCCTTTGCCGACATCAGAATTGAGGCCCCGGCAGGTTCCAGAACGAGAGTGGTGTTGCCTGACAGCAGTGAAGTCTGGCTCAACAGCCGTTCCAGCATAAGCTACTCCCAAGGCTTCGGAGTTGAGAACAGGGACATCTCCATGAGCGGAGAGTGCCACTTCAAAGTCAGCCGTAATCCGGAAATGCCATTCACAGTCAAGACGGACGAAATGGACATCAAAGTGCTCGGCACCGAGTTCAACTTCAGGAACTACCCCGAAGATGACGAAATCATAGTCTCCCTTGAGAAAGGCCGCATCTCAATGCGCAACCTCCTCAAGGACTCACATGAAAGACTCCTCTTCCCTGATCAAAAATGCACACTTGACAAGCAGACGGGAGATATGAAGATAGAGGCCGCCAGGACAGGGGCCATCTCATCCTGGAAGACCGGAGAAGTGTTCTTCGATGAGGAGAAGCTGGGTGAGATCATCAAGAAACTGCAGCGCGAGTTCGGGGCTGACATAGAAATCCGGGATTCCTCCAAACTGGAAATCCGCTTCTACGGAGAATTCTCGGAATGCGATGGCATCGAGGACATCCTCGGCAAGTTCAGTTCAACTGGGAAAATAACATCTACCAAGACAGGACGGAAATATGTAATCGAGTAAAACATATTATTACACTAATAATCAAATCCAAAAACCACTCGTTTATGAAAAATGGAAGAGCGGCCCTGTTGATGGCCGCAGGTCTTTTGCTTTTCAGCGCCGGTGTTTCAGCACAGTCCATAGCGCCTCTCAAGCTTGACAAGGTCAATGTAAAGCAGGCCATCTATGAACTCAAGCATAGCACCGGGTTCTCATTCGTGTTCGCGACAGGCGACATTGACACGACAAAGGAAATCAATGTAAACGCAAGCGACATCAGACAGGCGGCCGAACAGATCCTGGCCGGTCAGAATGTCAGCTTCGAAATCAAAGGCAAGAACATCGTCATCACCAGGACGAAGCCACAGGAAACCGAACCCGCCAAGGGTGTCATCATCGACAGCCGCGGCGAAGCAGTCATCGGTGCCGGAGTGGTGGTGAAGGGCACCACCAACGGAGCCATCACCGATATGAACGGACGGTTCAGCCTGCCGGGCATTGCGAAGGGCTCCGTACTCACGATATCCTGCCTCGGCTACAGTGACCAAGAAGCCGTATGGGACGGCACAGAGCTCAAAATCACCCTCCAGGACGACTCTGAAGCCCTCGAAGAGGTTGTCGTGATCGGCTATGGTACCATGAAGAAGTCTGACCTCACCGGTTCCGTAGTCAAAGCTGACCTCTCATCGGTCAAGACGGCACCGAACTCCAACATCCTCCAGGCGCTCCAGGGCGGGGTCGCCGGACTCCAGATTGCGCAGACCAACTACGCCGGAGCCGAACCCGCCATTGAAGTGCGCGGCCAAACGACAATCAACGGCAGTACCGACCCTCTGATTGTACTGGACGGCATCATATACAACGGAAGAATCTCCGACATCAACCCGTCTGACATCGAGGCCATCGATGTCCTCAAGGACGCGAGCAGCAAAGCCGTATACGGAGCCAAGGCAGCCAACGGCGTCCTGATGATCACAAGCAAGAGCGGCCGCAACGAGATGGCCCCAAAGATCAGCTGGTCAAGCAACTGGTCATTCAGCAACCCTACCCGCAACTACCATCCTCTGGACCGCGAGGCCTACCTCAAGAAAATCCGCGATGTGGATTTCAAGAACGCCTACACCGCAGAATCCGGCTACACTGCAGCCAACCCTGACTGGTCAATGACAAGCACGGGCATGAACGACATCGTATTCGAGGGCATCAATAACGGCACAGAATACGACTGGTGGGACAACGGCACGCGCACAGGACACCTCTATACCAACACCGTCAACGTGACCGGAGGCAGCAAGAACGTATCATACTTCCTCTCAGGGAGCTATACCGACCAGGGAGGCATAGTTCTGAACGACTCATACAAGAGAACGACATTCCGCTCCAACATTGATGTCACGCTCAACTCCTGGCTCAAAGTCGGGACAAACACCATGCTCTCATTCAACGACTACTCCGGAGATTCACCCGATATCGGAGCGCTCAGCAGAATGCCGAGTGTGGTAGGACCTAAAGACGAAGACGGCAACTGGATTGTCAACCCGAACGGAAGCCTTATCATCAACCCGTTCCTCAAGATGCAGTCCAATGACTCCGACAAGCGTCACCAGATCAACACCACAGTCTACGGACTCGTGACGGTGCCATGGATCACGGGACTCACCTACAGGGTCAACTACAACTACATGACCAATGTGGTCAACGCCTACAACTTCAACCGCTATTCTGCCAGCCAGACAGGAGAGGCCTCCAAGGAGATAAGCAACACATACTACTGGTTGCTTGACAACATAATCAACTACACCCGCAACTTCAACAGGCACAACATCAACGCGACATTCGTATACGGCGCCAACAAGAGAAGCTTCGACCAGACCACTGCCCTCGGCACACAGTTCTCCAACTTCTCCCTCGGGTACGACGACCTCTCACAGGCTGTCACACAGAAGACCAAGTCCAACGCGTGGGAAGAGAGCAACCTCTACCAGATGTTCAGATTCGCCTACAACTACGACAGCAGGTACTTCTTCACCGCGACCCTGCGCCGCGACGGCTTCTCAGGATTTGCCGCCAACCACAAGTTCGGCCTGTTCCCATCGGTCGGCCTCGGCTGGACAATCTCCAGAGAACCTTGGATGCAGAATGCCAAATGGGTGGACAATCTTAAGCTCCGCGCCAGTTACGGCGTAACGGGCAATCAGACATCCCGCTACAGTTCATTGGCAAAAGTCTCCGTAACAAACGGATATGTCTACGGTGACGGGGCAGGAACCTCATTCGGGACAAGCGTCTCAAGCATGGCCAACTCCGACCTCAAGTGGGAGACCACAGCCGAATTCAACGCGGGAATCGATTTCGCATTCTTCAACAATCGCCTGAACGGCTCTGTTGACCTGTACAACGCCACCACCACAGACCTTCTCTGGGATGTCGTGGTACCGAGTCCTACCGGATTCACCAGCGTCCGCAGCAATATCGGCAAGATCAGGAACAACGGCATCGAGATTGTCCTCAACGGTACCCCGATCAAGACAAACGACTTCAACTGGAACATCAACCTCAACTTCGCTGCCAACAGGAATCGTGTAGTCTCCCTGCTCGGAGAGGACAAGGACGGAAACGGAAGAGAGGACGACTTGATTTCCAGCGGTCTGTTCATCGGAGAGTCCCTCGGGACCATCTACGGATACGAAGTGGAGGGCATCTGGCAGCTCGAAGACGAAGCAGCTGGCATCATACCTAAGGGCTACTATCCTGGCAACTACAAGATCAAGGACCAGGACGGAGACGGAGAAATCACCCCGGCCAACGACCGCGTCATCCTTGGACACACCGAGCCGCTCTTCACAATGGGTATCAGGAACACCTTCAACTATAAGGGATTCGACCTCAGTTTCTTCCTCAACATCATCAACGGCGGCAAGGACGGTTATCTCGCGTACAACGAGAAGCCGAGCTATGTCAGCCACTCCACCGGCAACGCGTCCAACCTCAACTGGTTTGACTGCTATGACTATTGGTCACCGTCCAACACTGATGCCAAGTTCGGGATTGCATGGAACTCACCGGCCATGGATGCCGACATTCTCCAGTCAAGAAGCTTCGTCCGCCTGCAGGATTTATCGCTTGGCTACACTTTCAGCCAGAAGACGCTCCAGAAGGCCAAGATTGACGCCCTCCGCGTATTCTTCAGCGGCAAGAATCTCCTGACATTCACCGGGTGGGACGGATGGGATCCGGAAATGGGACTCGGGATCAGTTCCACCAGCTATCCTGTAATGAAAACATACGCGCTCGGCGTAGAAATCACTTTCTAATAGAACCAATATGAACAAGCATATATTGAAAGCAGGAATCATTGCAGCAGCATTTCTGACTGTATCCTGCAACGAGAAACTCTTCCTTGATGAGTCTCCTAAAAGCTTTCTCAGCCCGGAGAACGCATACGTCACCATCGATGACTACAACATGGCCCTGAACGGGCTGTATGCCAAAGTGCGCGACAATTTCTACAACAGCGGCCAGAACAACTGCTTCGAGTTCTTCATGAGCACGGATGTGGCCAAGAACGCCCGCGGCAACAACAACTTCATGGGCAACATGTCCAACTGGTGCACCCCTCAACAGGCAAACATAAAGAACGTCTGGGAAAGAGAATACAAGCTCATTGCAAACGCCAACACGGTCATCACCCGCATCCAGAACAGCAATCTGACGGAAGAGCAGAAAAAATCCATCACAGCCGAATCCAAGTTCTTCAGGGCATTCGGATACAGGACTCTCGTCTACCTGTTCGGAGGCGTCCCTCTGATTCTCGATGAGGTCACATCTCCCCGCTATGACTATACAAGGGCCACGAAGACCGCAATTCTTGATGCAATGAAGGCGGACTTCCAGGAGGCCGCGGAGACCCTTCCGGAGATAACTGATGTCAAGGACGGACGCATATCAAAGCAGGTCGCCCAATTCTACCTCGCTGAGACGCTCATGTCTCTGGGGGAAAGCGACAAGGCCGTACCTTACCTTACTTCAATCATCTCCGACCCGGATATCAGTTTGATGAAGACCCGTTTCGGCTCCCACAAGAACGATGAGGGGGACGTATTCTGGGATCTGTTCAGAGTCAAGAACCAGAACAGAGGTTCAGGCAACACCGAGGCCCTCTGGGTAATCCAGATGGAGGCGGACGTGATCGGCGGCTTCCTCACAACCACAAGCTACAGACCGTGGTACCTTGAAAGATTCGCGGCTCCGGTATCCTATTCACTCACGGACCCGGAAGGGAAGAACGCGATGCTCTGCACCAACGGCCGCTCCACCCTCAACATCGGAGGGCGCGGAGTAGCGAACCTCAACAACACCGACTGGTGGCTCAATGACCTGTGGGAAAGTGACTGGAGCAATGACATCCGCAACTCGAAATGGAACATCGTCCGCGACATCGTGTACGACAACCCTAAATCCAAATACTACGGAAAGAGTGCCATCGCCCCCGAGACCTACAGCAAAAAGCTCAAGACAGACAAATGGCGCTGGTATCCTTGGCCGAGCAAGATCACCACTCCTGGAGATCACCCTGCGGCTCTGTATCAGAACGAGGAACAGCTCTCGCTCAAATCAACCGCCGGAGCCACATACCTCGACCAATACATGCTCAGGCTTCCTGAAGTATACCTCCTGCGCGCAGAAGCCTACCTCAATCTCGGCAAGAAGGATCTCGCGGCCGACGACATCAATGCCGTGAGAGAACGCGCACAGGCCAAACCTGTCGCAGATGCCGATGTCACTCTGGATTACATCCTTGACGAAAGGGCAAGGGAGATGGTCTACGAGGAATTCCGCAGGATAACCCTCGGCCGTGTAGGCAAATATGTAGAGCGTGTCCGCAAATGCAATTCGTTCAATGCGCCCCAGATGGAGGACAAGATGGAACTGTGGCCTATCCCATACAGCTTCATCGAAGCCAACAAGGACGCCAAGATTGAGCAGAATCCGGGCTATACCAACTAAAAACTTTTTATGAAGTTCAGACTTATTCCAACAATTATCCTGGGAGCGGGCCTTATTGCCTGCGCCCAGGTTTCTGAAGAGAAGTTCCCTCTGATCGGAGAGCTTGGGCACAAGACCATCAGGGAATACAAGAACGACCTCACGATAGGCTGCGAGACTCTCGACAGGGACTACGCCGACTATGACGAATACAAGGACTACCTTACCAGGCTCGGCATGAAGAAAATCCGCCTCCAGGCAGGATGGGCAAAGACCGAAAAAGTGAAGGGCGTCTACGATTTCGCCTGGCTTGATCACATCATTGATGATGCGCACTCCCGCGGGATGACAATCCTGCTTGAGACTTCATACGGAAACCCTATCTACAAAGGCGGCGGCACCCCGTATCTCAAAGGCGGCTGGCCGTCCACTCCGGAAGCGCTGAACGCCTGGGACAACTGGGTACGGGCCATGGCCGAGAGATACAAGGACAAGGTCAGCGAATGGGAGATGTGGAACGAGCCTGACATCAACTATGAGCAGATCAAGGACTACAAAAGCATCGTAGACCTCAACATAAGGACTGCGGAGATTATAAAGAGCGTCAACCCCGACGCCAAGATAGCCGCACTGGCATTGGCCCTGATAGACAATACGGAACTGATTGAGAACTGTCTCAAGGAGTTTCAGGACAGGGGCAAGTTGGACCTGTTCACATGGATCACCTACCATCAGTATGTCTACCGTCCAGAGGAAATGTACCCGATGGTGGACACTTTCAAGACCATCCTGAAGAAATACTCCGACAAGATAATCCTCCGGCAGGGCGAGACAGGATGTCCGTCAACCAACGGACTTGCCGGAGCCCTCAGCGACCACGAATGGAACGAACGCTCACAAGCCAAGTGGGATCTGAGGCGCATCTTCAGCGACAAGGGAAGGGATATCCCAAGCTGCATTTTCACCCTGTCGGAGTTCATCTACGCCAAGGGGGACGCATTCTCGTCCAAAAATGCCAAGGGGCTCCTCGAAATCAATGACAATTATAAGGTTGTCCGTCCAAAACTGGCATACGAAGCAATGTGCAACCTCACATCCGTCTTCGACCTTTTGGACAACCGCATCCCTTCAGACGGGGTTCAACTCATGACCGACATCCCCTACAGCCTCTTCTACTACGAGGACGTCAAGAGCATGACAGGACTGAATTCCATGGTATTCTGGCACGACTCGGAAATCCCGGCCAACACGGACACACCGGTGCCGACAGACATAGTCGTGAGAAACGGGAAATTCAAGGACCCGGTCATGGTCGATCCGATTTCGGGGGAAGTACGCAGAATCACCAAAGAGAGCATTGAAGTTCACGGAGAAGAGACGACATTCAAGGATATCCCTGTCTATGATTCTCCCCTGCTGATTACAGACCTCGGACTGCTCAACATCGCCCAGCCCCGTGATGAAGTCCTCTCGCAGCTCCAGAGGGCTAACGCTTATTTCGTCAAGAAATATCCGGACCCGACGGAAAAGACATTCGTGGCATGGTGGAGGCCCGGCAACATCTGGACGAGAGCCGTCTATTTCGAAGGACTCATGGCCCTCTACAGCATAGACTCCAGACAAGAGTACTATGACTATGCCTTCAAATGGGCCGAGTTCCACAATTGGGGGATGGACAAGGGAACCGCAACGAGACACGCTGACGACCAGTGCTGCGGGCAGACATATATCGACCTCTACAACATCTGTCCGGACGACCCGAAGAAAATCAGGGACATCAAGGCATGCATCGACATGGTGGTCAATACCCCACAGAATAACGACTGGTACTGGATAGACGCCATACAGATGGCAATGCCTGTTTTCGCAAAGCTTACAGTGCTGACCGGGGACAGCGCATATTCCGAGAAGATGTGGGAGATGTACAAGTGCACCCGCGACACACTCGGGGACAACGGCCTGTTCAACCGCAAGGACGGATTCTGGTGGAGAGACAAGGACTTCGACTACCCTTACCTTACCCGCAACGGCAAACCATGCTACTGGTCAAGAGGCAACGGATGGGTGTTCGCCGCACTCGCCAGGGTGATGGACATCATCCCGGAATCCGACCCGCACTACAAAGAGTACCTTCATGACTTCAAGACGATGGCCCGTGCCATAAAGGGTGTGCAGCGTGAAGACGGATTCTGGAACCCGAACCTTTGCGACCCGGAAGACTGCGGAGGACGGGAAGGCACAGGCACGGCCCTCTTCGTGTATGGTCTCGCATGGGGATTGAGACAAGGTGTCCTCCCGGAAAAGGAATACCTTCCTGTCGCCATGAACGGTTGGAATGCCCTCGCCGGCATGAGCCTGCATCCTAATGGAGCGCTCGGCTACATGCAGGGCCGGGCAAAGAGTCCCAAGGATGGGCTCCCGCTCGAATACGATGTGATTCACGAACCGGAGGACTTCGCTGTCGGATGCTTCCTCCTGGCCGGATCCGAAATATACAAGATAATAGACTGATCGGATCCCGAAAATAAAATATTTACCGCTTATTGAGCATTTTGACCGCTTGTCGCGCAAAAGTCCCAAAAGGCCGGCGCAGGCAAGCGGTTTTGCATATATTTGTCTCAGTAAACAATATGGAGAATCAATTCTGACTTTTTTTTCATAATAGTTTACAACTTCATATTGATTGTGTGACCTAAACTCGTTCACTACTTTTTATTAGCGGAAAGCTTCGCATCATTTCAGGCATCCTCCGGATCGGCTACCGGGGGATGTTTATTTTTGGCCGTCTCGGATAATATTGCTATTTTTATCGGTTGGAACAAATTTCAATTCTATAAAATGAACAAGACAGATGTCGTGCTCGGGCTCCAATGGGGCGACGAGGGCAAAGGCAAGATTGTGGATGTCCTTGCCGAAAGGTACAACACGGTAGCGCGATTCCAGGGAGGACCGAACGCCGGCCATTCTCTTCATTTCGGCGGCAAGAGCTTCGTTCTCAGATCCATCCCGTCAGGCATTTTCAGGGAAGGGACCACCAACATAATCGGCAACGGCGTCGTATTCGACCCTATAGCCTTCCAGACCGAATGCAACGAGCTTGCGGACGCAGGAGTCCCTGTCCGCGAACGGCTTGTAATCTCGCACAAGGCGCACCTCATCCTGCCTACGCACAGGCTTCTTGACGCGGCCAACGAACAGGCCGCAGGCAAGGGCAAGATAGGTTCTACCCTCAAGGGCATCGGTCCTTGCTACACCGACAAGATAAGCCGCCACGGACTCCGCATCGGAGACATCTGCTCCGACGACTTCGCAAAGAAATACGAGGCGCTCAAGGCACGCCATCTCAAGGACATGGAGGAACTCGGCTTCGACTGGAGCGCGAATCCTGTCAAGCCGTTCGCGGGCAGCCTCGCGGAAGAGGAGAAGAAGTTCTTCGCCGCGGTGGAGTTCGTCAAGACATTCAAGGCCGTCAACTGCGAATACTATGTCAATGACCTCCTGAAGTCAGGCAGCATCCTGGCCGAAGGCGCCCAGGGTACCATGCTCGATGTCGACTACGGCTCATATCCTTTTGTGACATCTTCCACCACATCATGCTCCGGGGTCTGCTCCGGCCTGGGAATAGCCCCTCAGATGGTCGGCAAGGTGTTCGGCATCTTCAAGGCCTATTGCACCCGCGTAGGCAGCGGCCCGTTCCCTACCGAGCTCTTCGACGAGACTGGAGAGAAGCTCCGCGCAGTGGGCCATGAGTTCGGAGCCGTCACCGGACGTCCGCGCCGCTGCGGCTGGCTGGACCTCGTGGCGCTCAAATACGCTGTCATCATAGACGGCGTCACCGACCTGATAATGATGAAGTCCGACTGCCTCGACGACTTCGACACCATCAAGGTCTGCACCTCATACAAGGTCGGCGGAGTCGAGACCGGGGAACTCCCATTTGACATCTCCGCCCCGGTGGAGCCGGTATACACCGAGTTCAAAGGATGGAAGACTGACCTGAGCGGCATACGTGACGAGGAGGCGCTCCCTGCAGAGTTCAAGGAGTACATCAAGTTCATGGAAGGCTATCTCGGAGTCCCGATCAGCATCATCTCAATCGGCCCGGACCGCGAAGCGACCATCTTCAGGCAGTAGCCCCAAACTCAGTATCTGTAAACCCGGCCATTTGTCAGAGCCTCATCAACGTAGTGACAACGGGAAGTTTCTGCCCGGCCGGGATGACATACTCAAAGCCGCAGAGATAACCATCCAGCGGATTCTGATGCAGTTTCTCCGTCTCCGTAAACGGGCTCGTGTAGTCTTCCGACTTGGCAGGGTCGGTTGACCAGATGCTGAATTTCGCTCCCGGAGCGTCCGTGCTTATCTTCATCTTCACGCCATTCGCGTCAGTGAGGACTATGCCGTCAGAGACGACCTCGGGCGCAGCATCGCTCGCGCATGTCCAGCGCACCCGGGCCTCCTTGCCGTCGAGGGCCGTCAGGACATCCGTGATCTCAAGATAAGAACCGTCCCGGATGACCGCCGTCCTGCCCCCCGTCTTTATCTGGCCATAGAGCGCATTGGCAAGGTCGACATAGCCTCCGAGCCGCGAAGGCTCGTCTATCTTGGTGATCTGCCCGACCCCGAACGGATGATGTGCCTGCATATCGACGGTGAGCGTGCTGTGGCGGAGATTATGGTATTGGAAGAACTTCCATCTCCAAGAGTCCGGTTCGCGGTTCCCGAGTTCATCGGCGCTCCGGCCGGATGCTATCAGCAGTTCGCGGCATTTGCCATAATCGGTAGAATAAGTGAAGTCCTTCATCCAGCGGGTGCCGTAGGCATCGAACACGACCTCCCCAACATCGAGGTGAGCATGGCTGATGTTCGCCTCGCCACCCTTGAGTGCAAGATAAAGGTCATTCTTGTCCCACCCGGTGCGGCACATCTGGACAGGATTGGTGCCGCCAGCCTTGTAGAGCCTTCCCGTAGGCTTGGAGACAGTGACAGGGCCAAGCTTGTGGCAGCAAGTCAACGCAAGGAAAGCATAGTGCTCGGCGCTGAATGACCCGCTGTCGAGCCGGGATATGTCCTGATAGAGATAAAAGCCCTTCTTGAGTTTATATGCCATATACCACAGCCCGATGGAAGGTTCGTTCTTCTCTCCGCTGTCTGAATAGTTGAATCTCTTGCCGGAGTTGCCTCTTATGTACATGTAGTAGAGTCCGGTCTTGTCGAAACCTTCGATTGACGGGAGTTCGAAGTCAGTGCCGAGCGCCGTCTCGCAGGCGAGGTTCAGTATGCCCTGATAGGTGGTGCCGTACTCCCAATACCCCGGGCCTTCTGCACAGGCACCTGACGGAGCATAGATTGCCTTGACCTCTTTAGCGTTGGAAGAAAGGCTTTTCCTTATGACCTCATCGCAAAGCTGTGGGGCGTCCTCATAGACCGCAAGGGCGGCGCAGACGAGTCCTCCGAGGCAGACCTGGTTCCAGTTGCCCGCCTTCTTGTATATGGAATTCGGCTCAGCCTGCTCAAGCGCGAAGGACTTCAGACGCTCACGAGCTTTGGTTTTAGTCGCCTCGGGCAGGTCGCCATATAGCCAGTCGTAGCCGATGGAGACGGCAGCGGCCATCTCGGCGACATCAAGGAAATGCTCCGCATGCCAGTCAGGGAAATCGCAGACAGTGTTGATATTCCAGTCCGCCATCTCAAGATAACGTTCCTCCCCTGTGACACGGTAGGCATAGGCAAGGTCGGCAATACGCAGCAGGGCCTTGCGGGAAGTCAGCACCAATTGTCCGCCGACAGTCACTTCATACTTGAGAGGTGTCGTATTCTTGACCAATGTCTTGGCGCCGGAGAGGATGGCATTGTGAAGTTTAGTGAGATTCGGATCCGATCCGGCCTCGACTTTGGTGAGGATTTCTTTTATGTCTTTGTTCCTCAGGAACAGACGCGGATGATTTGACTCCGTCAGATTGCCGTAATCGATGGAAATGGCAGACCAGTCCGGCAAGTCCTTGACGGACTTTCCCGCGTTGAGGTCAGGGAGCTCCGGCTCACCTGCGCCGCCCCCGCCTGTACCCGGCGTGCTGCCGGAGGACTTGACGGGGCGGATGTAATAACCCATGTTGCGAAGGTTATTGCCAGTTGTGACATTTTTCGCGTCCACCCTGAAATAATACCCTTTCAGGAACTTCTTATCATCGCTCTCTTCGCTGACCACGGTACTTGTCCAATAGCGTCCCCTGTCGCCGAACACGGTGCCTTTAGCCCCGTACGGGCGGGTGAACGCAAGCGAGCTCCCGTCCGAAGCCGTGATTGTAAGGTAAGACGAACTCTTCCCTTCATTAACCGTAAGGGAACCCAGAGACTTGAACTCTTCAAGGGTCGGCATCCTCCATCCGCTTCCCGGATAGGTCAGCTGGACGATGTCATCGACCGGATCAAGGACAGTTTTGCCATCTGCCGCATTGTACTTGGTATATACCGACCCGTCATAGTAGTTCTGACCCGCCACGGCCGCAAACCCTTGTGGGTATTCCGTCTTCAACGTTATGGTCTTGGAATTATATACCTTTTCGGTGTATAAAAGCTCCGTGTCGGCCCAACGGTACATCTCACCCCATGCACCCGAACCAGAGGAAACGCTCTCCGCCCCGAGGTTCCTGTCCGACCAGAAAACACCGCCGGCGCAGACATCCGTGTTCACGGGAAGTTTCACCCTTGAGAACTCCTTGGAGTTCAATCCGTAGTGCTTCGACTCAACCACCTCTTTGCCGCCCACCTCATAGGAGTATATCGTCCCTTTGTCATCGAGAAAAGTCACCTTGTCCACGGTACACGGAGGTACGACCACATACACCGGCTTCTCCAATGTGAACTTCCCGTCCGCTCCGCTGACGGGGGCAACCTGAACCTCCTTTTCTATGAATCGTGACGGTACATCCGATGCGAAAGACAGCTTGCCGCCGTCAAGGACAACTTTGCCGCTTGACACCACATTGTGTCCGCTGAGCAGTACACGGCTGATCTTCCTGTTGGAGTTCAGCGCTCCTATGGAAGGATCCTTGATCCCGATGACAGAGACGGCATTCCTGAAGTTGAAACTGAGAGACGGGCCGTCAGCGACGACCGCCTCGGCGAACATGAGCGCAGGGATTCCCCCGGCTTTCTGATTGGAAAAATCCACAGTCAGAACCCCGTCCGCAAAGCCCGAAGAAGTCCCGTCGGGGCAATAGACGGCATAGACCTTGTCCCCTGCCGCAAACGCCCGCGATGTCTGAGCCTTAAGGACCGCCGTTCCACCTGTCGCGTCCACATCTGTCACGGAAAAGCTGAAAGGCGTCCCGTCCCCGCCCAAGGCGAGAATGACATCCCCTTTCTCCCACTTTCCGCACAAGCGCCCGTCAGCCCCCTCTTCATACTGGACTTTCGTCATAGGGGCCATCCGGGCGACAGCGGTCAAGCCTCCGTCTTCAGGTTCAGGCTTGAAATTCTCTTTATGGCAAGCAATGGCAGAGAGCATCACCACTGCCGCCAACAACTTGTATGCAAAGGGCTTGTTCATCTTATTTCTTTTTCATCATCGTGCTCACCTTGACGGCCGTCCCTGCGGGGATGTCATATTCATACCCACAGATCCAGGTCTTTTTGAACGCCGGCTCGCCAAAGGCGGTAGGGCTGTCGTAGTCCTTGGGGTCGGAGGACCAGACCATATACTTCGCCCCCTCCGCATCAGTCGAAAGCAGCATCTTTGTCTTCCCGTCATTGAAGAGTATCCCGTCCGGGCCGATATGCGGCTTCACTTGGCTGATGAGAGTGAACCTGACATGGGCGGGCCGGGTCTCGTCCGTTGACAGCTCATCAATTATCTCCAGCCACGCGTCATCGATGATGGAGGCGCTTCTGGCGGCCGACTTCAGGTCGCCGCCGAACACGTCCGTCATCTCCAGCCTGCCTCCGAGCCTGCCGGGTTCGTCCCAAGTCTGCACGATCGAAGCATAGCCGTTAACATTGTGGTTATTGCCATTGACAGTGAGGGTAGAATGCTGGCGGTTGTTGTACTGGAACAGATACCACCTGTAGGACTTCTGGTCGTAGGCCCAATCCTCCTTTGAGAGGCCGAGCTGCTTGAAAATAGCCTCCTGCTTGTCGTAGGCACGGACATAGTAGTCATTTGCCCACCTCGTGCCGTATGCGTCGAACACAAAGGAGCCGGCATCCATGTGGGAGTGGCCCACAGCCGCACACCCGCCCTTGAGTCCAAGATATAGGTCATTCTTGTTCCAGCCGGACTTGGCCATGAGCACATCGTTGGTGCCGGTGCCGATATAGAGACGGTCATTCATAGGCTCAATCTTGACTTTCCCCAGCCTGTAGGCGGAGATGAGGGCCACGAGAAGACGGCGGTCATCAGCATAGCCCTTAGTGTCTTCTCCCATCAGTTTGACCTCGTCATAGAGAATTCCGGTGTCGCCGAATTTCCAGGCAAGATACCACAAACCCGGTGCAACGGTGAGCCTGTCGCTGTTGTCCGAATAGTTGAAGACATGTCCGGCACCGCTGCGGGAGAACGCCTTGTAGATGCCGGTCTTCGAGAATCCCTCGATCCCGTTGAGGCCGAAGTCCGTCCCGAAAGCGTCCTCAAGCATCATGTTGAGATATTCTTGATAGCAGGTTCCATACAGCCAATATCCCGGGCCTTCGGGGAACGCTCCGGACGGGGAATAAATCTCCTTCGCGGCCCGGGTATTCGACACGATTCCCCGACGGATGACCTCAGCCGAAATTTCCGGATTGAGTTCGTAAGTCACTATGGCCGCAGCCGTAGTGCCTGCGATGCAGACCTGATTCCAGTTGCCGGAACGGTCATAAATCTGCTGACCGATTCCGTGGGCGACCTCCTCCATGGCGAAGTCTCGAAGACAGATGGCCACCCGGGAACGGAGATCCTCCGGGAGGTAATTATAAAGCCAGTCGTAGCCCAGCGCCACCCCGAAAGCCATCTCGGCCGGGTCAAGAAAATGGGTCGGATTCCAATCCGGGAAAGCGCAGACCTGCGCGAGACAATCCTCAGCCTTGAGAAGATAAACCTTGTTTCTGGTCATCCTGTAGGCATACGAGAGGCTGGCTATCCTGCGCACGGCTTCCGAAGATGTCTTGAGTATGCTGCGCCCCCTCGCGTCCATCTTGTACTCCAACGAGGAATCCTTGTCAAGCAGTCCGTCCGCCACGTCCATCATTATCCGGTGCAGTGCGCCCAGATTACGGTTGCGGGAGAGATTCTTCTTGATATCCCTGATATCCTCATCAGTAAGAAACAGACGCGGATGATTCGTCTCCGTGAGCGAAGTACAGTCCAGGCTGATGTCCTGCCACTTAGTCCCCGATGGAATCTCCTGGGCACGGAGACTTAACCCGCCGCACAGGAGCAGCGATGCCGCCATCAGCTTGATTATCTTATTCATTTTATTACCAATATTTAATATTCAACTCACTTTACCATCCGCGCTGCTTCCCTCTCCATGTCAATTGCTACTTGACCGGTTTGACAGGGCGTACGGAGTAACCGAGGCAACGCTTCGCGATACTGTTTTTGACTGCCCCGGTGGCTTCTCCGCCCGATGTTACCACCTGAAAATACTGAGCGGCATAAGGCTTGCCCGTTTGATTGGTGGAGCTTGATGTCCAGTATTTCCCTTGGTTTACCTTAACTGCCGTACCACCGGTACTGCATGGCTGATTACCCCTTAGCACCACATTCTTACTCTCATCAGATTTAAGGGAGTATTTCAACTTGTCTCCGGACGTTTCTTGTTTATAGTCAGGATTATCCTTCAGGGCATCCAATGCGATGAACTCCTCGACAGTCGGCATCCTCCATCCGCTGCCCGGATAGGTCAGCTGAACTATATCATCCACCGGGTCAAGGACAAGCCCGGACTCGTTGTACTTGGTGTAAGTCGAATTTGCGCCATCTTTGCCGACAGAAGAGCAGTATATCTCTCCTAAATAATCAATAAAACCGCCCGCATGCCCGGCATCTCCTGTAATCTTTGACGCAGTTTTTCCCGTGTATATGATTCCACTGTCAGACCAACGATACAAATCGCCTTGGGCTCCGGTTCCGTTCACATCCGCACCAAGATTGTTTTTTGACCATTCCACTCCCCCGGCTGCTACACCTGTAGCTACTGGCACCTTCATCTCTGCCAAGGTCTTACCTGCAATGCGATAGTATTTGCCGACCTCGGCTGCCTTGTCTATGGTGTACTCGAAATACTTGCCATTATTGACGGCGACAGACAGTTTGGATACTTTCCCGGCAGGAACCACGACATATACCGGGTCGCTTATGGTAAGGTTGGGACCTTGGGTGGTGACAGGATTGTTGACGGTCTTCACTATGAAGTTCGAAGGAGCGTTCCCGGTAAATGTCAGTTTCCCTCCGGCAAGCGAAACCTCCCCGGAACTTACAATCTCATGACCGCTCAGAGTAACCCTGACGACAGCTCTCTCCCCGGAGACTGTCCCCGGCATAATCGGAGCCACAAGCCCGACTACGGACACGGCATTGCTGAACGAGAACTTGACGGACGGTCCCTCAGTTACCGTCGCATCACAGAGAAGCAGCGTCTGGACCGGCTCCTTGTAGGACTGACTGGAGAAATCCACGGCAAGCCTGCTGTCGGCTATGTCTGCTGACGTCTTGCCCGGAGAGTATATGGCATGGAGCTTGTCCCCGGCCTTGAAGGTCGCGCTGCCGCTCTGGGCGAGGGCGGCCGCGCCAGTCTTGGAATCAACGGATTCAACTTTAAACTCAAATGTGGTGCCATCGTCCTTGAAGCCGAAGATGACATCATCAACACTCCAAGTACCGCAAAAGTTCTTCGAGCCGTCCTCTTCATAGACTGCCTTCGTCTGAGGATGGCCAAGGGCGACAGCATTCAGCATCGGAGCCCCATCCCCAGAGAGATCCTTCTCATTCTGGACAACTTCCTTCTGGCACGAGATTGCCGCGCATGCCAACGCGAGCAACGAAACATTGTATATCAACTTTCTCATAGCCGGTCGCTTTTACCATTCCTCATAAAAAAACTCCGGGACCGTATTCGCCCCTTCACCGCTGGCGCAGAGCACCCGCTCAGGATCCATTTTTACAACATCCACGCAGGGAGCGTCATACTTCCTGCCCAGATTGGTTTCATTGTACATCATCACTTTTTCTATTAATTATGTTTAACGTTACTGCCAGTAAAAGTCATTCTGGTCTTTCACCGGATCTATCTTGGTGTTGTAGATACCCTCAGTAGTGGCCGGGAATGCGCAAAGGAGGCTCTTCCTAAGATCGGCCCTGGAGGTCGGGAATGTGGAGCCGACATAGTTGTACTTGAACACGCCCACATTGCCCTCGCCGGGGCCCTGCTCGCTGCGGAGGAGGAACTCGTTGAGAGGCAAGGCAATCTGCTCGGACAGCCACTTGGCTCCGCAGCGGTGAGTGTCGAAGTACTCATGGCCCTCGGCGCACATCTCATAGGCGCGCTCCCAGATTATGGCGTTCACGAGTTCATCCTTGTCCGAAAAGGTTCTGTCTTTCCAAGTAGGGAACTCAGCCTCCGGGCCGTCCGTGGATTTCCTCGCCCTCGAATGAAGGGTCTCTATCCTGTCCAGAGCCGTCTGCCAGTAAGCGTCTCCAACGCCTGCGCTGAGCCTTGCTGCGGCCTCGGCTGAAATCAGGTACATTTCGGCGAAACGCATCAGATAAAAGTCCGCATTTCCGGAATTCACGTCGAATGTCGGGTCAAGATATTTCCTGTAGTATGGGAACACCGATGCCCCGTCGATAACCCTGACGCAACTGGCATCCGGATACACCTTGAGCGACGTGCCGGTGTCAAGACGCCTGTAGGAAGTGTGTATAAAAGAGGCGTTGAAGCGCGGGTCAGGACATTTCACATAAATTCCTTCATTGTCGGCCCCTTCCCTGCCCTTTGTCCCGCCATTGTCCTGCGCAAACTTCTGAAACAGGAAGCGCGACGGGCGGAAGCGTCCGAAGTTGCCGTTCTTGGTGGTCGTGTTTGACGAGCCTTCCACAAACATCGGCAAGGACATGAGCGCGAGCCTGTTCTCGGGTGCCGAAGTGTTTGTGGACTGCAGGACGAATATCCGCTCATCAAGCGTGAAATCCTCCGGCTCCGTCCAGCGGAAAAGCTGCCTGTAGTCATGGGCAAGCCTATATGGCCCATCATGGATGACTTTCTCGGCCGTCTGATAGCAGAGAGTCCAGGCATCCTTCGCAGTGCTGATACCTATGGCCTTGAAATCAGGGGTACGCGGATCCTTCCCTTCAGCAACGAGCGCGGCATCTTTGGAGGTGTCGAAAAACTGGTCAGATGAATCGGCCTCGTATGAGGAAAGCATAGAGCCTATCGTCATATATACGGAAGCCTTCATCGCAGTGGCGGCCCAATTGCACGGGCGTCCGCGTCCCGGAGACTTGGCTTCCGCCGCAGCCTTGTCCCGCATGTGCTTCTCCGCGAAATTGAGATCATCAAATATGGCTGCGTACACCTTGTAGTACACGGTGCGCGGCTGATTGGTCTCCTCGATGTTCTTCGGACATGTCAGAATCAGCGGCACATCTGCGTAAAGGCGCACGAGGTAGTAATAGAGGACTGCGCGGTAGAAACGGGCCTCGGCCTCAATCTCCGTCTTGAACTGCTCCCCGACCGGACTTGAAGGCAGATTGTCCAGAAGGCGGTTGCAGCACGATATGGACGCATAGAGGTTCTGATACCATCCCTGATTCGGGGTGGTGTTGGAGTATATCGCGAACTTGAGGGCTTCGGTCCAATCGTTTTGGGTTCTCTGTCCTTTCCACATCATCAGCCCGGAGGCCGTGTGAAGCTGCTCGTTCATATACCCCTGCATCATATATCTCCCATAAAATGACGACAGGATGCCGTATATCTGCGACTCGAGGGCCTCTTCACTCCTGTAGGCAGATGTCTCCGAGATGGAGGTCGCGGGATCCTCCTTCAGAAAGCTGCACGAGGCGCAGGTGAAGAGAGTGCCGGCAAGGGCAAGGATTGACATATATTTTCTGAATCTCATATTCCGGAACATTAGAAAGTAAACTTGAAATCAAGGCTGAATGTCCTTGCAGACGGATACGAGCCGGTATCGGCACCCATTCTCATCACGTCCGAGCCGTAACTGTTCACATCCGGGTCCCAGCCGCTGTACTTCGTCCAGAACCACAGGTTGTTGGCGGACGCACCGATGTTCAGGCCCCGGAGAACCTTGTTCTTGCCAATCGGGACATCGCAGGAAAGCGAGACATTCGATAGACGAAGGTATGAACCGTCTTCTATGTCCACATCCTTGAGCATCCTGGTCTCGGTGCTTGAAATGGCGCCGACAGCCCAGTACTTCGCTCCGTGGTTTTCAGGAGTCCAAGAGTCATAGAATGCCTCACGGATTATGTTGTGGTTTTTCTGGCCCGTGTCGGTCTCCCGCATATTGTTGACATTGATAATGTCTCCACCCGCCCTTCCGTAGAAAGTGGCGGAGAGGCTGAAACTCTTGTAGGTCAGAGAGGTGGAGAAGCCGTATGTGAATTTAGGATTAGGATTTCCGATGATCATCCTGTCATCTGGATCAATGTAGCCGTTGCCGTTGGTATCAAGAAGCTTGAGGTGCCCCGGCGCGGTCGGAGTGCCTCCGCTCACTATCGCGGGGCCTGTCTCGCCCTCTTGGACGATGCCGTCAGTCCTGTAGCCATAGAAAAGCCCCATCTCGTAACCGGTCATGAAGATGGATGCAGGACTGTTGGCATAGTTGGAGCTTCCGACACGTGAACCGTAGAAATAGACGACATCTGCCATCGTAGAAGGGTCGAGGTAGACACGCCCGGAGGAGGCTGTCTCGCTGATTGACATTATCTTGTTGCGGTTGAAAGAGATGTTCCCGCTGAGATGCCATCCGAAGTCTCTGGTCACGACAGGGGTCGCATCAAGGGTGAATTCCAGACCGCGGTTGCGCACAACCCCCTCATTAACCCACATGGTTTCGAACCCGGACGAGGTCGCGATATTCTTCTGCTGGAGAAGGTCATAGGTCATCTTGTCATAGGCGTCGACAGTGAGGGCGAAACGCCCTTTCCACATCGCGAAGTCAAGGCCGAGGTTGAATTGTTCGGTGGTCTCCCACTTCAAGTCAGGATTAGCTATGTTGACAGGCACGAGCCCGACGGAGAAACCGGCTCCGTTGCCGATGCTGTGATCGGCGTAGGTCGTGTTGGTATAGTTCGACATGGTCTGGTAGCTCGTAATGGCCTGGTTGCCGACGCGCCCCCAGCCGATCCGCAGCTTTGTCTGGGAAATCAGAGGGACGTTGAACCACGGCTCCTCGTTCATCCTCCAGGCGAAGGCCGCAGAAGGGAACGACGCCCATTTGTTATGGTTGCGGAACTTGCTCGAACCATCCAGCCTCCAGGTCGTTGTGAGCACATATCTGTCTTTCCAGTTGTAGACCGCCCTCGTGAAGAACGAGAGTGTCGTTGAGTGGCTCTCGATATAAGAGTTGCTGGCATTTGGAGCGGATGAGATTGCCGAGGCAAGCCCCTTGTACTGGACTATGTTCCAGCCCTGGATGTTGGCTCTCTGGACACTGGCGCTGTTAGCGGAGATTCCTGCCATCGCGGAGAGGTTGTGTCCCCGCTTCTTGTACTGATAGGAAAGGACATTGTCCCAGTTCCAGTTGAGATATTTGATATCAGCGATGGCACCCGTAGAGCCCTGCGAAGTAGAGTTGATGCGGGAGGACTTGAACTTGGTGTAGTTACTGTTGCGGTAATCGCCGCCCAGAGTCGACTTGAACGAGAAGCCGCCGGGGAACTTGACCTGCGCATACATGCTCGGCGTCACCCTTATCTCCTTACGGTCGTTGACGAAGTCGGTGAGCCACCTGTTCGGACCCGACTTGAGAGCCGGGTCATCCTCCTCATCACCTTCGCTGTCGGTCGAGATTCCGACATACGGTCTGAATGAGAGGATGCTGCGGATGAGGGATGTGGCGGCAGTGGCCTTTCCGCTGCTCTGTCCCTGCTGGGAGTCTATGTATGAGATACTTGACTTGGTTCCGATACGGAATCGCTTTGACACCTGCTTCTCGAGGTTGAGACGTGTCGTGAGCGTCTTAAGCCCGGTTGACTTCACGATTCCCTGCTTGTCGCTGTAACCGACGGAGAATGTGTACGAGAGTGACTTTGGGCGTCCGGATATGGAGAAGTGATACCTCTGGGCGACCGCCGTCCTGAACGAGTAGTCCTGCCAGTCGACGGGAGAAACCTTCAGACCGCTGCGCTCCTCGGGGTTCTCGTATATCCCTGCGAGCAACGCCTCCGTCGTGATACCGGCCGCCTTCTGCGCCTCAAGGAAATCCACATACTCGTCAAACGAGAGAATATCCATCTTCTTGTAGCGGGAGGAGACATCCACTCCTGTGGAGAAGTTGACAGTCGGACGCTCGCTGACAGCCGTCTTGGTGGTGATGAGAATCACTCCATTGGCGCCGAGCGCCCCATAGATTGCCGTCGCGGACGCGTCCTTCAGTATCTCGATGTTGGATATGTCCTGCGGGCTGATTCCCAGCAGGCCGTTGGACTGCTCGTCTGTACCTTCGTTGTCCGTTCCTACGGTCATGATGGACTCGGACTGGCTCGGACTATTGAGTATGACCCCGTCAACGACGTACAGAGGCTCATTGCTTCCGTTGAACGAACCCATTCCACGCACCCTCACCGTCACCCCGGCATCGGGGCCGGCGTTATTGGAGACTATGTCCACTCCGGCAGCATGCCCGTGGAGAAGCTGATCGAGAGAGTTGGCCTTGGCAGCCACGACATTGTCTATCTTTACCGATGCGACGGAACCTGTAAGGTCGCTCCTGTTCATTGAACCATAACCCACGACAACGGCATCCTCGAGGAGCTGGCTGTCTTCCCGGAGGACAAAGTCAAATATGGTAATCTTCCCGACAAGCTGCTCTATCTCTTTATAACCAAGGCAGTTGACCACAAGAACAGCCTTTTCGGCCGGCTCAGGGACATTCAACTCCCAACGCCCGTCAAGGTCGGAAACCGCAGCCACGGCACTGTTATCCTTCAACATGACTACCGCCCCCGCTACAGGCTCACCTGATACCTCTTTCACGGTCCCGGAAACCCTCGTCTGACCGATGGCCGCAAGAGCGGGGAACAACAGAAGAATAATGCTCAAAAATATATTATGTTTCATCTTTCCTCCCTCCACTTTTAGAATACCAGCTTAACTCCCGCGACAAGCGTCCTCTGAAGTTTGAAAGAGGCATAGTCGACACCGTGAACACCATAGGCTGCATAGCAATCCGCGAGAGGATTCCAGCCGTCATAAGCTGATACGGTGAACAGATTGTATGCGCTCAGGCTCGCCGTCAGGGACTTGAGGAACCTGGCACGCGGGAAATTGAAATCGTATGAAGCACAGAGACTGTTCATGCGGAACATGTCCGATTTCTTCACATAACTGCTCATAAGACCATCCGCATCCGGGACTGCACCCAACTGGGCATTAAGGTCGGCGATGTGTCCTCCTGCCTGCCAGTCGAGCACTGCATCCAGATGGAAATCCTTAAACATCAATGATGTGCGCACCGCCCCGTAGAGTTTTGGCATCGGACTTCCGAGAATGGTCATATCAGTTTTTGAAATCCTGCCGTCTGAGGTCCTGTCCACTATGGAGCCGTCTGCGAGCACTTCATAGCCGACAAATGAACCTATCGGGCGTCCAGTCACATTGGCCGAGACAGTCATCCCGCCCCCGAGGTCCCTCATAGCAAGGTCGGCCTCGGAAACTGCCGTCACGACATTGTCGCACCAAGTGAAAGACGTGCCCAGTGACCACTGCCAATCCTCTGTCTTCACCGGCACCGTATCGATATCCACCTCCACTCCGTATGAGGTGAATGAGGTCATCCTGTCGGAAACATCGGTCCTGTCGGACCACTCCCAGAGATAATTCTCGCCTTTCTGTCCGAAACAGTATGTATTGAAGGCATCATCCGTGTGCCTGCGGAAATACTTCAGAGAAGAATTGAACTTTCCGTTCCATAGTTCGATTTCAGCTCCGGCGTGCCATTCTTTGCTGGCGGTCCTCATAAGCCCCTCATAGTAGAAACTCACCGACGGGTCAATCAGATTATAAGATGGAAGGAAGTTCCCGAAAGCCCCGTAAGGAACAGGGATTTCAGCGCCTGCCGTACCATAACCGCCCGCAAGTCGAATCCCTTTATATACATTGACGAAAGCCTCGGCCCCATAATATAGGACAGGCACGGCACCACCGTAGCGCGGAGTCCATTGCGGCATCACGGAGAAATCCACTCCGGCAAGCTCCCGGAAGCGGTAAGCCCCCTTTAGAAACGCACTGTAGCTGAGATAGCCGTATGCACTGTAATCCAATGTCGTCTTGCTCGAATGTATGTTAAGCCCCTTCGCCCTGAGTTCATGGCTGAAAAAATCAGAACCCTCCATTAAGTTCGACTTATTGTCATCGTATATGATCTTCGCCCCGGCGGAAAGCTCCACGGCATGCTCCTCGAAGTGTCGCTTCCAGTTCAGAGACGGGGTGATGAAGAAACGCATCTGCGAATAACCGTCAATGTCCGCCTTCCCGTTGAGGGCGGCACCGGACGGGGTCTGCGGGCCGAACCATATCCAACGCGTCAGGTTATGGTAATCCATTCCGAAATCCGCCTTGAAATTCAGTTCTTTAAGGAAATTGACCGTAAGGCTTGAGCTGTTGACGACACGATATATACGGGCATCGTTATCGAAGTCGGCAAGGAACCCGGAAACCGTCCCGAGAGCCTTGTTCTCCGGGAATCTCGCCGCCATCATAAGTGACGGATCCCCGTATTGCCGGAACATGTCCGGAGAAGCGGCCTGCCCAATCGAAAGCATCGTGTTGGTCCCGAACCAGAGTACAGGATTCACCTTCGTCTCGTACATCACCGAAAAGTTGCCCGAATTGCCGCTGTTCCTTCTGGCCGCACCATCCTTGCCGATATATCCGACAGACACACGGAGCATCGAATTGCCTTTTGTGGATGTCAGCCCCACGGAGTGGTTCTGGCTCAATCCAGTGCGATAGGCATCTGACGGCTCTCCATACGGGAGTGCAACGCCAAGGGAGGAGTTCCACTCGATTTTCAGACCATCTGCCCGGCCTCGGCGCGTGGTGTTCACGATTATGACACCGTTGGCCCCCATAGAGCCGTAGATTGCCGCTGCCGAAAGGTCTTTGATGACCTCTATGCTCTCCACATCATAGGCATTAAGGAAAGAAAGCTGGTTCTCGACTGTCGCATAGGAGGCCTGGAAGTTGCCGAGCGGCATTCCATCGACAATCCAAAGCGGCTGGCCGGCGGTCCTCACGGAGTTGACACCACGCACCAGTACGTTGGCCCCGGATGTCACATCACCATTGAATTCGCCTACCTGCACCCCGGAAATCCTTCCGGAAATAAAGCGTGCAGGAGAATCACACAGCGACTTGTCTACCCGCATCGTGTCACGAGGCGTCTGCGCAACGGTCATCACTGGCAGGACTGCAAGAACGACAGACAGCGGCATATATTTCAACATTCGTCTCATTGTATTCTCATTCATAATAGAAAATCACTTCAGCCATGAAGAAGTTGGCCGTGCCCGAAGAAACAAGATAGTATTCCGTCCCGGCATCAGTTCCGCTGAGTTCCCACGTGTACTCCTGCACTTTGGTCGGGAGCGGAATCTGCCCGCCACCGCCGACAGGGGTCTCCTTGTCCTTGCCGCATACGGACAAGGAGAGGTTCTTCGGCCATGCCTTCGCACAACGGTAGTGCACCTTGACGAGCCTGTGTCCTTCCACGGCAGGGGCCGTGAGGTACGAGCCGGCCGGTTTCCCGCCGAAGTTGAGCCCGGACGATGGAATATACCACAACCCCGCACTTGAATAAAGACCTGCCTTGTATCCGCTCAGGAGTTCAAGATCCTTGAGTTTCTGATAGTACGGGTCATTGTCGTTTTTCTGGGATGTCGACGGAATATCCGCTCTGGACGGATAACTGAACGGCCAGCAAGCCTCTTCCACAGCGGCCCCGGTCTCCGGATCGAAAAGCACGATTCCTATCGCCGGTTCTTGACGGACTTCGAATACTTTGGATTCCCCTCCTTCAGGGGTGAACTTGACCTTGAGAGAGGCAGTCTTGCCGAAGCATGTCGCCGGTGTGAAGTAAACCTTGACGGAGGAGTCCACGCGCGTCCCGGAATCCGCCCTCAGCCTTGCCGAGGAGAACCCGTCGATGCCCTCTATCGCTGCGCTCCAGTTGCTGTTGGTCTGGAAAGATATGGTGTAGCTGAGCGATGCCGGATAGGCATCAGCCACAGCGCTTTCGGCGACAAAGCGGAAATACGGCACACCCCGGCTTTGAACAAATGTCACGATGACATCCTCACAGCCCTCGGCCTTGAACACAACTTCGGCTGTCCTTGAGTTGACAGCGTCTCCGTTCTCCGCCAAAGAGATGTTGACGGTGCCGTCGCCTTCACCGGAATTGCGGTCAAGGCCCGCGTACTCTGCCGATGATGCTGCGACCTCCGCCGTCCACGCCATGTTTGAAACGATGGTGAGAGGATATACCGCAGCATCCGGGCCGATTGAGCCGTAGTCGTTTTTCTCCTTGACATCAAGCCGCGGAGTTCTTGAGTTCTGAATAACCTCTACGGTTTCGGAAAGCCCGGATGCGGAGAAAAGGATGCTTGCACTCCTCCTCCGTCCCCTGTTATCGGACGCTTTCAGCGCGATGCGCACATTCTTTGTACGTTCTTCAAGATTAAGATCTTCAAGGGTTTCCAGTTCCAGCCAATCCTCTCCGGAGGTAAGAGAAGCGCTCCAGCTCCTGTTCGAGGAAAGGGTTATCGTGTCACGTACCGGGCTGCCGTCCATGTTGTCTCCCGCGAGCGTCAATTCGTTTAGTTCCGGCTTGAGGAAAGGGACCTCCTCACGCATTCCGTCGGGCGCCCAGCAGGAAAAAAGAGCAAAGGCAAGCAACACACCTATAATAATTCTCTGTTTCATCAGCATCATCAATTATGTGTCATTGACACATTTTAGTAATCTTCGCCAATTCTGCGGCAACTTATTTTTTGCCGCTTACTTATTTGGCGGTAAAGTTAGTACGGGCATCAAGACATTATCCGAACCAATACGAATGTTATTATACATTTTGCGAAATAATGCCTATATTTGCAACATGATAAATGTTCTGCTTCTCGGGGACTTGTCCCGCGAACCGGCGCGGCTGCTCGTCAAGGGATTATCCCGCTTCTCAAACAGCCGGGGCGGATGGAGGTTTTATCAGGTTCCGCCGGCAATACGCGACAGCCCGTGCCATATCTCGAAGATAGTCAGCATGGTACACGATCTTGAGATTGATGCCATCTTTGGGCAGTGGAAGGGAATCGATGTCTCAATAGCCAAACAGCTTGGAATACCGGTCGTGCTCTATCAGAGGAGGGAGATGGTGACAGGTTTCCCGATAGTCCACTGCGACAATGACGCTGTAGGGAAGATGGCGGCAGGTTTTTTCCTCAGGTATGCAGACATGCATCTGACCTTCTGCGGATTCAAGGGCGTAGTGTGGTCTGATGAACGGATAAGGGCGTACCAGGCAAGTGCCGGGGATAGAATCATACCCGGTTTTTATTCCGATGACAGCGGAGAGGACTGGATGGCGATGCGCGACTGGCTTCAAAAACTGCCCAAACCGGCAGGAATCTTCTGCTGCAACGATGTCAACGCAAAGATGCTGATTGAAGTCTGCATAAGCAGCGGGCTCAGGATTCCTGAGGATGTCTCGGTACTGGGGGTCGACAACGACTCCTTCACCTGCAACATCACCTCCCCGACAATCTCCACCATAGAGCTGGAGTTTGAAAGAGTCGGATATCGCATCGGCCAATACATCAATGACAAACTCAATACCGGGGACGGGGACAGCGGAATCCTGTTCCACAGTCCGGCAGGAATTGTCGAGCGAGAATCGACTCCTCGTTTGCAGACTTCAGACGAATATGTAAAGAGAGTTATGGATTTCATGAAAAAGCACTTCACCGAGGATATCGGAGTGAATGACATCATACGCGACATTCCTCTGTCGCGACGCTCAGTGGAGATGCGTTTCAAGAATGCCTACGGAGACAAGACCATGCACAGGGTTCTCCTCGAAATGAGGGTTGAACGGATGAAGGAGCTGCTTGTCCGGACTGATCTGCCTATCTTCAATATCGCGCTGATGGCAGGCTTCAAGGACAACACCAACATCAACAGAGCCTTCAGGAACATCGTCGGCTACTCGCCGAAAGAATACCGGGAAACGCACAGATAATTTACTTCCGCGTGATTGCCCTCAACACCACTCTGTATATTGACCTTATCTGAGATCGGCCTACACTTTGGAGCTTGTTGCACCATATCCTGCTCCCGACTTTCGGTTTTCCGCCAGCCTCGGTCATGCCTACATGCCCTGGAGCGCGCACAGATAGGGGTACGCATGACCGGGGGGCCTGGCAGGGTGGGTCGGTCGAGACCACCCCCAACAGAACGCAGTCTGGAGGGGGTGTCCATGACCGACACTGACGGAAAACGGGATTCAAGCCAGGCTTGCACCAAGAAGCAGTTAGCGGACATACCGCTCTACCTCCGAAAGCGGAAGCCGGACCAATGTCGCTATCTGACGCCTCGACAGCCTATAGCGTTTCCTCAATTCCAGGGCAAGTCGAAGCCTCTGATCAGCATTAAGCCGGCGAGCATCTCTGACTCCGAATAAACTCTTAGCCAAATCGCCACAAGGCTTTCTGATCTCGATGTCCTCCACCGTCACGCCCCGCGCATCAGCTATGGCCAACACAACAGATTCATCTTTAGACCGTCCGCTAGATAAGAAAGTTCTGTAGCAATTGTGTGTCTTGTATATCTTCTCAAACGACGCTACATCAACATAGTTCTGCGGCAGTAACAAGCCATCGCAGACTAACCATTCGCCAGGAATCTCCGCTTTGGTGTGGCAAATGCGCCTACGCATATCCGCGGGCATATCAATCATGCGGGTCTTCGGTAAAATATTTCCGTCTCGTGCGCACCACACAGGAATCACATCAGCGGAACGGAAATACAGAGGCCCGCTCGACCAGCGATAGTCAAAAGGCATCACTTTCTTGCCATCCTTTGTAGCCTGATTCACGATATAGGTTCCGACCTTCATGAGATGCTCTTCCTCCTCGATTTCAATTATCTGAAAATCAAGCACGACACTATCAGAAGTCCCCCGGCTTGCCCAAAGATACCTTTTATACAGCAGGACATATGCGTCCTTAAAGCGCACACAGTCTGGACGCGTCCCGGACAGGAGAAAATGAGGATGGGTATCCTCGATTGAGAAAGCCACGACTTTAACCTCAGGTATGACCGCAGCACAAGTCCCGACCATATTAAATGCCGCCTTGAAGTCCCGCCCGCAGACTATGAAGTTTTTTGCATCCGCGCCATCTGCGCAGACATGAAAGAATGAAGTCCGATTCATAGTATAAAAAGTTTACTCCTGCAAATCTAAGAATAAACAACGGGAACACAATGGCCGGCCATGACCATTGGAAAAAGAACGCAAGGCGACCAGCTTCAACTTAATCTGCGAATCAAGACGATAAGGAAGGAAGAGCGCAAAGCCCAAAACAGTCACCGAGGCATCTAGGTGACCGGGCTGAAAAACGACAATCTATAGCCATTGGTTGGCGCCGTTTCGGGTTAACGAACCGCTAGTTGAAGCCCCGCTAGTTCTCGCCCCTGTTGATGGCACCAGCGAGAAAACGGATTTCCGAATCCAATCACTCAGCCGGCGGTCCCTGCTCCCGACTTTCGGTTTTCCGTCAGCCTCGGTCATGCCTACATGCCCTGGAGCGCGCTCAGATAGGGGCATGCATGACCGAGGGGGTCTGGCAGGGTGGGTCGGTCAAGACCACCCCCAACAGAACGCAGTCTGGAGGGGGTGTCCATGACCGACACTGACGGAAAACGGGTGCGCCCAAGAGCGACCACGCTAGATTCCCACCCGGTCGAAGATGAAGTCTACGTTCTTGAAATAGTAGTCAAGCGTGAAGCAGGACTCAAGCTCATCGGTGCTGACAAGCCCCATCACCTTCTCGTTGTCCTTCAGGAGAGTCTGATAGTCAAGACCTTCTGTCCAAGCCTTCATGGCCACAGGCTGTACCGTGTCATAAGCCTCCTCGCGCGAGAGCCCCTTCGAGATGAGGAGATTCATCACCCGCTGCGCGAAGATCACTCCCTTGGTCTTGTAGATGTTCTCCAGCATATTCTCCGGATAGACGACAAGATTCTCAAGGATGCCATTCAACCTGCAGAGCATATAGTCGAGAAGTTCCGTGGCGTCAGGAAGGATGATGCGCTCGGTGGAAGAATGCGAAATGTCCCTCTCATACCAGAGAGCCTCGTTCTCGCAGGCCGTCACCATGTAGCCGCGCATCACGCGCGCGCAGCCGCAGATATTCTCCGAAGAGATCGGATTTCTCTTGTGCGGCATGGCGCTGGAGCCCTTCTGTCCCTTGCGGAAAGCCTCCTCGGACTCCCTGACCTCGGTACGCTGCGAATTGCGCACTTCCGTCGCCATCTGCTCGAGCGTCCCGGCTATGACAGCCAGGGTAGCCATATAATAGGCGTGGCGGTCACGCTGAAGCACCTGCGTGGAGATGTTGGCCGAATTGATGCCGAGCTTTTCGCAGACATAGTCCTGGATGAACGGCGGGATGTTGGCGAAATTGCCGACGGCACCGCTCATCTTCCCCGCCTCGACGCCCTGGCTGGCATACTTGAAACGCTCGATGTTGCGCTTCATCTCCTCATACCACAGCGCCCACTTAAGACCGTAAGAAGTGATGTCGGCATGGATGCCGTGGGTGCGGCCGATGCAAGGAGTCGATTTGAACTCTATCGCCCGGCGGCGAAGCACCTCAAGGAATTCCTCCATGTCCTGGAGGAGGATGGCGTCCGCCTGCTTGATGAGGTAGCCGTTCGCCGTGTCAACGACATCGGTGGAGGTGAGACCGTAATGGACCCACTTGCGCTCCTCGCCGAGGCTCTCGCTCACGGCTCTGGTGAACGCCACTACATCGTGACGGGTGACCTCCTCGATCTCCTTGATCCTGTCCACGTCGAACCTGGCGTTCTCGCGGATTTTCTCCACATCGCCCGCCGGGATGACCCCGAGCTTGCTCCATGCCTCGCAGGAGAGGATCTCGACCTCGAGATAGGCGCCGAACTTGTTCTCCTCAGTCCAGACGTCCCTCATCACCTTACGGGAATACCTGTCTATCATATAGCCTCGTTTTTGGAAAGGAACGCGTTGATGTTGGCCTCGATACGAGAGATCGCGTCACCTGACTCGGCAGGGATGAACTTCTCGCCGGTGAGATGCTCGTAGAGCTCGACATATCTCGCCGTGATGCCGGCCACCACTTCAGGGGTCATCTCTGGCACTTTCTGTCCCTCCTGGCCGCTGAAGCCCTCGGACATGAGCCACTCGCGCACGAACTCCTTGGAGAGCTGGCGCTGCCTCTCGCCCTTGGCGAGGCGCTCCTCGTAGCCCTCGGAATAGAAGTAGCGGGATGAATCCGGGGTGTGGATCTCATCCATCAGGATGATCTTGCCGTCGCGCTTGCCGAACTCGTACTTGGTGTCCACGAGGATGAGCCCCTTGTCTGCGGCCATCTCGCAGCCGCGCTCGTAGAGGGCGCGGGTGTATTTCTCCAGCTGGGCGTAGTCCTCGGCGCTGACGATGCCCTGCGCCACTATGTCCGCCGGGCTGATGTCCTCATCGTGGCCCTCGGCGGCCTTGGTGGTAGGGGTGATGATAGGCTGAGGGAACTTCTGGTTCTCTACCATGCCCTCCGGAAGGGCCGCGCCGCAGAGACTGCGCTTCCCCGCCTTGTACTCGCGCCAGGCGTGTCCAGTGAGGTAGCCACGGATGACCATCTCGACCTTGAACGGCTCGCAGCGCAGACCGGCCGTGGCCATAGGATCGACCTCGGAGAGCTTCCAGTTAGGGATAATGTCGGAGGTGGCGTCCAGGAACTTGGATGCTATCTGATTGAGCACCTGTCCCTTGTAAGGGATTCCCTCGGGGAGCACGACGTCGAAGGCTGAGATGCGGTCGGTGGCGACCATGACGAGATAATCCTTTCCGATGCTGTACACATCGCGGACCTTGCCTTGATACTTGGCTGTCTGGCCCGGAAACTTGAAGTCGGTGGTAACTATCGCTTTCATTTTGAAACTTGAGAAAACATTATCGCACGAAGTTAGATGTTTTTTCTCAGTATCCGAAAAAATCTTGCTACATTTGTCTCTATGAATTACCCTGACAGAGAACTTCACGAAGAATGTGGAGTATTCGGCATCTACGGGGTCCCGGATGCCGCCAACTTGGTCTATTACGGGCTTCACGCCCTTCAGCACCGCGGACAGGAAGGATGCGGCATCGTCGCACGCAACGATGACGGAGTCCTCAAGAGAATCAAGGGAGAAGGCCTCGTGACGGAAGTCTTCAACGGCGACAAGATAGCCTCCCTCCCGGGCTCAATGGCCATAGGACATGTCAGGTACTCCACTTCGGGCGGCGGCGGCATAGAGAATGTGCAGCCTTTTCTTTTCCACCACAACACCGGCGACTTCGCCCTCGCGCACAACGGCAACCTCGTGAACTCCGCCCAGTTGCGCCGCTACCTCGAAGACCACGGGAGCCTCTTCCAGTCATCGTCGGACAGCGAGATTCTGGCCCACCTCATCCGCAAGGACACCAGGGAGCGCAAGCACCCGAGAATATTCGCCATACGCGAGGCCCTCAACATGATAGAGGGAGCGTTCGCGTTCCTGATAATGACGGAGAAGCGCATCTATGTCTGCCGCGACAAGCACGGCCTGAGGCCGCTCTCGCTGGCGAAGCTCGGCGACGGCTATGTGGTGAGCAGCGAGACATGCGCATTCGATGTGATCGGGGCGCAGTACATCAGGGACATCGAGCCGGGCGAAATCGTCACCATAGACCACAACGGCCTCCGCTCCAACCGCTACTCGGACTTCTACCACCACTACATGTGCGCGATGGAGTACATCTACTTCTCCCGCCCGGACAGCGACATCGAGGGCTGCAACGTGCACAATTTCAGGAAACTCAGCGGCAAGCTCCTCTTCCGCGAGGCGCCGGCCGACGCGGACATAGTGGTCGGTGTGCCGGATTCCAGCCTCAGCGCCGCGATGGGTTACGCCGAAGCCGCGGGCCTGCCTTATGAGATGGGGCTCATCAAGAACAAATACATCGGGCGCACATTCATCCAGCCGTCCCAGGAACTCAGGGAGAAAGGCGTGAAGATGAAGATGTCCGCCGTCAAGACCATCGTGCAGGGCAAGAGGGTCGTGCTCATCGACGACTCCCTCGTGCGCGGCACCACATCCAGGAGGATAGTGAAGATGCTCAAGGACGCCGGGGCGAAGGAAGTGCACCTGCGCATCGCCAGCCCGCAGATCAAGAGACCGTGCTTCTACGGAGTGGACATATCCACCTACGAGGAGCTCATCTGCGCCCACAAGAGCATCGAGGAGGTGCAGGAACTGCTCGGAGCGGACTCCGTGGCGTTCCTCTCCGAAGCCGCCCTCTATGAAGCCGGGCACCGCAGCGAACTATGCCTCGCATGCTTCAACGGCAACTACCCGACCTACCTCTACCAGAGCATAGAGGAGGCCAACAAAGACGGAAAATTCTAGAGACCATGATAAGGGAAGAGACAGTGTTCGGACCGATCCACAGCCGCCGCCTCGGCTCGTCGCTGGGCATCAATCTGCTGCCGCAGAAGGGCAAGATATGCAACTTCGACTGCATCTACTGCGAATGCGGTTGGAACCGCGACGGCCTGCAGGACAAGACTCTGCCAAGCGCGGCAGATGTCCGGAACGCGCTTGAGGACAAGCTCCGCAGCCTGAGGGCCGAGGGGGTCGGGATAGACTCCATCACATTCTCAGGAGACGGTGAACCGACCCTCAACCCGGAATTCCCGCAGATAATAGACGACACCCTCGCGCTGCGCGGCCGCTACTACCCTGAAGCCGCCGTGTCAGTGCTCTCCAACGCCACCAGAGCCCACATACCGGAAGTTTTCAAGGCTCTGCGCAAGGTAGACAACCCGATAATGAAAATCGACGCGCCGACGGCCGAGCTCGCCGCACGCATCAACAATCCCGCCCCGGGCTACGACCCCCTCAAGGTGGCCGATGCCCTCAGAGGCTTCGGCGGCGACTTCGTCCTCCAGACCATGTTCCTGAAGAGCAGCGAATTCGACTCCTCCAGCCCGGAAGTGCTGGACGGGTGGATGCAAATCGTGAGAGACCTGCGCCCGCGCGAGATAATGGTGTACACCATAGCCAGGCCGACGCCGCAGCAGGGGCTGGAGAAGTTCAGCGAGGAGCAGATGCGCCAGCTGGTCAAGCCGCTTCTGGACGAAGGCTTCAACATAAGCATAAGAGGATAACTACAAATACACTTATAACCGATGAACAGAACCGTTTTTACCATTATGGCCTTGACGGCCATGGCATTGTCGGCCTCGGCTCAGGACGAGTGGAAAGACCGCTCCGTCCCTGCCTGGGGCAAGGAATACCCGCATGCCGACTACATGCTCTTCGGCAGCCGCGAAAAGGCCCTCAAGGCTGATTACTCCGGCTCGGAATACTACAAATGCCTCAACGGGGAGTGGAACTTCTCCTATGCCGAGGATTTCAGGGAGCTCCCGGAAAACTTCTGGACAAACGATTACGATGACTCCGCCTGGGGGCGCATAGCAGTCCCTTCCAACTGGGAGTTCAACGGCTACGGCACCCCTATCTACATCAACTCCCCTTTCGAAATGGACCCGAACACCGGAGCCAAGAAAGAACCGGCCTTCCCCGACAAAATCCCGGGGGGAGCGTACAGGATGTGGTTCTCCGTGCCATCCGACTGGGACGGACGCGAGGTTTTCCTCCAGCTGGGAGGAGTCAAATCGGCCTGCTGGCTCTATGTCAACGGGCAGAAGGCCGGATACACCGAGGATTCCAAGGACCCGGCAGAGTTCAACATCACCCCGTATCTCCAGCCCGGCAGGAACCTGCTGGCGCTTGGAGTGCACCGCTGGTCGACAGGAAGCTACTATGAGTGCCAGGACTTCTGGAGAGTGAGCGGCATCGAGCGCGACGTCTACCTGACCTCCCGCCCTCAGATCCTCATCAGGGACATCGTGGTGGACTCCCCTCTCGACCCGACATTCAAGCACGGCATGCTCGACTACAAGGTCAAGCTCGCCAATCTTGGCGGCGCCACGGGCAAGGTGAAACTGAACCTCAGCCTCCTCGACCCTTCCGGCAAGACCATATGGAGCGAGACCCGCAAGGCATACGTCGACCCGACCGGAGACGACCTCACCGCGGGAGACTATGTCCAGTTCAGCCACTGTGTGATGAATGTGGACGCATGGAGCGCGGAGAAACCGTCGCTCTACACAGCCCTGCTCGCCGTGACCAACCCGGACGGAACCATCGAATACACCTCCCACAAGGTCGGATTCCGCAGCTCATTCATAGTGGAGACAGATTACTACATCAACGGCAAGCGCGTGATGATCAAGGGAGTGAATATCCACGAGCACGCCCCTTACAGCGGACATGTCGTGTCCGAGGAGGTGATGCGCAAGGACTTCGACCTGATGAAGCAGCACAACATCAACGCCATCCGCACCAGCCACTATCCGCAGCAGCGCCGCTTCTATGAGCTCTGCGACGAGTACGGCTTCTATGTCTGCAGCGAGGCCAATGTCGAGAGCCACGGATGGAGAGGCTTCGCCAACGACCCGAGCGTCTACCCGCTGCAGCTTGAGCGCGAGCTCAACATGTACGAGCGCACCAAGAACTTCGCCTGCGTGGTGATATTCTCCCTCGGCAACGAGTGCAGCAACGGCGTCAACTTCTACAACTGCTACGATGTGCTCCGCGCCAAAGAGAAAATGCGCCCTATAGTATATGGAGGCGCAGGCAGCGAGCGCGATACGGACATCATATGGCCGATGTACCCGAGCGAGTCCAGCCTCAAGGCGACGGACAGCCGCAAGCTCACCAAGCCATACATCGCCTGCGAGTACTCCCACTCCATGGGCAACAGCACCGGCGACCTCGTCGATCTCTGGAACGTGTTCTACAACGCGCGTCAGATGCAGGGCGGATACATCTGGGACTGGGTGGACCAGGGATTCTGGGTGGACCGCGACGGCGGGTTCTGGAGCTACGGCGGGGATTTCGGGTTCCAGACCCCGTCCGACGGCAACTTCTGCTGCAACGGGCTCATCTCCCCGGACAGGAAGCCTCACCCTGCCATGACAGAGGTCAAGAAGGTCTACCAGAACTTCCTCTTCGAGGCCGAGGACCTCTCCAGGAGCAAGATCAAGATCACCAACCGCCACTTCTTCACCAACCTCAACGAGTATGACTACAGCTTCGAGGTGACGGCCGACGGGGTCGTCATCGACAGGGGCAGTTTCGCAGGCCCGGACGTGGAGCCGGAGCAGAGCGGCATCGCCACCATACCGTTCAGGACGGGTGAACGCAAGCCGGGAGTGGAATACCTCCTCACCGTCAAGGCTCTCGTGCGCAACGCCAGCCTCGGCCTGAGCAAGGGCCACGTGGCCGGATACGAGCAGTTCAGCCTCGGCTGCGAAGGCGTCAAGCCTGCCGCGGCCACAGCCAAGGGCAAGTTCAACATCACCGATGACGGGTCGTCCCTCACCGTCAAGGGCGATGCGGTAGAGTTCGTGTTCGACCGCAGGGAGGGCGCAGTCAGCTCATACAAGGTGAACGGCACGGAGTATATTGACAAAGACTTCGGTTTCAGGCCGAACTTCTGGAGAGGCCCGACCGACAACGACTACGGCAACCGCCTCCCGGCGCGCTCGGAAGGCTGGAAGAAGGCATCCAGGGAGTTCAACGTCACCTCGCTCAGCGGCCGCGCGAAAGGCGGGGTCGCCGTAGTGAAAGCCGTCTACAGACAGATGGAGCGAGACTTCACCGTCACCTACACCATACGTCCGGACGGAGCGGTGCGCATCGCCGCCACCCTCTCCGCCGTGCAGCCTTCGGGCGACAGCCAGGCACGCAGGGACCGCCCTACCCTGCCTCGTATCGGAGTGAGACTCAGGATTCCGGTCTCCATGCACAATGTCAGCTACTACGGACGCGGCGAAGGAGAGAATTATTGGGACCGCAAGACCGGATCACTGCTCGGAATCTATGAGACGACGGCCGAGGAGATGTACTTCCCGTACATCCGGCCGCAGGAGAACGGACACCGCACCGATGTGCGCTGGGCCACATTCACGGACGGCTCGGGCAAGGGGCTCGCGGTGGTGGCCGACGGCAGCTTCGAGTTCAACGCGCTGCGCTCCTCCGTGGAAGACTTCGACTCCGCAGAGAGCGGCCGCCCTGTACAGACCAACTACTACAACAATCAGGATGTCGACGTGACCAACGGACGCCGCCAGACCCACATCAACGACATCAAGCCGCGTGACTATGTGGAGCTCTGCATCGACAAGGTGATGATGGGCATAGGCGGAGACAACTCCTGGGGAGCCCCGATCAACCCTCGCTACATCATCGACGAGAGCGTGGACAACAGCTACAGCTTCACAGTCGTGCCGGTCAACGGGGATTCAGAAAAAGTCGTAAACCTCAAGTATTGATATGAGACTCAACATATTGACCAGTGCAGCCCTGCTCCTTTGCGGGGCTGCCTGCTTCGCCCAGACGGGCATACTCGATCCGGATGCGGAGTTCCGCAGGATTCCATCTGAAGCCCGCGAACTCGCCAAGGCGACAGGGGCCGACTTCGGCACCGTGCTCGACAGCCTCAACAGATATTATACCGAGCGCCCCGTACCAGGCTCGCACCGCAAGGGTGACAACCCCGTGCTCTTCCTTATCGGAGACTCAACGATGCGCACCGAGGTCGACGGCAACGGCAGCAACGGCCAGTGGGGCTGGGGCTACTTCATCCAGAACTGGTTCGACACGAGCCGGATAACGGTGGAGAACCACGCCCTCGGCGGAGAGAGCACCCGCTCGTTCTACAAAACCTGGCTCTTCCCTGCCCTGCACGCGATGAGGCCGGGCGACTGGGTCATCATCCAGCTCGGGCACAACGACCGCAGCGGCGGCCGCGAGATGGCTGACGGGCGTTTCCGCGGCCTTCTCCCGGGAGCGGGCAAGGAATATACCGAGGTGATTCTCCCGGGCAACGGCACACGCGAGAGGATCTACACCTACGGCGAATACCTGCGCATCTATGTCGACGAGATCCGGGCACGCGGAGCCAATCCGCTGCTTCTCTCGCTCACTTCACGCAAGGGCCGCGGCGAGGACGGCAAGATCCACCCGAGCACTGACAAGACCGAGGTGATCAAGGCGGTCGCAGAGGAGAAAGGGGTGCCGTTCATCGACTTCAACAGCGCGATCTGCGACAAGTACAACAATGTCTTCGACTCCGCCAAGGTGGAATATCTCTACTACAGCGACCACATCCACCCATCATCTTTCGGGGCTGTCATCAACGCCGAGACCTTCGCCCAGCAGCTGCGCAAGCGCCCTGACATCGGCCTCGCCTCCTATCTCCTCCCGGAGAAGCGCTACGAAAGCGCGGTCAGGGAGGAAGGCAAGCCGGTGCTCTTCATCATCGGGGACTCCACCGGCAAGATTGACAACACCCCTGAGAGCGGCATGGTCGGCTGGGGCCAGGTAATAAGCAAGTACTTCAACCCCAAGAAGATATCCGTGGACAACCACGCCAAGGCAGGGCGCAGTGCCAGGACCTTCCTGGACGAGGGACGATGGAATGTCGTCTACGACGAACTGCGTCCGGGCGACTATGTGCTGATCCAGTTCGGGCACAACGACGGCGGCCCGATCAACACCGGCAAGGCACGCGGGGAACTCAAAGGCAACGGTGACGAGAAGGAACTGATGAAGATGGAGCCGACAGGCCTCAACGAAGGGATCTACAGTTTCGGCTGGTACATCCGCAAGTTCTGCCTCGACGCCAAGGAGAAGGGCGCCACGCCTATCGTCCTGAGCATCACCCCGCGCAACATGCGTGGCGAGGACGGCAAGATCCTCCGCGACAAGGACTACAAGGAATGGAGCCGCGAGGCCGCAGAGCAGGCCGGAGCCTGGTTTATCGACCTCAACGAAATCTCAGCCGCAGCCCTCGACAAACTGCCGGCCGACCAGGCCGACAAGCACTTCCAGCGCGACCACACCCACTCTTCGCAGCTCGGAGCCGAGCGCAACGCCCAGAGTGTCGTCAAAGGCATACGGGGCCTGCGCAAACTCCCGCTCCGCAAGACGCTGAAATAATTTATAAACCACACAGATTACTGCCACGATGAAACAGTGCCAATATATGAAAAAGATCTTCCTTTCAATCATGCTCGCCGGCTCGATGGTGGCGTGCAAGAGCCCGCAGAGCGATGTCTCATTCCCGAAAGGCCAGCTGCCGTTCGACAACCCCTATGCCTTCGGGCTTGACCTCTCGTTTGTCAACCGGGCCGAACATGCCGGAGCCGTGTATTATGACATAGACGGCACCGAAAAGTCTCCGTGGCAGATATTCGCGGACCACGGCTACAATTGGGGACGCCTGATGGTCTGCAATGAACCTTCGCGCCTTGGCCAGGGACTGGACAACCTGCTTGAAGGGGCCCGTAAACTCAAGGAGCACAACTATCATTTCGCGCTGGACTTCATGATGGCGGACGGCTGGTCGAATCCCATGACTCAACCCATGCCGGAGTCATTCAAGGGCATGTCCCACGCGGAGAGGGTCGCGGCTTTCCATGATTATGTCTATCACGTGGTCTCCACCCTCGACGAGAACGGGGTGTGCCCGGAGATCGTGCAGGTCGGCAACGAAATCAGCAACGGAGCTTTCTGGCCCGACGGGCGCATCTATTACGGAGAGGAGAAGAAGCACCTCAGCCACTGGAAGGAATTCACGGAGTATATCAGCGCCGGGACGAAGGCGATCCGTGAGGTCAGCCCGTCCATCCGGGTGATGCTTCATGTCGATTTCGGTGGAGACCTTGATTTCACCGACACCTTCTTCACGAAGATGCAGGAGTACAAGGTGGACTACGACATCATCGGCTACTCGTTCTATCCGTGGTCACACGGGACCCTCATGGATCTCAGGGACAATCTCTATTATACCATCAAGAAATTCGGGAAACCCGTGATAGTCATAGAGACCGGGTATTACTCGGAGCCGTCCGGATACTTCGAGAAGAAGGGAGAGAGAGGGCCGCTTCCGGAGACTCCGGAGGGGCAGAAGGAGTGGTTCCAGGCTGTCAACGAGATTGTCATGGCCGCTCCGGACCACATGGGGCTCGGCGTTTTCTGGTGGGAGCCGATGTTTGCCGGCAGGGGCTTTTTCGATGACAGGACACACGTGGCAAAGCCAATCGTGACCGCGTTCGAGAAATACGCCTTCCCGCTTGACAGGTTCGACGGCAACCCGAGGCTCTGGGACTTCGAGCCTGGCGAGAAGCCGGCCAACTGACGGCGACGGGGCGCGTCCGCCGGGGATCCGCCCCGTGTTTTGACGAATCCGTCAGGCTCGGTCACGTGAGGATGCCCTACAGCGCACCTTGTCGGGCATTCGCGTGACCGAGGGGGTCTGCCAGGGCGGGTCGGTCTTGCGGCCCCCCCGACAGAACGCTGTCTGGAGAGGGTGACCGTAACCGAGCCTGACGGAAATCAGCCCGCTACGGGCAGGATGTCAAGAAGAAGATTTCTACTTTCCGCTTCCCGGTTTTGCCGGATACACGAACTGTCCATGGTTAATCGTGTGTCTGCCGTATTGTATGGCAAACCTCGGGCAGTGGTGCAGGCATTTCAGGCACAGAGTACATTTCTCTTTGACCCAGACCGGATGACCGTCCCTGCACTCTATGGCATGCTCCGGACATTGGCGGGCACATAGTCCGCAACCCGTACACCTGTCCTCCATCACATGGAAACGCCTCGTCCCGCGCTGATTCTCGTAGGTGCGGTAATACCACCTGGCCAGCCAGTGCGCGAGGCTCAGACGGTCGTAGTTGCCGGCCTTGCGGGACACGACCATCTCCGCCACCTTGTCGATATGCTTTTCCGCCACGGCGGTTTTGCGCAAGCACTTCTCATGATTTGACAGATCAAACATAGGCGTCCAGACATCCACCATCCTTACACTGTATTTCGCGTCAAGCCACAAACCTTTGCCCTTCAGGATCTTCTGCATCATGTAATGAGCCTGTCCCGTGGTAGTGCCGCATGTGACCGTATGGTAAATGAAATTCCGGTGCAAGCCTGTGAGTCTCAGCTTGTCCATAAATCTCACGACGATGTCGGGAAGCCCCCAGAAATATACCGGGGTCACGAAACCGACGCGCTCGTCAGGGCATAGTGAGAATGTGAACCCGTCCCTGTTCACGCAGTCTGTCATTGAGACACAAGTTTCCCCCGTGGCCTGCGCCAGCCGGCGCGCCACATGCTCACTGTTGCCAGTACCTGAAAAATAGAATACCATTTTGTCTTGATGCTGATGATTCTGTCACTTTCTGTTGTCAATGCCGCCCCTTTTGGACTATGCCCCCTGCCGGACTATGGCCCCTCTCGGACTATGGCCTCCCCCCGGGACAAAGCAAAGTCTTCGCCATGTAAGTAATCGCTAAAGATAGGTTGCACCACCTCAGGTAACCTATTCTCCGGCGCTCAATACCAACATCAAAAATAATACCCTGATTGTGGCGCAGTGGCTGACCGGAGTTTCACGCAGTTTGTCCCGCAGAATGCCGCCGCGCCGCACAGACCGACGGGGAAAGCCTGCGCACCGTGGCAAAAGAACCGGAAGCCCGACACCGATACAGCAGGCTCGGCCTTTCCCGTACCGCCTGGTCTCCGCGATAGATTTCTCCGGTTAAATGACGTTCTGCCGGAGAAAAGTTCGTTTGAGGGTGATTTGTCCGGCAGAAGGTCGTTTCAGCGGAGAAAATCGCCTGTCAGCTCAAATCCGGCCAGAGCCGGGTTTCGGCGGCCAAATACATGCTAATAGGGAATTTGTACGGCAAACCCGGGGTTTCCCGTACCGCCACGGTCTCCGCGATGGATTGGTTCGGCAAGGCCGGGTTTGCCGTACCGAACGAAGCAGATGAGACGAGGAAGAAGAGAAGAACCATAATTGACAGGGGAGGGGGCTGATCAATAATTAGATACATCACCTCACATTCGTCAAACCTCCGGCGAATTAGACCTCAACAATCAGTCGGTGATATCAATGTGGTCATAGAGCCCCGGGCCATCTCTTCTTTCGGCAGCACTTCGAAGATGATGATGCCTAGGTTGGATATTTAGTCAGTTTGTTGGCCTATTCTTGAACGCATTGGAAAACCATCACCTTATTGACTTTCAAGCCTCAGGCAGTTCTCCAAGGAGGTATTTCTCGAAATCTGACAGTCCAGACCACCATTTCGAAGAGACAGGATGGTACGGGTTGATGATGGCAACATCATAATCCATCCCAGGCACCCTGATGTGACAGACATAATATTCTGTATCTTCAAGTTCCTTCTTACCATTATCAACAAGATACTTATTGTCTTCTTTCACGGCACTAGCGATAGCGCAACCCCATACTATCACTATGTCAGGAGATAGCTTCTTGACAATTTCAATAAAGGCATCAAAATCTCGATCTGAAGTATCAGTATAATATGTAGGCCTGGAACGTCCATCATTCGCAGGAAGAAAAAACTGGACATAATTGGTAAAGGCCATACGATTCCACACATCAGCATAACAAGTATCTCCGGATATCTTCTGCATAAATGATCCGAAAACCTCATAAGCGCGATAATGATTACCTATATTAAACTCCGGTTCCTGCCTAAGAGGATATCCACCATTGAATTCACATCGAGTATCATATGCACTTGAATCCTTTTTTATCACATCGGTACAGTCTTTAAAGAATTGACACCGCGAGCTCTCATTACAGTAAAAACTGGCACCGACCACAAGAATCTTCTTGCCCCTGATTCCTTCTAAATAGTTTTTCCCCACAAAAGGGTCGAAAAAATATTTCCTCATAATTACATAAGTTATTGATTATTCTGGCTACATACAAAAAAGTGTGAGACCTGAAGTCCGGTTATTGAGTGGAAGGCTGTGGAAGAGCCCGTGACAGCAATAACGGGACAGAGCCTCACACTCGGATAGATATATGGACGGCGACCCAGAAGAGGCCGAGCCGATCCGCTGTCTATACAAGAAATGAGTGCTGTCCGTTGTCCTGCTGTCTTGAAAAACTTCCACATTTTCCACCCAGGGCAGTGCGAAAAACACTTTCTTAAGTAAGCGGCAAAAAATAAGTTGCCGCAGATTTGGCAAAGATTTTTGAGGATAGATTTCTTTTTGAAGAAGGAGTGTGCCGGTGGCACATGACTGATGAAAAAAGGAATATTGACCAAAAAGATTGCCAAAGGTGATGCAAGTTATTTTTTAACGATTACTAATATGTCCGCCGGTTTCCCGACACCCCAAATATACATATTTTTCGTTTTTCGAACAACACTCAAATCTTATTTACACTCAAGAAGATTCGCCCCCACAGTCCGCGGCTGCGCAGGCCGCTGCAATGAACCCTGAACAAACCTTCACGGCGCAAAATTATAGTTCCCCGCTGAAAAAATCAGGCAGCAATCTCCCCTGCCGCGACCCGGGCCACCGGACGGACAGTCCCCCAAACATATCGCTCAAAAGAATCGCCACTGCCACATTTTTTCATTAAGTGTCATTATATTCGCATCAAAAAAGAAAAAATATGGCAAAGAACTACTTCAAACGCTACATCTGGCTGATCGACCTTCTGAACCGCAGGGGGCCTATATCCACTCAGCAAATCAAAGAAGCATGGCTGCACAGCCCCCTCAACCCACAATGCCGGGAGCTAAGTGAAAGGACCTTCTTCAATCACAAAGACGCCATCCTGGACCTCTTCGGAATCCATATCGTCAACGACCGCACGCTCGGTTTCAGCATAAAGGATTTCGACATGGGCAACGACGCGATGGAGAACTGGATGCTCCACCTGCTCTGCCTGAACAACATCCTTCAGGAAAACTCCGACATGAAGGACCGGATCCTCGTGGACAATGTCCCGTCGAGCGAAAGGTTCCTCACGGAAGTCATCAGCGCGATGCGCAATTCAAAAGTCATCCACCTGTACTATAAGAGTTTCCGGAGACAGGTCACCAGCGATTTCGATGTCGAGCCATACTGCGTCAAGCACTTCAAGCAGAGGTGGTACATGCTCGGCAAGAGTTCGCTCGGGCTCAGGGTCTATTCTCTCGACCGCTTCGTAGACATGGAGGAGATCCAGGAGGAGTTCGACCTTCCCGCCAATTTCGACGCGGAGATATTCTTCTCAGACTATTTCGGCGTCATCGTGGGGGAAGAGCCGGAGAGCATCAAAATCGCGGTATCCCCGGACCAGACGGATTATTTCCGCACGCTCCCCCTGCACTCCTCGCAGAAGGAACAGCCGCAGGAGGACGGAAGTTCGATATTCTCATATCACCTCGCCCCGACATACGATTTCGTACAGGAACTGCTCCCGCACGGAAGCGATATAGAGGTGCTGTCCCCGCCCGACCTTCGCGGGCAAATCGCACGGATTTCCGCAGAGATGAACTCAATGTACAACGGATAACCGGCGCGGTCGCAGCGGTGCGGCACGGCTCCACGCCACGCCAAGGGAGTTGAAATTACGGCCAATCTTGGTTATATTTGCATCGGATTACGGTAAACCGACCCGCGCAAGCGGTCCCGGTTTCAGAAGCCGCCGCGGAGCCGGGATTCAGGGAACTGGACACCGGAGACAAGGCGGCTGCGCCAAGAGGGAAGCCGGTCAAATGCCGGCGCTGTGCCCGCAGCTGTAGACCCGCACACAACGGTCACGGAATATGCCATTGCCGACAAGGCGACAAGTTTTGATGCACAAAACCAAAACGCCCGGTGAGAAGGCCCGCGACCTGGGATAAGCCAGAAGACCTGCCGCAATCAAGTCAAATACGGAGGCTCGGGGGCAAGCCGCCATTTGGACGCCACGACAGATGAATATCGCAGCAATACTGTCTGCGCTGTGGCTCTGCGCCATACCGTCAGACCGCACCCAGCAGCCTTCCCAAGCCGCTCCGGGGATATTCGGCATAATGCCGGCCGCAACCGCCCCACTGGCCGCAACTCCCACCTCCCCGGCATCCGACACCCTTGAGGTGGCCAGGATCTCTGCGGAACGCGATGTCATGACCTCTCGCACAGCCCCTGTCCAGACCCTCGGGAGAGGCGCTATAGAGCGCAGCGGAGCAGCAGGGCTCAACGAGGTCCTGCGCACATTCGCCGGGGTGAGCGTCCGCGACTACGGCGGCATAGGGGGTCTGAAAACCGTCTCGGTCCGCAATCTCGGAGCCCAGCACACCGCCGTCAGCTACGACGGGACGGTGGTATCCGACGCCCAGACCGGCCAGGTGGACATCTCCCGCTTCGGTCTGGAAGACCTCTCCGAAGTGTCCGTCGAGACAGGCGCCTCCGATGATATATTCCGCAGCGCCCGGCTCCTCGGAGCCGCAGGCATCCTGAACCTCAAGACAATACAAGCCACCGACAGGATCTCCGCCCGCATCCGCTACGCCTCGTTCAACACCTGGAACCCGGGGCTGTCCCTGAGCAGGGCCCTCGGCCAAGGCTGGTCCGCCGGCGCATCCGCAGAATGGCTCAGCTCCGACGGGGACTACCCGTTCACCCTGGTCAACGGGAACTACAGCACAAGGGAAAGGCGCCTCGGCGGTGACGTGAAGACCCTCAGGGCCGAAGCCAATATCAGCGGCAGCACCGGCAGCGCCGGCAGGCTCCACATAAAAGCCAGATACTACCGCTCCGACCGGGGCCTCCCGGGGCCGGTCATCTACTACATACAAGACCCCACCGAACGCCTCGGCAACAGCGACGCCAGCCTCTCCGCCGACTACACGGCCAACCTCTCCGGGCGCTGGAGAATCCGCGAGAACCTCAGCGGCAGCTGGAACGGAACCCGCTACACCAACGCATCCTCATATCTCCCCGAACCGGAAGACGACCGCTACCGCCAGCGCGAATTCAGTTCATCCACCATCATCGAATACCGTGCCTCCGGAAGGCTGCGCTTCACCCTGGCCGAAGACTTGTTTACCAGCACCCTGCACGCCACCATCCCCGAATGCCCCCAGCCGTCAAGGCTCTCCTCCGTCTCGGCAATCTCAGGACAGTGGAAAGATGAACGCACCACCATAACGGCAAGCCTCGGAGCCACATCCATACGCGAAAAGACCGAATCCGGAGAAGCCGCCGCACCAATGTTCCGCCTCTCCCCCACTATCAGCATATCCACCAGCCTGGCAGGCGGCATCCGCCTGAGAGCCTCATACAAAGACGGTTTCCGCGCCCCTACCCTCAACGACCTCTACTACTCGCGCGTCGGCAACACTTCGCTCCGGCCCGAGAAGGCAAGACAGCTCAACCTCGGTCTCACATGGGCCTCGCACGGCACGGGGCGCGATGCCGAACTCACAGCCGACATCTACTACAACTCGGTAGAAGACAAGATCATCGCCATCCCGACCATGTTCATCTGGAAGATGCGCAACCTCGGCAGAGTCCAGATGGCGGGGGCGGACCTGACAGCAGCCGCGGGCATAGACATCTCAGAGAGAACATCCCTGCAGATGCGCGCCAACTGGTCATACCGCTACGCCGTGGACATCACCGACAGGGACTCGAAAATCTACAGGCACCAGATACAGTACACTCCGCGGCATGCCGGCAACCTGCTGCTGAGTCTCCAGACAACTTGGCTGGACTGCGCATACACGCTCAACGCCGTCGGAAGGCGCTACAGCCTCCCGCAGAACATCCCCGACAACGAGATGCCGGCCTATTTCGACCACTCCGTCTCGGCCGGCCGCAGTTTCCCCATCCGCGGCGCGACCCTGCGCATCAGCGCGGAACTGATGAACCTCGGCGGCGACAACTACGAGATAATCAGGTACTACCCCATGCCGGGCAGAAACTTCAGAATCACAATGAAAATCACATATTAAGATGAAAAAAATCATTTATGCGGCCCTCGCGGCCACACTCACGCTCATCGCGGCATCCTGCGACAAGCAGGCGCTCACCTCCGGAAAGAAAGAGGTGGAAGGTGTCTACATCCTCAACAACGGGTCAAAGGACATGAACAATTCCAAGATCACCGTCTACGACCCGCAGACCAAGACGGCAGTCGCGGACATGTTCGTCGCAGCCAACGGCAAGGTGCTCGGCGACACGGCCCAGGACATCCTCGTGGACGGGGACGACATCTACATCAGCGTCAACATCTCCAGGATCATATTCGTCACCGACAAGAGCCTCAAGATCAAAAAGGAGATCAGGGCCACCCTCCCAGACGGGACCGTCCTCTCCCCACGCTACCTCGCCAAGGGCGGCAACGGGAGAGTCTATGTCACCTATTATGAAGGTTATCTCGGGGAAATCAACCCCGACGGCTACAAGGTCAGCACCACGGCCGTAGGCGCCAGCCCGGAGGGCTGCGCATGGGCAGACGGCAAGGTGTTCGTGTCCAACTCCGGCGGCGCCAATTACCCGAACTACGAGAAGACCGTCTCCGTGGTTGACCCGGTGTCGTTCAAGGAAACATCGAGGGTAGAGGTCAACATCAACCCGGCCACCATGGAGGCATACGGGGACAATGTCTTCGTCTTCAGCCTCGGGGACTACGGCGCCACACCGGCCAAAGTCCAGCGCCTCGATGCCAAGACCCTAAAGGTCAACGACCTCGAATACTCCAGCCCGACAGCCATCGCCCTTGAAGGCGAGACGCTCTATGTGATGTGCGGGGGATACGACAGCAGCTGGAACCCCCTCCCGGGCAGTGTCTATAAACACGATGCCAAGCTCAACTCCAGCCTCGGGGCCTTCGTCACGGACGGCACCACCCTCCCCCTGGCCTACTCCCTCTCCGCGGCGGGCGGCTATGTCTGGGTCGGCTGCTCAGACTACAAGACCAACGGGGATGTGTTCGTGTTCTCCCCTGACGGCAGGCTCCATGACAAGTTTGATTCCCAAGGCATCAACCCGATAGCCGTGGCCGCCCGATGATGCTCAGTCTCCTGTATGTGCTGCTCTCCGGCATCGCCCTCCCGGTGGGCGGAATCCAGATGCAGTACCTGTGGCGCAACCAGCTCGGGGACGTGTACTCCCTCGGGCTGGGCTCCGCCGCCTGCCTCGGAGCCGCCGCCGCCACGATGTCGGGATGGTGCTCGCTCACCGTCGGCTCGTTTATCTGCACACTGATCTGCACGCTGGTGTGCTTTCTCGTCACCCTGAAGATCTCCACCCGTAACCTCATCACTTTCGGTATCATCTTCGGTACTTTCATCGGTTCGCTCGGCACCATAGTGGTGACCAACGCCCCCAACGGAGATTTGCTCAAGCAGTACTACCTGTGGGGCGCGGCCAATTTCAGGCTTGAGGGGGTGACGTCCGGAGACATCGTCTTCTCTCTCGTGCTCTTCGCCGTAGGGCTCGGGGCTGCGCTGTGGACCCACCGCGACCTCACCCGGCATTTCCGCGAAGAGATTGAACTCTCAAATGTCCGCAAAGCCGTGAGCCTGCTGATGATAATGTTCCTGGTGACCTCGGCCGTCAGCATCTGCGGCCCCATAGGATTCATCTCCCTCGGGGTGCCCAACCTGAGCCGCGTCATCTGCAGGAGCGACGACATACGCAAGCACTACCTGCTCTCCTCGGCTATGGGGGTAGGCCTGCTGCTCATCACATATCTGGTGGTGGAATATGTCAATTTCGGGATTTACCTGCCCATCAGCGCCACGATGGCGATTATCGCACTGCCGCTGACGGCGTTCCTGTTCGTCCGGCAGAAGCAATAGGGCCGCCGCGGTCAGGCCTGCGGGAGAATCAGGGAGCGGAGCTGCTCCACGGTATCGGCCCTGAAATCAGCCGTGCGGGCGGCATCCTCGGGACGGAAGCCCCAGGTGACGCCTATGCTGCGGATGCCGCCATTGGATGCAGTGGCCGTGTCGGTCGCGGAATCTCCCACCATCACGGTCTCTTCCCTCCCGGCACCGGATTGCCTGAGGATCTCCCCGACGACCTGCGGATCTGGTTTCAACGGTACCCCGTCCCGGCCTCCGAGCACGGAGACGAAGTTGATGTCAGGGAAATAATGGCTTATCAGAGCCTGCGTGCCGGCGATGAACTTGTTTGACGCCACCGCGATCTTGACCCCCGCCTCCTGAAGGTCGGACAGGAGTTGAGGGATGCCCCCGTAGGGCCGGGAATGCACCGTGATGTGGGCCTGATAGTACTTCAGGAAATCGGCAAGCAGGGCATCGAGGAGAATGTCGTCGCCCTTGGACGCATCCGGCATCGCCCGCTCGACCAGCTTGCGTACACCGTTGCCTACCATATATTTATATTCCTCCAGAGTATGCGGGGGAAGGCCGTGCAGGGAAAGCGCGTGGTTGACGGCTGCGCCGAGATCCGCAATCGTGTCGATCAGCGTCCCGTCAAGATCGAAAATGACAAGTTTCCATTTCATGACGCGAAGATAACGCGATTTCGCTTGCAGTGAAAGATAATTTCACTATATTTGCATCCGCATTCGGGGTATTAGCTCAGTTGGTAGAGCGTTTGAATGGCATTCAAAAGGTCAGGAGTTCGATTCTCCTATGCTCCACAAATACGCTGAAAATCAGCAAATTACAGAACTTATACACGATCTCGTACACAATCAGAACGAGTTGTGTATAATTTCTTTTATTATCCCCTGCTATACCCAAAACGCCCTGAAAGACGCCTTCAACGCCTGGCAATCCACGCCATCCTCCACATACGACTTCTCCCTCGGACGGGACAAGATTGTCGTCCGGTACTCCTCCTCGGAATACCGCACCCACGGCTTCACGCTGGACCAGCTCCGGCCAGCCGTCCATTCCCACATACTCATCGCCTACGCTGTACTCCGCGTGGCCGAATCCGGGACTCTCGGCCTATCCCTCAAGGACCTCTATGCCCGGGTCTGCCAGCGCGTTCCCGTCGCCGACTCACGGCTGCGGCCCCACACGGTCACGGCCCACGCCGTGGGCCGTGACAGCGCCCAGTTCGAGCAGGACCACTTCGACTATCCCTCGGTTGTATGGCCGCCAAACAGGACGGCGTCACCTTTGGAGCGGATTCTTCCGAAGCCTTTATCATCAACGCCACGCTCGTAGATGTTCTGTGAGAACTGCCTCTCTGACGCCCGGAGGCGGTCCCGGAATTCAAGACGGGCGATGTAGTTGATGCGTTCTTCAATGAGCTCCGCCTTGCGGGTCTGGACAGCAAAATAGCTCTGTGCAAAGACGACAGGCTCCTTTTTGGGGTCGCCGTGATGGGCTATCAGATAGCAGGCATAACGGGTGAGCATGAAGTCTTGGACGTCACGAGTAGCTCCGCTTCCCAGTTTGACCATTTTCGCAACCTCACGTAAATGGTCCTCCACATTGATTCCCTGCGTATTACAGAATTCTACCGTGCGATTGATAGCAGACTGGAAATTTTCCCAGCGGGCATATCCCAAGACCTCCGTAGTTCCCGGGCAAACCAGACCTCGACCTTTTCGTCCCCATTATCGCTTTCGATGTAGGTTGCGATGGTATCAAACGCCGACTTATACTGTATGCTGCTCTGTTTATCCATGAGTCAACATGTTAACGTATAAAGACAACCATACTTTCCGTGCTATCCAACGACATCACCCACTCTTTTCTATTCTTTCACACTTCCTTACCGGCAGAATTGAGAAAAATCGCTAAATTTGGGGACTCATTCCTCTGAAACCAAATACCATGGCCGAATTGACAATAGCCAAGTCCTTGAATAAGGCATATCGCCAGGTCCCCGTGGACCGTGCAGCATTTGATATGTTCAAGATACAGCTGCATAACTTCTACGAACAGATTGCAGTCATCAACACCGAAGAAAAGGTTAAGGGCGATTTGATGGACCTTCTCAAACTGACTTTCTACGGCCAGACATATAAGGTTTCTCCGAATGGTAAAATCGACTGTGCCATCCACCTTGGAAACAACATTCAGGATCCGGTAGGCGTCATTTTCGAGGTCAAGATGCCAGGTAACGTATCTGAAATGATCACGCGGGAAGACCTCAACCGCAAAGCCTTGCAGGAACTGCTTCTTTACTATCTTCGCGAACGCCATTCCAAGAAAAACATCCAGCTCAAACAGCTCGTAGTCACTAATGTCTATGAGTATTTTGTCTTCGACGCCCAGGAGTTTGAGCGCCTTTTCTATTCCAACAGAAAACTCATCAAACGTTTCGAAGAATTCAATGAAGGAACGCTGACATCAGAAAAGACAGATTTCTTCTACAAGGAAATTGCTGCCGACTTCATCGCCAAAGTCATTGACCAAATCACCTATACGTGGTTTGATATTCGGAAGTATAAATCCTTCCTAGATAACGGTAATGACAAACGACTCATCGAGCTATTCAAGTTCTTCTGCCCGGAGCACCTGCTGAAAAAGCGTTTCCAGAACGACAGCAACTCCCTCAACACCAAGTTTTACAGCGAACTGCTCTACATCATTGGCTTGGAAGAAGTGGTAGAGAAGGACAGCAACAAGCACATTATCACCCGCCGCAAAGAAGGAGAACGCAACCAAGCATCCATTCTGGAAAACGCCATTACCATACTTGACAGCGAAGACTGGCTGGATAGTGTGAGAGAGCGTTTTTCCTTTGGAAAGGACCGACAAGAGCAGCTTTTCGGTGTCGCCCTTGCCCTTACCATCGGTTGGGCAAACCGGGTCCTCTTCCTCAAACTCCTTGAAGCCCAGCTGGTAAAATACCATAACGGCGATAAATCTTATGCTTTCATGAGTCCGTCCATCATTCCGGATTACGACGAACTCAATAAACTCTTCTTCCAGGTCCTTGCCAAGCGTATCGCTGACCGTCCTGAAAGCATCAACTCTAAGTACGGCAAAGTCCCTTACCTCAACAGTTCTCTCTTTGAGATTAGTCCATTGGAGCGCCAGACCATCCGCATCAGCAGTCTTGATAATAGCGAACTGCCTCTGTTCGGCGGTACGGTGCTCAAAGACGGCCAGAAACCGCGCTACGCCAAACTTCCAACACTTCGATACCTGCTGGAGTTCCTTGATGCCTACGATTTTGCCAGTGAAGGTTCCGAGGAAGTACAGGAGCAAGCCAAAACCCTCATTAACGCCTCCGTGCTGGGCCTTATCTTTGAGAAGATCAATGGCCACCGTGATGGCTCTGTCTTCACGCCAGGTGCCGTCACGATGTATATGAGCCGAGAAGCCATCCGACAGACCGTAGTCCGCCGCTTTAATGAAGAGATGGACTGGTCTTGCAAAGACTACGAGGCCTTGAAAAACAAAGACATCGAAGACTATGCTCGAGCCAATGCTATTGTCGATTCTCTCCGTATCTGCGACCCCGCTGTGGGTTCCGGTCACTTCTTAGTATCTGTCCTCAACGAAGTTATCCGCACCAAATACGACCTGGGCATCCTTATTGACGGCTCCGGCAAGCGCATCAAGAAGCAGGACTACAGCATTGATATCGAGAATGATGAACTGCTTGTGTCCGACGAGGACGGCAATCCAGTCAGCTACATTCCGGGTAATCAAGAAAGCCAGCGCATCCAAGAAACTCTCTTCAACGAGAAACGTAAAATTATCGAAAACTGCCTCTTCGGTGTAGACCTCAATCCCAATGCCGTAAATATCTGCCGGCTCCGCCTGTGGATAGAACTGCTGAAAAACGCCTACTACACAAAGGAGAGCGACTACACCAAGCTGGAAACTCTGCCGAACATCGACATCAACATCAAGGTTGGCAACTCCCTCCTGCACCGTTTTGACTTAGGGCAAGACATCTCCGAAATCCTCCGCAAAAATGGTATCTCCATCAGCGCCTATCGTAAGGCTGTGAGCGACTATAAAAACGCCCATAGCAAGGAGGAGAAACATGAACTGGAGGACTACTTGCGGCAGATCAAGGGTAATCTCCGAACCCAGATTAGCCTAAATGACCCTAAGGTGGTTGGCCTCAATAAACTGAAAGGTGAACTGGACAACCTTTTGGCGCCCCAGCTCTTTGAAATCAACAAAAAGGAGCAGGCCCAGCGAGATAAACAGGCAAAGATTCTGAAAGGCAAGATTGAAAAGATTTTGGCCGAGGTAGATGAAATCCGGGACAACAAGATCTTCGTCGGTGCTTTTGAATGGCGTATCGAGTTCCCGGAAGTGCTGGATGAAGATGGCCGCTTTGTTGGTTTCGACTGCGTGATTGGCAACCCGCCATACATCCAGATCCAGAAGATGGGTGCCGATGCGAATGCCCTCCAGAAAATGAACTACGAAACATTTGAGCGTACCGGCGACATCTACTGTCTGTTCTATGAGATAGGCATGAAACTGCTGAAGCCTGGAGCCATGCTGTCGTTTATTACCTCAAACGGCTGGATGAAGTCGGCCTATGGTAAATCGCTACGGTCGATGCTTTCAAGCCAATATCAGTCCTCACTCCTGATAGATTTCGCCGGGTACAAGGTATTCGACTCTGCAACTGTTGATGTAAACATTCTTTCTGTCATCAAGTCCAACACCCAGCGAGAGACTACGGCTTGCTCCATAAAGAAAGACGATTTTGAGGTTGAGAAATTGAGCGATTACGTGCAGACACA
>ERZ1026860.54-NODE-54-length-82666-cov-10.300335_pt1 | contig 82666 bp, 63 predicted proteins | sample MGYA00380160_ERZ1026860 | MGnify/ENA primary metagenome ERZ1026860 (study PRJEB33269, sample SAMEA4719796) | human gut metagenome | biome: human-associated habitat; feature: organic feature; material: feces | place: Cameroon | collected 2013-10 ... | reverse complement strand
TGACACGATGATTAACGTGGCCGAAGAGACCTTCAACATCCCGATCAGAAAAAATCTGGCACCAAACAGTAGCCCTGCTACGCGAGAGCACCCTGGAGCATCTCTGGGGACTCTTTGCGGGCTGTTTGGTTATAGCAGGCAATTTAAAAGAAAAACGGCCTAATCGCTGTTCGTAATTGCCTGATAACCAATACCTGTAAAATGTGATATTTACATGATATTTGGCGTTTCTTTCAACTTCGGTACTGTAACAGCATACTCCGATTTTTCCATTGTAGCGTTGTTACCAAATCTGCTGCATCGTTGTTACCGAAAACGATGTACTCTTGTTACTCAAAACGCTGCACTACTTCTTACCGAAAATGCTGCACTTGCAGTTACCGTTAACACCAGAAAAGCACACGCGGCAAGTGATTCCTTCAGGTGATTCTGCAAGTGGCCGACAATGCTCCGGAAAAATAGAGCACCGGCGGCGATTTCAAGTGGTTTTTGCTCATTTTACCTATCATTTTATAGGTAGACGAGCATCATTTTGGCCTATTTCTGGCTGGAATTAATGGCCGACCATGGTCCGGAATATGTAACTCAAGTGGGTGGTTATCGCCGAAATGCCTGGGTGGTCATCACTGAAATCCGCACAAAGTAACATTTACCAACGCCTAAACTCTATAAAACTAATGCAACCGGCATAAAACTCATGCTAGTTGCATTCTCACTTTGTTACTACGTACTTTAGCGGATGCTTACACAGTCCCTACATAGAAAAAAGCAGAGCACCACGAATGATGCTCTGCCACCCAATTGAGTATCTAGTATCTACCAGCTAGAATAGTGCGAGCTATGCGAACTATGCGAACTATGCGAGCTATGGGAGCTATGTGAACTATGAGAACTGTGGCCAAGGGAACTGCCTTGATTGCTTAGATCAAGAGCAGGTTGCAGGACCAATTGCTGCTGACTCTGTTCTTCGATTTTCTGCTCATCGCTGGAAAACCTGTTCACGACCCTTTCGCCCGCGTTAGCAACAAAGCTAACACCAGCTAAAACAGCAGATACCAGAAAAAAGCTTAATTTTTTCATAATACCTCCTATTTAAGTTAAACAAATGGGTTCATTAATACTATCCGAAAGCGCCTTAATGTGAGCGCTATGATGTTCTCGATTAGATGCAAAGAACCCTGCGCAGACTCCCTTGCAACAACATTCTGAACAATCTTCGATATATATGTCTTTCCAGTCCGAGATTGACTGTACTGCATATTTTCTAATATCCTCAGGCAAAACACATAATTGGGCATTGTACACGAACGAGGGGATTCCTCTTTCCCTTAACAAAAGGACTGCTTCTCGCAACTCATTTTGGTAATCGAAGGGATCTATCCACAATTGATTCAGATTTGATTCGGCCAGACCTATCGTTTCCATTTGCATAAAAGCGACCTGGCTGACAAAGGGGAAATTATGGTAGATATAATCTGCCAACTGAGGTAATCTCCGATAAGTTTGTTTATGGACAACTACACGTAAACCGATTCTTTGCTGGAATAAAGCAAGATTATAAAGCCCTTGGACTGTCTTGTAAAAAGTTTTTGCTCCGACTATTCGATTATGCTCTTCTGCTATATCTGAGAAAATTGGGACATCCACTTGAATGTCATGGTGATTACATAGCGCCAAATGCTTTGCAAAATCTCGAACCGCGAATTTTACACCATTAGATAAGATGTTGATTGCCGCATGAGGAAGTCTTTTTTGTATATGACGTATAAGGATAAATAAGTTTTCACCGATTAGTGTAGGCTCTCCTCCAGTAATACCAATCTCTTTCGTAGATGAATCAAATAAATCAATTAGTCGCAAATTGAAGTCTGTCTTGTCTTTCTCTTGTGTTATGGGCGGCTGAGGGCACATGATGCAGCGATGATTGCACCGCTCGGTAGCCATAATAGCATTATGGGCAGAGTTAATTTCGTATAGTACGGTGCAGAGTCCGGATGGCGTTATCAAAACAACATCGCCGTTATTTAGCCCTATTGTCTCGGGCACATTGAAAACAATTGTTTTTGCGCCAGACGCCGAATGGGAAAAAGAGAGCGTTGCAGCATATCCTGTTTTCCCTTCGCTGTATTGACCTAACAAAACATACCTTGACCGGCTGACAAGCACTGGCTTATCAGTAATTATGCCCAGAATATCTTCTTCAACGTTAAGAACGTTTGCATTGAACTGCCTCATAATACTATCTGGGATTAATCCATGACCAAAAAATCCGATTGATTTCCGGGTCATTCTTCTTTATCAATTCAAACAAATAATGAAAAATCGCCTTGTTCCTTTTGCACATTTCGTTAGTTGGCCTAAAACCTATCATATCCCCCTGTTCTGAAAGATTCCTGACAGGATCAGCTCCACAATAAGGCTGGAATGCGCAATAAGAGCACTCTGGAAGGCATTCATTGCATGCTGAATGCAGTATATGATGAAGGTGCTCACCATTAAACATCTCCTGGTACGAATTCTCATTCACATTGCCTAGTCGGAAATAAAAGTTCTTGAAGCGAGCCATCATTCTCCCTTCATCCGACACATACACGCCACCATCATAATCATATATTGCGCCTGAAATGCCCACACCGGCCGGAGATTGCAAATCCACGAATCCTGTCGCATATGGGGTTAAAATTCTTCTGAGTAGTAACGAAGTATAGCCCTCTACGAAGTATGTGCCTTTTTTGTTTAACTCAATAATATAATCAAGTCCTTCAATGAAATTCTCAATGAATTCTTCAATAGGATATGCAATCTTTTCTTTATACTGCTTGGCAAAACCATACGGGTTCAAAGCTCTCAAGAAAATACTATTAAAACCTAAACGGACATACTCGTCAATAATCTCTTTGAATCTTCCCAAGCTATATTTTGAGGTAGTCATCAGCGCAGAAACACATCCATCGTCACCCCATACACGTCGAACCATTGCAAGTTTTTCTTCAAATATTTCATGCGTATGCTCAGTATTTTGAAGGGGACGGTTCGTATTGTGCAAATCTCTTGGACCGTCTAATGACGTTGAAACATAACACTTGTGTTTTTTAAGGTATCTGACCATCCCCTCAGTCAAGAGGCAAATATTAGTGCAAATCACAAATTCCAACTGCCTCTTCTTAAACAGGTTAACATACTCTGCCTCTTCGATAATATACTTTACCATCTCGAAGTCAGTGGATGGATCTCCTCCTTGAAATTCAATCTTAATGCAGGGTGAGGGCGATTCAAAAATCGTTTTGACGACATTCTTTGCCGTCTCTTTTGTCATATCGGCAGAGTGATCTTCCAGATTCTTTCTAGCAACTTGACAATAGACACATGAAGAATTACATCTCAGGGTAGGGACAACCATATGTAACGAAGTAAAATCCCTCAAGATACTCTTCTTAGTCCTAAACTTGGTTGCCAGCATAAGGACAACGTCTTCTATGCAATCTGTTGTTACAATTTGCTTGGAAGCAATATCATAAAACACTTCTGAATGAACGTCCAGGGTCCCGTTTACAAGAGCATTGAAGTCACTATTTCCAATGAAGATAAACTCGCCGACATCGTTTGTCAGCAAGACCTGCTCATCATTAAAACGGCAGAATCGGAGAGGAAGCAGTGTATAGTTTGACATGGGCTTACCTTTTCGTAACAGGTTTGAAGGCCTCTTCAACAATGAGATCTCTTATATGGCCAAATCTTGCCTCTATATCAAGCCGAACCTGTTGGTCAGTGAGTTCCTTGATAAAGGATTGCTTAAGTTCTGTCTCACAAAATTCTATATCTTTCTTTTCTAAAGAAACAATGTACTTATCTTCACTATCTGTGCAAGTTTCAACAGAAGCATAATAATCTCCAGAAAAACGATAAACCGTTGCAGATACGGCCTCCCGGGAATAGAGATTTTTGTCTACTATAATATCCATTTTTAGATTATACGTTTGTTTGTAACGGGTTGAACAATTCTGCAAATTTACAAATAATTATCGGCAAGCTAATTAATTGCATCTAAAATAATAAACGAAGCCCAGTATGGACGTGTGCCTGATGTTCCAAATTTGTTTTTTAAATCATTTCTTGCGCTATTGAAAGCAATATTTGCTTTTCTTCCTGTAGCGTAATAATGATAAAAACGAGTCATCAAGTATTGAGTGGGGGCGTCTTCAACCTCCCACAGACTCATTATTATAGTGTTTACGCCAGCCTTTTTGAAGCCCCTTTGAAGTCCAATAACTCCATCTTCCGTGATATCTCCATTTGCAGTTTTACATGCAGATAAAACTACCAAATTAACCATGGAAAAATTTAGCTTTGAAATCTCGTGGGACGTGAGAATCCCATCCTCTGGTAGTGCGCCTTGAACATAATCTGGATTCACGACAAGATTGCCCCCTGTCATTACAATGAAAGATCTAGTCATAGCTAAATCTTCGTTTGAAATATCCCTCTCATATGTAATCTTTTCCAGAATACTGTTTTCTACGCTGGACGCCGGCGGGATGTATTCTCCGTGGGTCGCAAGATGGATAATACTTAAATCGTTACCAGAAAGCCCCTTGAAGATGTCTTCTGTTCCATTGCGGTCCATATATACTGTGCTAACAATACCATTATGCGTCAATAAATGACTTATATCATCTACCTCTTTTACTGTTGCAGGCAAAGGTCCAAATTGACCTTGCCTTGAAATACTACGATATAAATCTGTCGTTAACTCATCGTTCTGGTCGATGACTGACGTAAAAGACGCAGGTTGTCCGGGTACATAATTATAATCTAGTCCACCAAATAACACTGCACTCTTATTCTTGGACCGCCTTTTTCGGAACACGAGCTCTCTTGTTGAGGATAACCTATACAATGTGTAACTTTCAGAGATTAGTTTCTCATTAGGTGTCGGAAGATTCTCTATACCAATATTATGCAGGCTTCCGTCCGGAGAAAAGTAAATCTTTTTTACTCTCTTTAACTCATCATTGAGAGGATGCCATATCAAATGGTATAATTGGTCAGTCCGATAATATGATTGTTCCTTAATTCTATTTAACTGGGATTCAGAGAATAATTCGATAATATGTGGATACTCATATCCTTTCTTAAGCGTTATAGCTATATACCGACAATCCGTTTCTTGATCGACCTTTACAAATTCAATGGTTATTTCCCCTCTTTTTAGAGAACTTCTAACATCCTCCCATTTTACACTTTGTTTTTTTAGATAATTGTCAAACAAATGAGACTTACTTGAGAGTCGGTTACTTATATCGACAATTACTCGTGAAAGAGAATCTCTCTTCAATTCAGATTCCTGGCTTCCATATGGAAGCAAATCTAATTCCTTTCTTGCATTTTGCAATTCAGAGTATAGTAACAAAGAAGTCTGGCCATCTTTTTCCTGCAGAAGTCGCCGTTCCTCGACATCTGTGTTAAGGAGAAGTCCCTTACTGAATAGAACTGAATTGTATAAGATATATGCCATCTGCTTTGTACGAATAGAAAAACAGAAGTTGGGCATTTCATAATAAAACCAGTCTTTATACCAATTCCAGTAAAGGAACCTTTCATGACTGGGCATATATGAAAACGCTCGTAGTACTATATCTTGAATTAGTGAATTTGTGGATTCTATAAGATTGATTGCATTTGCATAATTATGACTAAGATAATAGTATCTCGATAAATCTCTTAAACAATCCACATACCCAGGGGTATCGCAGCCAAAAATGGCCTTAAAAATAGGTCTAGACTCTTCGGCATACTTAATAGCAGACTCAAAGTCTCCTTTTTGAGAGTAGAAATTAGCAAGGTGTCCTAAGGAACGAGCATACGAGATATTGCTATTTAGTCCCATATCGTTACAAAGAACTAATGCTTTTTTACTCTGTTCTATCGCATTGTCTATATCTTTGTTTGACGCGTAATAACGAGCCAGATTATTCACAGTATTGATATGGAAAATGGTTCTCTCTCCGTATATCTCTTTCGCTAAGGAACAAGACAATTCACCAAGTTCAATTGACTTAATAACATCTCCGCTATCGCAACAATATGCAGCTAAATCATTTAATGCATTCACGTAGAATGGACTATATGGAATATGAGAAAAAATATCGCATGATTCTTGACAATGCTTTATTGCATTTTGGATGTCTCCTCTTTGATAGTATATATATGATAACTGGTCTAGCATTTGTGCATACCTGTCGCTGTCATGTCCAAAGACATTCTCAATTAGCGTAAGTGCCTTTATCGCTAAAATTAGCGACTGTTCGTGGTCTCCTGCATCCTCGTAAAACCGAGATACTTTTGCAACACCTATAGCATAATTATCTTGAGGTACATTTTCAAGGCCTTCTAAAGTTTCGATGGCACTCCTTCCCTCCTTAAGAGCGACATCGTAATGTGAGAGAGCCGAATGATATGATGCTAAGTCTAGCCTGGAAAGTGCACTTTCTAGATTAGGGTAAGTATAAAGTGAATCAAAGATCCTTATTGCTTCCTCCACAAAAGAAATCGCATCTTGTATATTCCCATTTTCGAAGGTGAACAGGGCATAATCTCTTAATGCCTCTGCATACTCGGAAGATAGTTTTGAACTGTTTTTTTCGATTATACATAACACATCTTTCTGGATGGCTAATGCTTGAACGACCTCATTCATATTAAAACAAGACATTGCTTCATTTTTCAAAGAATCAAGTCTATCCCTGTTAATATCTTGAGCATAAGATGGAATGGGAAGCCCTACGACGAAAAAAGCAACCAAACAAAGAAAAATATGAAGGCGAATTAATTTCATATTCTAATCCAGCATAATAAACGCTGCCCAGTAACGAGGATCAGAGTATTTCTTTCTAACTTCAGCTTGGGCTGCAGTAAATGACTCCCGTTTGCTCTTTCCACGGACAAGATTGCGGTAGAAAGTCTGCATCATAAGAGCTGTTGCCTGATCATCCACTTCCCACAGACTCATAATGATAGTGTTCACGCCGGCATTCTTAAATGCGCGCTGGAGTCCCAAAACGCCCTCGTCAGTGATTTCTCCAAGTCCTGTTTCGCAGGCAGAAAGGACTACAACATCACAACTGTTTAAATCCAATGATGCAATTTCTGCTGCTGTAAGGATTCCGTCTTCAACTCCCTCAGGAACACTTTCACCCTTCCAGGCTTTATTCGCCCCTGATAAGAGAAGACCGGAACGCTGAAGGGCAGAGACTTCTGAGCCGGAGTTCTGCGAAATAAATGGGTTGGATGCAAAGAATTCATTCTTTTGTGCTTGAGATGCGGTCATATAGAAGCCGTGTGTGGCAATATGGAGGAGACCAAAATTGTTACCAGACAAGGCCTTGAAGGATTCTTCATTTCCTTTTTCGGTAGTGTAAACATCACAATTAATCTTGTTCTTGAAAATGATTGAAGAGATCTGGTTCACCTCTTCCAAAGTGCCTGGCAAGTATTCCCATCCTTTTCTGGTTATAGAACTATCAAATCCTCTGAATACACTCGGTTGTGTTGTAGATGTCCCTCGAATATTCTTACTCTCTGCAATCATTGTGGCATCGTCTTCATCATATTTTAGGCCTCCATATAGAACAGCTGTCGCGTACTTATATTGAGGTTTATTGCCACATATCTCTCTTGTAGAGGTCAGCCTGACAACATTATAGGCGGCACCAAAGCGTTTGTCGCCATCGTATAAATGCTCAACAGCTAATTTGTTAATATATCCTGCGGGAGAGAAAAACACTGTCTTGATACCGGCAAGGTAGGGTGTTATTGGAGCCCAAATTAGTCTATACGCGCTTTCAGATGCTGCCGATTCTCCATAGAGTTTATCGGGTGACAAAGCAACTAATTTCTCCAAATCGTCCTTTTTACACAATTGAACATACTTTGGCACAGCCCAACCCTTTCTCGCGACCATCGCAGCGTAATATGTTGTATTGTCCAGATAATTAAGGAAAGAGACAAATTCAACAGCTAAATCTTCATTTTCTAATGAGTTTTGGACGTCGGAATATGTGTAGTTCAGACCATCAGTATAGCCTCCGTTCTGTCTCAGATATAATGTAATCTCTCGTTCAATAGCTGAAGCTTGTGCTTTCGCATCATCAAAAGAAATAATACCATTTGCACTTTGCATTTCGCCATTCAGATAACGATTCAAACGCAGCAGTTTTTCATATTGGGAAATGACATCATCATTCCCTGAATCATAAATAGCCTTAGAATAGCTTATGGATGTGCCAAGAAGTAACCCTTTATTGAATAGGAGGAAGTTGTATAGTTGAGTGTCTTGCTCTCCTTCTTGCCTAGATGAGAATATGATATTCTGTGTTTGAGAGAATCTTGGACCTGCAATTAGAGATTCCCGCTCATTACTATTGAAGAAAGCAGCATTGGTCAGATACTGGTTCTTATACGAGTCCGTCAAGACGGGGATAATATCTTCCGTCTGAGACTGATCAAGGAAGGAGGCCATTCCAAAGCATAAAAGACCATTATGGTATTGAATGCTGGATTTTGCACCTGCTTTTTCGAGAATGTTAAGCGCATATCCTAAGTAAGGCTTGGCATCGGTCATTCCATTAAGTAGCATGGCATAACCGATAGAACCATAAAGAGCCGCTGCTACATCTGTCTGTTCCCAATGATTTTCCTTAAGCTTCGCTTCTGCTATTTCAGCTAAATCGGCTACTTTATTACCATCTTTTTCAACAGCAAAAACGGTTAGTAAGTTTGTATAGGCATGTATACAATATGGGCTATTAAATACCTCAAGAATTGGAATAGCAGTCAAAAGAATCTCTTTTGACTTAGAATAGTCACCGACATATTGATACATCAATCCTAAGTTATGGAGGGCCATACCATACTTTTCACTATTCTCTCCGTATACCTTTTTGTAACACTCCAGTGCCTCTTTGGAACAATTTATAGCTTCCGTATAATTGGAAATACCCATATAGAACAAAGACTTATTCAGCTCAGTTGTTCCGTACATTACGTGTTCTTTCCCATAATTTGCCAACACAGTCTGGCTCGCAAGATCAAAAATTGCAATGGCATAACTATTCAGGCCAAGATCCTGATAGCAGACTCCTAAATCATTAAGGACGGTTATATACTGAATTGAATAATTGTCTCCTATACTTTCAAGGGTTTGTCGTGCTTGTTCAAAATATGCAGCTGCACGTTGAAGGTCTCGTTTTTGTTGATAATATAACAATCCAAGATTGAGTGTTGGTGCATAATCATTTCGTCCAATGATACGATTTTCCTCGATGGCCGAAAGAAGTGCTTTCTCAGCTCTTTGCGTATCGGAAGAGGTATATGCCATCCCTTCAAGATTATGAATAACAGACATGAAATGAAGGCTGTCTGCCTTCCCTTCAAAGGGGCACTCCCCGGAATTAATGATACTAAGGCAATGGTCAATGCCGGCAAGAGCTTCGCTATGCTCATCAATGGATTCATTCTGATTGGCGACTTGGAGTGTATACATTAATGCCTGCCTGCTATTCTTACCATAAAGTTCATCGGTCAAAGCCCCCCAATTCTGTACTGTCGTTTTGTGTTCTGCTGATTTGCATAAGAAGGTTAGTGTTTCACATTTTAGTGATAAATATGACCAGTAATTATCAGTTTTGTCACGTTCTAGCCTTTTAGCAAGGCTCTCATACTTGTTATATAACGAGTATTCACTGAGATAATTATTTGTATTATGATAGGCTAATATCATATCGTCCAAAAGGGACAAATATGACTCTGTACCCTCTTCGCCTCTTGCTTTATAGATATCAGATAGCTTGGAGCCATAAAGAATGACATCTGGATACTTTTTAAAGGCGATGCCTAAACTGACAATGTTCTGGTACTCTTTCAGGTATAACGAGTCTGTCTCACATTTAATACCAGCCTGAGTATCTCGCTTCTCAATCTGGGCCAAAAGAGCCAGGTTAGCTTTTTCAGTAGATTCGTAATCATCAAGGGTATAATAACAATAACGCAGGGACGATAGCTCCCCAAAATACTCGTCAGATGTGTCACCTTTAAGCTCTTTGGTAGCGGAAAGGCACTTGAGATGCCACTCAAGGCTCTCTTTATAGTCGTTAAGATTCTCGTAACCTAGCCATATGCCTTGGTATGCAACCAGTGCATTCGGAAACTCGCTTAATAGATGGTGTTTTTCAACAATGGAAACACACTTTTTAAATGCCTCAATAGCTGACGAGTAGTTATTTAAGCGCGAAAAGTATGTTAGGCCAAGTAGATAGTAAGCATTAGCTAATGCTCCATCACCTAAAATATTCCCTTTCCATTCTTTATTAATCCATGGCTTCGCATATTCGATATACTTTTGCATATTAATCGTTGCGAGAAGCCATTTTTGTTCATCCCAATAATGCCAAAAGAATTCCCAGAAAAGGTTGAAATAAATAAAAGAATCTTTGGCATTTAGAGTTTCGAGAATACGTTGTGATTTCTTGTAGCAGTCAAATCGATATTGTTCTCCTTTAAACTCAGACACGTTCCCCAGTCGCCACATGTCCTCACCATATTCCAATGAATTCTCTCCATACTTTTCCTTAACAATTTCAGCATGGATTAAGCGATACTTGTTTGCCTCTTCATTCTTTTGTTCATTGAATGCAGTTTGGATGGCCAGTGACAAAGCATCCAAATACCTATCATCAGTCTCCCCATATTGAGTTTTGATTTTCTCGGCAACCCTGAGTTGTTCATCAAATGATTGGGCCTTTACAGAAAAACACATAGTCAAGGCCAGGAAAGAGAGGATGACAGATATTAGACGCTTCATTATTACTTGATCTTTATGCCGTAAAACTTCCAGTTGCTAGTTGTGGTCGGTTCGCACAGATCAATAGTGGTAACCGAAGCGGGGAGAGCTGGGAAATAAAGTACAAACTCCTTGGTCTGTCCAAGGTCTATAGTGGTCTTATTAGGCGCAATGGCGCAGTTCTCCGTCGTGGACAGAATATATTTTTTACCAGTGGTCTTATCCAGAATGTACGTGTTCTTGTCGATATTGTACCACCCATCAGTATACTGAGTATTACGCCACGACATATAAATCGCTGTTCCTTTGGAAGTGACCTCGAGACCATAAATCTCTACGGCTGTATCACCTTTGCGGGCAATCTCTGGGTAATTGACATGAATTGGGTACCCAGCCGGAGATGCAGTCGCAGGTCTGGGTTGGGTAGCCGTAGGCTGAGTGGTTGTCCTGCTGGTACCCTGATTGTTAGCCAGGACCATCACGGTACAAGGAATGACAGCCTTGCACTTCTCACTAAGGGACAGGGATGATATCTGGCTCGAACGATCAAGATTAATAGAAGTACTGGAACGGGACGCAAGATCGGCCAGATAGCTCAACTTGACACCATAGCTGACATTATCAGCCCCAGTATGCTTTGCCGAAACTATACCGATAAGTTCACCATTGTCATTGAATAGCGGACCGCCGCTGTTGCCAGGCTGGACAGGTGCGGAAATCTGATATTGAGAGAGATTGCCCTGGAAGCCACTTCTGGAACTCACAACGCCGGTGGTGAGTTTAATCTCTTCACCCATTGTGTCAACCAGAGGGTATCCAAGCACGAACACGCCCATCCCGACATCCTCCGCTGCTTTCTTGAAACCATACTTAATGGCTGGGAATCCGTAGAACGACGGGTCGGTGACTTTGACGATTGCCAAGTCGTTTGTGGCATCTGTCGTTGCGACCTCGGCCTTGTATTTAGCCTTTGTTTCAGGGAAATAAATAAACAAATTTGTCGCTCCATCTACTACATGGTGGTTGGTGGCGAACACTTTGCTGCCTAACGCAATGCCTGAACCAGACCAAGCTGCCGGCTGCTGCTGTTCACGAGGATTCTGGTATCCTCTGTGGCTTCCTTCCTTTGAATTGTATCCTTGACCAAAGCAGGTCAACGCAACGGAAATTGCCACTATAGTCAGAAAAAGTCTTCTCATATGATCAAACATTTAAGGGGCGGAAACGGCTTCCGCCCCTTAATTGCTCCCTATTACGGGAATTAGTTAGTCCAGATGGCGAAGTTGTTATACAGGACGCCTCTGTTCACAACCTTGATAATGAAAGTGCCAGTCCATGCAGGTACCCATCTTACAACGCATTCATCCGTGTAGTCGGTATCACTTCCAATAAGGTTTCCATCGGCATCGTACACATAGAGGTCAAGGTCAGTATCACCATCACCGGAGACGCAGACTTCAGCGAGTTCGCTGGCCCAGAATTTCACCTGATAGGAGTTGATGTCTTTGCCATAGACACGGTCACATTGTCCTTTGGGGCCACCTACGGCACCGCGTGTTGATCCGGAGCCCAAACTCTTCTCGACTTGTTTTACATAAGCGAGAACCACTTTGTCTTTTCCGACAAACTTTTTTGCATCAGCTAGCAGCTGTGCGGGATCAAAGCTTACAGCATTGTCCTTCGGCTCAACTGTTTCTGTCTTACCGCGCTCAGCCTCGACGCCCATAGGCTGCGTCTGAGTTTCTGAGAAAATCTTGGCGGCTTCGACAAGAGCCGTTGCAGAATAGTTGGCATAACCGTACTTAGCAAGTCCGGCAGCCGTTTGTAGAGCAGACATCTCAGGTGAAGCGGCCTTGTTTGATTCGGGCTTCTCATCCTGTGCAAATGCGGCGAATGTGAGGCTGCATAAGCAAGCAATCAATAATAACTTTTTCATCTTACAAATGGTTTATTTAGAAAATATTATCGAGTTCTTTCCTTGCAATCTCAGCGTACGGGCTATCAGAAGAAGCAATAGCTTCAAGGGCTCTCTTTGCTTTGATGACCTTACCCTGTTTCATCAGAATAATGGCCTCATACCAGTCTAAATCAAATCCCTTCAGCTTAAGGATTTGTTGCTCATAAACATCTTCTTCAGTTTCAGCATTCCCCGATAAAGCGGAATTAATCATCACCCTTGCTTTATCTATAGATGATTGGGCAGCACCCAAATCGTTATTGCCAATCTGTGCGTAAGCGTTCTCTATCAGCACATCTATCTGGTTACCATCCCTGGCTATTGGCGCAGCTAATTCGGCATATGCCAACATGCCGTCGCTTCGCATCGTGTTCAGGGTAGAAGTATAATTGATACTGCCGACTATTGCAACCAACATAGCCGCCATTGAGGCAAAAGCCCAGACCACTCTTTGCCCAGAACTGAAATAATCCCTGACCTTATTGGCCATTCTGCCGAACACCTCGCTCAGGTCAATGACGTTACTCTTTTCATGTTGCCGCTCTTCAGCATGCTTTGCCAGAAAATCACGAATGGCGACCTTCTGTACGGCGTTGGCGACCTGCTTTTGGCATTCAAACTCTTCTTTGAGTTCAGCATTTCTCTCAAGGTCCGCCTCAAAAAAGCGTTTCTCCTCATCGGACATGCGGCCAAGCAAGTAGTTGTCTATCCTTTCTTCTGTTGTAATATTGTTGTACATTGGCTTCGTTTTCGATAAATGTCGATTCCGTTATGAAAGTAACCTACAACCTGCGGAATTGTTCCACTATCGGCTTAAGTTTTTTCATGCACTTGTTCTTCTGCGTCTTCACGGAATCGGCGTTGCTATAATTCATTGCAGTCGCTATCTCATTACCGGACATCCTTTTCCAATAAAAGTTACGAAGTAGTTCATCACAAGGAGGAGTTAATTCAGAAACTGCTCTTTCCACAAAGTCCTTCAACTCTTCATCCTTCTTTTCGGAATCTTCTGCATCCGCCTCATCCATCAATTTTTTCTGCACCTTCGTATCTGGCGTTACTTCCTCTTCAGGGCCAGTGTGATAGATAGGGACCTTGTCAAATTCGTGTGTCTTCCTGTCTCCGGCCTGCATTTTCCTTATGGCAATGCCAAGGAGGTATTGGTAGAGGGAACTAGTTAGATTATCTGGAGTAAGCTTCCCGCAAAGGATATTATCGTACATGGTCATATATGAGTCGTGGAACAAATCCATCGAGTACTCTTCAGGCTTCTTGAACTTATTCCTAAAATACGAAACAAACTGCGGATACACCCGGTCATAAAAACCGGCCATCGCTGTTTGGTCGTTTACCGTAAACCTATTTATGTATTCTTTGTCCGTCATTAGCTAAAACATAAAAGAATTCTTGCGGCTTGGCTGTCCTTCGTTATCAAGATCCTGTGGATACCTGGACAACCCGGAAACGCTGTCGGTCCATTCCTGAAGCAGATCAATGTATTTGCATACATCAAACTGTTTAGTGTCCCCGGCAATCACGTATGAAAGAACACCATAATACTCTCCTGAAGGAGATCGGTACTCATAGTTAGACTGGTAAGGTTTGCAAGCCGCCACAAAAAGCCATTCGGTCGGAGCTGGCTTTTTGATAACGTTGCTGCCTTGACGTGGTATAATAAACTTGTCTCCTGTGCCGCGCACAAACACCTCATCATCAGGTAATCCTCGTGAACCACTTCCACTATGGCATGCATCGGCAACGATAATGATTTTGCCTCTCGCACCTACGCGTACACGCAACTTCGTAAACAAGGTGTTTAATTCATCGTCCGTAAGATGATTTTCACCCTCATATTCTCCCGACTCATAGGCCTTTCTTGCATCGTACGGAATCCACGCCTCATCAAACCCATCTACCTCGTCTCCATTCAAATCAGTGATTTGTTGCCCATGGCCGGAGAAATGCAAATAAACAATATCTCCAACTTGGCAACTTTCTGAGAGTTTATCAATAGAAAGAAGGATGTTCGCCTTTGTGGCTTCAGAATCGATTAGCTGCAGGATGTCCTCAGAAGAAAAGCCTTGGTGAAGTAAAGCATCCTTGATGATGGAGACATCGTTATTGCCGTGAATGATGTTCCATCCAGTTCCTTCGGGATAGTTACCAATGCCTATCAAAAGGGCGCGACGGGACTGCCCCCCAAGCATTAAACGCGACTAGAGGTAAAAAGATGAGCAATATTAGGCGCCATACTTTTTTCATCCATTTCTCCTAACAATCGAGCAAATGTAGTAAAAATTGATTGGAATGCCCTAAAAAACTTGATAAAAACTTACACAAACAAGGTATCGTGCAGTAAAAATCATTAATAACCGGGTTACCTTTTGACTGAGATGGGCATAATACTGCGAACAAAAAAAATAAAATATTATGCCTACCTGGTTAATCATCATTCTTATTGTAGCCGCAATTGGAGCAGCTATCGGTTTCTTTGGAAATGAGAAAGGCGAACGCGCCGAAGGCGCAGTTCAGGGCGCTCTCGGTAGCGCAATGGGCTGCGGATACTTACTCCTCAAGCTATTTCTTTGGGGACTGGGTATCATGGTCCTAATCTGGTTGTTTGGAGCCATCTTCGGATAATTGAGACAAAGCAATAACTACAATCAATACATCATATCAAAACCATGAAAAGAATTCTTACGCTGATTGCGGTATTCCTGCTGACCGCCCTGGGGAACAACGCCTTCGCCCAGAAAAACGGCACGGACGACTACAACCTCCGCAAAGCATATGAAGTGCTTAAGGAGAACAACGACAAAGACGAAGCACTCAAGTTATTGGGAAAACAGTTGGAATTGACCCCGGACAACGTGGAAGCCCTGTTGCTTCGAATACGAATCTACCGTCAGAGGGACGAACCGGGCAAAGCTCTGGCCGATATTAATCATGCCATCAAGGTCAACAAGCCGAAGGTTACTGAGATTGAGAACTTTACACTCTACTGGTGGAAGGGATATGTCTATCAGGACCTGAGAGACAAGGAAAAAGCCGCGGCCACGCTGAGAACAGCCTATCAACTGGCCCAGAAGGACAATCCTGAATACGAATCTGTGATTGCTTTCGACTATGCACAGGCACTTTATACCCTTGATGATCTGGACGGGGCCGATGCCGTATATAGAAAGATGCTGGCAAATGACGAGTCCGACGCTGGCGCTATGGTCGGTCTGGCCAGGAACATGATGGACCGTGGACAATATGACGAGGCCGAAAAACAGTTGCTTGCAGCAATCAAAATGAGAGAGAACTATCCGGCCAGCTACAGAATACTTCTTCAGGTCTACGATAAGAAAGGCGAAACCAATAATGCCATTGATGCTGCCATTGAGTATGTCGACAAAGATTCAGATCCCAGCTGGCGTCTCCTCATCAATGTCGGCAAGAAGAATCTCAACTACGCTGTTGCCAATATGCGGGCAAAGATGAAAACTTCCGACAAACCCATCTACTGGCGGGCTTTGATTGCCGAACTCTATTATTCCGCTGGCAAGTACGAACCGGCCCTCAAGGAAAACATCAAGCTGGAAGAAGAAGCCGGAAAGGATGATCGTCTCTATGAAAGAAAGGCCGAATGCTATCGCCACCTGGGAATGCGCGAAGCGGCCATTGCGGAACTGGATCAGATTCTTGCCAAAGAAGGAGACTGGAATGCTTACTGCGAACGTGGCATCTGCTATCGGCTCCTGGGGAAATTCGACCAGGCAATCGCAGACTTCACCGCTGCCATTGAGGAAGACCCTCGCTATGCATTCCCGTACTACTCTCGTGGTTGGTGCTATGAACTGACTGGAAGGAATGACTTGGCTCTGGAAGACTATAACCTTGGAATCGACATTGACCCGGATTATCCTTATATCTTCCTAGAGCGCGGCCTGGTCCTGAAGAAGATGGGGCGGTTTGAAGAGGCCCGTGCTGATTTCGAGACGGCCGTAGCGAAGGACACCGTAGCTACCGATGGCAGCAGCACTCATTATGCGCTCCACGAATTGGGGCGAGACGAAGAGGCGCTTGCGTGGATGCAGAAGATTATCGATGAAGATCCTTCCGACGCCGGCAATTGGTACGACTATGCCTGCCTCTATGGCCGAATGAATCGTGTCGATGATGCCATGGCTGCTCTTGAAAAAGCCTTCGAACTAGGTTATCGCAACTTCGGTCATCTGGAGTACGACTACGATATGGACATTCTCCGCGACCTTCCCCTGTACAAGGAACTTGTGGCCAAGTACAAGGCCATTCACGAAGAATTCCTGCAGAAGTCAGATATTCCGGTTACGGAGAACACTGGAGGAACCATCTCAGAGATTGCCTTTACCCGTCACGTAGGGGGCACCTTCAAGGTCCCTTGTCAAATCAACGGCCTTCCGCTGCAGATGATTTTCGACACCGGCGCATCAGATGTCACCATCTCATCCGTTGAAGCCAACTTTATGTTGAAGAACCGCTATCTCTCCGATAAGGACATCAAGGGTAAGCGCTATTACCAAGTGGCTACCGGAGAACTCAGCGCCGGTGCTGTCATCACCCTTCGCGAAGTGATGATTGGAGATGTCTTACTTAAGAATGTGGAAGCCTCCGTCGTGGGCGACCAGCGAGCTCCGCTGCTCTTCGGGCAGAGTGCCATGGAGCGTTTCGGAACCATCACCATAGACAACGAACAGAACAAACTCATCATTAAGCACTAAGATTATGCTGTGGTTGATTATCAGTCTGGCAGTATTTAGCTTTGTACTGGTACTGATCTTAGGACATCAGGACGAGAAGAATGCCTCTTTGACTGCTGAGAACAAGCTTATGAAAGAACGACTCTCCGCTTTTAGTGATGCGGGCCTTCAACTGGGCGTCGATCTCTCACAATTGCAAAACTACAACCGTCCTCTGACCATAGAAAGTGCTATGGAGGCCATCCGCTATAACGGCTATGTTCCTGATTCCGACGGCAAATGGATGTGTTTCGTGGTACAGGGTGAGAGATTCTTTGTAGATGTGACAGGTTATCCGGTAGCACATTTCGTTTATCCGTTTTCATTGGACGAATCGCACAACATGGCCAATCTAAGGACAGCAAACGAATTGCTCCCAGACAGGATCATCATCGGACGTGCCCATATTGATAACGACCAATAGGGAATCTCATTCATTGCCGATAGCATTGAACGAAACTACGGCCACTTCCGCGACAGCCTGAACGACTACATCCACCTGCTATAAGAAACAAGGGCCAGCAATAAGGCAATATATGATGATATCCAAGCCAGAGCGGACAAAGATAAAGCACTGGCCACCCGGGGGCTCAACCTAAGGTTATGTCATAAAAAAAGGCATCGGGTTACTTTTTTACAGATACCGAACTATTAATACAAAACACTTTTAGAAAAGTGAAATTATTTTTAAAATCCACTTTTGGAAAAGCGACTCCGTTGTTACCCCCGCAGACTGGCGTCTGCGACCCCTATTAGGGGTATCTATTGCCTTCGGCGTGGTCCACTCGGGGCTTATAGCCCCTCCTTAACTTATCGGACCTTTGAAGTATTGGACGCGGATGTCTCCCTTTGTTTCACGAGATAGGGTAATCGAGAGGTCGAACGTTAGAAGCTCTCCATCTTTTGCTACCTCGTATTTATTGAGGACAACCTCTGATACGGATTTATTACCACTTATATAATGGTCTCCTTCTTTGCGCTCAAGCGGGATATCCATCGTTGGAGCGACATCCGGAAGGTCAATCTGTATTTCTCCCAACGTAAAAGGGATGTGGCTTTGGTCCTCGCAACGGCATCGGTATCCGGTTACAGAAACTCGCATTTTTTCTCCGTCATAGAATGCCCACTTCTGGTTTCCGTCGGTTTCATTTCCTTCGAGTTTGTTCAGAGTGCAGTAGAACTGTTTGTCAACGGTAATAAGACCGGTCGGTGTCTCATCTTCGGGAAGCCATCCTTCGCAAGAGACGCTTCCTACCAAGCAGATGAGTAATGGGAGGAATAAATGTCTTGTGTTCATAGTTTAATGGTTTTAACGGTTTCTCAAACATATAATCCACTATTCTATAATTCCTTGCATCAAACTTGATTTTTTTTCATCTTTCCATACCCCAATAGTTCGTTAATTTTTATAAAAGTTACACCGATATTTAACGAATCATTGAAATAAAAATCGCTGGTTTTTATCTATATTTGTGAAAACTGCTTGATATGAGAGAGGAAACAACGACATTCGACCGCAAGTCACTGAAGACAGTCCAGGGTAAGAATCCCGAATGGGAAGAGCTCGCCAAGGATTGTGTCGCCTTTGCCAATGCACGGGGCGGCCATATCTTCATTGGTATCGAGGACGATAGCGAACTTCCTCCATCAGGGCAGAGTATTCTGGAGAGTCTCCCGGGCAAAGTGCAGCTGAGGCTGTCGCAGATCACGATAAACACATCTGTTCTTACAGCTGTTGTGACTGCCTCGAATGGTGGACAGTACATCGATCTTACAGTTCAGCCAAGCGTTTCCACCATCGCCGGCACCACTGACGGCAAATACTATATAAGGATAGGAGACTCAAGCACGCCTTTGCATCCGGATCAGCTTCTACGCCTTCTCAATGACAAGCCGGCCTATAGTTGGGAGACGAAAGTTACGAGAGTAAGCCGCTACGATTACGACCCGGCCAAATTCAGCCAGTTCATTTTTGATATCAAGAACTCCCAGAGAGTCAGCACATTCGTCAAGGAAAAGTCTGATGACGAGATAGTTGATTACTACATCCTTGCCGACGGCGATTACCTAACGAACCTTGGCGTATTATGGATAGGGCGGCGCAACGACAGGGCAAAGTTGAAATACGCTCCCGCCATCCAGTTTCTCAAATTCGACGAGCGGGGTGAAAAGGTCAACAAGATGGTCTGGGACGACTATTCCCTCAATCCGAAAGAACTTATTGAAAGAGTCTGGAGCGACATCCCGGACTGGAAGGAAGGCATAGAGGTATCGGACGGCATATTCCGCGACTTCATACCAAACTACGGCGAGCGCACAGTAAGGGAACTTGTCACCAACGCCATCGTGCACCGTCCTTACACGACGGCAGGAGATATCTTCATCAATCTCTATCCTGACCATATGGAGATTCATAACCCAGGCGGATTCCCGGTGGGTGTGACGCCGAAAAACATCCTGCACGAGTCCAGACGCAGAAACGAGCATCTCTGCAAGGTCGCTTACGACCTACTCTTGATGGAGAAGGAAGGTTCCGGCTACGATGTCGTATATGAAGACCTGCTTGCCAATGGAAAACCTGCACCCGTTCCCGAGGAAAGAGATGACCGCGTAGTTGTGACCGTAAGCAAACTGATAGTAAAGCCCGAAATTGTCCGTCTCATTAAGACCGTATCTGAACAATACAGCCTTACCCGCAAAGAGAAGATTGCCTTCGGCCTGATAGCCCAGAATCAGTCTCTCTCGGCATTGCAGTTCAGCAAACTTCTCGATCTTAAAGGCGCGAATCCCACCAGAGGATGGCTGGATAGACTTGTCGATAATGGAATTATATTGTCGCAAGGAAAGACCAGAGGCACGGAGTACTTTGTCAATCCGGAAATCATACGCTCTGCAAACTTCAGCAAGTCCCCCAGCCTCAAGACAATAGAGCCGCATCGCCTGCGCGAACTCCTCTATGAGGACCTGAAAGTATATCCTGGTAGTTCTATATCAGAAATCTCCAATAGGATTGGTTCAGAAATCTCACGCTACAAGATTCGCGAGCAATTGAAGACTCTCATTGAGCAGGGACGCGTCATCTCAACAGGCGTCAGAGCCGCAACTAAATACGCTTGTAAAAAATAGTGTTGAATAAAGCGAGATTTTGACAAAGGATTTGACAATTGTTAAAGCCAAATCGTTGATTCTCAATACCAAAGCTCTTGTTAAATGAGCGCCGGAATTTATTAAAGAAAAGCTCACCTCATCCTACTTGCCCCAACCCCACAGGGGTGATAAACGCCCTGAGCCTCTCTCCGTAGCACCGTCACTGCGATACGTTGCATCATAATATAATCCGAGTCTTGATATTGTCTTGGCAATCTTTAATTTTTACTTTTTCAAAAAATAAATTTGCCGGAGCCGATGGAAAGGATTACCTTTGCGCCCGCATTACTTCAGGGCAGGGTGAGAATCCCGATCGGCGGTGACAGTCCGCGAGCCGAAAGGCAGGAGCCGTTGGAACTACGGCACCGACAGTATTCCCGGAGGCGGTGGCTTTATTTTACGGACATTGATGCGAGGTCTGTGGGATTGGCTCCACTTGGGTAAGTCTGGATGGAAGAAGATGACGGCCGGATTTGTGCATTCGTATGCGCAGAGACGGCGTTTGAAGCCTTGAATTGTATGCCTTGAGTAACAATTTAAGGTTTTTTTATGAAGAAAAACTTCGCACTCTTGGGCATCACAATTCTTCTGGCGGCACAGAATGTGTTTGCCGTTGATGTCCACAATTTTGCCGGGAACGGCTTAGAAACACTCTCCGACACATTGAGTCTTCGGGAATCCACCGTCAGGGCACATTTCGTCAATCAAAACCGCAGCGCATTGCGACTTGCAACGGTGAGTGAAACAGAGCTTCGTGAAAGGGGAGCGTCGAGGACCTATCCCGAAATGCTGCGTGGGCTTCCGAGCCTTTACGCTACCTCTGAATCAGGCAGTTACGGCGATGCTAAACTCAATATAAGGGGCTTCGGGCAGGAGAATATTTCAGTTCTTCTCAATGGAATCCCCATCAGCGGACTCGTGAGCGGAGGGATGTATTGGAATAATTGGATGGGGCTTGCGGATGCCACCTGGGCCGTGCAGGTGCAGAAAGGCGTGGGCGCGTCTATGCTTTCGGACGGCTCTGTCGGAGGCTCGGTGAACATAATCACAGAATCGCCTTCGGATGAGTTTTCTGTTGAAATCGGCTCTTATGCAGCGGTTTACGGAAACGATATTCCATCACAAGACAGATACGGCTCTGCGAAATCCCGCCCCGCCATCGGCGCCGGACCATTCAAAGGCTATTTCAAAATTTCCAGTGGCAGTCTCCCTCACGGTTGGTCTCTTAATCTGATGGCATCTTATGTCGGAGGTCCCGGCCCCGTTGAATCCACATCCGTCAGCTCTTACGCATATATGTTCAATCTTGCAAAATCCTTCGGGTCGCAGCACCGCCTGATCTTCACTTCTCTCGGCTCTCCCGAACGTCACGAACAACGATCCTCCCGGCTCAGTGCGGCGGAAATTGAGAAATATGGACGCGGATACAGCAAGAACTGGGGTTATAGAGACGGTAAGCCATTCAATCTCAGCAAGAACAATTATTTCAAGCCCTATTTTACTCTCCAGCACATTTGGAATGCAGAGCGCCTGTCGATGAAAAACTCCGTCTATTTTGCAATCGGAGATGGCGGGGGAAGATGGTCGGAAACCAAGGGGAAGGGCATTTCTTCCTTCGTGACTGCTGACGGACATATTGATTGGGATGCGGCAATCGCTGCAAATCGTAATGCCGACGGCTCTGCGAACAATATTCTGAGCGAATATATGGCGGGGCACACACAGGCAGGGGCGATTGCAAGTGCGGAATATACCCTCGGACGCGGATGGAAAATCGGTGCAGGGGTGAACGCACAACTCTATCGCACTTGGGAAAAGGAACGCATCACCGACCTTTTGGGCGCAGACTGGTGGTTTGAGGATTATGAGCACAAATCGCTTGCGGGCCTTTCCGGAAGGGAGGCAGTCAAAAAAGTGGGGGATTATGTGCGGACTGAGAACGGGAAAAGGATTTGGCACGGAACAGTCTATGCTACAGTTTCTTACGAATCTTCAAGGTGGAATGTCGATTTGGGGGCTTCCGTTTTCGGCAGTTCAAATCAACGTTGGGACAAATACAACTATGTCGGTGATGCGGTGGACAGCGACATTGCACGCGGAGTGGGAGCGAGCCTGAAAGGTGGAGTGCTTTTCAGGGCAGGTCGCGGACACAGTCTCTATCTCAATGGCGGTTGGTACAGCCGGCTGCCATACAGCAATGTCTGGTTCGCATCGGGTAACAATGAAATTACCCGAGGAGTGAAAAATGAACGGAACCTTCTTGGGGAAATGGGCTGGAGATTCGTTTGGGGAAGCGGAAATATGGAACTGGGGACTTATGCTGCGCTCTGGAAAAACCGAAGCTTGATGTCGGGGAAATATCGTCAGTTGGATGCGGATGAATCGCGATATATGGTCACAGGTCTTGATGCCCTTCACTGCGGAATTGAGGCGAGCCTTTTTCAAAGAGTGGGGAAGTGGTTGGAATTCAATGCTTTCGCTTCTTTGGGGAATTGGCGTTGGAAGAATGATGTGCGGGCTGTCATCTACGATGACTATTCCGGAGTGGAAGTGGGCCGTGTGGATGTCTATTGCGACGGTCTCCCGGTGGCAGATGCGCCTCAGACACAATTGGGGGCTTCGCTCAAGTTCGTTTTTCCTTTGGGCTTCGCATTGGGATCTGCCTGGCAGTTTAACGACCGGATGTATGCCGATTTCGACCCGCTCACAAGGACTGATGAGAATGATCGTCGGAGATCCTACCGCATTCCCGGCTATCATCTGCTCGGTGCCGACATCTCGTGGGGACAAGACTTCCGTTTGCCGGGAGCAGCACGCAGCCGTTCCTTAGATGCGGTGGAGGGAAATTCGGAGCATAGTGTACGCCACTTGAGCCTAAGGCTTGTTCTTCGCGCAGACAACCTCTTGAACACAAGCTATATAGAGCGTGGCAAAGACGGTTCGAACCACGACCTTGAGACATTCCGGGGCTACTGGGGCTTCGGGCGGATGTTCTCTTTCGGGCTGAGGATAAAATATTGAGGCCAAATTCAACGCAAAGAGACTGATCCCCCAAGTCCCGAAGGGACCGCGCCGGAGGCCGTCTACTTGTGCCTGATCATATTGCGCATCATATTCATTTTTCCGCCGGCACCCATCGCCATCTTCATCATCTTGCGTGTGCCCTCGAACTGTTTGAGAAGCTTGTTCACCTCCTGGATTGAGGTGCCGCTGCCATCTGCGATGCGTTTTTTTCGGCTGCCGTTGAAGCACTCGGGATGCTCGCGCTCATAAGGTGTCATCGAAAGAATGATGGCCTCGGTAGCTTTGAATGCGGTTTTGTTGTCAATATCCACATCCTTCAGAGCCTTGTCCATACCCGGGAGCATACCTGCAAGGTCCTTGATGTTACCCATCTTCTTAATCTGTTGAATCTGGTTGTAGAAATCCTGGAGGGTGAACTGGTCCTTGGCAAGTTTCTTCTTCAGCTCGCGTGCCTGTTTCTCGTCAAACTGCTCCTGGGCCTTCTCTACGAGGGAGACCACGTCACCCATTCCGAGAATACGGTCTGCGATACGCTCAGGGTGGAACTGGTCGATAGCCTCCATCTTCTCGCCCATGCTGACAAATTTGATTGGTTTGCCGACCACAGTGCGGATTGAAAGCGCTGCACCACCTCTTGTATCACCATCGAGTTTGGTGAGAACCACTCCGTCAAAATCGAGTCTGTCGTTGAATGCCTTGGCTGTTGCAACCGCGTCCTGTCCTGTCATCGAATCGACAACGAAGAGAGTTTCCGAAGGCTTGATGGCATCGTGCAGTGCAGAAATTTCGTTCATCAGTTCCTCGTCGACCGAAAGTCGTCCGGCTGTATCGACGATAACAACAGAATAGCCTTCGCTCTTAGCTTTCGCTATTGCATTTTTTGCAATGGCAATCGGGTCCTGCACTCCGTCCTCCGAATAAACCGGCACTCCGACCTGTTCTCCGAGAACTTTCAACTGATTGATTGCTGCAGGACGGAAGGTGTCGCAGGCGGCGAGCATAACCTTCATTCCTCGCTTGCTCTTGATGTTCAGCGCCAATTTGCCGCAGAAAGTTGTCTTACCGGAACCGTTCAGACCCGCAACAAGCACCACTGCAGGGGCACCCTTGAGGTTGATGTCGCTGCTTTCGCTTCCCATCAACAGTGCGAGTTCGTCGTGGACAATCTTCACAATCATCTGCTGTGGCTTCACTGCCGTGAGCACATTCTGGCCTATAGCCTTGGCTTTCACATTGTCACAGAACTCTTTGGCTGTCTTGTAGCTTACGTCGGCGTCGAGCAGTGCGCGTCTGATTTCCTTAAGCGCCTCAGCAATATTGATTTCGGTGATTTTACCTTCTCCCTTGAGGATTTTAAACGACCTCTCAAGTTTGTCTGACAAATTTTCGAACATATCTTTTTATTTTTTTTCTTTATGCATCCATTCATCGGCAATTTGGCTCAAAATGTGCCATAAGCCATGAAGAATTGCAAAATTAGCGAAATTTTCCGTAATTTTGCACGGATATGCCCAAACGGGTCGGATTTGCACGAATATATATGGATATACAGACTTCCTTTTTCTTCACGGCGGTCGTTGCGATAACCCTCGCTCTGCTGCTGTTTTTCATAAAGGTACCTTCGTCGCCGTATGCGCGTCGTCTTGGACACACGAAGAACGCAATAGCTGGCAGCTTCGCGCTTGCCGGTCTCATATTCATCTATACGATGACCCGCATTGATTACGAATGGAACGACTTCTACCCGGCGATGATGATGTTTGTCGTGACCGCACTTTCGTCGGTGATTCTCTCTTTTTCGCTGTTGAACCTTATGGACCCCAACCCTTCCGGCGGCGACCGCTATTGGCTGAATCTGATGATTGTGGCGATTTGGTCTATGGGACTGGTCTATTATTATGACTATCCGGTGAAATGGGTGCGTATCGCAGTGTATGCCAGCAGTATAGTGCTTTTTGTCGCCCAATGTATATCTCACATCATCGCCTTTAACAACAGTTACAAACGGGCCCTTCGCAATCTTGAAATCTACTACGACGAGGACGAGGAACACAAAATCAAATGGATAAGGTTTTGCTACATCATTATGATGTTGACGCAGATGTTTGTTCTTGTCTATCTGCTTCTTCCGCGCACGCTGATGAAGGTATATGTCCTTTTCTATGCGCTGTTTATGCTCTATTTCTCCACCAACTTCATCTCTTTCCTCGGTTCACACAAACTTCTACTCGACGCATTCGCCTACAAGGCACTTTCGGGCGAGGGACGGGCAACGGTTCGTAAACGCAAAACTAGTGGTCGCGGCAAAAACAATTCGGTATTGGAGGGAAGTGATTTGATTTATACGGACAAGGATCTGAAAGCTTTGGATGTGGCTATCGCCCAGTGGGTTGAGGCCGGTAAATATAGGGAGTCCGACAAGACCAGAGACGAGATTGCAGCTGAACTCAAGACCAGCAAGGAACTTCTCCAGACCTATTTTTCAGACAAAGGACAGGATTTCAGAACTTGGAGGACAAATTTGCGAATCAACGATGCAAAGGCAATGCTTCTTGCCAACAAAAGTATATCAATCAATGCGATAGGCGAGCGTTGCGGTTTCAGTGACCGTTCCAATTTCCATCGCCAGTTTCAGAAAATCGTCGGCTGTTCACCCAAGCAGTGGCGCGACTCCGGCGGCAAGTTCGCCGCTAAAGAAGATACTATTGAACGCTGAGCGCAGAAGTTTGTGGAGTGCAAGGCTTGCGACGAAGATGAAACCGCAGCAACCTTGTGGTTGTGAGGATTTCATTGAGGAGCGTAACGCAGCAATCCGCAAACTTCTGCACTCAGCGCGGGATGTGTTGGGACTGGCGAAAGACCTTTTCTCTGCGAAGGAACTCGTCCTTTTCGGACTCCGGCAGCGCCCAGCCGATGAATCTTTCGAAAATATAGTTTACCGCCTGCTCTGAAGGATGTATCATATCCTCGGCATAGAAGCGGTAGTCCCTGAGTTCATCGAGCATAATCTCATAGGCGGGGAAATAATCGCAGCGAGGTTTTTCGCAATTTTGTAGGACTTTTGCGGAGCCGTTTTGTCCAGCTGCCGGCTGTCCGGAGACCTGTTTCCCTGATGTCGGCGTTGAGGCTGTCGGCTGTCCGGAGACCGCCTTCAATGCCTCGTCCAGGCCTATCAGAAGGCTCGCTTTGCTGAGCTGATTGCCGTGTGCCCCGTCCTTGAAATGCCGGATTGGACTCACGGTGAAAATGAAGTCTTTGTCTGGATGCTCCTCCACCATCCTGCGCACGATTTCCGCAGTGATTTCCGCCGGAATAAACTCCCTTCTGAACTCTCCGGCATCCCTTTTAAGGCAATTTGAAACAATCAGAGAGACTTTCCCACCGAATCCTATATGTCTGAAACACCAGCTTGTGCCGAAAGTCACTATGACCTTGTTGCAAGTTTGCCAAAACTCCGCCGCCATGTCCAAAGACTCGTTTGCATTTGCAAGAAACTCCTCGAGCGTCTCCCGTGCCATCAGGGTGTGATGGTGGAACGATCCCCATTTCGTGCTTCCGCTGCCAATCTGCACGCAGTCGCTCTCCACAAAATGTTCCCCGCTGTCGAGTCTTGCGATGCTTCCCTCAATCGAAGCGGGGTTGTAGAGAGTCCCGAAAGGATTCAGGTAAAGTTCAAACCCTCTGTCCTTCAGCCTTTTACCGACATTGTCCGCAAAGCAGCTGCCCAAAACCATAATCCTGTCTCCATAAGAGATACCCACCCCGGCTTTCGGAAATTCAACGGGAGTCGTCAGTTTCATCATATCCTATATATCATTTTTATATTCATCAACATATCCTACAAAATTAGCAAAATCCGGCTAAAAAACGCTAAATTTGCGAAATCGTGGGGGAGAATGAATTTTTGTGACGGCGAATGGAAATAAACATAATGACGAATGGCAATATATATAATATGGTAAAGAAAATTCTTTCGTTTTTGACTCTTCTGACCGCATTTGCGCTGAATTCGTCCGCGCAGATTCGCTTCGCCTATGACCTTGATTTCGATTTTCGTTTCGACAACAGGGAGTATGACCGCAGCGGTTTTCAGAATTCGCAGACACTTTTCGGAGCCCGACTTGCCCCGTCTTTGGGTTTCAAGGCAAGCTTGGACAACACGACGCATCAATTGATGGCGGGGGTGGACGCGCTCTCGCAGTTTGGAACTTCTGACAAGGAAATCCGCTGTAACTTAATGTTTTGGTATCAGTTGGGGATGAAATTTTCCCAGACTGAGTTTAAACTCTCGGCTGGACTTCTTCCGCGCAGTTTCTCGAAAGGGGAGTGGTCGAGTCTTTTCTTTTCAGACTGGCATAAGTTTTATGACAACCGCTTCGAAGGGCTGATTCTCAGTTGGGAAAGGCCGAAATCCTATTTCGAACTCGGCTGTGACTGGATTGGAATGGCAAACGGACTGCGCAGAGAAGAATTTATGGTCTTTGCTTCCGGGAGAGTGACTCCGCTGAAATGGCTCAAAATAGGTTATGATGTCTATATGCTTCATTACGCCTGCTCCGATGTGGTTAAACAGGTGAATGACAATATCTTGGCTGAGCCTTATGTGCATTTTGACCTTGCTCCTTTTACGGGACTTCAAGAGCTTTCGCTGCGTGGAGGATGGATTCAGGCTCTGCAACGCGACCGTGCCAACATCGGTCACAGCATTGCTCCGTATGCGGGAGAACTCGTTGCCACGGTCCAGCATTGGGGAGCGGGTATTCGCAATCGTTTTGTAATCGGACGCAATTTGCTGCCTTATCGCCATCACATCGATGCCGCCGGGGTGCCTTATGACGGGAATTTCTATCTTGGCGACCCGTTCTATGAACTGGTGGATCCGAGATGGGATGCTTGGAAAGATGTTGCGGACGGGAAGACTTCCCAGATTCAGGGAGGACTCTACGACCGTCTGGAAATCTATTATGCTCCGAAAATCTGCGCCGGGGTCCATCTTCGCGCTTCGCTCTTTTTCCATTTTCACTCTCGTCAGTACTCCGGAACCAATCAGATGGTTTCGCTACTTTTCAATCTTAACGAGTTGATGGAGGCTGTCCAGGCCGGGAAATAAACTCAGGAAAGAGGTATTCTCTTCTTTGCAAATCGGGGTTTTGAGGCGTCCAAAAACAGTTTATTCGTAAATATTAAAAACGGGTGAAATATATGAGAAAAACAACAATTCTTGCAGCACTGTTTTCCACGCTGCTCACCATTTCCTGTGGTCCGAAAGACGGGATTTATGAATTTGACCTTTTCAGCACCAACGATGTGCACGGAACCTGGTTCGACTCCACTTACACGAGCTCCCGGGTGCGACCGTCGCTGATGGCCGTAAATCGCTATGTGGACAGCGTCAGGACAGTGAACGGGGCGGAATCTGTAATTCTGATTGACGGGGGAGACTGCCTTCAGGGCGACAATGCCGCATATTATTTCAATTATGTGGACACCGTCACACCGCATCTCTATGCCCGTATGGTGGACTATATGAAATATGATGCCGTATGCGTCGGAAACCACGACATTGAGACGGGGCATCGTGTCTATGATCGCGTGCGTCGTCAGATGAAAACCCCTTGGTTGGCAGCGAATGCGGTGCGCGAAGACACTGGAAAGTCTTATTTTCAGGATTATGTGATACTCAGTCGCAAGGGGTTGAAAATCGCGGTGATAGGAGCGGAGAACGCCAATATCGCAGCCTGGCTTACACCCGAACTTTGGAGTGGAATGCGCTTTGAGCCTATTGTCTCTATGATGCAGGCAAAGGTTGACGAGGTGCGGGCGAAGCATAGTCCTGACATTGTCATTGTTGCCACTCACACGGCCACCGGCAAAGGCGACGGTTCCGTTCTTGAGGCCGAGGGACTTGACCTTTTCAAGACTCTCAAAGGTGTGGATTTCCTGCTTTGCGCCCACGATCATAGGCCGTTTGTCACGGTGAATGTGGACAGCACCTTCGGATTCATCAACTCTGGAAGCCACTGCCACAACATCGGCCACGGGCACATCGTAGTTGAAGTCAGAGACGGCAAGGTGGTCTCAAAGACAGTCTCCACGGACCTCATTCCAGTCAAGGCCGAGCCAGTGGACGAGAAGATGGAGGCCGAGTTCCACGAAGACTATCTGGCGGTCAAGGAGTTCACCTTGCAGAGGGTCGGAGAGCTCAAGACAGAACTCCGCACCAGCGACGGCTATGTGGGGATGTCGGACTATCTCGCGCTCGTCCACCGTCTCGGACTTTCTCGGCCAGGAGTTGACCTTTCGCTTGCCGCTCCGCTCACATTCAATGGTATAGTTAAGCCTGGAGCAATCATTTATAACGATCTCTTCACAATCTATCCTTACGAGAACCAGATGTTTGTCGTGAAAATGTCCGGGCGCGAAATCAAGGACTATCTCGAGGTCTCATACGCTCAGTGGATTAACACTCTCACTCCGGCGCAGCTCTCAAGACCCATATCGGACGCTTCACCGGCATTGCTGAAGATTGTAAACCATCCCGATCCGCGCACATCAAGGCAAAGTTGGTCATTCCAAAACCGTTCTTACAATTTCGACTCCGCTGCCGGAATCAACTACACTGTTGATGTGACGAAGCCTTCAGGTGAGCGCATAAGCATTTCCTCTATGGCAGACGGGGCGGTGTTTGACTTTGCACGCGAGTATAACGTGGCGATGACTTCCTACCGTGCCTGCGGTGGAGGAGGGCTTCTCCACGCAATCGGTATAGACACGTCAGACATTGACTCACGCATCGTTGCCCGCCTTCCGGAGTACCGCAACATCCTCTACTCCTATCTGCAGTCCCATCCCGTTCTTACTTCCGAGGAACTTGGTGACACTTCAGTAACGGGCACATGGAAATTTGTTCCAGAGAAACAAGTTGGCCCGTTCCTACGCAATGACATGTGCCGCCTTTTCGGCGAGTGATGGTCTCAATCGCTGTGGTGATGTGGATGCCCCTGGCGGTAAAGCTGCCATGAATTGAATATGTTGTGCCAGAGGCTGTAGAAACCTCCGGCTATGCTGGTGACTGGGGTCATGAACGTGTAGGCCATCCAGATGGCGAAGACGGTGTTCTTCTGCCCGAGGGCCTGTCCCGCAGTGACGCTGCTCCCGTATTTAGCTCCGATTCGCCTTCCGATCCAGAATTGAATGATGCAGCAGATAAGGGAAACGGCTGCCATACCTATCATATAGCTGACCGGAATGTCGCTTTTCACGATCGAGCGGGTCGTCACTACAATCGCAAGCGGAAGAGAAACCGACCAAAGATAGAGTGCGAGGTCATTGAAATGCAGAATCCAGCGATGAAAACCAGGCAGGAGAAAGCGCACGAGCCATGCGCAGACACAAGGCATTATGAGCAGAGGGAAAGTCTTCGCCATAATCATGCAGAATGCCGTCGTAAACGAGATTCCGGCGGCCGGGTGCACGAGCGGTACGATTGCGGGGACTATGATTGCTGTGACAATGTTGATGAGTATGGTGTAGGTGATGATTCCAGGCATGTCTCCTCCAAGCTTGCCGGTGATTACTGCCGCAGCCGTGGCTGTCGGGCAAATCATGCAAATCATGAAACTTTCGGCGAGCAGACTGCCATGCCCTCTTCCGCCGAGTATCAGCAATATGCCCGGGATGACAAAACCTGCCGTCTGAATCAGCAGTAGCCATGCCTGCCACCTATGTGGGCGCATTTGTCTCGGAGCAATTTTGCAGAAAGACAGGAACAGCATCATGAACATCAGGACCGGCTGAAGCACCTTCACGGCCTTGTCGAGATATGGTCCGGCCGGTGATAGAGCCGGAATGCTATGGTAGATGAGATAGGCTGCGACACCTGACGCCATTGCAATCAGCAGCATCCAGTCTTTCAGGATTTGTTTCAAGTTCACGTTCGTATTTGCCAGTAAAACCAGACACCTCTTATACAAAAAGAGTCCGGTCTTGCCCCAGACTCTTCTGCATTCTATAATGTTTCAATCAGCTTTGTGAATATGGCTGTCATCCTGTCAGCCGCTGCGTCCGCCGCGACTATAATCGCGTTCTCGTCCGTGACATAGTCGTCAGGGTTGCTGTGTGCTTCGTCGGTAATCACTGAAATTCCGAAGACGGCAAGTCCGCAGTGATGTGCCGCGATGACTTCCGGAGTCGTGGACATTCCCACGGCATCGGCGCCTATGTTCCTAAAGAAATTATACTCCGCCGGTGTCTCGTAAGTCGGGCCGGTGCATGCAAGATAGACACCTTTTTTAACGTCAATTCCCTCGGATGCCGCGATTGCCTCCGCCTTGCGGATTAGCACGGGATCGTATGGTCTCGTCATATCCGGAAAACGCGGACCGAAGTCGTCGAAGTTCGCTCCAATGAGCGGATTCGGAAGAAGGTTGATATGGTCACGGATGATCATCAGGTCGCCGATGTGATAGTCGAAGTTGACTCCTCCGGCAGCATTTGATACGAGCAGTGTGCTGATGCCGAGCACTTTCATTATGCGTATCGGCAACACTACTTCCTGCATAGGATAGCCCTCGTAGCAGTGGTAGCGTCCCTGCATGGCGATGACCGTCTTGCCTCCGAGCTTTCCGACGATGAAGTTCCCCTTATGACCTAACGCCGTAGCTGCGGGCATTCCGGGAATATCCTTGTAGGAAACTATAACCGCATTCTCAATCTTGTCAGCCAATTTTCCCAGTCCGCTTCCCAGTACTATTCCAACCACCGGGCGCAACTCTCCAATCCGTTCCTTCAGCACGCCCGCCGCCAGAACAATTTCTTCATATCTCTTATCCATAAAAATATATCTTTTACCCTTCCTCTACGCAGGTCGTTCATAAATTTGTTCCGGTTCTTTTCCCGCAGTCCCATAAACTATTCCAGACAATAGAGGGAAAGGGGACTCATAATGATTGTATGAGTCTTTCAAACAAAAGACTCATTCTCTCCGCAGCAGCGTCGGCGGCGCGGACAACATCGTCTCCGTCATTTACATAATCCTCCGCGTAGTCATCATGTGCCTCATTGGTAATCACCGACATTCCAAATACAGGAATTGAGCTGTGCCTTGCCACAATCACCTCCGGAATCGTCGACATCCCCACTGCGTCGCCTCCGATGAGCCTGAAATATTTGTATTCCGCCGGCGTCTCGTAAGACGGACCCGTGCCTCCGACATAAACTCCTTTCTTGAGGTCTATATGCAGTTCCGCCGCGATAATCTCCGCTTTCTTGATGAGCTCAGGGTCGTATGGCCTCGTCATGTCCGGAAATCTCGGGCCGAAATCGTCAAGATTTTTCCCGATGAGCGGATTCGGAAGAAGGTTAATGTGGTCGCGGATGATCATGAGGTCACCGACCTTGAATCCGTAGTTCACTCCTCCAGCCGCATTGGAAACGAAAAGATATTGTATTCCAAGCACTTTCATCATACGGATAGGGAGAGTGACAAGTTCCATAGGGTAGCCTTCATAGTAGTGGAAACGCCCCTGCATGGCAACGACGAACTTTCCTCCGAGTTCTCCCGCAATGAAATTTCCCTTGTGACCGATTGCCGTAGACACCGGAAATCCCGGAATTTCCCTGTAAGGAATGACAATAGGGTTCTCAATCTTGTCGGCAAGCTTTCCAAGCCCGCTGCCGAGCACTATTCCCACAACCGGTCTTCGCCCGCCGAGCTTTACGCTGATGTACTCGGCAGCACCATTGATTCTTTCTATTCTTTCGTCCATAATGATAATCTGTTATTATGTGGTTACTATTTCACCCCGGAAACTCTCCGGCGTGCCTATTTTCTTAGTCTTATCTGTGACAGCACTTTTCCTGCACCCTCGAGAATTTCCCGCTCACCTTCAACTTTCCTGTTTTTCATCACGAAGCGTCCGTTGCAGATGAGTGAGTCAATGCAGTCGCTGTGTGCCGAATAGACATAGTTTGCAAGGAACGTGCCCGGAGAAAGGAAGTTGTAGTTGTCCGTGTCGACAATCTGGATGTCGGCGATCCGGCCTTCCTGCAATAGCCCGGTATTGAGTCCCAGCGCATTGGCCCCGTTTATGGTGGCCATTTCTACAATCTCGTTCAGAGGGCAGACTGTAGGGTCTCCTCTCCAGCCTTTCTGCATCATGGCGGAAGTCTTCATCGCTTCGAGGATGTCGAGATTGTTCGATGACGCGCATCCGTCAGTGCCTATGCATACTTTGCATCCTGCCTCGATAAGTTCTTTGTACAAAAAATGATATCCTGAGCTGAGCTTGAGGTTTGAGTTGATGTTGTGTACGCAGGTGACGTGATGCTTTCCCAGCAACTCCACGTCATTGTCGCTCAGCCAAAGGGTGTGCGCCGCGATGAGGTTGGGTCCGAGCACTCCGATTCTGTCAAGATATTCCACCGGAGTAAGCCCTCCGTGAGCCTCCTTGCTGTCTTCCACTTCTTTGCGCGTCTCGGAGAGGTGGATGTGCAGCGGCAGGCCATGTGCCCTCGCGAATTCCGCAGCCCAGACCATCATCGGCTCGCTCACCGAATATGGAGCATGGAACGCCATCGAAAATCTCAGGTTTTTGTCGCCCCATTGCTTCGACGCCTCATACATTTTCCAGCAACGTATCTTCTCAATTTCGTTCTCGGCGTCCGTCATCTTGTTTATGACAACGTATGAAGAGACCGGACGTATCCCCATCTCTACGGCTGCCTTGTGCCCGATTAGCGGGAACCAATAGTGGTCGTTGAACGTCGTCGTCCCTGTCTTTATCATTTCGAGACAGGCTACCTTCGTGCCCCAATAGACGAATTCCTCGTCGAGGTTTGCCTCAATTTCCCAGACCTTGGCGAGCCAGTCGTGGAATGCCATATCCTCTCCGACTCCACGAAGCAGCGACATCGCGGCATGCGTGTGCATATTGATGAATCCGGGCATCGCGGCCTTTCCCGTGCAGTCCATGACTTCTTTCGCCTCCGTGCACTCTTCCGTTCCGGCGGCCGTTATCTTTGAGATGATGTCTCCGTCGATGCAGATGTCCGACAGGACGCCGTCGACGGCTATATTTTTCAGGACAATATCGTGCATATCGTATTCAAATTTGTCAAAGGTAGGAATTTTCTTTGAGATTTGCCATATTCTTCATATATTTGCAGAGTGGGTAATGCAAAGTGACGTTATGCTTGACAACATCAGACAGCAGTTCATAAGGCTGATTTCCGCATACGAGCGGGAAGAGTCGGAGCGTGTCCGTCTGGAAAAGGAAAACGGCAGGCTTGCGGCACAGTGTGATGCCTACGGGAAACAGATTGCTGAGTTAGAAAAGAAAATTGATAGGCTGAATCTCACGGCTGCGCTCGTGGGGACGCAAACAGACAATTCAGAGTCGAAGAGGAAAATTGACGGTCTCATCAAGGAGATTGACCGGTGCATCAGACTGATGGAGGGTTGACGGGCATGGAAATGACAAGAAAGATAAATGTGACTATTCTTGGCAAACAGTTCGGTCTGCAAACATCTTCCGAGAGACAGGAGCGGTTTGTACGTATCGCCGCTGATATGTTGAACAGGATGGTGGAACAGTGTTCCGCACAGTTTCAGCAGAGCGACACCGTTGATGTCCTCATTTTCGTGGCACTGAACATCTGTATGAAGAAGCTGAATGTCGAGGAGGAGATGAAGAATCTTCAGGCGGAGGCAGATGCCCTGGAAAGGGAGTTTGCGGGCTATCTTGAAAACATTGATGGAAAATAATCCGTTAGTTACTTACTTGCTGAATTCAACACTAATTAAGTAACAGAGCAGGCTCGGGGAGGGGAAGACGGACCTATGTGACCCTTGGCGGGGATTCCGGCATACCGGGACGGAGGATGTCTGAACCTTACGGAACTCAAATCTTATTTTATAAGGTTTTCTGTCAATTTGACTAACGGATTTTTTTAAACTCACGGTCGTTTCCGCAAGGATACGGCCGTTTTTTATTGACATAATTATAAAACATAATTTATTATTAATTATATGGTACTTTATTATATATTGTCCGCACTCGCAGGTGCCGCAGTCGCGCTCGGCGCTTGGATTGCAGTCAGACGTATTGTCTTGAAAGGACGTAAGGATGAAATCATCGAGAAGGCCGAACTTGAGGCCGAGAACATAAAGCAGGAGAAGATTTTCCAAGCGAAGGAGAAGTTCCTGCAACTCAAAAGCGAACATGAAAAGACTGTGAACGAGCGCAATGCCGCAATTAAGGAGACGGAAAGCCGCCTTAAGCAGAAGGAAAACACTCTGAACCAGCAGACTTCCGAACTTCAGCGCAAGCAGCGTGAGGCGGATTCCATACGGGAGAACCTCAAGGCGCAGGTCGAAATTGCCAACCGCAAGGCAGCCGAGTATGATAGGCTTCGCGAAGAGGCAAATCGCCAGATTGAGAGTATTGCCGGAATGTCGGAGACCGAAGCCAAGAATATACTCATGGAAAACATGAAGGCTGAGGCAAGGACAGAGGCACAGTCCTACATTAACGATGTGATTGACGACGCCCGTCTGAATGCGACCAAGGAGGCTAAGAGAATCGTAATCAACACGATCCAGAGAACGGCCTCTGAAACTGCAATCGAGAACGCGGTCACTGTCTTCAACATCGAGAGCGATGAGATCAAGGGACGCATCATCGGGCGTGAAGGACGAAATATCCGTGCTCTTGAGGCCGCTACCGGAGTTGAGATTGTCGTTGACGACACCCCTGACGCAATCCTTCTTTCTGCCTTCGATCCGGTGAGACGTGAGGTTGCGCGTCTTGCTCTCCATCAGCTCGTCGTCGACGGCCGCATCCATCCGGCACGTATCGAGGAGGTTGTGACAAAGGTGCAGAAACAGCTTGAGGATGAGATTCTTGAGATTGGAAAGCGCACCTGCATTGACCTCGGCATCCACGGCATCCACATTGAGCTCATCAAGCTTATCGGACGTATGAAGTACCGTTCCTCTTATGGTCAGAATCTTCTCCAGCATGCCCGTGAGGTTGCTAACATTGCGGCTACAATGGCTTCTGAGCTTGGTCTGAACGCAAAGGCTGCGAAGAGGGCCGGCCTGCTTCATGACATCGGAAAGGTTTCCGACGAAGATCCTGAGCTTCCGCATGCGCTCCTTGGAATGAAACTCGCGGAGCAGTACAAGGAGAAACCGGAAATCTGCAATGCAATCGGTGCACACCACGAGGAAGTTGAGATGACTTCCATCATCTCGCCGATTATCCAGGTGGCCGATGCTATTTCGGGTGCACGTCCTGGTGCAAGACGTGAGGTGATAGAGTCTTATATCAAGAGACTCAAGGATCTGGAGAATATCGGACAGTCATATCCTGGCGTCGTGAAGGCATACGCAATTCAGGCAGGCCGTGAACTTCGCGTGATTGTCGGCGCAGAGCAGGTGACTGACGCCCAGGCAGAGACGCTTTCGGGAGACATTGCCAAGAAGATTCAGGATGAGATGACTTATCCAGGGCAGGTTAAGATTACTGTGATACGAGAGACTCGTTCAGTAGCCTTCGCAAAATAGTCGTGTCAGGGCGCCTAAAAGGCGGTCTGCTTCGTTGGACGGCTTGTCAAAATTCTCACAACCGAAAGGTTGCTGCGGTATTTGACTTCACCGTCCGCCTTGCATCCCATCCTTTTAGGCATCCCTGACCTCTCGGCACTTTGTTGAAGCTTTTAGATGATGTTTGGGACTGATGCTCGTTGCATACATTTTGATAACTTAACTTGATGATAAAACTTTAGTTTTGATGTTATTATGAAAAATTTTAACAGAATATTTGTTATGCTGCTGGCGGGACTCGTCTGCAGCATTTCTTCGCTTTGGGCGGGAAACATAGACTGGACGGTGTCGGCCACCGAAACGGATGAGAGCGGCGTTTGGGAACTGGTTTACACCGGAACTCTTGGTGAGGGAATACACAGTTACCCTCTTTCTGATCCGGATTCCGCGCCGGAAGTCGAATATGCTGAACTTAACAATTGTGTTTTGGTCGGCGCCCTTGCAGACAAGAGCGTCGTGAAGTTCCAAGGCGGCCACCACTATGTTTACGGACATCTTTCTCTTGTGCAGAAAATCCGTGTCGAGAATGCAGATCGGCCTTTTTCGCTCAAAGGAACCTTCCGCACTATGTGCTGTGAGGATACTTCTTGTTTTCCTCCTGAATATCAGGATTTTGAATATTCCCAAGGGGAATGCGCAGAGATGGCTTCCGCTCCTACGGCTGGAAAGAAATCGGGAAGTGAAGTTGAAGCCGTTTCTGCAGATGTGGCAGGGGCGGTTTCCGGGGATGCTAAAAGAGAACAGGCACCTTTTGATTGGGGCCTCGTACTTCAGGCGATTCTCTGGGGCTTCGCCATGCTGCTCACTCCGTGCGTGTTCCCAATGATTCCGATGACGGTGTCGTTCTTCCTCAAGAATTCGGGAAATGCACATCGCGGCCGTTTCCATGCCTTTATGTACGGCCTTTTCATTGTGCTGCTATACACTGTTCCGATTTCACTGATCATCCTCATCACATGGATTGCCGGAGGTGATTCCGTGACAGCGGATATATTCAATTGGCTCGCTACGCACTGGCTGCCTAACATCCTGTTCTTCATTGTCTTCATGGTCTTTGCTGCCTCGTTCTTCGGCGCATTCGAAATCACTCTTCCATCATCGTGGGTCAACAAGGCCGATGGAAAATCTGACAAAAAGGGGCTTGTAGGCGTGTTTTTTATGGCTCTTACGCTTGTGCTCGTGTCTTTCTCCTGTACCGGGCCTATCGTAGGCACTGTGCTCATACAGTCGACCAAGGGGCAGTTCTGGATGCCGATAGTGACTATGTTCGCCTTCTCTGTGGCATTTGCTCTCCCGTTCACATTGTTCGCGCTGTTCCCGTCGCTGCTGACAAAGCTCCGGAGCGGCAGTTGGCTCGGCAGTGTCAAGGTGGTACTCGGGTTCATCGAGGTCGCGCTCGGATTCAAGTTCCTTAGTGTCGCGGATCAGACCTATCATTGGGGGCTTCTTGACAGAGAGGTTTACCTCGCTATATGGATTGTGACTTTCTCGCTTCTTGGACTCTACCTGCTCGGAAAGATCCGTTTCGCGCACGATGAAAAGGTTGAGCACCTGTCAGTTACAAGACTTGCGCTCGCCATCGTGGACTTCGCTTTCGTCGTTTATATGATTCCAGGAATGTTCGGGGCTCCGCTAAAGGCTCTTTCTGGCTATCTTCCTCCTATCAGCACTCAGGATTTCGTGCTCGGGGCTGTCAATGCCTCATCCTCTGGCAATGGGGAAGACGAACGCACGGTTTCTCTGTATGGTGAGAAATATGGTCTCCATCTGCCTCTTGGTCTTGATGGCTATTTTACTATAGAAGAAGGACTTGCTGCGGCTAAGGCCAGTGGTAAACCGGTGTTTGTGGATGTGACCGGACACGGATGTGTCAACTGTCGCGAGATGGAAGCGCGTGTCTGGAGCGATCCCCGCGTACTTGAACTGCTCTCTAAGAAATTTGTGGTCGTCGCGCTGTATGTCGATGACAAGACCAAACTTGACGAGGCGGATTGGGTTCATGCAGCAAATGGGGATGTCTACAAGGAAATCGGACGAGCCAATGCCTATATAGCCAGGACACGTTTCGAGGTGAACTCACAGCCGAACTACATCCTTCTCGACAGCGATGGCAGTCAACTCGCTCCTGCCCGCGGCTACAACCTTGACGTTCAAGGATTCATTGATTTTCTGAATGTTGCGCTGAAGTAAAACCTATCTTTTTTTTGTATTCTTCAAGCTGCCTGCGAAACTTGGCTTTCCGCTCGGCCTCTTTCTTCTGCTTCCGTGCTAGATAGTCTTCGTAGCGGTTCTCAAGATAATTGTCAGCCATTGCCATTAAAGTTCTTCGAACTTTACGTCGGAATTGTATTTTCCCTCGCCGCCTTCGGTTTTTGGTGCATTCTTCTTTATATAGTCAAGAACTTCCTCAAGTCCCTCGACGAACTTGTCGAAGTCTTCTTTGTAGAGGAAAATCTTGTGCTTGTCATACACATAACTTCCGTCACGCTCAATCTTTCTCTTGCTTTCCGTGATTGTCAGATAATAGTCATTTCCCTTGGTAGCTTTCACGTCAAAGAAATAAGTACGTTTTCCCGCCTTTACCGGCTTTGAATACACGTCCTCGCCGTTGCGTTCCTGGGCGTATGCTCCATTATAATCCTCGCTGTACATCTTGTGCGTTTTTTATTAGTAAATCTTCGCAAATATAGTTTTTTTTATCAAATCGTGTGTATCTTTGCATAAGAAAAGTGACGTGTGAAACTACGAATATTATTGAAAAAGATATGTTGAATCGCAGAATACTACGGATAAAGGCATTCAAAGTCGCATACTCGGCGGCTCTCGATGGAAACTTCTCGACACGCGATGCCGAGGTTGAACTTAACAACTCGTGCGAGGCCACTCGTGACCTGTTCGTGTATATGTCCGGAATCGTTCCCCCGTTGACACGCACGGCCCGCGAAAGGATAGAGTCCCTTCGCACTAAGTTCAATCCTACTGAAGAGGAACGCAACCCGAACATGAAGTTCTGCGATAATCGTCTGGCACAGCTGCTTGCGGATGACGAAGATCTTACTAAGGCCATGAAGCAGCGGAAATTATCATGGGATCAGTACGACATCCTTCTCAGGAAGGTGCTGGATTCCGTGTATTCTAAGAAATACTTTAAGGATTACATGACTTCGGGGAAGTCGTCGCTTGAGGAGGATTGTCGGCTTTTCGTCCGCATCTTTGAAGAGGAACTGGTTGACATGCCGGCACTTGAGCACATCCTCGAGGATATGTCGCTCTATTGGAACGACGATTTGGCCTACGCTCTTACTTGGTGCTGCCGTTCGTTTGAGGACATCGCCAAGGGCGGGCGATGGACGCTCCCTTACCTCTACCAAAGCCAGATGAAGGGGGCATCTTCCGGTGTCGAGGATGATAGGACATTCGTCCGGAGACTTCTGAATCTCACGCTCGTTAACTATGACAAGTATTCACAGTTGGTCTATGACTCGGCAAAGGGTTGGGATGCGGAACGGCTTTTCCTCTCCGATGTCGTGCTCGTTGTGATGGGCATTGCGGAGATACTCAACTTCCCTAACATACCGGTGAAGGTCTCCATGAACGAGTATGTCGAGATTTCGAAGTATTACGGGACACCGAAAAGCCGTGTCTTCGTGAACGGCATTCTCGACCGAATCGTAAAGAAATTGACCGAAGAGGGGAAGGTGACAAAGATTGAGACAAACATTTAAATTATTGTGTGATATGAAATTAATGACTTTATTGCAGGCAGCCGGCGCACAAGGCGCAGCAGGCGGACAGTGGACAATGTGGGTGATGCTTTTGCTCATATTCGTCGTGATGTGGTTCTTCATGATTCGCCCGCAGCGCAAGCAGCAGAAGGAACTCCAGAAGTTCCGTGACGGTCTTCAGAAGGGCGACAAGGTCGTTACTGTCGGTGGCATTTTCGGAACCGTGGTGGAAATCAAGGAAAAATCTGTCCTCATCGAGGTTGACAAGGACGTCAAAATACGAGTGGACAAGAATTCTCTCGTGAAGGACTACTCTGACGCTCCTGCGGCAACAAAATAGTCTCGGACTCGCTTGCGAAACTTGTCCGGCCGCCAGTGGCTGCGGCACAGTAGGTCTCGATTTTGAAAAAGTTTCTGAATAAGGCGCTTGAGTTTCTGAAGGTCAACAGAAAGGACTTGGTGGTTTTCCTCCTGTCATTCTTGTTGGCTTTCAGTATCTGGTTTATACACAATGTCTCGCTACGCTACAGTGAAGTGCTCGCCGCCACCGTTACGGCGGAATCCAACCTCTCCGGACGTCGCAACACTGCCTCAAACAGTTGCAAGGTCGTCGCGCGCTGCCGAGCCACCGGCTACAGCATAATCCGTAACAAGATGTTCGGTGGAGGGGCGCCTGTGATGATTCACTTCGACGCTGCTTCACTGCATCATAGGGACGGGGACGTTTTTGCTTTTTCCCCGGAATCCATGCCTGAGTTCGGCAAGATGGTGTTCGGTGCGAGCGTTTCTTCTGTGGAATATTATCTGACTGATACACTGCTCTTTGTGTTTCCTGAGGAGAATAGCAGGAAGGTTCCTGTGGTGCCGATTTCGGACATCAGGTATGCTTCGCAGTACATGAGCGGAGACGGAATGGAGGTGCGCCCCGATTCTGTCTACATCTATGGTGATCCGGAGAAGATAGCCGGCATATCCAAGGTTTTCACTAAGAATGTCACTCTTTCGGACTTGTCCTCGGATGCTCACGGCTCTGTGGGGATTGAATCGGTCAGGGGCGTCAGGATTTCAGAGACTTCAGTGGACTACACCGTCATTGTGCGGAGATACGTTTCAGAGGAACTGAGCCTTCCTGTGCGAGTTCGTAATGTTCCTGCCGGGAAGTCTGTGGCAGTCTATCCGTCAAACGTTAATGCCGTGGTTGCCTTTCAGTTCCCTCTGATGGCAGACCCTGACGCGTTGGATGTCCTTTACGTTGATTATCACGACTTTGAACAATCACGCAGCGGCAAGTGCATCGTTAAGACAGACACTCTTCCGGATGGAGTTCTCGGCGTGAGGCCGGAAATAGACGTTGTCACCTGCGTGGCCCTGTAGAATTCAGAAATATGAAAAATAATTATAAACCATTATAAAACAGAATAATATGAAAACAGATCTTACAAAGATACTTTCAATCTCCGGACAACCTGGCCTCTATCTCTACATCGCTCAGGCGCGTTCCGGTGCCATTGTTGAGTCACTTTCAGACAAGAAGAGGAGTTGCTTCGGGCTTACCAGCAAGATGACTACCCTTGCGGACATTTCTATTTACACTACAGAGGGCGAGATGAAGCTCAGTGAAGTATTCCTTAAGCTAAAGGACGTTCTCGGAGGTGCTGAAGCTCCGGCTTCCAAAGCTTCTTCAGACGAACTGAAGGCCCTTTTTGCCAAGGCCGTTCCCGACTATGACGGCGAGCGCTTCTATGTCTCTCACATGAAGAAGGTTGTCGACTGGTACAATTGCCTGCTCAAGTATGCTTCCCTCGATTTCGTGACTCCTGAAGAGGAGGCGTCCGAGTCTGAGGAGAAATAGTTTTGTGCTATGGGCAATGGTGAAAAACTCCGACTCCAGTCAATCATTCGCGGCTGTTCCAAGAATAAGGTAGACACTGAGCATGTGCTTGCCCAGGTGCAGGATGCTTATGACATCTGCGGTGAGGAAGACTGCGGGGCCGGTTTTGTCGATGTGGCACTGGTGAATACCTGCGGATTCATCGGGGATGCCAAGGAAGAGTCGGTCAACACCATACTTGAGGTCGCCGAACGTAAGAAAGCCGGCAGGGTCGGCAAGATTGTCGTTTTCGGCTGCCTCTCTCAGAGATATGCCTCTGAACTTCCGGATTTGATTCCGGAAGTTGACCTTTGGCTCGGGGCAAGGGATAATGATGAGGTCGTAAGGGCACTTGGCGTGACTCCCATACCGGAGCGCGGGCAGAGCCGTTTCGTGACGGAAGGCAGCGGAAGCTATGCCTACCTCAAGATCAGCGAGGGCTGCGATCGCCGCTGTTCCTACTGCGCGATTCCTTACATCCGTGGGGCTCATCGTTCTGTTCCGATGGAAAGGCTCGTGGAGGAAGCCGGGAATCTTGCGGCAACTGGGGTGCGTGAGCTTGTGATAATTGCGCAGGATACTACCTATTACGGGCTGGACCTCTATCACAAACGTACTCTCGGCGAGCTTCTTGAACGGCTCTCTATGGTGCCGGGGATAGAGCGACTCCGCATCCATTATTCCTATCCGGCCGATTTCCCTGAGGATGTCCTTGACATCATGGCCACCAATCCTAAGGTCTGCCGCTACATGGACATTCCGCTCCAGCATATTTCCGACAAGGTTCTCGACAATATGCACCGTCACGTGGACGGGAAGTGGACGAGGGAACTCATAGAGAAGATGAGGACGAAAGTTCCTGGAGTAGTGCTCCGGACAACGATGATTGTCGGACATCCTGGGGAGGGTACGCGAGAGTTTCGTGAACTTCTGGATTTTGTGAGAGATGCGAAGTTCGAGAGGCTCGGCGCTTTTACGTATTCTGAGGAAGAAGGAACATACGGGGCACGGCATTTTAAGGACAGTGTGCGTCCCTCTACCAAACAGAAACGCCTTGACGAGCTGATGGAAGTGCAGAGGGAGATTTCCCTGGCATACAATCGGTCTCGTGTCGGAACAGAGGTGAGCGTGCTCGTCGATTCTTGGTTTCCGGAGCAGTCTATGCTTGTGTGCCGTAGCGAGTTCGAGTCTCCGGAAGTGGATGGCGAGATTCTTGTAAAGTACGATCCTGAGATCTTCGGTGATGTCTGTCCGCAGACACTTGTGGGACATTTCATCGAGGTCCGGATTACAGCTGCGGACGATTACGATCTGACGGCGGACTTTGTCAGGAACTTGGAATAAGCAGATTCCGGAATCTTTATATATGAATTGTTATGAGACGTCTTTTTTCTTTTGCCGTGCCATTTTTCGCGCTTGGCCTTATAGCTTGCTCTCCGCAGGTGTATGAAATGTCCATGGAAATGAGATACCCTTCATCTTCCGGCTTGGACTTGACTGGAAAGTCAGTGGCAATGATCTATCCTTATGGTTTGACTCAGGAGGAGATGCAACTGACAAGCTCGGTTGCCGGTGCTCTTGCCGACCAGCTTGATGCAGCCTATCCTGAGAGCGATTCGACGAGTCTGTACACGATTCAGTACACGGACGATTTCGCGAAGATGGCCACTCCGGACTCTCTCGTAAATCTTGTACTTAAGACGGATGCCGACGTAGTCTTTCTTTTCGGTCATCCATCCGAATTCTCAGACGGCTACCGGCAGGGCGGCTTTAGGCTTCCTCTTTACTGCTACGACTCCCTCGGCGGGGAGAAGTCAGGCGTGAAGACATTCACCATCACTGCTGATGCCAGTTCCGATGCCGCGGCTTCCGGCAAGAACATCGGCAACCGGATTTCTTCTTCATTTGTTCCGACTTGGCGGGAAGAAGAATTCGGCATCTGGTACACTGATAACAGCGCCTGGAACAATGCTCTCCTGCAGGCTTTGGACTTCAAATGGGATGCAGCGGTGAAGGCTTGGATCTCAATTCTTGATAGCACTGACGATATAAATATAAGGGCTCTCCTTGAGTACAATATCGGACTCGGCTGCTTCATGATGGGCAACCGCGACCTTGCGCTCCAATGGCTGCAGCAGTCGTCTTCCGAGCAGAGTTCCGATATGACGACCGCCTTGATAAATCGAATCAAGAGACGGGATTGACTTTTTATTCAATCCCTCTATTATGAAACCTTCAAAAAATAACCTGCATCATCTTTTTCTTTCTTTTCGGTCTATCGTTCGATTTCATCGCCCTTTTCTGCGTTCGGCATAGCCCAAGCAAGCTTGGCTCTGCTCTCACTTATCGAAAAGATTCTTTTCTCATCGGTCATGTACCTCCAGTACACTCCCTCTTCCAAAAGAAACCTATCCTCGAAAATAATTGACAAATCTGACGCAGTTTATTTTTTTCATGTTTCTATAGACTTTCAGTCCCGCCCTTTGGTTTGGACCTCCAACTGAAAATCTTCCAGAAGCGTTCATTTCTTCGTGCCGTGATTTTCTGAGCGATTTCTCCCTCGAAATTTTCGATTGTCTGAGGCCATCTTATCTTGATTTTTGCAATCTGCTCTTTTATGAAAGAGTCGATGTGCCGTGCGAGTTTGTCTTCATAAATGTCGTTGAAGTCGACCAATATCCCCGTTTCCTCGACATCTCCGAACTCATCGTTGACAGCTGTTCCAAAAACCTTCAATGACGGGGAAATGCCCATGTAGGTGTTGACCAGCGGGGGAATGTTCTCGCCAAGTGCGCGGATTTCCTTGTTCAGAATGCGGTAGTCGGCCTTGAAGTCATCTTCCGTAAGCACCGCATCCATAGCTTCTGACGGCGTCTCCATCACGACAGGATTCTTTGTCGTCACAAGTCCTTCTTTGTCAGGAAAATGTTTGTTGAGAAAATGGAGGATGAGGTCGCGTCCGTAGCGGTTGAACGAGGGATACATTGTCATCTTCCCGAAATAGTATTTCATCCCCGGGCGCATCATCATGAGCGCGCCAAGCCCGTCCCACAGATTGTCGAGAGCAAATAGTGCCTTAGTGCCTGCCTGTACCCGCTGATATTCGGGCGACACGAATGAACGGCCCAGCTCGATTGTGAACGGAAGATATTCCTTTATGAATTTCTCTGAAAAGTTGAATAGGTGCGATGTCGCGAGTATTGGCTGTCCGTTTTCGTCGAGCTTGATATCGGTTCCGAATATGAAGCGATAGCCGCCAATGATGGCCTCATTGTCAGGATCCCAGACAATGAGCTGGCTGCAAGGTGGATTCATGGTGTCGAATGAGTCAATGTCCATCATGAGACCGGTTCCGCCGCCAGCTGCCCTGAAACTCACCTCCCTTAGGCGTCCGATTTCTTTCATCACGTTGGGCGAGTCTTTGTCTGTGACAATATACAGTTCGTTGCCGGCCTTGTTCGTGTTGCGCAGCTTCTTCTTTGGCGTGAGTTCCGACTTGAGAACATTCACGTCTATCGGTGCGATAATATCCTGCATAATGCTTTGTACCATAATTCTTCCAGCTATTTGTCCTTCTTTCCGAGACTGTAGACTGCTGACCTCACTTCCTGGGCCCATTCCTTTGGACTTCGGCTTTTGTCAAAGGACTGCCATGGAATCGGCTTCCCGAAGACTATTCGGAAGGTCTTGCCCTGTGCCCGGTAGAGTTCGTCGGGGAGAAACGCCATTGCGATGTTGAACTTCAGGCGAAGGATTGACGAGAGATTTGCCACCCGATAGAAACGGCCGGAGTTTTCTCCGATGAAATGAACGGGGACTATATCCCTGTGATGCTCGACGCTCTTTGCCACAAAGACTTTCGACCAGACAAGGTCCTGAATTCTGCCCTCTATTTTCCTTGAACAAAGCCCAGCCGGGAACATCAGCACTTGATTATCCGAGCCGAAAATTTCATTAGTCAGACGGGGCAGATCCCTGTTCTGAGTGCCTATTTCCTGGCCTTTCTTTCTGATTTTTGCGTTCACTGGGATGCAGAGCGGTGCGAGTCCTCCGAGGTGCATCAGGAAGTCGTTGACCATCAACTTTATTTTCCCGTCATATTTCCTTCCGATTATGCCGGCGAGCGCGATGCCGTCCACTCCTCCGAGCGGATGGTTGGACACGAACGTCAACCGCGTCCCCGGGGCATCGGGAAGGTTTTCAAGTCCCTCGACTTCAATCTTTACGTTCAAGTACTTTATCGCGTTTTCGCAGAATTCCACTCCTTCATATCCTTGCTTGAGGTATTCGTTGATGAAATCCTGATGGATGAGCCGTTTGAGGACCTTTGTGAGAAGCCTGGGCGCCTTGCCGTTGAACTTCTTGCGGAGTATATCTTCTATGTCAATGGTCTTATCTTCCATTTTTTAGCGCATTTTGCAAAACATCTGCAAACTTACATAAAATATATCAGAATACCGCGTCTCCGAACCCTTGCGCATCAGTCGCAGATAGCTTCCGCGAGGACGGAGACCGGATGTTTCACAGAGACTCCGGTCGACATTTCTATCTGCCACTTGCATGTCTCGCAGTCGCAGGCGACAAAATCGGGCCCGACTGCGGCAATCTGCTCGAAGAGCGGCCTTCCGATGGCCTGGGATACCTCATAATTCTCCTTCTTGAACCCGTATGTTCCAGCAATTCCGCAACAGTTGCTCTCCAGAACTGTCAGTTCAACGCCGGGTATCATCTTCAGGAGTTCGATTGAGAAATATTCCCAGCCAAGTCTTTCGAGATGGCATGGGGTGTGATAGGCAATCCTCGCATGGAAGTCCTTCCGGAAGTTCAGCTTCTTTCCTTCGGAAATCTTCTTGAATATGAATTTGGTGGCGAGGTCGAGGCTGTCGCGTACCCTTGAAGTGTCAATGCCGAGAAGGTGCGGATATTCATCGCGCATCGTCATAATGCAGGTGGACGAGGCCCCGACGATAGGCGCTCCCGTCTTTTCCACCGCCTTTTCCATAATATTCACATTGTGCCTCGCGTTCTTTGTCGCGGCCTTTATGAGCCCGTTGGATACCATTGCAATGGAGCAGCATCTCTCGTCATCGAGCAGTCCAACTCCGATCCCGAGGGCATTCATAACCTTAACGAAGTCCTTTCCAAGTTGGGGATAGTTGTAGTTGACGTAGCAGCCGTGAAAGTAGCTTATCTTTTCTGGGAAAGTTCCTTGGGACGCCGCTGCATTCTTCTTGAACCATTTCTCGAATGTCTCGCCCGCGTAGTTTGGAAATGTCCTGCGCCTATCAACGCCAACGACGCTGTGCAGAATCTCCTTCACCGGGGTTGTGCGCAGAAGGGGATTCACGATTCCGGACATGACTGTTGCCAGCCTCCCCATGAGGTCGGTGCTTGCGAGGGCAATTTCGCGCGGCCCGGGGATCTGTTTCCCATACCTTATCCTCGCGTTCTGGATGATGTCCGCGACTCTTACTCCCGAAGGACAGGCAACCTCGCAGCGCTTGCAGTTGAGGCAGTATTTCAGTGTCTTGTCATAGTAGGAACCGTTCTTCAGTCGCAGCCTTTCTCCGTCCGGACCGGCTTGCTTAGGTCCGGGGTAGGCCGGATTTGCAGGCACGACCGGGCAGTAGACCGTGCAGATCGTACATTTGAGGCACTGCTCAAAGTTGTTATCGTTCATCTCGTTGATTTTCATCTGTTTCCGTGCTTTTGAGTTGTATGTACCTCCCGTGTCACACCTTTCCGAGTATAGTGTCCGCCGAATGCAGTGCGGAGCATATGGCTACGCCTCCTCCGCATCCCTCATAAAGAGGGTCGCAGCCTCCGAGTATGGCTCCCGCGACAAAGAGATTTTCTACTACCTTTCCTTCGTGGCTCGCCCTGAGACCGGCTCCGGAGGTTAGTCTCGCCCCGAAGCCCATATAGTTCTGCTTAGCGAAGAAGTTGTCCGCATCAAACCACCTGCTTCTTTCCGGAAGCGACTCTATGTCAATACCTAGTGCCGGCTCGTATGCCCTTTCCCTGTCTGCCTTCATTCCGTTGCTGAAAAAGCTTCCGCTTGCGAGAATGAAATTCTTTGCCGCGAAGTCCATGTCGCCGATGTGTGCCGTGCGCACGCTGAGGATGCGGTTTCCGTCGAACTTTCCGGAAATGACCGTGTCTCCCTTGAACATCTTGCCTCCGGACTTTATGAACAAGTCAGTCAGGCCGCGCTGGATTTCGATTCCCGGTACGGATGGCGGCATTGTTGCGACGAACCTCACCCGTGTGTTCATCACCTTTCCAAGTTGGATGGCATCTCCTGAATCAGCGAGACTGAATATGGACGGCAGCACGATGAGGTCTTCCCCGTCATATTTTTCCCTGATTTGGGATACGTATTCCTTGAATGTCGGCCGATCGAGAATTCTTGAAATGTTTGTCGAACGCATCTCGGTGGGACTTCTGCGTAGCTTTTTCAAGGCTTCAAGGCGTATCGTCACAGTTCTGCACGGGCTTCCGCTGTCTTCGATCCCCTTTGCTATGAACTCTGTGTTGAAGTCGAGGAATCCGTCGAGGCTGGCGACGAGTGCCCTCCGGCAAAGCGGCTCTTCCGGTGAACTTGTCGTCAAAAGGTCGTCCATTGTCAGAAAACAGCGTTTTAGTGAGCCCATAGTGCTGAGCCTGAATATGTTGCAGAGTTCTTCGGGAATATGTGTCCGGCATCCGAAACTTCCGAATGTTTCGACGGCGCTGCGTAGATAGGCGAGCACTTTTTCCGCCCCAATGACGGAATAAGGGTGTGTCATCGGAAGTTTTTGCATCCCTTCCAGCGGATAGTCCACTTCCGTTCCGTCAGGAAGCCTATTCAGCAGGTCGAATGCTCCCGACCAGAAGTGCATTGCCGACTGCCCTGTTGATATGAGGGCGCAGTCTTGTCCTGCTCTCTGAAGCCTTATTCCGGCAAGCAGTCCGGCCAACCCTCCGCCTATTATTATTGTATCAAACTTCATTGTTCCTTATCAATTTGAATTAGATTTTTGAGGATAGATTCCTTTTTGAAGAGAGAGTGTACTGGAGTACTCGACCGATGAAAAAATGAATATAGACCAAAAAGATGGTTCAAATTTCATGGGTGTAGATCCATTGGGTATATTCATTCTCTCGTAGCGAATCGCCCCAGCAAATTGGGCAGATGCCTTTCCATCTTTCGTTCATGAAAGTTTTCAGATCCTCTTTCGCGCGCGTTGGGTTTTCTTTCTTTCGGGCAATCAACCCGGCACCGCGGCAGGCACAAAGTTCTCCTTGGCAGGTCCCCATTCCGAGCCTCGTGCGCCGTCGCAGGTCAATCATGTTCGTTACCTGAAGGTTGTCAATCGCGTTTTCGGCCTTGTGTAGGGAAACTTTCTCGCATTCGCAGATGAGGCTCCCGCATTTGTCCTCATTCGCGGATGCCGCCCGTTCCTCCGGTGCGGAACCCGGAAGTGGACGTCTGGCCGTTACGCAACCGCGGCGGATGTCCAACTTTTTGCAGACAAGGTCGGTTGCCCACTCTGCCATAAGTCTGTAAGTCATCAGCTTCCCGCCTGTGATTGTTATGAATCCGGCAATCCCGTCACGCTTTTCGTGGTCGAGCAGCACGATGCCGCGGCTGATGTTGCGTCCTGACGGATCGTTGTCCGCTGCGACAAGAGGGCGCACGCCGCAGTAGGCACGGATGATGCGGGTCTGAGCAAGCACAGGAGAGAGCTTCTGGCCTTCTTCGAGCAGAACTTTCACCTCTTCAGGCGTGACGCGGAGTTTGTCCACCTCTTCTAATCCAACTCTGTCGGACGTTGTTCCTATTAGTGAGATGGTTTCTCCTGGCACAAGTATGTCGGCGTTTGCCGGCTTGCGGCAGCGGTTTATGACGACATTGTTCACGCGGTGCCCGAAAATCAGCAGTGAGCCCTTTGCTGGGAACATCGTGATGCTGGCTCCTGCCATCTGTGCGATGCCCTGACCCCAAATGCCTCCGGCATTGACCGTGACAGGGGCATAGAACGTGTCCACCTCGCCTGTGCGCTTGTTTTTGATTTTCACGCCCTTGACTATGTTCCCTTCCTTGACAATCCCAAGTACCTCGCTGTAGGTGAGCACTTTCGCTCCGTGGAGTTTTGCATCGGTCATGTTTGCGGCCGTGAGCCTGAACGGGTCAATGGCTCCGTCTGGGACAACGACGGCTCCGATAAGGGCTGGATTTACGGACGGCTCCATCGCAATGGCTTCCTTCGGGTCAATCACTCTTGCCTTGATTCCGGCCTTGTGGCAGGCCTCTACAAACTTCGCCTGATAGCCGAGGTCGTCTTCCGGAAGGGTGATGAAAAGCCCTTCTGTCTTTTCGACGCAGCCTCGTGCAATCTTCTTGAGAATCATATTCTCCTTGATACATTCGGATGCGGATTCTGCATCGTTCACGGCATATCTGGCACCACTGTGCAGCAGTCCGTGATTTCTTCCTGTCGCGCCTGTCGCGATGTCATTCCTTTCAAGAAGCAGAACTTTCAGCCCGCGGAGCGCACAATCTCTTGCTGTGCCTGCGCCCGTGGCTCCACCACCGATAATGATGACATCAAACTCATTATTTCTAAGTTTGTTCATACTGACTTCAGTTTCCTACAAAAAACCACTCTGAGCCCGGTTGATGCCCATGTTTTTCTATGTGTTCGCAGTTTTCCGGCATTTCGGAGAAAAAGCAATGCAAAAATAATAAATTTTTTGCCTGTTACCAATTGGGTCGGGTCAATGAGCGGAATGTCGCTGAGTATTAATAATTCTTGTTTTTAACCCATAATTGTTGCGCTGAGAAAACTCAGTCCCGTGAGCAGCAGTCCGGTGAGGCTTTCGTAGGGAATCAGACGGAGTCTTTCCTTGATGTCCAGCCCTACACTGCCGGCGGTCGCGTGGAAGAATGAGCCGTGCGGGAGGTGGTCTATGACTGTGGCGCTTGCGTTTGTGAGGGCTGCGCTCCGCAGAGGGCTTGCTCCTGTGGCGAGGACTGCCGGGCTGAAGGAGGCTGAAGAGATTGTCGCTCCTGCTGTGGTGGAGGCTGTTGCCGCTGTCATCAGAATGCTGGAAACCATTGCGAGGAGGTAGCCGGCAGTGTTTCCGTCAAGAGAAGACATCGCTCCCGAGCTTAGCGCCGAAATCAGAACATCCTTAATGGACGAAGCCTTGATTATTCCTGCGATTGTTCCCGTCGCCACCAAAAGGATTGCAACTCCGGACATCTTTTCCAGTCCGTAGGAAAGGCAACTGGCGGTTTCGCGCCATTTCCTTGTGGCGAGAATACCCGCGAACCCTCCGAGAGGGAGAGCGACCGCCGGGTCTATTGCTATTCCGAAAAGCGGACGGAGCGACAGAAGAATCACTGCCGTGAGCGGTCCAGTGATGGATGCGAGGAAAGACGGCAGCTTTTCCCCGGGGCTTGAAGTCTGGTCGGCATAGCTTGTCGCAGTCTGTCTTTCCGGGATGAAAGGTATAACCAGATAGACGATTACCAGCAGAGTGATGACGGCCGGAATTATATTCGCCGCCATCACAGAGGGAAGGCTTGCCGCGTAGTTTTCCGCAGCTACAATCGTGTTCGGATTGGGAGAGATGACATTTCCGCATTTGCCTCCCGCAATCATCGCAAGCAGCACCTTCGGCAGTGGGAGTTTCAAATCCTTTTGGAGCGAAATCGCTATTGGAGCGACAGTTATGACCGCCACATCCACGAAAACTCCGGCTCCGCAGAGAATCATCGTCGAAATCGCGAGTGCCGTATAGACCTGTTTCTTTCCGAGTTTGCGGACTATGCTTGAGGATATCGAATCCGCCGCTCCGGTTTTGATGAGAACGCCCGAAAGCACGCCTGCCGCAAGAATGCGAAGAATAGCCGGGGATATGTCCTTTATGCCCGAAATCATCGCCTCCACCGTCCCGGTCATTCCCCAGCCGGAGAGCAGACCGCCCAGAAGAGCTCCCGCCATAAGGCTGTAGACGGGAGATATTTTCTTGATTATCATTATGATTACGATAACAAGAGCTATGACTGATGCAATGGCGCTGTTCATTTCGACTGATTTTTAAATATTCCTGCGACATTGAAGGCTGTGCGTCGCAAATTCTCCCTTGCCTTGTCTTCCTTCATCGCTTCTTCGAGACTGCAAGGTCCCGGAACAATCGGGAATACCGCTGCAAAATCCGATTCCTCCAAAAGGGCCGCGTCTTCGACCTTGCCGCAAAGAACCACCACAGGGATGTCAATTCTTGAGGCATAAGCTAAAACTCCCGCAGGGGTCTTGCCCTTGAGAGTCTGGCTGTCAGTTTTGCCTTCGCCGGTGATGACAAGCGACGCTCCTTCAATCTTTTTGCTGAAATCCACCGCATCGAGCACCATATCGACTCCCGGCTTGAGCTCCGCTCCGAGAAAGGCGCTGAATGCCCCTCCTAGTCCTCCGGCCGCGCCGCTTCCAGGCATAGAGTGCAGGGAAATGCCCTTGCTGCGTTCTACCAAATCCGCAAAACTGCGCATACCCTTTTCCAATTCCTCCACGGCCTCCGGGTCAGCTCCTTTTTGAGGCGCGAAAACCCTTGTGGCACCCTCCGGACCGCAGAACGGTGTGTCCACGTCACAGGCGACGGTGAACCGGCAGTCTGCTAATTCCTCTGCCACTTCGCTGCAGTCAATCTCCGCGATTTTCCCCAGTGAAGCACCGCAGCCTTCAAGAGGCCGTCCTTCCTTGTCCAGAAAACGAAATCCGAGGGCGGAAAGCATACCTGTGCCTCCGTCGTTGGTGGCGCTTCCTCCAATGCCGACGAGAAACTTGCGGCAGCCCCGGCGGATTGCGTCCAAAATCATCTCTCCGGTGCCGAAAGTGCTTGTCAGCAGGGGATTGCGTTCTTCTTTAGAAATCAGGGGGAGCCCGCTCGCCTGGGACATCTCGATAATGGCTGTCCCGCCTTCTGCGATTGCATATTCAGTCACTACACTCTCTCCGAGCGGCCCCCTGACTTTGACTCTTAAAACTTCTCCGGAAAGTGCCCCGCAGAGCGCCTCTGTCGTTCCTTCGCCTCCGTCGGCAACCGGAACAACAATAACCTCAGACTCAGGCAAAGCCTTCCTCACTCCGCGGGCGATGGCATTCCCTGCCTCCATTGAAGATAGAGAACCTTTGAATGAATCAGTTGCTATGACGATTTTCTTAAACATAAGCTTTTTCCGCTGCTTTATACTCTTTGTCGTCGGCGAGTTCGTCTAATTTCTCGCCATATATTTCCATAATCCTTTTGCAGGCTTCGATTTCGTCGCCTACAGCCTCTTCGGGATACTTTTCATTCGAGAAGGTCCATTCCCATTCGAAGTCTTTGCATCTTTCCTCAAAAGCCTTGAAGTCAAACTCTTCTCCCTTTTCGAGGGCTGAGATTGTTTCGTTGAAGAACATCTCCCAGCGTTTGTGGTAATATCCCGACATCATTCCGTTCCACTGTCTGCAGGCGTAGTCTTTGATTCGGCAGTTGCGGTCGCCCCAGCAGCCGATGAGATTGCGGGCGTTGTGTTCGTAGAGGTTCTTTTCCTCCTGCGTTTTGCCCATTCTGCGTGCGTCGCCGAGCCAGCGTCCAAGAAGGAATTCTTCCCTTGTGCCGAGCAGCTTTTCGAGTTCGTCGATGAGAGTGAGGAACTCCCCGGATGCGGTCTTATATGCCTGAATATCACCATTTTTGAAAGCCCGGGCCGCGTTCTGCTGAAGAACGGATGCGTAGTCGGAGAGCACCTGGCGGGTGAGGTCTACGATGTCGTAGCGGAAGCCGTCGCTTGAAGAGAGGGCGTCGCAGCAAGAGAGGAGTTTTTTCCAGGCGGCCACGAGCTCTTCACTTCTGTAGCATTTTTTCGTGTTTGTCGTTCCACCCGGATTTATCTTGAAATTCGGACGTCCCGTGATGATGGATTCGTGCCCTCCGTTATTCGTTGTGTTCTCATAAGCCGTCGAGAATATAATCACCCAGGCCTTTTGCGCGTCTTCGTTTTCTTGTCCGTAACGTTCAGTAAGATAATTTTTTATAAATGAATCTATCTCGATAGGGGAGTCTCTCCAGACATTTTCGAGCATCAGGGCGAAAATCGCAGGATTCTGGTTTATGCCTTCCATCGTGAGGCCGATTCCGCTGAATTTGCCCCTCTCTGGCCTTGTCAGAGTCGATGCCGGGTCGTTTGCCACTCGGGAGGCGTTTCCGGAAAGTACGATGTTCTGACCGAAGTTCTGGAGCATACACCAAATCCACGGTTTGCCGTAATAGGCTTCTGTTCTCTCCCAAACCGGATGGCGCTCGCTCCAAAGGTCGAGAATCACCATTCCGTCGTCCGGTACGGCTCCCAGAAGCGCCTGTATCTGAGGCTCGTGCCAATAATCCCTTTCGTGGTAGAAAAGCCATCCCTGCATAAGCCAGACAGCCTTCGGGTCGGCGGCTCTCATTGAGTTGAAGAGCTTCGAGCTTATTGCGCTGAGGTAGCTTGTGTCGCTGGTCTGCGGCCTGTTTTCGTTGAATGTATCGGCGGAATAGATGTGGTTGGTCCCGTAGATGCGGGTCTGTTCTTCGATGAACAGGCGTCCTATTTCGGTGAACATCTCTTCACCCGGGTCGAGAACTGAAACCTCCGGAAAATTCACCCAGGAGCCTGTGCTGATTTTTGCCTCCGGGAATTTGTCCTTGAATGCCGGCGGCACGTGTCCGGTGAATGCCGGAAGAACCGGGGTCATTCCGAGTGAACGCTCTGCGTAGAGTATTTTCTTTGCGAGCTTTTCCTGCTTTTTCATACAGCTTTGAGGAAGCGGGCCGCCCCATCCGTCGAGATTGCCCATCCAGAACCAGTTGTAGTAAGCCGGTCCGCTGAAGAAGGACTCCAGTTCGCTGTCGCTGAATCCGAGCTTGTTATAGACCCTTTTCCAGACTGAGTTCTGACCGGTGAGGGCGAGCGGCATATTGATTCCGTTCAATGCCATCCAGTCGATTTCCTGCTGCCATCTGTCGAAGTCCCACCAACTCATCGAGTAGTTGAATGTGCAGTAGTTCAAGTAGTAACGCCATTTGTGAGGTGATGTCTTGGCGGTTTTTTCTTCCGGAAGAGGGAGTCTCTCCGGAAGTGTGCTGCTGTTTCCGCACCAGCTCCGGTGGAATCCGCAGTACTCTCGCAGATAGTGCCCGAGGGCGCTCGCTATGCTGACACCGTTGTTGCCTCCAAGTACGATTTTTCCGTTTTCTGCGCTGAACTCGAAGTAGTCGAGACTGTCCTGGCGTTCCGGAAGAAGACGGAGTTCAAATTCGGAAGACCTGCCTCCTGTCACACGGTCAACGAGGGAGCGGACCGCCTCAATCTGTTCTTTTTCTGTAAATACGGTCTGTGTCGCCTTGTCCGTGCCGCAGCCGGCAATAGCTGAAGCGACAAGTGTCAATGTCGTAAAAATTATGGCTGCGCGTGATATCCGCATCATCCCGGATGTGCTACTTTTCATTTGCTATGAGTTCTTTCGCGACCTCCAGAGGAGAGTCAAATGGTTTTGTATTGCTGTGATAAGGGGTGTTAATCCATTCTTCCTCCCATTCGTCGAGCATTCCGGCTTTTTCGGAGAAATGGATTTCGAGTCTCGGAATGTAGTAGTCGCGTATGAGTCCGGACCAGAATCTCGCTGCATAGTCTTCCTGCCATCCGCCCCAAGTGGTGATGAGCCTCTTGGCATTAGATTCCCTGCGGTCTTTTTCAAGTGCGCTGCCTTCCTCGCCCCTTGCATCCGAAATCCATCTGTCAAGCCTGTGGAGAGGATGTGAAGCGAGCAGACGGTCCACGTCGGAGAGTATGGCGACGGTCTTTCCCAATTCTTCCCGGCCCTTTTCCGTGCGTCCGAGTTTGAGAGCCTTCTCATAATGTCTGTCAGCGAGTTCCGCAAGATAGAGAGCCGAAAACTCGACGGCATCGTTGAAATAGAGAGGGGAGTCGCATTTGTCCGAGAGACAGAGGAATATCTTCACTGCCTTTCCGAAATCGTCGTCAATTCCGTGGCGGCTGACTCTTCTTCTGTCGTGAGTGACTGTCTGCCAGGTGAAACGGGGGTAGGAATAGAGCGAACTGTATACGCTCTTGTGCAGGAGCTTCCAAGCCTCTCTCATCTGATTGTCACAGAAACCGTAGCGGGCGCGGCAGTAGCTTTCGAGCCATCTGTCGATGTCGATGCTCTCCCTTGTCCAGCCCATATCTGCGAGCAGTTCATAGACAATTTCATTGTTTTCAAGACCTTCCGGCGCACTGCCGAAGCCTACGAGATTTTTGGAGTATTCCGAAGCGAGAGCCTCTGCGGAAGCAGTTGCATACATATCCAAATCTCCTGTCGGGAGAACTTTGCCTCCGAAATTCGGCACATAGCTGAATATCCATTTCTTGCCGTGGAAACCTTCCTGCACTTTCCAGGTCTGCTCTGTGTGCCAAACCCATTTAGGGTAGTCGTTTCCCAGGTCGATGATTATCATCTTGTCGTCAGGAACTCCGGAGAGCATAGCCTTGAGGCTTTCCGGGTCCCAGAAATCGTGCTGATATCCGAAAGTCCATCCTTGGGTGACCCAGATGGCATCGGAGTCGCCTGCGCTGATGGAGTTGTAGATTGCCTTTCCGTATTCTGCAAGAAGTTTGTGTTTGCCCTCGGCGTCGCCTTCCTCTAAAGGCAATTTCATCTCGTTGAAACTGTCTGAAAGCCAATACTTTGCCTTGCCAAATTCTTTTTTCCACTCCCGTACGAAAAGTTTTCCGATTTTGGTGAACCACGGTGAGTCAGGGGAGAGTACGCAGGCATTGTCCTCCAGCGGGAAGCCTCCCCAGGTGAGCTGCCTTGCCTGGATTTCAGGATGTTTTTTCATCAATGCGGGCGGGATGAATCCTGCGAATGCCGGGGCTACAGGTTCCATTCCGAGTTCTCTCATCCTGTCGAGTATCTTGTGCTGGAGTTCAATCTGGGAGTTGTGCCAGTTGTCGTCGAGAGGACCGTCGAAGCGGTTCAGATTGCCCATTCTGTGCCAAGGAAGGTGTGCGGCTCCTGTGAAGAAACTGTCGATTTCGTCGGCTTCAAGTCCGAGTTTAAGCCATACTCTCTTCGCAATAGCCTCGGCTGCAACGCTTGCAAGCGGCATATTCACTCCGTGAAGAGCCATCCAGTCAATCTCTTTCGACCATCTCTCCCATCCCCAATAAGGAGTGGTGTAGCCGAAGGTGCAGACATTGAGGAAGTAGCGCAGCTCATAAGGAGAGACGGCTTCTTCGTCCCAGTCCGGCCAAATCTCTGGAATGTCCAGTTTGCTTCCGCTCCAGCATATCATCGAGCCGCAGGCTTCGCGGAGGTATCTGTCCATAGCATAACAGATTGCGCTCGGACTGCTTCCCCCGATGCTGAGCAGACCGCCGGTCGCTTCGATTTCAAATCTGTCCAATCCCTCTTCCGTAGTAGGGATGGTTTTGAATGAGACATTTTCGAGTTTTCCTATTGTCCTCTCAATCACCCCTTGAGCGGCATTAATGCATTTTTCTTCAGCGCTTTTTTCCCCTTTACAAGAAAAGAAAAGCGGGACGAGAGCGAATGAGACAAAGATTCCTATGACTTTTTTCATCATCGAAGCGAGTTTTGTATTTATAAAATATAGAAGACGGGGAGAAGGTCAGTCCTCCCCGCCTTGAGGTTTGCAGGGCTTATTCTGCGATTTCGCACTGAGTCTTGATGTCAAGATATACAGGTTTCATAAAAAGATCCTTTGCCTTTTCCCTGTCGATGTACCTCTTGCCGTCTTTTTCTACAAAGCACTTGCTGTCATCGTATTCAAACTGCACAATCTGCATAATTCCGTAATAGTAGCGAGCCTTTTCCTCTCCTTCCTTCTTTCTCTCTGAACGGAATATAATGTAGTCACCTGCTCTATACTGCTCAGTAGGAGCTTTTGTTGCCTTATCTCCTGCATTATTCCATTTGCGCAAGAATGTACTTCCTCCAAAGTTGGTAGGATTTTCTTCTTCTCCGAGAGTGGAATTATCAAATTTTCTCTGGATTTCGCCGAGAGCGTAGAAGGCTTTGATTTTCTCAAGATTCGTTTTCGGGCTTTTAAGATTGAGGAAAATCCTGTCAATTTCCTTGAACAGTTCCTCTTTGTAGTCCTTTCCGGACCAGCTGCCTCTGTAGCGGTTCATTGTGAAATTAAGATCAATGTTTTCATCCTTAATCTGGTGATCTCCATATTGGTAAAGATCACACTGGCGTCCTGTTGTGCCACCTCCGAGCGAACTTGCCTTCATTATACTGAACATATAACCCCTCTGACTTCCGAAGATTACGTTGTTCTCTGTGTTTTGTAAAGCATTAAGGAAGCAGAAACTTGCGTTCTTTCCGTCAACAGCGAGGAGTTCGTTGAGACTGAGTATGTGCTCAATCTTGCCATTTACTTTCACTCCGTGCATAGAGAAGAAAGATTTGGTGTCAGAGCCTGCGCCTGTATTGGGAGTTGGGAACTCTTCCGGACAGTTTTTGTTATTCTTGACAATGTTGTCAGGATAGAGAGCTACAACATCGTTGAACCATACATCTCCCTTTGGCTCTCCTGTAACCTTCGGAGCGTCAAAGTAGAACTTCTTGGACGCATCGGCAGACGAGAGCACGACTTCGATAGCGTCAATCTCCTGTGAGTCTGCGAAGAATTCTACGGACGCAACTGTTCCATCAATAGTCCCTTCCTGGCCTTCACCCACAACAGTGAATGTTCCGTCCTCTGCTTTCTTTGCACCGCTGAAAACAGCCTTTGAAACGGCTGTGGTACCTGTGAACGAGCCGCTGAGATTGACCGGCTCTCCGTATGGAAACGCCTCGATTTTCTCAAGAGTAAACTCAACTTCGAGTTCCTTTACCTTGTCGTCCTTTTCATCGTTTTTCTGGCAGCCCGCGAACAATATGGTCAGCGCTGCTGCAAAAAGTAATGATTTTTTCATTTTTTTGTTGTTTAATAAGTGGTTAATAATATGTTTGTTGTTCACTTTACAATAGTGCCATTTTTTAATAATGTCACTTATTCGATTTCGACGTCTGCATAGATGGGGAAGTGATCGGAAAGAAGCCTCTGGCGATCCACTGCGGTTTCGATGAGTTTCACTCCGGCGCCTTTCTTCGCATAGATGTAGTCAATTTTGATGGAAGGCGACATTGTGCTGAATGTCAGTTCCCTGTTCGTGAGTTCATCCCATCCTTTTCTGAGGAATTCCATCTCGGGACTGTCCGGTTCCGCGTTCATATCCCCTGCGAGGAAAACAGGATTTGAGATTTTCTTCAGCTTTTTCCGGATGAATTTCACCTGTTCGAGTCTCAGCTCCGAAGAAGAAACTTCGAGGTGGGTGCAGACATAGCTTACAATCTGTCCGTCAGGGAGTTCAATGTCTGCAAGGAGCATTGCCCTCTGCTCCGTGCCCTTGCTGTGAGGGAGAAGTATCCTTTCGCTGCGGACTATTGGGTAGCGGCTCAAGAGCCCGATGCCATAGTATCCGCCCCTGTAGTCAATGGTTTTGGCATAGATTCCGAACATACCCGTTTCCCGTGCGAGTTCGTTGATGAATTTGACCCCGTTCTGTTTCGGAGCCCTCTCTCTGTAGGTCGCCCAGTCACATTCCTGAAGTGCGACAATGTCAGCATCTAAAGACTTGATGTAGGAGCCTATTTCCTCCATAGAGGCGAGTTCTCCGAATCGGAGGTTGTAACTCATCAGGCGCAGTCTTCCGTTTCCGGCGAAGGCAGCGCTGCAAATGAGAATGGCTGCTGCAAATGCTATAAATCTGATTTTTTTGCTCATAATTTTATTTTCTCAATTGTAATTCTGTAATATCCGAGATTCACCGTTTTTTTGCTTTCAGCAAAGCGGCAGACGTATTCCGGCGGACAGATGACATAGAGACTCCAGCCCTCGGTTCCTTCAGAAATGAATGAACGGCAACATTGTGCTTTAACCTTTTGTTCAAGCTCTTTTTCAAGTCCGTTCTTCACCCGTCCTATTATGACAGCATCTTCTGAAAGTTTCACTCCTTTTTTGCTGAAAATTTCATCCAACTGGGAAATCTTGTCGATTCTGCCCGTGTAGATGGTCGTCCTGCCGGGGATACCTGTCTGGATGTGTATATTCGCTCCACTGAGAAAAACATCTGAATCATATATGCCGTCGAAATCCGAAACCATTGTTTTGGTGATGATTCCGCAGCCTTTCGTTACCTGCTTTCCGCTCGGCTCCTGCTGGGCGAAAAGTGGCCAGACATTGTTGCCTGAACAAATTTTGAGAAGAGGCGATGGCTCTCCGGCGGTGAAATCCATTCTGTCAAAGAAGAACATCACTGCCTTTTTTCCATCCTCTCCGAGAACATGGTTCTTTGCGATGCCGATGTCCCTTCGGACGAAATAACTGCCTTCATCCTTAAGGTCAGTGAAATAATCCACCGCGAAAGCGTTGTTCTCATTCATCTCAGCCGGAGGCTCGGGCACGGACGGTGAAGGCGGAATGACGGGATTTTCCGGATTCGGATTCTTGTCACAGGCGCACAGAAGCGATGCGGCAAGTGCTGCTATGAATAAAAATCTTTTCATCTCAGTTCTCCTCATAAATTACATCAGCCATCACAAAGCAATGGTCGGACAGGTCCGGTCTTGCGATGATTTCATATTTTGTGGATTTCCATTTCTTCGGATAACCCATCACATAGTCGAGCTTCCTGTTCGGTTTGTCGGAAGGTATGGTGAAGCCTGTCCCTTCTCCGATTTCCTGCCAGGTGTTCTTGGCATACTTAATCTGGTCACTGTCTTCCCTTGCGTTGAAATCCCCTATTAGCAGGCTCGGAGTCCGTTTGTCTTGAACGAACATTTTTTTGTTCACGTCAGCGATGTTGCGGATAGTGAGTTCGGGAGTTTCAAGTGCGAGATGCGTGGTCGCAACCCTCACCGTTGCACCCTCAGGCAGATTGATGTAAATCCAAGCTGTGCTTCGGGGCTCCCGCGCTCCCTCATTTCTGAGGTCGGTTATGATTTTCTCCGCCTTCATAAAGGGATATTTGCTCAAAATCGCCACTCCGAAACCGCCGCCCTGATAGATGAACGACTGACTCCAGAATGGGAACATCCCAGTAGCTGCGGCCAATTCGTTGAGAAAGTCCTTGTTTCCGTTGCGCTTTGTCATATAATCAACTTCTTGCAGGCAGACTACGTCCGGAGCATATTCGTTGATTAACGCGGCATAGGGTTCGACTTTGTGGGAGGCATATTCCGCTCCTTCCTTGATGTTCATCGACATCACTCTGAGGCTAAGCCTCTCTCCGGCAAAAGCCTGCCGAAAAGAGGTGCAAATAGCCGTGATTGTGAGCATCAATGCAATTGTGATATTTCGTGTCTTAATCATTTCGTTCTTGTGGGTTTGATCAGTTCCACCCCGGGTTGTTTGGGGCAAGATTCGGATTCAGCTGCATTTGTGCGAACGGAATCGGGAACAGATAATTCTTTTCCGGATTAAACTTTCTGCCGGTTTCAAGAAGAAGATACTCTTCGCCGCCAACAGTTTTCCAAGTAAGGTCGCTGAGTTTGACACTGATTCTGGATTGGTCTATCCAACGTTTGTTTACGCCGAGCAAATCCTGCCCGAAAATTTCTCCCATCTTCCATCTCCTGAGGTCGAACGGACGCATTCCCTCGAAGAAAAGCTCTATCTTCCTCTCCCTTCTGATTTCGCTGAGCATATCTGAACCTGCCGGAATTGTGGAGAGTGTCAGATGAACCATTCCGACGCGGTCGCGGAGCAGGTTGATGCTCTTGTCGAGTTCGTCCTGTGTGATTGCTCCTTTCTTCATAAAAACAGCTTCTGCATAGTTGAGGAGAACTTCACCGACGCGGAGCATTACGATGTCGTTGTCATCGTGCCCGACCCACGGAGTTGTGGAGATTTCAGCGTACTTTCGTGTGTAGTAGCCGGTATATGTCATACATCCGTCTTTGGAGTTGTCGAATTTCGGATAAGTGAAGATAGTCGGGTCTGTGTTGAGCAAATCTCCGCTTGCGCCGGCTCTCCATTCGCTTCCCGGTGCCATAATGGACTGAACCATTCGAGGGTCGCGATTCTGGAATATCTCTTCGTATGAATTGCAGGTTTTCGGATCCCAGATTTTACCGTCTGATGTGAGATAGGACTCAATCATAGTTTTTGTCGGAAGCCATCTTGCATAGTCATTGTCCACCCAGACTTCGCCCGTAAGGTTGTGTGAAGAGAACGCGGCTTTGCCGAGGTCGTAGTTGAAGACCTGCGCAAGCAGCGTCTCGTGGTTGTCGGCATTTCTTGACGCCCTTCCCGTGTAGTTGAAGAGGTTCAGATAGTCAACATCCGGCTTGCCGGTGGAATACAGATGGTGATAACTGTCGGACATCACTTTTTCTGATGCCTTTATACATTTGTCCCACATTTCATTGCAGAGATAAATGCGGGAGAGCAGTGCCCAAGCTGCCGCTTGTGAAACATGTCCGAATTCGGCAGATGCAGCCTCAATGTGTTCAGGGAGAGCAGGAAGATGCTCTTCAAGGTCTTTGGTGATACTTTGGATGATTTCCGCCTTCGGGTCTCTGCTGCGGTAAACGTCGGGAGAATTGATGTTCAGCTCTTCTGTGATGTAAGGGACATCTCCCCAAAACTCTGTCAGAAGCCAGTAGTTGAATGCACGGTAGAAATAGGCTTCTGCCGCGAATCTCTCCAATATGGCGGGGCTGACGGCGGTAGCGCGTTTGTAGTTGTTGAGGTAGTAATTTGTTCGGCCTATGCAGTAGTAGGCGTTTCTCCATGCGCTGTTCAGCTGTGAAATATCGGTTGTCAGATTGCCTCCGCCTATCGTTCTCCAAGCCGTTGTGACTGCCCATGGCACACAGTCAGCCTGAATCTCGGTTCTGTTCAGCCAGTCCTTTCCCATCATCGAACTTGTGAATGAATAGGCTACGCTCCTGACGTGTGTCTCCGTCTGCCAGAAATTGGCGTCCGTGAGCGTGTCCTGTGGCATCCTGTCCAGAAAACTGTCGTTGCAGGATATCAGTGCGACCAGAGCCGCTATTGTTGCTATATATTTTTTCATCGTCTGTTACTTGAAATTAATGTCAATACCGAATACTACAGTTTTGATTTGAGGGTAGTATCCACCTTTGGAAACCGGTGTCTCCGGGTCGTAAGACTTGAAGAACTTGGTGAATGTCAAAAGGTTGTCAGCAGAAACATATACTCTCAGCTTTTCCATTCTCGCCTTTGAGGATATTTTCTTCGGGAGAGTGTATCCCAGCTGGACATTCTTCAGACGCAGATAAGAAGCATCTTCAAGCCAGAATGTCGATAATGCCTTCTGGTTGAAGTCGGTGCAGTAGGTCAGGCGCGGATACGTCGCGTTAGGATTGGGATTTGTCTCCACATTATATCTGTCCAGATGGACTTTTTGCGGATAAGCGGCCATATCCTGCAAAGCGTGGCGTGCTGTTCCCGTAAGGTATCCGTCGCATTTGCCCACTCCCTGGAGCATAAAGCTGAAGTCAATACCTTTCCATCCCAATTCTCCACGGAAACTGTAGGTGTAACGCGGAATGTTGCTTCCGATGACTGTTTTGTCATATTCTGGAGAGATTCTCCCGTCCGGTTCACCATTCGGACCACCGAGATCTTTATATTTGATGTCACCTGGCTGGTATTGGTTGCCCAAGACTACAGGAATTTTAGGGATATTGTAGGTGTGAGTCTCCGGGTTGCTGATTTTGAAGTCTTCCGGAGTCATCAGACCTTCGGCGATGTAGCCGTAGAAAGCGTCAATAGGGTAGCCTACCTGACGGATTTGGTCTCCGCTCAAATCGGGCTGGTTTCCACCGAGATCAATGATTTTGTTTCTGACATCCGACAAGTTTGCAGATACGGAGTAGAAGAAGTCGCCAATCTGGTCTTTCCAGTCGATATTCATTTCCCAACCGGTGTTGTTGACTTTTCCTGCGTTCTGCTCGGAAGGTTTTGCACCAATCTGTGCAGGGTAGTTGAGCATAAGAAGTATGCCTTCTGTATTCTTTGTGTACCAGTCGAAAGTGAATCCCAATCTGTTGTTGAACATAAGGAGGTCGAATCCGAGGTCGAGCATCTTGATTGTTTCCCAAGAAAGCTTAGGGTTGGAAAGGCTGGACTGCACATAAGCGGTAGTCGGATTCTTTCCTATAAGAGAAACGTGGTCGTCGTGGCTCTTCAATGCTTCAAGCACGGAAAGGTATGGGTAGTTGGATGAACCTACATACTGGTTTCCGAGCATACCCCAGGAAGCTCTGATTTTGAGATTGTCAACATATTTTTTCGCCGCTTCCATCCATTTTTCTTCTGAAATTCTCCAAGCCCCGGAAACCGATGGGAAAAGACCTCCACGATGGTCTTTGTGGAAACGCGAAGACAGGTCGTAACGCAGATTCACCTCAAGAAGATAGCGTTCGGCAAAATTATAGGTGAGACGGCCGAATCCCGAACGGATTGCCCAACTTGCAAAATATGCGTTGTTACTCATTGTCGAAGCGTCTCCCAAGTTGAGGGTCGGATTATATTCTGTGAGCAAGTTGTTTCGGCTTGCTTCGAAACGGTTGAATTCGCTCCATTCCTGTGACATTCCGACAACTCCTCCGATATTGTGCCTTCCGAAACTGAAATCAAAGTTGCTTTGCAGGATGAGGGATTGCTGAAGGTGGCGGATATCTTTGTTTGTCAGAGAATTAGGACTTTGTGTGGTGTGGGTTGAACCATCTTCGGGATTTTTGAAAGTTATAGTTTTCTTGAGTATGTCCGCAAAACCATTTCTTGAAGATACATTATATGTGACGGTGGCATCCCAGCCTTTGAGAATGTCCACCTTGATTGTGTTGTGAAGATTGACAGTCTCATTTTTCATATTTGAATGTCCGCCGTCGGTGAGAGTCGCAAGCGGATTGGTGTTTCCTCCGCCATAAGCCCAAGTTCCGTCGGTATAGCGCACCGGAGCGTTCGGAGCGATACGCATTGCAGTATAAATCGCACCGCCACCGCTGGAAAGCGAATTTATCGGAGCAGTCACCTTGCTGTTGACATAGCTGACGTTAGTGGTGAAATGTACGCGGTCGAGAATGGTGGTGTTGAGTTTTATTCTGAAATTATGACGGTTTTCTCCTGTGGTGCTGCCGGCCGTGAGTCCCTTCTGGTCGAAGTATCTGTAGGATGCCATATAAGCGAGTTTGCCGGCTCTGCCATTGATACCGAGTGTGACGTTGTATTGAGGTGCCGTCTTTTTCATAACCTCGCGAACCCAATTGGTGTTGGCGAAGTAGTTTGGCGATGAGCCGCTTCTTACTTTTTCAAAATCTGCTTCAGACCAAATTGGAGGAGTGCCGACATTGACGCGGGACTCGTTGTCGAGGGTCATAAATTCAATAGCATCACACATCTCCGGGAGCCTTGTAGGCGCCTGTATGCCGTAATATGCCCCGAAGTTGATTGCCGGTTCTGCCGAAAGCTTGGACAGAGATTTGGTCGTGACGAGAAGCACACCGTTCGCGGCACGTGCTCCGTAGATTGCAGATGATGCGGCATCTTTGAGAATCGACATTGATTCGATGTCCTCGGGATTGAGGGTGGAAAGGTCGCCTTCTACGCCATCGACGAGAATGAGAGGCGCGGCATTACCGATTGTTCCGATACCACGGACGCGAATTGTGGTCATTGATTCTCCCGGCTGTCCGCTCGGACTTACGACAGTCACGCCGGGGAGCATTCCCTGAATGCCGGAATTGAGGTTCGAAATAGGTCTTGAAGCCATATCTTCCGAACTTATCATCGCCACAGCGCCGGTAAGGTTGACTTTCTTCTGCACGCCGTATCCGACAACCACAGTCTCTTCAATCATCTGGCTGTCTTCAATGAGCGTGATGTTTTTTGCTGCTGCGGAACCTGCCGCAACAATTCTTTTTTTGTAGCCGAGGCTGCTGATGCGGAGCTTTGTCTCTGCTGACGGAACTGTCAGTTCCCATTTACCGTCGGCGTCGGTGACCGTGCCGCCGTCAGAACCGTCGATGAGGATACCTGCTCCTATGACAGGCTCTCCGGCACTGTCGAGTACTACTCCGGAAACCTTGACCGGAGTGCTCTTGCTTTCCTTTTTCTCTTCGCTCAGCACAATCTGGTGACCGCTGATTTCGTAGGAAATCGGGAGCCCTTTGAAAATGTTGTCAAGAATGAATTCAATGCTCTTGTCTTTTGCTTCGATGCTCACGTGGGCGTCTTTGCCCGGAAGCATATTGCTGTAGAAGAAGCTGTACTCGCTTTTTGTCTCCAGTGTCGAAAGGGCTTCCGTGAGAGGAACGTCCTTGAGGCTGACACTTATCTGGCCATACAGAGGAGCCGCACAAAACAGTGCGCTGAAGAACAGGGTAATGGCTATAAGTCTTGCTTTCATTATAGTGTTATTGTTTGTTGTCTGTGGTCAGTTTCCCGTTCTTGTCCGGGAGCGGGTTTGTGTGCGGGCTTTTGTTCCCGCAATTTCAATCTGTCACTTTGTCCGCCGTTTGCTGAATTTCAAGTTGTTGGAGTACATCTGGGCCTCCACCGGAGAGGTTGCTGTGATGAGGTCGAGAACATTGTTGAGTGAACTGTTCCTCACCAGACCCGTGTAGGAATACTCCATTATGCTGTCATCTTCGAAACAAACGTTCACATTGTACATTCTTTCGAGTATGACTCCTATTTCCCGGAGAGTCTTTCCGTTGAAATACAACTCATTGTCGCGCCAAGGAATGAGATGGCCCTTGTTAGGGGCGGCATATTTTTTCATTTCGCCGCTTTTCTTGTCGAAACTGATTTCTTCGGCAGGATGCATAATCATTTCCTTTCCGCCGGCACTTGCTCTGACGCATCCTTCGACCAGGGTTGCTACAATTTCGGGTTCGGAATTATATGCCCTGACATTGAATTTTGTTCCCAGAGCTTCGACCGTCATCTGTTTTGCAGAAACGATAAAAGGTATGTTTTCGTTGCGGGCGACTTCGAAGTAGGCCTCGCCGTTGAGCTCGATGTCGCGGTTGTGGAGATTGTAAGATGATGAATATCTGAGTGAACTGCCCGAATTGAGCATAACTTTCGTTCCGTCCGGAAGTGCCACTGCGCTCTTCTGTCCGTTGGCTGCGATACATTCGAAAACGCTCTCTTCAACCCTTACTCCCTTTCCTGCAAGGAATCCGGCCACCAGAGCGATGGCAATGCAGGCAGCCCCGGCCATATATTTAAGGAATCTGAGCCGGTGCACTCTCTTTTGGGATTTGATTTCGGTGAGGAGTTTTCTGCGTATTTCGTCTTTAACTCCTTTCGGCATTTCAGAGCCGGCGTTCTGCCATTTCTCAAAGGCATATTCATCGAATGCGCGAGAGACGTCCTCACTTTCCAGGCAGGAACGGAGGGCGGCATCTTCTTCGGCTGTGGTATGGCCTGAAAGGTATTTGTCAACAAGAGACTGGAATTTTTCGATTTCCATTTTTCCGCGGTTTTACATAATGTATCCACAGAATCAGAAAAACCTTACAAGAAAAATGAAAATTTTTGAAAACCAGGCAAAGCCGACCTTAACCGAGTATCACCGCGAGTATCAAAAGTTCGGAAATCCTCTGCCTTATGCTGCTTTTTGCCCTTGCTATCTGGGTTTCGACTGTCTTTGGTGAGATGTCAAGCCGCTCGCTGATTTCCGCCACAGAAAGCCCTTCGATGAAACGCATCTTGTAGATTTTGCGTCTTGACTCGGGCAGGGCGGCGATTGCCCCTTCGGCCTCGGCGAGAATGATTCCGGTGTCGGTGGTGTTCCACATTGCCTGCTGAGGCTCACTTCCGTTGTGGCTGGTGACATATTCAATGTATTTCGAGGCTGTCACCTGTCTGCGCACTTCTTTGAAAACCGCATTGCGTGCCACCACATAGAGCCAGGCAGGAAGATTCCCACAAGGGTCGAATTCGGCCCTGCGGCTCCACATCAGGGCAAAGCACGACTGGGTGATGTCTTCGCAGACGCAACTGTCCTTGAGAATGGAGAGTGTGAAGTTATAGACCATTCCGGCGTATTTGTCATACAACGAGGAGAACGCCTCCACCGAAGAGGCATTCAACTGCTCTATGAGAATCTTGTCTTCTTTCATACGTCGGACATTTCGTGTTTCGGGGCTCTTTTCCCGTCGGGTAAGTCTCTATTTCAGCCACCTGTCAAGCCATCCGAAATAGCTCCTGTGCCAGAAAAGAGCGTTTTGAGGCTTGAGAATCCAGTGGTTCTCGTTCGGGAACACAATCAGTTCCGATGGCACGCCCATCATCTGAGCGCAGTTGTAGGCAGCCATTCCCTGGTCGTAAGGGACGCGGAAATCGCTGCCGCCGTGGATGACCAGAAGGGGAGTGTGCCAGTTCCCGATTAGCTTGTGAGGCGAGTTCGCGTAGTGGCGCAGTGCGGTTGGGTTGTTGTCCCAAGGTGCTCCACCGTTGTCCCATGTCGGGAACCACATTTCCTCTGTGGTCATATACATGTGTTCCTGATTGAAGATTCCGGCATGGGCGATGAAAGCGTCATAGACATTGCCGTGGACTCCGCAGAGATAGTAGACCGAGTAGCCACCGTAACTTGCGCCACAGGCCGCCATTTTCCCCACATAAGGCTCGTTCTTAAGGGCTTTTGCCGCACAGAGATAATCTTGTATGTTAAGTCCGCAATAATCTCCCGAAATCTGTTCGCACCATTCCTGTCCGAAGGCTGTGGTCCCGCGACGGTTAGGCAGCACGACGACATATCCCTGTGAACACATAAGCCTGTAGTTCCATCTGTAGGACCATCCCTGACTCAGCGTACCCTGAGGCCCTCCGAGGCAGATTTCTATCGCCGGCCATTTCTTTGATTGGTCAAACTCCGGTGGATAAAGCACCCATGTCAGCATGTCCTTGCCGTCCACGGTCTTCACCATCCGCGCCTCGGTCCTATGTTCCCGGAGTTGGGAGAGAATATGGCCGTTCTCGTCAGTGACCTTTGTGCCTGTCTGTGTAGCAGTGTTGAACGCGACTATCTCGGTCGGGAAGTCCATGCTCTGCCATGTGGTGTAGAGGATTTCGCGACCGTCGGTCCTATCGATGAAGAACGGAGTAGTGAAGTCGTACCACAGACCCTCTCTAGTCTTGCGGGTTATTATATTTCCCTTAAGGTCAGTGACATATAGCGCCTGAAGCCCTTCTGTGAGGGCGTTGAACCAAATGTGCCGCGAGTCCTCGTCCCAAGATGGGGAAGCGACATTGTATTTGAATCCGGCGCTGAGTTCGCGGATATTCCCCACTTTCATTCCGTCCACATCTGCAAGCATAAGCCTCTGCTTGTCAGCCTCATACCCATTGCGTTCCATCGAAATCCAGCAAATCATCCTGCCGTCAGGGCTCCAAACGGGTGTGGTGTCATATCCTCCTCCCATCGGAATCCGTACACATTCGCCGTCCTCTATATTATATAGGTATATTTCCGTGTCCGTCGAGAATGCGTAGTCTTTTCCGTCCTTCTTCCTGCATGAGTAGGCGATGCGTGTCCCGTCAGGACTCCAGCAAAGCTCCTCAAGCCCACTGAACGGTTCTGTGGGGAGTTCGTATGGGGAGACGCCGCCGTCTTCCGCACCTTCGTTTCCGAGTATGTCAAAGAAGTTTCCGAGTCCCTTGTCCCAGTCGAAAGTGCCGACAAAACTGTGAGGGATTTCTTCAACCCAATGATCCCAATGGCGGTACATCATCGTCTCCGTTTCGTATGCCTCGGCTTTCGGAAGATCCGGATAAATCTGCCCCGGAGTCTTTACTCGCCCCGCCACTGTGGAGAGGAATATCACTTGAGACTGGTCCGGCGAGAGCTTGAACTCACCGATGCCTGCGGCTATGTCGCTGACTTTTTTGCCCTTTCCGAGCGTCCCGTCCTTTCTGACCTTAGCAATGTAAATTTGCCCGCCCATGAGGTAGGCGACCCTCTTCCCATCTGCGCTCCAGCGTGCGTTGCTGATGCTTTTCCCGGAGCGGGTGGCAAGATGCGCGTCGCTTCCGTCAAGATTGCTGATATACAGATTTCTGCAAGAACGGTTTTCCTCAATTGAATTGTATGACACCCCGTAGAGCAATTTCTTCCCGTCCGGCGACACCTGCGGATCCGAAAGCCTTCCGAACGCAAGAAGCACTTCAGGAGTCATTTTCCCGTCCTCTACTCTGATTTCCGATTTCCCTATGAATCCCTTTTCTTCGGATTCCTTTCCTTTTGCAAACTTTCCCATAATGATGCCGGCCACGGCTGCGACCGCTACGAGCCCCGATGCCAAAATGATTGTTCTTTTTCCCATTTATATGTCAATATATCAATTATATATAGTCTTAAATCCCACGCACTTCTTTCTATCCACGTTTATATACCAAATCCTCCTGTTCGAAGCGGCGTTTATGTCGTCGAGTCCGGATTCTCTGTCTCTCCATAAATGCTTATGACGGCAAGAGCCTCATCGCGTAGCCTTCTCCTGACTTTTTCCGGGCTCATGACCTCGATAGCCGCTCCATATTTGCGGAGTTCAAAATAGAGGTCATTGCTGTCGGGAGACACAAAAATAGAAAAATATGTCCATTCTCCCTCAGTTTTCAGCAACTTTTGGCTGTGGTGGATGGGGAGGTCGGAGATATATTTGGCCTGTACCCCACGTGCCCTGAACTCGACGGTGCAACCTTTTTCCCCTTCTTGCGGAATGTATGTTCCGAATGATGTCGCGAGAACTTCGCTGAGACAGAAACTCTCCGGATATATGAACCTGTCGGAAAGAACTTCCATTGAGACGAGCCTGTCGAGGGCGTAGCATCTCAGTGCTCCGCGTTCGATGCAGTGCCCGTAGAGATACCAGCGGCGCTTGTCCTCCTTGAGCGCGTAGGGGAGCACAGTGAGCCGTTCCGGAGCCGCGCTGCTGTATTTGCAGTATTCTATCTCAATTCGACGGCTATCGAGCATAGCCTCCATGATGCGCGTGAGAAAGCGGTGTCCGGAAGGGACGCTTTCAATCTCGATGCGGCCGCTGAGGGACTCCTTGCCCTTCTCGAGCAGGGAATTGACAGTGAAACTGTCTATCAGCCATTCCATGGCGCCGCCGTCGCTCATTCGGTTGTCGCGGTCTATGCAGTAGCGGTTGCTGCTGCGGTCGCAGGTGATTCCAATGCCGAAGACCTCTTCAACAGCATTCTTGTAGTTGACAAAGGTTCTCCGCGTCAGCACCTCCCCGAAACGCCTTTCGTAGCGTTCTGTTATATCTCCGAGCGTTAGCCCCGCGTCTCCGGCGTCCATGACCGTTTGCAGCAGCCAGATGTATTTTGCAATCAGTTCCGTGACCATATTTTACTGATAACAATAAATCCCCACATTCATTCCTCTCCGAACCTATCTCCGAACTTGTATGTCAATAGATACAAAGATAACTCTATTTTCAGAATGTTTTTCTCATCGTTCTTGTGTATTAACGATTTTTTCGATAACTTGCCATTGTTTTTGTTTATTTTAAGACAGTTTCAAATATGAGATACGAATTGACGGAAGATGAGGTCAGGGATAAGGCAAGAAGAATCTTGGACTTGGAATCAACCGAGTCGGCGCAGGCTGGCGTCGGTCAGTTGACATCTTTCAACAAACTGGGCTTCTCTGGAATCAAAGACCGTCCGGACGGCTGGTATCTACCAAATGAAACACATTTTCCCGCCCTCGTTCTCGAAACCAAGGGTTCTAATGTCACGTTCAGCAAAAAAGAGCGTGAAGAATTGCTCAAAAACATCAGGATTGTTCAGAAAAAATACAAATATGTAATTGGCATTCTATACAATGGCTACGAGGCTGAAGTTTATAAGGGAATCCAAAAAGCTGATACTCAAGGAGAATTAAAGGCTAAGGAGTATTATCTTGGTTTCTTTGCAATCAATAAGATAGACAAATCACTGATTTATTCATTGACTCGAAGTATCAATGATACACTTCATTTCAATTTCGTGATAAAGAATCTTTATCATCGCATGATTTTCACGGCGTGCGCATTGGTTGCCAAGCGTTATGGCGCGCATCTGTTCGAGGGAATGTCCTTTTCAATGTTTACAACATCTATTCGAGAGACATTGGCGGCTTCATTCTCTGCAGATCTCACAAAGAATATAAAACTGCAGACGCTCTTGGATGTTTTCTCTGAAATAAAGTTAAATGCAAATTGCAGTCAGGAGGCAATTGACAAGTTTATCAGTGATGTCTCACTTATCTCTGACAATATCAATTCCGATTTTTGGGACGGTGAGGATGTAATGGCTATCTTCTTTAATGAATTCAATCGCTATAAGGCAAAGTCAGAGTCGGGACAGGTTTTCACTCCGGATCATATAACTTCGTTCATGTATCGCATAACGAACACGACGCACGAAGACTATGTCCTTGATGCTGCTTGCGGAAGCGGCGCGTTTCTCGTCAAGGCAATGTGCAATATGATAAGGGAGGTTGGCGGCATTCGTACAAAACGTGCCATTGAAATTGCTCAGACTCAGCTGTTTGGCATAGAGTTCGACCGTGAGATTTATGCCCTGGCCTGCGCAAATATGCTCATCCACAAAGATGGAAAGACAAATCTTGAATACAACGACAGCAGAACAGAAGATGCCGGTCGTTGGATTAAATCAAAGCCTATAACAAAGGTTCTGATGAATCCTCCGTTTGAAAACAAATACGGATGTCTGGATATTGTCGCCAATGTGCTTGCGAATGTAGATAAAGGTACTACTTGTGCCTTTATCCTGCCGGACAACAAATTGGAAAAGGCTCGCTGTCGTGTGCGGCGGTGGTTGCAGTCATGTACATTGGAGAAGATTATCAAACTGCCAACGGAAATTTTCTCAGGTGTGACGACGAGTATCTTTATTTTCACCGCCGGCGTTCCACAGGGAGGGAAGGAAATATTTACTTGCTATATGGCGGAAGACGGACTTGAAACAATCAAAAATCAAGGACGGCAGGATATTCGTAATCGTTGGGATGCCATTGAAGATGAGTGGGTGGAGATTGTCCGTAAACAGAGTGGGCATGAGTCTATACAATGGATAAATCCTGCAGAGCATCTTAGTTATCAGGAAAAGGTGGAGATACCATTGCCCGTGCAGCCGGACTTCATGAAACGCACATTGTCATATGTTCTTTTCAAGGCGGGAATTGATGAGAGTGATTTTGTGCAGAAAGTTAAGGAACACACTCTTTATGGTGTCGTCTTGCCTCCTGAGTATAAGGCAATCCTGAGTGGACGCGATGCTGTTTCGCTTACTCTGGAGAATGTCAGGTGGAAGTATTTTGAAATAGGTAAGCTGTTTAAGGTAGCCAAAGGACAGCGCTTGACAAAAGCTGAGCAGAAGGATGGTTTCATTAATTATGTGGGCGCATCGGCATTTAATAACGGAATTACTAATCATATTGGTAATAATGACCATGTGAACCCGGCAGGAACAATCTCTGTATGCTATAATGGTTCAATAGGCGAGTCATTCTATCAGGATGAGCCGTATTGGGCGACAGATGATGTCAACGTCTTGACTCCTTTGTTTGACATAAATCCATCTACGGCCCTCTTTTTTTGTGCGGTTATTAAAAATGCGAGTGCAAAATATGCGTTCAATAATAAATGGACGCAAGAAATGATGAGAATTTCCGTGATTCCATTACCAGTCAATGACGATGACTCGCCGGACTTTCAGTTTATGGAAGATTATATAAAGTCACTCCCATACGGAAGTCACATATCTTAGCTGATGTTGCTGTAGTCCTTTATTCCGTACTTATTCTTGCGCAGTTCGAGGAGAAGGCGGACGTTTTTGGCGAGACTGAGCGTCGGATCTTCGTTCAGTACGGCTGCAGCGGCATTTCTGGCGGCACCGAGAATCTGTCCGTCCCTGGCGAGGGAGGCAATATTGAGGGCAATCGGGAGACCGCTCTGCTGAGTGCCCTCAAGGTCGCCGGGACCGCGCATCTTCATGTCCTCCTCAGCAATTTCAAAACCGTTCTCCGTCCTGCACATCAGCTCGATGCGGTTTTTGGATTCCTTGCTCATCTTGTGACCGGTCATCAAGATGCAGTATGCCTTGTCGCTACCCCTGCCCACTCGTCCGCGCAGCTGGTGGAGTTGGCTCAGGCCGAACCTCTCCGCGCTTTCGATGACCATCACGCTGGCATTCGGGACATCCACCCCGACCTCGATGACCGATGTCGCCACGAGTATGTTCGCCCTGCCTGCTGAGAATGCATCCATATTGAATGCCTTTTCTTCATTGTCGAGTTTCCCATGGACGACGGCGATTTTGTACGGAGGGAATGGAAAATAGTGGCGGATGGTCTCAATGCCGTTTTCAAGATTCTGATAGTCAAGTTTCTCGCTTTCAAAAATCAGCGGATAGACTATGAATACCTGACGTCCGGAGGCAATCTCTTTCTTGAGAAAATTGTACATCTGGAGACGCTTTCCTTCCGTGCCGTGGATGGTTTGGACCGGTTTTCTTCCAGGAGGAAGCTCGTCAATCACAGAGACGTCAAGATCTCCGTAGAGTGTCATCGCAAGTGTTCGCGGAATCGGAGTCGCAGTCATCACGAGCACGTGCGGCGGCTTCCCGTCGCATGTCTTTCTCCAGAGCTTCGCACGCTGTTCCACTCCGAAACGATGCTGCTCGTCCACAATCGCGAGGCCGAATCTTCTGAACCTTACATTGTCTTCGATGAGCGCATGTGTGCCGACGATTATTCCTATCGAGCCGTCTTCAAGGCCGGCGTGTATCTCGCGTCTTTCTGCTGTTCTGCTGCTTCCGGTGAGTAGTGCGGCCCGCACTCCGGTCGGCGCGAGGTATTTGCAGATGTTTCTGTAATGCTGCTGGGCGAGCACTTCCGTAGGTGCCATGATGCAGGCCTGGTAGCCGTTCCCGATTGCAATCAGGGCGCTCAGTACGGCGACCATAGTCTTCCCGCTGCCCACATCTCCCTGAAGCAGGCGGTTCATTTGGTGCCCCGATTTCATGTCGTCCCGAATTTCGGTGATGACCCGTTTCTGTGCGGTCGTGAGTGGAAATGGGAGCGCTTCATAGCACTTGTTGAAAACCTCTCCAACCTTAGGCATCATAATCCCGTCTTCTGCCCGAGAACGGACGAACTTCTGTTTCAGCAGGGCAAGCTGGAGAAAGAACAGTTCCTCGAACTTCAGACGGAAACGTGCCTTTTCGAGAGCTTCAGCATTGTCTGGGAAGTGTATGTTGCGAAGGGCATAGTGGATGGGCGCAAGTCCGTACTTTTCAAGAATATACAGTGGTAGGGTTTCCTCTTCCTGCCCCAATGCGGCGTTCAGTGCACCCTGCATTATGCGGTTCATCACCTTCCCCGTGATTCCGCAGTTCTTCAGTTTTTCTCCGGACGGATAGACACCAACCAGACGGCCTCCGACCTGGTTTCCGGACGTTCTCGCATCCGAATCTCCAACTGCCGGAACACCCCCAGGAAGCATTCCGGCCGTCGTCTGCTTTTCCGGACGGTCAACTTCAGGGTGAACGATGCTGAACCTCCCGTTGTATTCCGACGGCTTTCCAAAAAAGATGAAAGTTCCGCCCTCAGAAAGTTTTTCGAACATCCATTTTATGCCCCTAAAGAACGTCATTTCCATCTCTCCGCTCCCGTCTGTAACCCAGATGCTCATCCTTTTCACCGTGTTGAACTTCAGCTCTTTCAAATTCTCCTGTGCAATCTCTCCCTTCGCCCCGAAAAGTGTGATTCTCCGCAAGGAGGCAAGTATTTGGATGTAGGCGGACTCTCCCTTCACGTCGGCAATGCGAACGAACGATGTCCTGTCGATGTAGCGGAACGGGTAGATGCGCAGCAGTTCGGAGGCATATCTCACTCCGAACTCGCTCATGAGCGCTTCCGCACGTTTCGGCCCCACTCCCGGCAGGTACTGTATTTCCGTTTCATTCCTCATAACACGCGAAGTTACGAAAAAGAATCTAATGTTTCCCGATATATTTTGTATCTTTGCAAAGTGCGGAACATTTGGGCGTGTACCGGGCGTACACGACTGATGAGAAAACGAATATGCACCCAAAAGACACAAAAATATATGGATAGAAAAATAGTAGTCGGAATAACACAAGGCGACGGCAATGGAATCGGATATGAAGTTATCATAAAGGCACTTGCGGACGAGCGGATACTTGACTTCTGCACTCCGGTGATATACGGGTCATCCAAGATTTTCGGATTCTACAAGAAACTGATTCATAACCTCGACAAACCGGTGAATACCAATGTCATAACTTCTGCAAAGGAAGTGCATCCGAAGAGGGTGAACATCGTCAATTGTTTGCCGGACAATGTGTACGTCGAGCCGGGACAGTCAACCCCGGAGTCGGCAAAGTCGGCAATGATTGCGTTGGAACAGGCTGTTACGGACATAAAGAACGGGGATATTGACGTGCTCGTGACGGCTCCTTTCAATAAGAGGGCTATGGCAAACGAGGGCTTCGGATTTACGGGACATACGGAATATCTCGAGAAGGAATTCGGAGTTGACGAGGTCTGCATGATTATGGCCAGCGACACTCTTAAGGTTGGTGTCGTGACCGGACACATTCCTTTGAAGGCGGTGCCGACGGCAATCACGAAAGAAAAAATAGTGAGCAAGCTGAAGCTGATGAAGAAATCGCTGGAGAGGGACTTCGGCGTTGATACCCCGAAGATTGCGGTGCTTGGTCTGAATCCGCACTGCGGTGATGGTGGACTGCTTGGCGAGGAAGAGAAGAATATTATTCTTCCGGCTGTTCAGGAAGCTGTTTCACAGGGCATTCTCGCGTTCGGACCATATTCTCCGGACGGATTCTTCGGTCTCGGCAATTACTCGAAGTTCGATGCTGTCCTGGCGATGTATCACGACCAGGGACTGATTCCGTTCAAGGCTCTTGCGTTCGAGGACGGCGTGAACTACACGGCCGGCCTTCCGATTGTGAGGACTTCTCCTGATCATGGTACGGCATATGAGATGGCCGGACGCGATGAGGCTGATCCGCGTTCCATGATGGCCTCTATTTTCGCTGCGATTGACATTTTCAATAAGCGCAGAGCTTATGATGAACTGGTGGCTGGGAAGTTGAACGTCAAGATGCCGGATAATGAGATAAAGCCTCGTGGAGGTCGGATAATAGAGTGACGGGGCGCCTAAAAGGCGGTCTGCTGCGTTGGATGGCTTGTCAAAATCCTCACCCTCTTATTGACCCCTCCCGTCCCCTCGAAGGGGAAGTGGTGCTCCGCGAGACTCTATCCCACAGGCCAGCACTTCTGTGCGCTACGCACGGCGCTTATGCGCCTTGGGGTTGCTATGGTATTTGACTTCACCATCCGCCTTGTATGGCTCTGCGTGTTTTAAGGCGGTCTGCTGCGTTGGATGGCTTGTTTTTGTTCTGTTTGATTTGTTATGGCGGAAAATAGTGAAAAACAGGAGCATGCCGCTCCGATATATCTTTATACAGACGGAGCTTCGAGCGGAAATCCCGGACCGGGAGGTTATGGGGTTGTGCTGAAGTGCGGAAACTACACCCGTGAAATTAGCGGCGGGTTTGCCTGCACGACGAACAACCGTATGGAACTGTTGGCAGTGATAAAGGGGCTTGAGGCAATAAAATGGCATCCTGCGACGGTCTATGTGGTCAGCGATTCGTCATACGTTGTCAAGGCAATCAACGAGAGGTGGCTTGCCAAGTGGAAATCCAAGGGCTACGCCAAGGTCAAAAATCCGGATTTATGGATGAGATTGGAGCCTCTTCTGAACATGCACAATGTCACATTTTATTGGATTAAGGGGCATGCCGGACATCCTGAAAACGAGCGTTGCGATGCCCTTGCCGTGGCAGCCGGGGCGGGTGCAGTCGCGGCAGGAAAGATTCTTCCCGAGGACGCTGGATATTTGCAGCAGACATCTAATAGCGCGACTCTTTTGTAGTCATAGGCTTTCTTCTTTCGAGAAAGGGGAACGCTATTTCATATATTCTCCTAATTTGTTATATTTGCAGGATTTTAGGCACAATGCTTGTGCATTGCGCGCCGCGCTCGTGTGTAGTGCGGGCGGTCGTATCGAGAAAATAAAATTTAAGATAAATGGGATTAGCAGACATTTTCAAGAAACTCTTCGGAACCAAGGCCGAGCGGGACATGAAGGCGATAAAACCTCTTCTCGACAAGGTTCTTGCGGCATACGAAGACATTGACAAACTGTCGAACGACGAACTCAGAGCGAAAACGGAGGAACTCAAAGCCTTTGTCGCATCGCGTATCGCCGACGACGAGAAGAGGATTGCGGAAATCAAGGCGCAACTTGATGGGGACCTTGCGATCGAGGAGAAGGAAAAACTCGCGACGGAGTCTGACAAACTCGTGAAGAAAGTTGACGAGGATATAGAAACGGCTCTGAACGAGATTCTTCCGCAGGCATTTGCAATAATGAAATCCACTGCGAGAAGGTTCGCCCAGAATGCGGAGGTAGAGGTTACGGCAAACGACTTTGACCGTAAGCTTGCGGCTTCGCACGATTTCGTGGAGATCCGTCCGGGTAAGGATGGCGAACCGGATAAGGCAGTGTGGTTCAACAGCTGGACGGCCGGCGGCAATAGGATTACATGGGATATGGTTCACTATGACGTGCAGCTCATAGGCGGTATCGTCCTGCATCAGGGAAAAATTGCAGAGATGGCAACCGGAGAGGGTAAAACTCTCGTGGCGACACTTCCTGTTTTCCTCAATGCACTCTCCGGAAAGGGAGTTCACATGGTCACTGTCAACGACTACCTCTCAAAACGAGACTCCGAGTGGATGGGACCTCTCTATATGTTCCACGGACTCAGCGTCGATTGCATCGACAAACACGAACCGAATTCGGACGCACGCCGCAAGGCATACGCTTGTGACATCACCTTCGGAACGAACAACGAATTCGGTTTCGACTATCTCCGCGACAACATGGCGTTCAGCCAGCAGGACCTCGTACAGAGGAAACATCAGTATGCGATTGTCGATGAGGTCGACTCCGTTCTCATCGACGATGCAAGGACTCCGCTCATCATATCAGGTCCGGTGGAGAGGGGAGACGACCAGCAGTTCGCGCAGTATAAGCCGTTTGTGGAGAACCTCTACAATAAGCAGAAGGCTTTGGTTACCGGCATTCTCAACGATGCGAAGAAACTCATAGCTGAGGGTAACGAAAAGGAAGGCGGCGTTCTTCTGTTCCGTGCCTACAAGGGCTATCCTAAATATCGTCCGCTCATCAAGTTCCTCAGCGAGCCGGGCATGAAGCAGCTTCTCCAGAAGGTTGAAAACTACTACATCCAGGACAACGAGAAGGAAATGCCGTACATTACGGATCCGCTCTACTTTGTCATCAACGAGAAGCAGAACACCGTGGACATGACGGACAAGGGACGCGACCTGCTTGCACAGTCTGTCAATGACGATAATTTCTTCGTGCTTCCTGACGTCGGTTCTGCGATTGCCGAGATCGAGAAGACGACGACAGACCCTGCAGAGAAGCGGCAGAAGAAGGATGAACTTATGGCCGACTTTGCCCTCAAGAGCGAGCGTGTGCACACTGTCATCCAGCTTCTGAAAGCATACACGATGTTCGAGCTCAATGTCGACTACATCATTTCCGATGACGGGAAAATCAAGATCGTCGATGAACAGACAGGCCGTATTATGGAGGGACGCCGCTGGAGCGACGGACTCCATCAGGCAGTGGAGGCGAAGGAAAACGTGAAGGTTGAGGCCGCGACACAGACATTCGCGACCATCACCCTCCAGAACTATTTCCGTATGTATCACAAGCTTGCCGGAATGACCGGTACGGCGGAGACTGAGGCAGGAGAGTTCTGGAGCATCTACAAACTTGACGTGGTTGTCATCCCGACGAACAGGCCGATTGCGAGAATTGACCACAACGACCTGATCTACAAGACAAAACAGGCTAAGTACAACGCTGTGATAGAGAAAGTCATCGAACTCAGGGAGCAGGGACGTCCGGTGCTTGTCGGAACAACTGATGTGGACACGTCTGAACTTCTCAGCAGGATGTTCCTCCGCAGGGGCATCAAGGCGCAGGTTCTTAACGCGAAACAGCATGCCCGTGAGGCTGAGATTGTCGCTCAGGCGGGTCAGTCCAGCACGGTTACCATCGCCACCAACATGGCCGGTCGTGGTACGGATATCAAGCTTTCTCCTGAGGTCCGCGAGGCAGGTGGTCTTGCCATCATCGGAACCGAGCGCCACGACAGCCGCCGCGTTGACCGCCAGTTGCGTGGACGTGCGGGACGTCAGGGCGACCCGGGCTCATCCATATTCTTTATCTCTTTGGAGGATAAGCTAATGCGTCTTTTCGGATCTGAAAGAATCGCAAAGGTTGTGGATAATCTCGGAATGGCCGACAACGAGGCTCTTGAGTCTTCGATGCTTTCGAACTCAATCGAGAAAGCGCAGAAGAAGGTTGAGGAAAACAACTTCGGCATCCGTAAGAGAACTCTGGAATATGACGACGTGATGAACTCCCAGCGTGAGGTCATCTACAGCAAGAGGCGCAATGCCCTTTCCGGTGAGCGAATCGAGATTGACATCATGAACATGATGCAGGACACCGCGGAAATATTTGCCGAGAAGGCGGAGAACATGACTTATGATGCATTTGCCGAATATGTAATGGGGACGCTTTCGCTCGACCTCGACTTTGATGAGGAGTTCTACAACAAGGCAAACGCGGCAGCACTCGCCGACAGGCTCTTCGAGAATATGAAGGCGACATACGAGCGCCGCATCGACGCGATGATTCAGAAGGCTCTTCCTATCATACGGCAGGTTTACGAGACTCAGGGCAATCGCTATGTCAATATCGCGATTCCTATCACCGACGGCCGCCGTATGCTGAACCTTTCAGTGAATCTCCAGCGTGCATACGAAAATCAGGGTAAGGAAATCGGGAAGGCTCTCTCCAAGACAATCGTGCTCTTCGAGATTGACCGTCATTGGAAGGACCATCTCCGCGATATGGACGATCTCAAGCAGTCGGTTCAGAACGCATCTTACGAGCAGAAGGATCCGCTTCTCGTCTACAAGTTTGAGAGTTTCAACTTGTTCAGTGCAATGCTTGAGTCCCTTAATCAGGACGCTCTCTCGTTCCTTCTACGTGCCGGCATAGCCCTTCGTGAAGAAGCCCCGAGACCTGCGGCAGAGGCTCCGAAGTTGAATATGAACAGGATGACTACAAGCCGTAGCGACCTTGTCACCAATGGAGGGCAACCACGCAGCAAGATGCCTATGAGGGTGGAGAAGACAGTGGGACGTAATGATCCTTGTCCTTGCGGGTCTGGTAAGAAGTATAAGAACTGTCACGGAAAAGAGGCGTAGAGGAACAGAATAAAAAGGTGCTTGCTGCGTTACGCTCATCGTCCAAATCCTCACAACCATCAGGTTGCTGCGGTTTGAACTCCTCGCAAGCCTTGCAATCATCCTTTTTATTCAATTCCTTCCCTTTTACGAATACTTGAGGATTATTAAAGAATTTCTAAATTAAAAATTG